>Ga0209987_10000289_pt1 | contig 25635 bp, 19 predicted proteins | sample N074metaG_FD_182134 | JGI IMG/M metagenome (GOLD analysis project Ga0209987, IMG submission 182134) | Deep subsurface microbial communities from Kermadec Trench to uncover new lineages of life (NeLLi) - N074 metaG (SPAdes) (version 2) | ecosystem: Environmental > Aquatic > Marine > Ocean trench...
GGGAAAGTCTTGCCCACAGGCATAGCCCGATGGGTCCCCTGAATATAGGCAGGGACAACCGGCACCCCCAATTCCTGCGCGATCAAGCCGACACCCGGCTTGAACTCTTGCAGTTGGCCCGTCCGGGAACGGGTGCCCTCCGGGAATATCAGTACGGATTCCCCGCCCGACAAAATAGACTTCACTATCCGCAAGCCTGCCAGTGAGGTTTCTTCTCTTTCAACGGGCACTAGATTCAAGAATGTGCTGAAGAACCAGCTTTTCAGGGCGGTGTCGAAAAAGTAATCTCTTGCCCCCAAGATGTGCATTCTTCGGGCCTCTTGAGGGCCCAACGCTTCGCTCACGGCTGAGATCATTGCCCCACCATCCAGATGGCTGGAATGATTGGCTGCAATGATGTAGGGGCCCGCGGCGGGGAGGTGTTCCTGGTTGTACACTTTCAAGTGGAAATACTTCTGATACAACAAACTAAGAACTCGGTGGCAGCTGCCGAGTAACCAGCGGTCGATTGCCGAACGCTCGGCATAGGGCCGCGACGAGCGGATTCTTCTTCCCTTTGCCCTTGCTTTGTCGGCTACCGGGGTCTGGAAGCGGACCTGCGCGAGAAGCTGTCCCACTGTTTGCAGCGTAGGCGCCACCTGATCGGAAACGGACACCCCGAAGTGATTTTCGGCAAATAAGAGAAGCTGGATCGTCATCAAGGAATCGAACCCCAGGTCTGAATAAAGATGGGTGTCTTCCTTGATTTCCTGGGCGGGGATGCCCGATAACCGACTGAGCTCTCTGAATAATTCTTCCTCTTGGTTTGTCCCCTGCCCGGACTGTGTTGGCGAGGCCTCGGAAAAAAGTGGCCGCTCCTGCTGAAGCTCTTCCAGGAGCTTGCGCCGTACGGCCTCTCTGCAGAAGTCTCCCGAATCGTTCCGGGGGAGGGGTTCAAACCAGACATGGATATGTTGGAGTCGGTGATAGCTGGGCAACTCTTTTCCGATCCTTTGAATCTCCCTCTGAATCTCCTTCTTCATCTCGGCCTGGGCATGGGTTTCCAGAGGGTCGGCATTGGGGTTGGGGGTCAAGACGGCGTGGATGTCCTCTGTGAGCCCGCTCTTGACCCCCAGAACACAAATCTCCTTGATGGCAGGGATGCTCTGGTATATCGCTTCCAGATCGGCGGGGTACACATTCTTGCCCGCCCCCGTGACAATGACATCCTTGATTCGCCCCGTCACGTACACATATCCATCGGCATCTACCCAACCCAGATCTCCGGTATGAAACCAACCTTCTTTGATCACGGCTTCAGTGGCTGTAGGATTGTTGTAGTAGCCTTTCATCAAGCTGGGGCTTTGGGCAATGATCTCGCCAATGCCTTCCTTGTCGGGGTGAAAGATCCCGATCTCCACACCTGGGAGGGGCTTCCCTGCTGAGCCCTTCCTGCTGCGCTGGAACGGATTGACGGTAAGCACAGGGGCAGTTTCGGTCAGGCCGTAACCTTCATAAATCGGCATTCCCAGCACCTTGAACTCGTCATAAAGTTCTTCCCCCAACGCCGACCCGCCACTGACAAACAATCTAATCTGCCCTCCAAACTCCTGGTGTAGCCGGGAAAACAGTTGTCGGCCGATGTTTTTGCCCAGTTTACGCTCCACGGACTGGCTCACCCGTTTCGAGGTGTTCAGTAAATTCGTTTTCAGCGCAGATTTGGGTGTCCTTAAAATGCGCCGCTCAATGTCATCTCGAATCAGGGCGTAAAGGGTGGGAACCCCCAGCATGCAGGTGGTTCCCGTTTCTTGCATCGATTCAAGGATCACTTTCGGTTTGAGTGAGTGAACGTAGGTCACCGTTGCGCCACCATAAATAGCCATCAAGAATCCGCAGGTGAATTCCAGGGCATGGGACAGGGGAAGCACCGAAAGGAGTTGATCGCTCTCCGTTACTGGTAGGTGGTGGTTGACCCCCAATAAGTTGGTAATGAAATTGTGGTGGGTGTGCAGGGCTCCCTTGGGATCAACGGCGGTGCTGTTTGTGAAAATAATCGAGGCCAGGTCGTTAGGCTTCACCTCAATCTTTTCCTTGAGTTCGGCTTCTTGGCGGGGTGGCTGGGTACTGCGAGGATACTCCTTTAAGGCAAAAGGCTGGCAACGCTGATCGACGTTCAGCAAGGTCACGGGAAATTCCCGGGCCTCATTTTCTTTCAAGGCCTCGGATTCGAGCCTTGCTAAGCAATATTCCGAGGCCAGCAACGCCCGGCTTTGGGTAAATCGCACCACCGACCAGACTTCTTTGTGCCAGGTCTGGGCATCCAGGGGTACAACAACGACACCGATCGAAGCCGCCCCTAGATAGGCGGCCCCCCACTCCGGTGTGTTTTCCGAGTAGAGAACAACGCGGTCGCCTTTTCGTAGCCCCATCTCCAGAAAAGCCTGTCCTATTTTCTGCGCCATTTCGTGAAGATCTTTATAGGTGAATCTCTGCCAGTAGCCCTCCCGCTTGATTTGGAGCGCTGTTTTGGTTGGGAACTTCTCGGCGGAGCGCTCAACCAGCGTATTGATGGTCAGTGCATCCCAGGAAGCCATATCTTCCACCGGCAGCGTTCCAACTGCATCCAGCTTGAGGACATGTTTCTTGACTCCAGGGATGTGGACATTCTGAATGTAGTGCCGCCAGTTTAATCGTTCAATGTCGAAATTCAGGAGTTCCTTTTCCTCTTCATTGAGTGAATTGAAGAGTTCAACTGTGTTGTCTACTTCGAATCGGCAGTTCAGGTTTAGATAGGGACGGTAGATCTCCCCATAATAGTAAAGCTTGTCGTAAGCCATTTTGGCGGTGGAGATTTTTCGCTTAACTTTTTCTGTCCTCCGGGAGGAGGGTAGTTTCCTTAAAGTGCGCTCGGCCGTCTCAAGAGAAACGGTCTTCAGCTTGTGTTGCAACCGGAAGGTGCTCTGCTTGGGAAACTTGAGGGGCTTGATGCGAATGGGCTCTCCCCGACGGTCCAGCATGGGGTTTTTCTGGAAATATTCGTAAACGAGCCGATGGAGCTCCCCCAGCGTCACTGGATTCTTGGCACCTGTTGCCACGTGGTACACCTTCACCCCACCCTCCTCTGCTGCTCGCGGTATGGTGGCAAGTAGGGCGTTGACCACCAGGTCAACGGGAACCAGGTCGAGTATCACGCTAGCGTCCAAGGGGAGCGATCTGAGGCGGCCCTTGCCGATAGCTACGATGAGAGGGTCAGCCATCCGCAGGCCGTCCAGCCACCCAGGGGTGGGTTCCGAGAGGCTGCTTTCGATAACCGAGGGACGAATCACTACAGTGGGAACCTCTTTCCTCCCGCCAAGAATCATCTGTTCGCCTAGTGCCTTGGTGTAGGTATAGGTATCATTCCATCCCCGCTGGCGGGCCCACTTCATACCCTCTTCCGTCAAGCGGCTCTGTACCCATTTTCTCCGCAGGCTCTCGAGTTTGACGGCACGAGTCATCCCCTTGCCTCTTCTCCGAGGCTTACGCAGTTCTTTGAGCAGCCCCTCCCTGACCTTCGGGTCCCGAGAGGATTCCTCAACCTGGCTGATCATTTTGCGGATGTGTTCCACCTCGCGCACGACATCGGTGAATTTCCCTTTAGGGTGGAGCGGTTCCGTTTCCGAGGAAGAAATTGCGTGGTGAACTGTCTCGGGAACGCTATAACTGTTAGCGCCATTAACGTATGCCGTAGAAACATGGACTAATATGGCCTTTTTGCAGGCGCTGGCGAATTCGGCGATGCGGCCAGCACTCAAGACGTTCGCTGCCAGCGCCTCATTGAGTGGCGCATCGAAGGAAACGGCGGCGGCACTATTGATCACGATATCGACCTCTTTTTGGAGTCGAATTCTCAGGGCCTCATCGATTCCTAATCCCTCCTGTGAGATGTCGCCGGATACTGCAATTAATTTTTCTTCGAGAAAAGCTCGACCCTTCTCTCCATAGGACCGGTAAAGCCGATCAAATACGTTGGAACGAAACAGTTCCTTGGTTAATCGTTGTTCGGCTGTCATCGTCTGTCCGCCGAGTTGCTCTTTGGGCCGGATTAAAAGATAAAGCCGCTTCACGCCGGGAGCGATTCTCAAGATTTTCTCCACCAGGGGTTGCCCCAGAAAACCCGTGGCACCGGTGATAAAGATTGTCTTGCCTTCTAAGGCTTCTTTGATTCTATTCATCTTCGCAATATGGAGGGCCCTATGATTGTGGCCGCACCTCTAAGGACTTTCGCGTTCACCGGAGTTTGCCCATAAATGTCACCGTCGAACATTTTACTCAGGTTTATCGGCGTGTCTATCCTGATAGACCGGGTGCGGTATAAAGAGAACTTTGGGTGTTCTAAGTGGCGGCCGCTATAAATCTTTGGAAAATTCAGCATTAAGTCCACTTTCCCGATATCATTCACCACCACCACATCAAAGAGACCATCGTCCATTCGAGCTGCCGGAGCCATGAGTAGCCCTCCACCACAAAACCGCGTGTTCTGAATTAAAACTGAAGTGCAATTCACGGTTAGAGTTGCATCGTCTAGTGTGATCTTCACTGGGATAGCCCGTAGGTGCTTGATGGCCTTATAGGTGGCTATAAAAAAGGCGGGGGAGCCTTTTAAGTATTTCATTTTGTTTACTTCTTGAGCTATGACCGTAGGGAACCCAACCCTAAAGTGGGAGATAAAACACCGCTCCTGCTCCCAACCCACATCGACTTTAATAGGTCCTCCGGTAAGGACAACTTCTAGCGCTTCTTCGGGTTGATTGTAAGGGAGGTCGAGGCTTCGGGCTAAATCATTCCCTGTCCCTACGGATATAATCCCAAGCTCTATCCCGGTATTCACTGTGGCATTAACTACCTCGGAAATGGTCCCATCCCCGCCGAAAACAATAATTCGGGGTTCACCTTTTTCAACGAGGCGCTGAGCAAGTTCCGTTGCATGCCCTGGGTACCGCGTCTCGAAAAGCTCAGGCTTAATCCCCTTCGCTTCAAGGAGTAATAGGAGTTCTCTAATAGCGCGAGCGCCTCGCTTATGCCCGGCTCTTGGATTGGCTATAATCTTCATTCCCAGCTGCCAGTGAGTATAACGAGGAGGGTGATATCGAGCCAAGGGAAAAGCTTAAATGGAGTGGTATAATTCTGTGGTGGGAGGTACTTCCCGTCTGGTGACGGGCCTGGTCTTCAAAACCAGCCGGACTGCGGCGAGAGTCGTGGTCGGTGGGTTCGATTCCCATGTACCTCCGCCAAGCGTCCTTGAAGAGATTCTTGTTATAACTACCCTATATTTATTTCAGTAGTAGTAGTAGGGGGTGTGTGTTTTGTTGAAAACAGCGCTAGGCTATATAAAATACAGGCATTACGGGGGTGGAGAACTATGTGAATAAAGGCAGGGGTTTAACGGGTTAAGCGGTTGGGTTGGGTAAAAGTATAGAGGTTCAGGGTATATACACAGCTTCGGCCCACACCGCTGTGTGAAATAGAGATAAGTAGTTTTAAGGTAGTAAGTTAGGTTATTCAGAACTTTGTGGAAGGGTGGCAGGGAGATCCAAACGCCGATTAACGAATCGAAGTGAATAGCAAAAAGAAAGAATTTATAGTGGCAATCCAAGGGGAGCGCGGATCTTACAGTGAGGTCGCGGCAACGCGCCTCCTGGGAGATAAAGTCACGCTGCGTTGCTGCGAGCGTTTCGAAGAGGTTTTTAAACTGACCGCAGAAAGCGATGCTCAGTACTGCCTAATCCCTTTAGAGAACTCTTTGTCCGGGTCTATTCACAAAAACTATGACCTGCTATTGCGACACAAACTGAAGATTACCCGGGAAATCAATCTTCAGATCAAACATAATCTCATTACAATGCCGGGTGTCTCCTTTAAAGAGATCAGCACGGTGTTTTCTCATCCGGTCGCTCTAGACCAATGTGATCGTTTTTTCGAAAAATTTCCGGGCTTGGTTAAGCGTAGCGCCTATGACACGTCGGGAAGCGTAAAACGTATCATGGAAGAGAACCTACGCGACTGCGCAGCAATAGCAGGAAAACAAGCCGCAGAATACTATGGCGGGAATATTGTGATGAAGGAAATCCAGGATAATAAAGAGAATTTCACCCGATTCGTGCTGCTTGGCCGCGAACTGGAAACACGGAAGAAGGCCGACAAAACCTCGATAGCGTTTAGCTTTGGGAATGCGGCTGGGGCTCTTTTTAAGTGTCTTAGTGTTTTCGCACTACGAGACATCGATCTTACGAAAATCGAATCTAGACCTATTCATGGACGACCCTGGGAGTACCTTTTCTATTTGGACTTCTTAGGAAATACCGGTCAAGAAAGCACCCTGAAAGCGCTGGACCACTTGAGGGAACTCACTGAGTTTTTGGAAATTCTCGGTTGTTATCCCCGTGACGCCAGCCATGAAAAGAAGGGGATGTAGGGGTGAGACTTGAAGGGGTAGTCCTAGGCTTTCCGGGAAATGGGGAGCTTCCGCTGGACCGCTTCGGGAGAGTTGAATCGAAAAGGTAAAGTTGGTACCATCACCCCTCTCCGTAGAGAAAACAAGGGACAAGAGAAATTATGAAGCGGACATTTCAACCACGAAACAGGCGCCGCCGTAAGAAACACGGCTTCCGTGAGCGAATGCGGGTACGCTCAGGCCGATCCGTATTAAGAAGACGGCGAGCCAAAGGCCGTAAGAGGTTGACGGTGAGTGGATGACCAGGGACACGGGTTTTCTAAGGCGGAGCGCCTCCGCAAGAGGAGGGAGTTCCTGGGCGTGTATGAGCGAGGCGATAAGATCCGATCAACCTACTTCGTTCTCTACATGCTGGAGAATGGGCGGCCCCATCATCGGCTGGGGATTACTGTTTCCCGGAAGATCGGTAGGGCAGTAGTCCGAAATCGCATTAAGCGCCGCCTGCGCGAAATCTTCAGAGCGAACAAGCAGGCCATTTACCCCCACTGCGACCTAGTGGTCAACGCAAAGCGGTCAGCGGCCCGGGCCCATAATCAACAGATCCAGGAAGACATCCTCAAGGGAATTCTGCGGTGGAAGCAAAAAGCCGATCCGCCCGGGAGGGGAGGATAAGAAAGTGAAAGTGTTACCGATGGGATTGATCAGGGTCTACCAGGTCCTCCTTGTGCCTATCCTGCCGCCATCCTGCCGATTCAGCCCTTCTTGTTCTGAGTATATGCACCAAGCGATCGATAAATTCGGGGTCGCGCGTGGCGCTTACCTTGGCCTGAAGAGAATACTCCGATGCCACCCCTGGCACCCCGGAGGGGCCGACCCTATTCCTTAAAGAGCGAACAAACTATGGCCATCCAAGACCCCCCTGAAATGGGTATGGAAAAACGGCTGCTTCTGGCCATGGTTTTATCCATGGCCATTCTGTTCCTGGTTCCCTATTTCACGGGTGCGCCCCCGCCGTTACCGGCTCCGGAGCCGGCCGTTGAAGTAGAGGAACTAGCCCCGCCAGCGGTCAGTCGGGAAGTTCCCCAGGAAATCTCTGAAATAGAGGAGGCGGAGCCAGCGACTCGTGTCGCTCGCCAGATCATCGAGGTAACGAACCAAGATCTGGTACTGCGATGGAGCAATGCGGGAGTCGTTTTACAGAGCGCTCAGCTCAGGAACTATCGCACGGTAGACGACCTGCCCTTGGAGTTAATTCCCCGGCAATTACCGGAGCCTGCAAGGCAGACGTTTGGGATCCGCACAGGAGATGAAGAATGGGATAAGCGTTTGATGGAAGCCGTGTATGAAGTAAGGGGAGTTATTGGGGGTAGAGTGCAAGCCCCAGCGGAGATCACCTTTCATTATCGAGATTCCTTGATCGAAGTCAGTCGAACCATCCGCATTCCCGCAGAAGGCTATGTTGTGGATATGGAAACGGATGTCCGTGTTCAGGGCCGGTCCGTCCCCTTTTCCGTGCTGCTAGGGCCGGGAATCGGAGAAATTTCATCCACTACGGACCAAGACTTCGCGGAGCCTAAAGCTGCCTACTTCTTGAATGGCACGGTGCAGCGGCACACTGCGGAAGAATTGGAAGAGGCGCCGGCCCAGTTACCTGCCGGAGTACGCTGGGTTGCCCTGGACAGCAAATACTTCACCTATTTACTCTTGAGTCCTGACGGGATCCGCGGCGGAAACATCGCCTCCAGCGGCTTTACGGAAGAAACCCCTGATGGCGAAGCCCTGGAGATGGCCTTACTGGGTGCCGAGGTGGAGATGGAAGCGGGCGCTCGCTACTTAGCGTTTTTGGGGCCGAAAGCCTACCAGGTGCTCGAAGCCACAGATTCAACGCTGAGCCAACTGATTGACTACGGATGGTTTGGCTTTTTAGTGAGACCCTTGTTGCTCAGCTTGAATTTCCTTTACGGCTACCTCCACAACTACGGTTGGGCCATCATTGTCCTCACCTTCGGGATTAATCTGGTGCTTGCCCCCGTGCGTTACAAGCAGACGGCTTCCATGAAGAAAATGTCGGTGCTTCAGCCCCAAATAAAGGCCATTCAGGATCGATACAAGCGAATGAAGCGCACCGACCCCCGCCAGGCCAAGAAGAATGAAGAAGTCATGGCCCTGTACAAGGAGCACGGCGTGAACCCTCTTGGGGGTTGCTTGCCGTTGGTGATCCAGATGCCCTTTCTCTTCGCTTTCTATAGAATGTTGTATTCCTCAATGGAATTGAGGGGAGCTCCTTTTATCGGTTGGATACAGGATCTTTCCCGGCATGACCCCTATTATGTGACGCCCATCTTGATGGGTATCAGCATGGTGGTTCAGCAAAAGATGACCCCGGCGGCTGGTGATCCCACCCAGCGCAAGATGATGATGGTTCTGCCCATAGTCTTTACCTTCTTTTTCTTGAACTTTTCCAGTGGCCTGGTCCTCTATTTTCTGTTCAGCAACCTCTTTGGTATGATGTTTCAGTTTTTGACCCAAAGATGGCAACAGGAGAGGGCAGAGGTGCCTACGAAGAAGCCTAAGAAGAAAAAGTGACAGCCCGATCGAGCCAATCATGAACTTTGACAGAGAAAAGTTGGAGACTGAAGTCGGACATTTCCTCAAGGAATTGCTCAAGGCGACCGGCCTTGACTTGGAGTTTCGATGCGAACCAGAAGATCACACCATGACGGTTTGGCTATCTGGCCAGGACGCCCCCATGGTGGTGAGTAGCAACGCCCGACTCCTTTACGCGATCAACCACCTACTCAACCGCGCCTTCTACGAGAAATCGCCCCAACGGTGGAGTTTCGTCGTTGATTGCAATGACTACCGGGCCACCCGTGAGGCTGAGCTTGAGATCCTAGCCCGCGAAGCGGCGGAAAGGGTCAAGCACTCAGGCAACCTTCTTCCACTGGAACCCATGCCTGCCAGCGAACGGCGTGTCGTCCATCTGGCATTGGCCCAGGAAGCTGGCGTCAGTACCGAAAGCGAGGGGGCTGGTGCACAACGCCGCGTGGTGATCCTCCCCTTGCCTTAAGCCGGGATTATGGACAAATTTTCTATTGCAGTGCTGCGATCATTTCCGCTGACTGCTCGACCCGCAGAAGCGGGTACTCCTGGTCCTCTCGGCGTACTGCAAGAATACGCCTGCGACACTTGGTCACGAAAACCTATACCTAGTCCCGGCTAGCCTTTTCACTACGGTGAGTTACGTCCAACAGAGAACTATTGTCGCGGTTGCGAGTCCTCCTGGTCGCGGCGCAATTTCACTCGTGCGCTTGAGCGGTCAACAGGCGAAGGAATTTGTGATCAGCCACTTCCGTGCCCAGGGTCGGGCCGATTGGGTTCCCCACCGACCGTTGTTGGGGCGCATTTTGGATGCCCTTGGAAACCCGTTGGATCAGGCCTTGGTGACGTATTTTCCCGGTCCTTCGTCTTATACCGGGGAGGACATGATTGAAATATCCTGTCATGGCAGCCCTGTGGTGGTCCAGCAGATCGTTGAAAGTCTGCTGGAAGCGGGTGCTGATTTGGCCGAGCCGGGAGAATTCACGCTGAGGGCTTTCCTGAACGGCAAGTTGGATCTTGCTCAAGCAGAAGCAGTCCGTGATTTGATCGACAGCCAGACGGCTTTCCAGGCCAGGCTGGCTGTCGATCAACTGGAGGGAAAGCTTTCCCGAGCACTGGAGCCCATCAAGAATGAACTTGTGCGCATTTTATGCCAGATGGAGACCGCGGTGGAGTTTGTGGAGGACGGTATTGAGCTGGAAGAGCGGGGGAAGCTGGCCGAAGCGTTGCAGGGGGTGGACCAGCAGCTGGAGGTACTGGAAGAAAGTTTTCGTTTGGGAAGAATCGTCCAGGAGGGAATTACGGTTGCCATTGCTGGCAGGACTAATGTAGGTAAGTCAAGTTTGTTCAATGCGTTAGTGGAGGATGATCGGGTGATTGTTGCGGCTATCCCGGGAACCACACGGGACGCAGTGACCGAGACCATCAATCTTGGTGGAATTCCGGCCCGCCTGGTGGACACGGCGGGAATTCGAGAGGCTGAAGACCCTTTGGAGAAACTTGGCGTTCAGAAGTCGTTGGAGTACCTGAGGCAATGCGATGTGGTGCTTTTTGTGTTGGATCAGTCGGTTCCTTTTGGCGTGGAAGACTTCCGCATCTGGGAGGTGGTCCGGAAGCAGCGGTGTGTTTTAGTACTCAATAAGGAGGACTTGCGTCCTAAGGGCCACCTGGATATTCCGCCAGAGGTGGAAGAAGGCTGCGCGGCCAAGATTGGAGTCTCAGCACTTGAGAAAACCCACCTAGAGGATCTCAGTGAGGCCGTCTTGAGCGCCATTACCGGTGAAGGTAACTTTGAACAGGAGGGGGTCTTGATCACCAGCCTTCGGCACAAGCGATGTGTTCAGGAGGCACGCAGGCAGCTCCGGGAAGGAATCGGATCTTACCAACAGGGAATGAGCGAAGAATTTCCTCTTTATGATTTTCGGAAGGCCTTGGATTCGATGGGCGAAATTACGGGAGCAACGACTGTCGACGATATTCTCCAGGAAATCTTTTCGACCTTCTGCATTGGCAAGTGAGTAGGAATAATCGCCGATTTTCAGAAGGGTTCGCGATTTGTGTTTTAATCGGCCTGCCGACGGTCGGTTCTAGGCGGGTTCTCTCCCTAAATTAGGTCGATCTTAGGCTAGTACCCCCCGATTGGATGTGGAAGAGGATTCATCCTAGATTTAAGGGGAACTTGCTCCTTCGGTACAAGCTTTCAATTACTGGTTCGAGCAGAGAGGTCAATGATCCCTGGGCTGCCCTTTTTTGGTCTCAACAGGGCATCATACTCGGGCCTTAGGTGAAAGATTGGTGAACACTGTGTGGATAGCTGAAAGCCGGTGACAGTAAGGGTTGCAGCGGCACTTACTACGAAGTAAGTCAGTTCCTTTCCTGGAGGGTCTCTAGGCTTTAAGCTACTGAGGTTAAAGGATAAACGGCAGGCTTGGACCGCTGGAGGGAAAGCCAGGGCTGAATGGTGTTTATCAAGAGGCTGGTTTTCGGCATTTGGGCGACAGCCATCTTCTGATTTTTAATCCGGGTGACAGCACCACAGGTCCTGGTAGAGTCGCTCCAAGTCATCCGGAGAGCGAAAGTGAAGGATGATCTTGCCTCGCTTACCCCTCCGCTTGATTTCGACCCGAGTCTTCCACCGTTCTTCAAGCTTTTGCTCTGCAGCCTGTATGTTAGGGTCTTTAGTAGAGGTTCGAGGCTTCGGTGGGTCTAGGCAGAGCTGGGCTCTCCGCTCCGCTTGCCGCACCGAAAGGCCACGAGCAATGATTTGCTCAGCCAAGTGGAGCTGATCCTTTCTGGAGAGTGGAATCAGGGCCCGAGCATGGCCCATAGAGAGCTCTTCATTCATGACCTTTTCTTGGATGAGACGGGGAAGGCGAAGTAGGCGCAAGCTGTTGGTGATGGCCGTGCGACTCCGACCGACACGCTTCGCAATTTCCTCGTGAGTCAGGGCAAATTGCTCTGCCAAGAGTTGATAGGCTTGGCCTTCCTCGATGGGGCTAAGTTCATCGCGCTGAATGTTTTCGACCAGGGCGAGCTCTAACATTTTCTCGTCCGACACGTGCTGCACGATCGCCGGAATACGGTCCAAGCCTACTTGCTGCGCGGCCCTCCAGCGACGCTCACCGACCACAATTTCGTAGCCACCACCACTTGCACGGACGACGATGGGCTGCAAGACCCCGTTTTCTTTGATGGAGGCCGCCAAGTCTTGAAGTTTCCCCGGCTCAAACCGCATGCGTGGCTGAAGGGGATTGGGTTGAATCTGGTCCAGCTCGAGTTCGATGAGGGCGGCTGCGGGGAAAGGGTTTTGAGGAAGCAAGACGTCGAGGCCTTTTCCGAGCGCTTGGCGTTTCATAAGGCGACTCCGATGGACTGACGAGAGGAATAGGAATGCTTTTCCTCCGAAGGTGATAATTTTGCCAGGATTTCCCGGGCCAACTGAAGATAGCTATCGGCTCCTTTTGAGCGGGCATCGTAGAGTAAGATGGGCTTGCCGAAGCTGGGAGACTCGGCTAGGCGAACATTGCGAGGAATGACGATCTGAAAGACTTCGTCTCCAAGGTGACCGCGGACATTTTGGCGAATCTGACCGGAAAGGTTGAGGCGCTCGTCGTACATGGTGAGCAAGATCCCTTCGATGCGAAGTCTCGGATTCAAGGTCTGCTGCACCCGTGCAAGAGTACTCTTAAGCTCAGAAAGCCCTTCCAAGGCAAAATATTCACATTGGATGGGGATGAGCAGTGTATCGGCAGCCACCAGAGCATTCAGGGTGAGAATACCCAGAGCGGGGGGACAATCGATCAAAATAAAATCGTAGCGCTCACGAAGGGGCTCCAGGGCTTGAGCGAGACGGAATTCTCGCTCTTCGACTTCGAGTAATTCGATGGTTGCACCGGTGAGTTCTCGATTAGAGGGAAGGAGGTCGAGGGAATCCAGTTCGGTTGAACAAATGGCCAAGAGTGGATCCGCGCCCTGAGTCAGGACATGATAGGTCGATATCTCAATAGCGTCCTTCTCTACCCCCAGACCAGAAGTGCAGTTCCCCTGGGGATCCAGGTCGACAACCAGGACCCGCAAATCAGCGGCCGCCAAAGAAGCTCCAAGGTTAATGGCGGTAGTTGTTTTTCCCACACCACCTTTCTGGTTGGCGATGGCAATTGTTCGAGACCTCAACATGGATCAAATCATAGCATGCGACGACGACGTTTCACGTGAAACGTCCCTGCCCCTACTAAAAGGGACAGAAGTCTAAAAGGGTATAAAAGGGACAGAAGTCTGTGACGACGACGTTTCACGTGAAACGTCCCTGCCAGTATGCCCTTACGTATGCCCTTAAGAGGGACAGAAGTTTTCTTACTCTGAGCGTGCTTTTTTTCGTAGTTTTTCGCTGGCCAACGTTAATAGTTACTAGAACGTAATTGTGCCCGAAAGCCGAGGGATGGATGCGCCGCCCCAGACTGAAAATAGACAACGTTCCAGGCTGGTATCACTGCTATAGCCGAGCCAATGGTCCCCTGGGAGATTTTCCTTTGGATTCCCCCGCAGCCCATCGGAAGTTGCTGGAGATCATTCGCTACTACGTTCTCGGGTACAGTTGCGAGGCGACGGGGTTTGCTATTATGGGCAACCACTACCATCTGATGGTCCGCTTTGAGGCGTTTCGCCAACTTGGCAAGGAGGAGTTAGAAGAAAGGGCCCGCCACTTTTATCCTAAACTGGAGCAGACTGCTCACTGGACCCAGTTTCACTGGGAACGTTTTAATCGCCGGTTGTTCGATGTTTCTGAACTCATGCGCAACATCCAGATGGTCTATGCCAAGTGGCACAATCGACGCTATGGTCGCCGAGGATCGTTCTGGGAAGGTCGTTTTAAATCGACTTTGTTGATTGATTTGAATGCTGTTCAGGAGTGCCTTCTTTATGTCGAGTTGAATCCAGTGAGGGCGGGTCTGGCGGAACGGCCGGAAGGGTGGAGTCGATCCTCAGCCCATCTCCGCAATCTCAAGGAAGACCACTGGATGCTTCCTCTTGAGGAGATCTTTCCTGAGGTGCCCCTCCGGGAGGTTGATCAGCACTACCGGGCTCGACTCTTTTATCGAGGTGCCATACCCAAGGAACCCGGAGGGAAGGTGATCCCGCAGCAAGTAATTCGTGAAGAGGAGAGCCGAGCCTTTTGCAGGCAGGGCCTGTATCTAAAGCGGCTGCGGTACTTTACGGATGGGCTGGTGGTGGGAAGCGAGGAGGGTGTTCGGGAGTGGATTACTGGGCTCAGGCGCCAGGGCAGGTATTTACGCCGCCGCCATCCGATCCTTCACGGAGGACTTACCTGCCTTCGGGAGCAACGCGCGCTTGTTCTGCACGCTGTCACTTGAAGGTAACGTACCCTCTAGAAGCGCCCTCTCAACCCATCGAGGTGCAGACCTCCAAATAAGTGCCGATAGATCAACCCCGATCATCCAAGCCGTAGAGGTGCTTATCCAGAATTAGCCAGGCCATTTCTGCTAGCCCCAAAAGGACTTCTAACCCCTTTCACGAACAGAGAGTTCCATGCACAAAAAAACTTCTGTCCCTTGTCATGCTTGTTATGTCGTTGTCGATGTCCCCGCATTGCCTCCTTCTCGCTCCTTGACCTTGCCTCGCAAGCCCTTGCAGCAAAGGTCATCTTATTGATGAAGCGAGGCACTAGGGTAAGTGAATGTTCAGGATCGACATAGCTGCTGGTGTGATGCCGGGAATCCTGGAGGCTTGGCCCAGGTTATCGGGTTTTACCTGGCCCAATCGCTCCACCACTTCGCGGGAGAGCCCGGAGACCTCCTCATAGTTAAAGCCGGAAGGAATAGGACGGCTTTCAAGGGATTGCAACCGCTCGACGTCGCGCAGTTGCCGGACGATATAGCCCTCATATTTGATTTGTGTTTGAACGACATGGCACTCTTCACTGCTCAAGGCCAAACCACTCTCTTCCAGCACTGCACCCAGGTCCTCGATCTGAACTTCGGGTCGCTTCAGAATCTGCTGAAAAGGGATTCCCGCTTCCAGCCCAAACTTTCGCTGCAGTCCTTTAAAAGAGCGAGTAGATTTGCGTAAACTGTTGTTTCTTAGGAAGTAATCTGCTTTCCCAATGCGTTCCCACTTTTTCTGAAAGCGACGGTAGGTGGGGTTAGAGACCAGTCCTAAACGGAAACCATGGGGCATCAGTCGCTGATCTGCATTATCGATACGCAGCAACAGTCGATACTCTGCCCGTGAAGTAAACATCCGGTAGGGTTCGTCGACTCCGCGTGTGACCAAATCATCGATCAAAATGCCAATATAAGACTCAGAGCGACTGAGAATAAAGGGTTGCCTGCCGGAAACCTTCAAGGCCGCGTTGATGCCCGCGATCAGGCCTTGAGCGGCTGCCTCCTCGTAACCCGTGGTGCCGTTGATTTGCCCTGCCAGATAAAGCCCCTCGACTTTTTCCGTGGCCAGTGTGGCATGCAGCTGGGTGGGTTGGACGAAATCATACTCCACGGCGTAGCCCGGGCGCACGATCACGGCCCGATCCAGTCCTTTGATGTGATCGAGCATGGCCCGCTGCACATCCAGGGGCATGCTCGTGGAGAGACCGTTCACGTAAATGGTGTTGGAATTGAAGCTCTCCGGCTCAAGGAAAATTTGGTGTTGGTTTCGATCCGAGAATTTGACGATCTTGTCCTCAATTGAGGGGCAGTAACGGGGCCCAATCCCTGTAATTTCACCGCCGTAAAGGGGGCTGCGGTGAAGGTTGTCCCGAATGATCTGGTGTACCTGCTCGTTGGTATGGGTGATCCAACAGGGCACCTGTGGTTGAGAGAGGCCCTTGCTGCGAAACGAGAAGAACACGGGTGTTTCATCGCCAAGCTGAACCTGGAAGGAGGAGAAGTCGATGCTCTCCCGCTCAAGCCTAGGTGGCGTACCGGTCTTCAGGCGGCCCATTTGAAAACCAATACTCAGGATCGACTCGGCGAGTGGCACCGAAGTCTTTTCCCCTGAGCGCCCGGCAGCAAACTTGTGTTCGCCCACATGGCACAGGCCGTTCAGGAAGGTTCCTGTGGTCAGAATGACGGCGACGCAGCCAATGCGTCGGCCATCATTCGTTTCAACGGCCGTCACCCGGTCCTTCTCCCGGACCAGGGCTGTCACCTCGGTTTGCTCCAGGCTGAGCCCCTCCTGTTGGTGAAGCAGCCTTTGCATCTCCTTTCGGTAGAGTTCCTTGTCGCACTGTGCACGCGGGGCCTGAACGGCGGGCCCTCGGCTGCGATTGAGAAGGCGAAACTGAATGCCGGTACGGTCTGCAACTTCAGCCATGACGCCGCCGAGAGCATCAATTTCTCGCACCAAATGGCCCTTGGCGATGCCTCCAATTGAGGGGTTGCAAGACATCTGCGCGATCATCTTCTGGTTGAGAGAGAACAATCCTGTCTTGGCCCCCATCCGTGCCGCCGCCATGGCTGCTTCGCAGCCGGCGTGCCCGCCTCCAATCACGATGACGTCGTAATAGGTCTCAGCCATAGGGAATGATTATATGACAACGAACGGCCGTCGCCCGGCGATCTCTTGCAAGGTATGGAAAATAGGAGCGGAATCGCAGCAGAGACTTCTAACTAGCATGCAGTATAATGAGCCGATGCGATTTCGTAAAAAGAAGCGGCTAACAGAGATGGTCGACTGTGCCGGCTGAGCTTCAAAGCTAGCACCGGAGGTGCTACAGAGGGCGTTAGCCGAGATCAGTGTCTATCAGGATTCCAATGTGTTGGTCGGCTTCGATAAGTCCGATGATGCTGGAGTGTACCGTTTGGATGACCAGACGGCTGTGGTCCAAACGGTAGATTTCTTTACGCCCATCGTCGATGATCCTTTCACCTACGGACAAATCGCGGCTGCCAACTCGCTGAGCGATGTTTATGCCATGGGGGGCTCCCCCCGCTTTGCCCTTTCCATCGTGTGCTTCCCCAAGGATAAGTTGGAGGAGGAGGTTCTGCATGAGATTCTGCGTGGAGGTGCCGAGAAGATGAAGGAGGCCCGGGTGGCGGTCATTGGTGGGCACTCTGTTCAGGATCAGGAGATCAAATTTGGCTACTGCGTGACGGGCCTGATCGACCCACGGAAAATATACAGTAACAGTGCCGCCAGGCCCGGAGACGTTCTGTTGCTGACCAAACCCCTGGGAATGGGGATCATCGCCACCGGGATCAAGCTTCAAAAGACTCCCCCTGAGGTCGCCCAAAATGCGATTGAGTGGATGCGAAAACTAAATGCCCCTGCCTCAGACGGGATGGAAAAATTCCACATCCACTCGGTGACGGATGTAACGGGCTTCGGTCTCATCGGCCACGCCTACGAGATGGCCCAAGGCAGTGACGCAACCCTCACCTTCAGTGCCGCCAAGGTCCCGGTGATCGAAGGGACGGAAGAGTTGGCGAAACAGGGAATGCTTCCCGGAGGCATTGAGTCGAATCGTCGCTATGTCGGCGATTCGATCGTCTGGAGCGGCGTGTCCTCGCTCCGCCAACTGATCATGCTGGATCCTCAGACTTCCGGGGGGCTGCTCATCAGCCTGCCTGAAGAGGAAGCAGGGCCATTGGCCGCGGAGCTCGAGGCAGCGGGGTTTTTGGGAGAGCTAATCGGCCGCGTTTCTGATTTTGAGGAAACCCACATTCGAGTGGAATGATGACTTCCTGGCAGCGGCTTTTTCTGCCTTTTTGTCTTCTCACCTCCTGCACTGCGCCACAGACCCCGCCAACCTTAGCCGAGATTGCCAGCGGCCAGGTTGAGGTCGTGGATCTGGGCTATGCCTTGAATGAGCAAAACCCCTATTGGCCAGGCGAGGGATACTCGCCGTTTCATTTTGAAATACTGTCCACACTGGAAGCTGATGGGGTCTACTCGGGTGCATTCTCCACGGCGGAACACCTGGGAACACACCTGGATGCTCCGAATCACTTTGAAGCCGGACAACCGTCGGTTGACCAGATTAGGTTGGAGAATCTCATAGCGCCTCTTGTGGTTGTAGACATTCAGGAGGCTTGCAGGTCCAATCCGGACTATCGCCTGACTCTGGGAGATCTTGAAAGCTGGGAAGAGCAACACGGGCCGATCCCTCCCGGGTCCGTGGTGTTCGCCCTGACCGGGTGGGGACAGTACTGGAATGACTACGATCGCTATAAAAACCAGGACGTCTCCGGGCAACTGCACTTCCCCGGGTTCTCGGAAGGGGCAGCCCTCTTTCTGGTTGAGGAGCGTGAAATCAAGGGGATTGGGATCGACACACTCAGCGTGGATTACGGTCTGTCCACGGATTATCCAGTCCACCACATCGTCAACGGAACTGCCGCCTATCACATCGAAAATGCGGCAAATCTGGACAAGGTTCCTCTCTCGAGAGCCTGGGTCATCATTGCTCCTGTCAAGATTGAAAAAGGATCGGGTGGCCCGGCTCGAGTGTGGGTGGTTTTCCGCTGAGAATTCGACGGATCAGTCCGTAGCGATCTTAAGAGACTTGAGAAACTTCTCGTCGTGGGTGCTGAGCTTAAGGCGGACGGTCGGCGGCTTGGGAGTTGAAGAGGACTCTTCTTTGCGGTTGAAGCCGATGGTTGCTTCGATAATCAAGAATACATCGTAACCGACATCTCGGATGGCCTGAATAGCATCATTAACCTGAGGAGATTCGGTGAGAGTCTGATTGATGGCAATTTCGAGTTTCTTTCGATGCCCTTTCAGGTCCTCACCTTGCATTTGAATCCGATCCCTTTGCTCTGCTAATATCCGAATTCACCCTTAAATTCATGATACCAAACTTCGACCTGATGTAAAGTGGAAATCAGCTCCCGAACAGGAGGGTTCACCCCCAAACAGAAGACGTCTCGACCCAAGATTGTCTACCGTCCTGAAGACGCCGCGACGGTGGATTACAAGAAGGATTTGGGAGAACCTGGGCAGTATCCCTTTACCCGAGGAATCTATCCCGAGATGTACCGCACCCGTCTTTGGACGATGCGGCAGTACGCCGGATACGCCAGCGCCGAAGAATCCAATCGACGTTATCGCTACCTCCGCTCGCAAGGTGCCACGGGGCTGTCCGTAGCCTTTGACCTCCCCACCCAGCTCGGCCTCGATTCAGATCACTTGCTTGCGGCCGGAGAAGTCGGGAGGGTGGGTGTCGCCATTGACAGCCTCGAAGACATGGAGACGCTCTTTGAGGGAATCCCACTGTCAGAGGTGTCCACTTCCATGACCATCAATGCCACGGCCTGCATCCTGCTGGCCATGTATTTGGTGGTAGCTCGAAAGAACGGTGAGAAGTGGAGCGAACTTCGTGGCACTGTTCAGAATGATATTCTCAAGGAGTACATTGCTCGAGGGACCTATATTTACCCTCCCCAGGCGTCGATTCGAATCACCACCGACATCCTTTCTTTTTGTAGAGAAGAGGTGCCTCACTGGAACCCCATTTCTATTAGTGGGTACCATATCCGAGAGGCTGGCTGCACGGCCGCTCAGGAAATCGCTTTTACCCTGGCCAATGGAGAGACCTATGTTCAGGCGGCTGTTCAAGCCGGTCTGGAGATCGACGGTTTCGCTTCTCGACTTTCCTTTTTCTTCAACGCACACAACAAGTTTTTTGAGGAAGTCGCAAAGTTCCGGGCCGCCCGCCGGCTGTGGGCTCGCCTGATGCGAGAGCGGTTGGGAGCTCGTCGCCCAGAGTCTTGGAAGCTGCGCTTCCACGCCCAGACTGCGGGAAGTACCCTCACTGCCAGAAGTCCGGAAAACAACGTGGTGCGTGTGGCATTGCAAGCCCTTTCGGCGATCCTGGGAGGGGCCCAATCGCTTCATACCAACTCCAAGGATGAGGCCCTGGCTTTGCCCTCCCAACAGGCGGCGCTCCTGGCCCTTAGGACTCAGCAGATCTTAGCCTGCGAGAGCGGTGTTTCCCAGGTCGTGGATCCCCTGGGCGGAAGTTGGTATGTCGAAAAGCTCACCCAAGATCTGGAGGAAGAGGCGGGAGCTTACCTGGAGAAGATTCGTTCCTTGGGAGGGATGCTCCAAGCCATCGAGTCCGGCTATGTGCAAAGAGAGATTCAAGAGGCGGCCTATGGGCAGCAGGCCCGTCTGGAATCAGGTGCTGAAATTGTTGTGGGCGTCAACCGCTTCGAGAGCGAAGAGGCTCCCATCGAAGTCCTGCGCATTGACCCCGAGGTTGGCCAGCGGCAAGCCAGTCGGCTCAAAACTCTGCGAAAGGGCCGCGACTCGAATCAAGTCGAGGCTGCCCTGGAAAAGATTCGCCAGTCAGCGCGGGGATCATCCAACCTGATGCCCGTCATCATCGCGGCTGTTGAGGTCTATGCTACGGTCGGGGAAATGGCCGATGTCCTGAGAGATGTCTTTGGAGAACACAAGGAAACCATTGTCATTTAAAGGAGCCTGTCCGAGTAATAGGTGGGGTCGCGCGGATGGGGCTTGCGTGGGCAGGTCGAGGAGCGAGGAGGAGGCGATGCAGGGACATCGGCGACGACAAGCGACAAAGAGATGCTCCACAACCCCCGTCCGCTCAGAGGGTTACGGCGGCACCGGGTCATCTACGGTGTTGGCGCTCCTCGACAATGTCCAGACATTGCCTGCGCCGCGCCGCCTGGTATCTGACCCGGCGGCGCCTGTAACGCGACCTCACCTATTACTCGGACAGGCTCCTAGGGAAGGCCGATGCTAAGTTACGAAGAAGCACTACGAGAAGTTCTTGCCCAGGTTCCCGAGCCGAAAGTGGTTCGCGTGCCGCTGCAGAAAAGCCTGGGCCGCGTGCTGGCCCATCCGGTATTGGCTGACCTCGACCTGCCTCCTTTCAAGAAGTCCTTTATGGATGGCTATGCCGTGCGCAGCCAGGACACTGCCACGGCTCCTGTAAAGCTTGAGGTTATCGGGGTGGTGGCTGCGGGTCGTTCAAGTCAGCCCCAGGTCGAGGCGGGTGAAGCTGTTCAGATCATGACGGGTGCTGCAGTGCCACCGGGAGCGGATGCGGTGCAGATGATCGAGAAGACCCGCCCTGGCGGGGCCGAGACGGTGGAGTTGCTCGAGCCGGTGATCCCGGGAGAGAATGTGGCGGCACAAGGAAATGAAGTGCGGCAAGGGGAGACGGTTCTGATTTCCGGCAGAGAGCTTGGTGCTGCAGAGGTGGGCGTCCTGGCAACTTTTGGCCACAAGGAGGTGGAGGTTTATGCGGCCCCCACGGTGGCCGTTATTCCCACCGGGGATGAGATAGTTGAAGTGGAAGAAAAACCCGCCTTCGGTCAAATCCGCAACTCGAACGCCCACACCTTGTGGGCCCAGTGCCACAACCTGGGATTGAATGCGCAGGTTTTCCCCGTGACTCCAGACGATCCTGAACGCACCCGGGACGTGGTGTCGCAAGGCCTGCAGTATGACCTTCTTCTTTTCAGCGGTGGCGTCTCCATGGGCGAATACGACTACGTGGATCGGATATTAGAGGAAGAAGGGGTCAGCATCTTCGTGCAGAAGGTTGCCATCAAGCCCGGTAAGCCGATTGTTGTGGGGCGAAAAGGAGACCATTTGATCTTTGGGCTTCCCGGTAATCCAGTGTCCGCTTTTGTCACCTTCGAACTCTTTGTGCGGCCGGCAGTTCGTCGCTGGATGGGATTTCAAAGCCCTTGCCTGCCCAGTGTGTGGGGAGAATTGACCGCCGAGACGAGGCAAAAGCCGGGGAGGAAGTTCTTTAAGCAGGCCCGGACCTTTTGGAAGGGAGACCAATATAGGGTGGAGCCCATTGAGACCCGAGGCTCGGCGGATCTGGTGGCCTTTTCCCTGGCCAACTCACTCATGGTCCTGGAAGCGGATGTGACACACCTTCCAGCTGGCGAGCGAGTGGAAGTACTTTTGTTAGATAATTACTTTGATGAAGGAAATAAAGATGAAACTCACTCACGTGGATGATCAGGGCCGCGCCAAAATGGTGGATGTGGGCAGGAAGGACCTGATTAGCCGCAAAGCCATCGCTGAAGGCAAGCTGTTTTTGTCCTCTCAAACCGGAGAAGTGATCCGCAAGGCTGGCCTTCCCAAAGGGAATCCTTTTGAAGTGGCGAGACTGGCTGGGATTCAGGCGGCCAAGCAAACCAGCCAACTGATCCCCCTTTGCCACAACCTGAATCTTGACCTAGTCGATGTTCAGATCGAACTTCAGGAAGAAGGATTCCTCATTCGCAGCGAGGTGAGCTGCCGAGGGGCCACGGGGGTGGAGATGGAAGCCCTGGCGGCTGTTTCGGTAGCGGCCTTAACCCTGTATGACATGTGCAAGGCGGTGGACAAGGAAATGACCCTCGGCGAGATCCGGCTTGTGGAGAAGACCAAAGGTGCCGCCACCAATCAATGAATGCGAAAATCATCGGCCATTAAGGCCAGAACATGATGGTCCAAGAGGCCGCCAGGCAGAGGAAATGAAAGCAGGTCTCTCAGGGTACGGCGCTTGAAGTAGTGCACCAGTCGCACCTTTGTTCTCTTTGCCAATCCAGCTTCTTCCTGTGCCCTTTCCACGGCCTGCACGAGTCCTCCCACCTGATCCAGTAATCCGTTTTCCAGAGCCTGTGCTCCCGTCCAGACTCTCCCCTCCGCCAGCTTGCGGACTTCTTCCAGCGATTTCTTTCGGCTCTGGGCCACTTTCTTGAGAAACAACTCCTCATAGAATTCCCGCATCTGCTCTTGAATAGCCTCGGCTTCCCCTTTGGAAAAAGGCCGGGCCGGGGATAAGTAGCCAGCTCTTTTGCCTTTGTCCAGGGCGTCCACGGTGATGCCCAGTTTGTTGAGAAGCTGGGCCAGGTTGAACTTTCCAGCAATGACTCCAATGGAGCCCGTCAGCGTTGCCGGCATTCCCAGAATTCTTCGGCCTGCCGTGGCCAAATAGTATCCTCCGCTGGCGGCCACGTCTCCGCAGGAGACAATCACCGGCTTTTTCTGGTCGGTGAGCTGGATTTCTCTCCACAGGAGATCGGAGGCCAGCGCTGAGCCACCCGGGCTATTGATGCGAAGGACCACCGCCTTCACTCGTTTGCGCTTGCGGGCATTGCGGAGAAAGCGGGTCAAGCTTTCGGAGTCCAGGGCTGGCCGCCTGCCTCCCCTGCGGGGAGACTCACCTGTGGTCAGGACACCCTCTGCCACCAGATAGGCAATCTGCGGTCGGTAGAAGGTGACCCATCTCTTGAGCCAGCCCTCTTCTACACGCAGCTTACCAGGGGATAACCGGCGCAGTCCGGTTTCGGGTCCTGCCAGCAAGTCTTCCACCTCATCCTGATAGTGAATGCCATCGATCAATCCAAGCTCAGCGGCCTGACGTGCCGTATAAGGACCCTGGTCAATCCACTCTTGAACCTGGTGGGGGGTGACGTTGCTACGGTCAGCAATCTTTTCAACAAGTTGCTTCTGGAGATCCGTCAAGATGGAGTCCAGCATCGAACGATGGGGCTTGGACATGGTTTCCCGCGTGAAGATCTCACCCGCGGACTTGTATTTTCCCAAGCCAAAGAGCTGAGGCTCGACACCGAGATACTCCAATAGGTTCTTAAAAAAGAACATCTCGGCCCTCAAGCCAACGAGATCAACCGTTGCCGAGGGTGGAACGTACACTTGCTGCGCGCCACAGGCCAGATAATAGTTCTTGTTGTCGGCCATCTCTAGATAGGCCAGTGACCGCTTTCCCGCCTCATGAAAGCGCTGGAGCTCCAGATGGATCTCCTGGATTGCTCCCCACCCGATAGAAACGTTTTTCAGGACCAGCATCAAAGCCTGAACTTTTTTGTGGAGCCGGGCGGCATCGATCAGCTTCAAAAGGAGCGGCAGGCTGAGCTGGTCTCTAGGGCCAAAGAAAGAAGGGTGGGGTCGACCTTCGATGACCTCTCCCTGCAGGGTGATCTTCAGGTAGCGCTTCTTCTGGGCCATAGGATGGGAAAAGGAATCCTCTTTGAGACTATCCCTTGGTTTGAAGTTGCTGGGCAATTCTCTCAATTTCTGACCACACCCGCAACAGGTTGCCCGAGCAGATCTTCTCGATGTCTGTCTCCGAGTAGCCTCTTTTCAACAGCTGATAGATCAAGTTGGGATACCCGGACACATCCTTGAGTCCAATGGGCAAAGAATCGCCAACGCCATCAAAATCAGAGCCCAAGCCGACGTGGTCCACGCCAATGAGCTTGACGACATGGTCGATGTGATCCACCACATCAGAAACATCGGCATAGGGGATCGGGTGTTCCCGAGAATACTTTCCGTAATGCTGCTGGGCGGCCTCATCCCATTCCTGAAGATCGTGGGACTCAAGATACTGATAAATGTTCCGGTCCCTTTCCTGTTTACTGCGCAGGTAGTCGTTATTGATGAAAGCAGAGCCGAAGTTGATTTGGATGACCCCTCCGTTTTCTTTGAGCTGCAAAAGCATTTCGTCGCTCATATTTCGCTCCCAACCCGGAGTAAAGCGACGACAGGAGGAGTGGGAAGCAATCACCGGCGCAGCAGACAACTGCATCACCTGAAAGAAGGTCTCGTCGGAAGCGTGGGAAACATCGATGATCATCCCCAGGCGATTCATCCTCAAAACCACCTGCTTACCGAAGGGGCTCAGGCCGTTCCACTGGTGCTGCGGATCCCCGGACGAATCGCAGATCAGGTTGCTTCTGGAGTGGGTGAGTGTCAGGTAGCGGATTCCTTGCCTGTAGAAGTAGTCCAGATTTTCCAGGTTGCCCTCAAGAGGAGCTCCATTTTCAATTCCCATGGGGAGAGAGATTTTCCCCTGGGCGAAATTGGAGCGAATCTCGGCCACAGATCGAGCCGGGGCAAACTTCTCGGGCCATTGGGTGGAGAACCCTTCGATCATGAGGATCAATTCATCCGCCAGCTCCTTGGCTCCCCCCTTTTGATAGCGAGGGGGAATATAAACGGCCATGAAGGCTGCGTTGAGCCCTCCTTGTCTGGCCCTGGGATAATCAAAGTCTCCCCCTGGTGTTCTCTGCGAGATATCGTCGATCTTCTTGGACAGTCGAAAGGGCACATCAATGTGGGCATCGAAGATGACCAGCTCATGGGCTAATCTTGTGGCTTTTTCCTGCAGTTGCTTATCGATCATGAGGGGTTGGCTTTCGATTGAGACCTCTTTTTGGCAGGCGTAGCTGCCTGCTAAAATCACCAGGATGAAAGGAGTGAGGATAAACGGCCTCATAGCTTTGAAGCACAAACACCCGTGATCATAGCACCACGCCCGATTTCTTTCGATACGAGACACCTAATAACCAAGGATCAAGCGATCAGCGATCCAGACGCTGAGTGCCCCAAGGGTAGCTCCACAAACAACGTCGGCCACATAGTGATAGCGACCGTAAACGGAACCCACACCCATGCCAACAACGACAATGCCCGCAAGGAGACCTCCCGCAACCCCCCACAGCTGGGAGCACCAGAAAAGGAAGACCATGGCAGTAGAGCTGTGCATGCTGGGCATGGCAGCCCCTTTGTGGGCGATCCCTCCATACATAATGGCGTGAATGAAGCGGGTAACCCAGTATCCCTGCAGTTTTTGCTCCGAGCTGTCAAGCAACCCTGCTGTCACCAGG
>Ga0209987_10000290_pt1 | contig 25630 bp, 18 predicted proteins | sample N074metaG_FD_182134 | JGI IMG/M metagenome (GOLD analysis project Ga0209987, IMG submission 182134) | Deep subsurface microbial communities from Kermadec Trench to uncover new lineages of life (NeLLi) - N074 metaG (SPAdes) (version 2) | ecosystem: Environmental > Aquatic > Marine > Ocean trench...
GTAAGGCGCCTCCGGCATAAATCCCAGTTCCACACGCGTCTGCCCGGCACTTAAGAGTCGAATTCGCACGGCATTATCGGCCGATAATTCGTGTGCGTGATCGCGACGCGTGATGATCATGGCGGCATTACCGTCTGCGGGATGCGTCTGTCCGCCAAAGGTCACAGTTCCGCCCTCGATAACGGGTTTCAGCTCTGCGAGCCCTTCGGCCGTCGAGGCAACAACTCCCTGATCGCCGTCGATCTGCTCAATGGTCTTTCTAAATCGCGGATCCGGAACCGCGAATGGCAGGTCCATGTAGCGTTTCTGAAACGCATGGTCGTCGGCGAGGGCGTCTTCGTACTGTGCATATCGGCGCAGGACGACTTCATGTTGCTCTGCGGTTGATATCGAATGTTTGGCGGCTACGTTTTCGGCCGTTTGCAGCATCGAGTGCCCGCCAAGCGGATCACACTGGAAGCTGTCGATAACGACGTCCTCGGCAACACCGGTACCGCCCGGCGCCTTCGCTGCGGGATAATAGGTGTGTGGCCCGTTGGAGCAGCGGTCGGTGGTGGCTGCCAGCACTGTCTGTGCCAGGCCGCTCGCAATTTCCATCGAAGCCAGGATCGGCGCCCTTACACCCGACGCGCAGACCTGCGACAAAGTGGGCCCCGGCGCCTGCGGCGCTCCGAGCAAGCCCATGAACCAGGGCGTGCCGTAAAAAGACTGGTGTTGGTAAACAGATATGCCGAGCACGCCGGCATCGAATATTCTCGGATCGATGTTGCGCTTGTCGAGTTCGCGGCGTGCGACGTGCGCTGCAAACTTGATTGCATGTAAGTGCTGCAACGCGCCTTGCCAGCGCACGAACGGCGTAGACCAGTAACAACCGTAGGGAATCTCAACCTGGTCAAACATCGCGTCTCCCTGGCTTGTGGAATTGCATCAGGTATCCCAGTCAAGATCACCGTCCGGTAGCGCTTCGAGAAGGCGGCCGTTTCGCAGCAAGCTTGCGGCAGCCTCGATGTAGTCGGTCAGCGACTCATCATGATCCAGGTATGGGACTACCTCGCGAACCATAGCGTAAATCTTGCGGGTAACCGTGCTTAATTTTGCTGCGCCGCCCTCGCGCTGATCGACTGCCTGACACGCGCACACCAGTTCCACCGCGGGGATCGCATAACTGATATTGAGTATGTCCCGGGCACGTCGTGCCGCAACCAGGCCCATGGACACGTGATCCTGGAAGTCTGCCGTAGTAGTCAAAGTCTGGATCGATACCGGATGACAAAGGGAACGCATTTCGGCCATGACCGAGGCCGCACAATACTGGATGCCCATCAGGCCGTGGCGAATCCCCGGATCCTCCTTGCAGAGGAACGGCGGCAGGCCATTGCTGTTAGAGGGATCGAGATAACGATCGATGCGCCGGTCGTGCAGGTTGCAGGCATTAGTCAGTGCGATCGAGACATGATCCATCGCCTGGCTGACATACTGGCCGTGGAAATGTGCATTGTGAAATACGTTGCCTTCCTCGACGATGACCAGCGGATTGTCGTTCGTGGAATTAATTTCGATCTGCAGGGTGCGGTCAACCTGCCACAGTGCATCCACCGACGGACCCAGAATCTGAGCACCAGCGCGCAGCGAGTATGCGTCTTCAATCTGCTGATCCATGCCTTGCGGTTCGCCGGATCGCATCGATGACAGCCAGGCGTCAACTTCCTCGTCCTGCACGACCATCTTGCTGTCGCCGAGTGACGTCCAGATTGCCTCGGCAACTTTGATCTGTCCGGGATGGGGTTTGTGGCGATGTACTGCCGGATGGTAGGGCATGATCTTGCCGCGCAGCGCTTCGAGCGTTAGTGCCGCCATCAATGCTGATTGTTTCAGTAACTTCTTCGTGTGGTAGACGACCGGCACCGCGACACCGACCATCATCGATGTGCCATTGATCATGGCGAGGCCTTCTTTGTAAGAAAGCCGGGCAGGTGTCAGCCCGGCGCGTTTCAGTGCTTCTTCCCCCGGCATAATTTCGCCTTCGTATTTGGCGCGCCATGCGCCAGTGACAACCAGGGCAATATGAGCGAGTGGCCCGAGATCACCACTGGCACCGAGTGAGCCTTGTTCGGGAACGCATGGCACTATCCCTGAGTTATAAACAGCGATGTACTTTTCGAAATTTTCGGGACTGATGGCTGATATACCGCGGCCCAGCGAATTGATGCGGCAAAGCATCGCTGCGCGCACGTAGACGTCGTCGAGGTTGGCACCTATGTTGGTCGCAACGCCACGCAGAATATTGTTCTGCAGCTGCTCGGCCAGTTCCTCGGGAATGAGCCAGTTGACGAAGCCGCCGACAGCAGTAGTCACTCCATAAATGACTCGTCCCGATTTGACGAAGCTATCCAGAAGATCGCGCGATGCTTTTACGCGCGCGGCCTGCTCGGGAAAAACCTCGACCGTGGTGTTCTGATACGCGGCCTCTGCCAGTTGATCAACCGTTAGTGTCTCGCCGTCCAGATGCATGGATATACGCCCCGTATGCGGGTTGTTTTCCTGGTTTCGATAGAAGGATGCCCGGACTGTCCAGTTTGAAACTATTCAGTCCGGGCATCAGTTTGAACGAGCTATTTCAATAGTCAATCAGTTCGAAATTATTCAAATCGTGCACGCACAGTAAGCGTTGCATAGCGCCCACGAATACCCGGGAAGTAGGTCGTAATTCCGCCGTCTCCAGCCGGGGCTGCGTACGGTGCATCATTGTCGAACAAGTTGTCGATAGTTATCCGGACGTCCATGTTGTCCCTAAACGCATAGACGACAGTTGTATCAACGACCGTCCAGTCATCGACGCCCTTGATGTCGCGGGTAAACTCGGTGTCTCTGTTGTCGAATACTGCGGCATCCAGCCACCGGATTTGAGTGAACACGGTCCAATTATTCTGGTACCAGGTCGCGTTAAAATTAACGCGATGCGTGGACTCGCCAATTTGCCCGGCAAATTCCCTGGAATTGCCTGACCCCGGGGTAATGATGTGCTTGTCCGTATACAGGTGATTCAGGCCGAAATCCATATCACCAAAATCGCCCATCGGCAGGGCGTAGGAAATTACCGTCTGAATGCCGGTAAACTCGACCAGGCCCACATTCACAAATCCGGACTGGTAATCAACGACCTGGCCGACCGCATTCCGTTGAAACAGATCACAGGAAGGTTCACCCTCAAAGGACGCGCTGTCGTAGCAGGCGATCAATATATCCTCGATTACAAGACTTTCGATTGCATTGGCGATTTCGATATCAAACCAGTCGACTGACATGGTGAAACTGTCCAGAAAACGCGGCCTTAAAATGAATCCGTATGTGACCGACTCTGCAACCTCGCTATCGAGACCCGGATTACCGGACAACGTACCTTGTTGAGAAGCATCCGCGATTAAGGATTGAAAAGGCTGGACGATTCCGTCGGCGGCGCAATTGGCTGCGCGCGTAGCCGGGACGTTGCCCTGTCCGATGTATCGCTCGTCGCAAGGATCGTCCGCGAAGGAGAAAATATTCGATGTCGGAGTGAAAAGCTCTGTTATGGATGGTGCCCTGATGGACTCTGTCTTGTTACCGCGAAATTCGATGTCTTCGACAGGCCGGTAACGCAGACCGGCGGTCCAGGTTGTGTTGTTGCCTGCGACAGAGTTATCGACGAAACGGATTGCGCCCTCGAACTCCAGAGCATCAACAAAAGGCGTGTCCAGATCTCCGCCAAGAAGCGGTATGACGGTTTCCGCGTAGAATTCTGTCGAATCAAATTCGCCGTTAATAGCGACCAGCGAGTCGCGCGCGAATCCGTTTTCAGCGAGATCGTTTGGATCGTATTTTGCGCTTTCCTCGCGGTACATAAAACCGACCGCGGCGCCAATCGGGCCCGCCGGAAGGTTGAAAATGTCACCGGCAATATTGGCGGTGAACACTCGCTGCTCAATGAGCACATGGTCAGTCACGAAGGCCGTCGAATAGGCAACGGCCTCCGGAGTCGGAATTCCGATGACGTCGAGAGGCACACATCCGCCTGACGGATCCGCACAGGCAGGATCACCATTGGCGTCGGTCACGACCTGGATGGCCTGATCGAAATGCGTCTGGATGATGGTAATCTCCATGTCGTCACTCTCGGTCCGGCCATAGGTATAGGTGGCATCCCAGAGGTAGTCACGGTTCCCAAAGCTGACATCACCCTCGAGACCGATAACTGCGCGATAGGTATCGCGCCGCGAGCCGTTGGGGTTGGCACGGGTGAGGTTCGTCAGCGGGCCCCCTCGCCAAAATCCCACGGCGTCCGCTACGCCGTCACCGTCAGTATCGATCGTCGGGTCCGCTACACCGTCGCCGTCCAGATCGTGTACAACGTCGAGCGCCGCCGCGATCGAAGCTCGGGTTGCCGGCAGCAGGAACGGGTTATCGATTAGAACAGCTATTGGACCGCTACCAACACTGCCATAGCTGTCGCCCGCCCCCAGGCCGCCAAAGGCCGGGGAGTTGTATCCCGACTGATTAATGAGCTCGGTCGCCTCGGTGCGTGCGAACCAGCCTTCAAAAACGAAACGCAATGAATCGGTCAGTTCATACTTCGAAAGAAGCGTGAAATTGTATCGCTCGATGTCCGTATACAGAGCGGTAAAATGTGGCACTTTCAATCCGTCGCCGCCGTTCTGGAAAATTATCGAACCAGTTCCGCCGCCGGGAACAAACGGCAGCAGGTTGCCGTCGGCGTCGAATTGCGATATCGGCGTATTCGGGTCATTAATATCAAACGCAATCCCGTTGGGATAGTCCGGGTTGCCGGCACCGGGGAAGATGCCAAAGTTGGCCACATTACCCCAGTACAGCGGAAAAGCGGTGACGTTATCAACCGCGACGGTCAGGTCAGGGAAAAGTTGCAGGTCGAAGGGCGAGTCCGGATCGCTCGGGCTTTGAAAACCGACAGCGGTCGCGGTCGCCTTCCGATCGACTCGTAGCAATCCGTCTGCAGAAGTATATTGGCCGGATAATGTGATATTGCCGCGCCCGTCATCGAAATTCTTGCCCCAGGTCGCTCCGAAACGAAATTGCGCTGCATCACTGTGTTCCAGTGCGCCGCCGCCTGATGCGACAAATTCCAGTCCTTCAAAGTCATCCTTGAGAATAATATTGATGGTACCGGCAATAGCATCGGAGCCGTAGATTGGCGCGCCACCGATCGCGATGGTCTCGATCCGCTCTACCAGGTTGTCCGGGATGGCATTGAGGTCGACCGAGAGTCCGCCGGTCCCGTTGGGCGCCACGCCAGCCGGAAATCGATTACCATTGACAAGGGTCAGAGTTCGTTGCTGGCCCAATCCGAGAAAGTCGACAAAATTCTGACCGACCGATGCAGAGGACTGAGAGCTGACTGGCGATGTCGACGGTGTCACAAACCCTGCCTGTTCGTTAAGGGACGTGGCCAGGCTTATATTGCCGCGCAGAGCCAGTTTTTCACCGCTCAGCACGGTCGCCGGTTGCAGTGTCTCGAATCCTGAACGCGGTATCCGCGACCCGGTAATGATGATCTCATCAACGGCTTCGTCGTCATCCGCGGTGTCTTGTGCGAAAGTAACACCCGCCGCGAGAACGGTAGTCAAAGCACCGGCAGCGACACTGCGTATGAATTTATGCGTCAGCTTCGATGTCTTGCGGCGCGAATAATTATTTGTGTACATTGCTGAATCTCCCCATTTATATTAAGTGCCTGATAAGCGCTTGAACCATACCCGTGGTCGATAACTCAATTACCGTTATGCTGGCGTAAGCCAATCCCGGCAACTGTTCGATTTCGATCTTATTGGTTACGCAATTTTAGAACAGATACTGAGGCGTTTCAGGTCTTTTCTTTTCATAAATATCGCTTTTTCTAGTGTATTCTGCTATGTATTCAGAGAAAGCAAGTGAAAAATTGCCGTGCGTAGTGTTGCCGGTGATGATCGAAGATCATTGCGGAATCTGCAGGTGCAATACTGGCCATTCGATCGCGCAACAACAAGAATCAGAAAATTCGTTGGGGGAAACGCCATGAGACCATTAACAATCTTCACTTACGTTGCGTTAGCGCTCGCGAGCCCGATTTTATCGAGCGCAGCAGATGATCCGCAGCGGGAATTCTTTGACGGCATTCAGGCCCGCAACGTCGGGCCGTTCCGCGGCGGCCGGGCGATGGTTGCGGTTGGCGTTCGTCAGGACCCGCACGTTTATTACATGGGTGCCACCGGTGGAGTCTGGAAAACGAGCAATGCCGGTGCAAGCTGGCAGGCCATCTCTGACGACGACTTCGGCACAGCCGCGGTGGGCGCAATCGCAGTCGCACCATCTGATCCGAATGTCATTGTGGTCGGCATGGGGGAATCGCCGCTTCGCAATATCGCGTCCTCGCAGGGCGATGGTGTTTACAAGTCCACTGACGCCGGCGCCAGCTGGACGCACATCGGATTTGCTGACGTAAAGCAGATCGGCGAGATACGAATTCATCCCGAGAATCCGGACATCATGTGGGTCGCAGCCCAAGGCAATGCCTACCGGGCCGGATCGAATACCGGCATTTACAAAACCACCGACGGCGGTGCTAACTGGCGGCGTGTGCTCGAGCCACTGAACGAAGCTACCGGCGCGGTCGACCTGGCGCTCGATTTCAGCAACCCGCGCATACTCTACGCGGCAATGTGGGACAACCGGCGGACCGCCTGGGAATTACGCTCGGGGGGTCCCGGCAGCGGTATCTGGCGCTCGCAAGACGGCGGCGAGTCATGGGAAAGACTGACTGAAGACCTGCCCGAGGGCATGGGCAAGATCGGCGTGGCTGTATCGCCGGCCAGGCCGGGACGCGTGTGGGCGATCATCGAGGCCGCGGATGACGACGGTGGCCTGTATCGGTCCGACGATGGCGGCGACAGCTGGGAGCAGGTGAACAAAGAGCGGGTGTTGCGCGCGCGATCCTGGTACTACATGCATATTTTTGCCGACCCCAACGACGAAAATACCGTCTACGTTCTTAACTCACCGTTCCTCAAGTCTGTCGACGGCGGAAAATCATTCGACCCGGTCGAGGTACCGCACGGGGACAATCACTACCTCTGGATCAATCCGGACAATTCAGACTGGATGGTCAATGCAAATGATGGCGGGGCGAACGTTTCGTTCGACGGCGGCGACAGCTGGTCGCGGCAGGACAATCAGCCAACCGCGCAGTTCTACCGTGTCAATACCGACAACCAGTTCGAGTACCGAATTTACGGGGGCCAGCAGGACAACTCGACGGTCGCGATCAGGAGCCGTTCCCGGGACGGCAGCATCGGACGCGATGACTGGGAAATTCATGGCGGCTGCGAAAGCGCACACGTCGCCTTCGACGCGGAGAACCCGCGCTTTACCTACGCCGGTTGCTACCTGGGCCTGATTCAGGAATTCGATACGGAAACGAGAACCGTCCGCTCGATCAAGGCCTATGAGGAGCTGGGCCTCGGTGTGGTTGCAAGCGAGCAGAAGTACCGCTTCAACTGGAATGCGCCAATTCACGTCTCCGTTCACGATCCGCAGGTGATTTATCACGCTGCCAACGTGCTGCTGCGGTCTGAGGACCGCGGCTTCCACTGGACGGAAATAAGTCCGGATCTGACGCGCGACGAAAAAGACAAACAGGGAAAGGGGTCGGGCCCCTATACGAATGAGAACATCGAGATTTACAACACGATTTTCGCTATCGCGGAGAGCCCGCACGACGCAAACACGCTCTGGGCCGGAACGGACGATGGTTTGCTGCACGTCACGCGGGACGGTGGCGCTAACTGGAGTAATGTAACGCCGCGCGGCGTCGGTCGTGGTCTGATTAATTCGATCGAGGTGTCGCCACACGAGCCTTCGGTTGCCTATGTCGTTGCGATGAAATACAAGGAGGGCGACAACGCGCCTTACGTTTACAAAACGTCCAACTACGGTCGCAGCTGGACCAGGATCACCGACGGTCTGCCGACTGATCATTTTACAAGGGTCGTGCGGGAGGATCCGCAGCGAGCTGACCTGCTGTTCGCCGGCATGGAGCGCGGACTCTACGTCTCATTTAACGGCGGTGAGGACTGGCAGGCATTTCAGACAAACCTGCCAATCGTGCCGATTACGGACCTGATGGTTCGGCGCAACGATCTCGTGCTGGCTACGCAGGGACGGGCGTTCTGGGTGATTGATGATATTGCACCACTGCGACAGTACGCGGCTGAACATGAGACCGCCGTAGCACATCTTTACGATCCCTCCCTGGCGTATCGTCTGACGCCGACGCAGGGGCGCAATAGCGCCGGGGAAAGTTTCGCCCCAAGTGCGCCTGACGGCGCCGTTATCTACTACTCGCTGGCGGAGGAGCCGGACCTCGATGAGCAGACACTCAAAATCGAAATTCTGAGTGCTGACGGCGATGTGATACGAACGCTGAAGACGGATAAAGAAAAGGGTGTCGAGGGCGGCGGTGAAAACGCGAGTTTCACGATCCCGGCCGAGAAGGGCATCAATCGTGTTACCTGGGACCTGCGACGCCGTTCGACGACGTCTGTCGATTACGAATTTATTTTCGGCGCGGCGCGCGATGATGACGCGATTCAGGGTTATAGGGTTGCCCCCGGTACCTACGGTCTGCGCCTGACCCTCGGAGATTTCGTCATGGAAAGTACGATCGAGATTCAGTGGGATCCGATCAACTCCTACGATGACCAAAAAGTCCGGGAACAGCAGAGATTCCTTGCCACTACGTTTTCAATGATTGATGGCATCTACAAGCGTGTTAACAGCCTGCAGGGCATTCGCAAACAGGTCGAATTACGAAAATCGCTGGCAGATGACGCCGGTGACGATGAGCGGGTCGAGGCCGCCGAGGGCTTGCTGGCGGCCCTGAAGCAATGGCAGGAAATGGTGACGACCCCGCATCGGGGAAACAACCAGGACGTGCTGAATTTTGCACCGAGGCTGGATGCGTTTTTGACCGGCCTTTATCAGCAGGTAGATTCGGCTGTGCTGGGGATTACCCAGGGGCAGCGCGACCGGTTCGCCGATCTGCAGCCGCAGTGGGCACAAGCGATGCAGAGTTGGGAGTCTCTCATCGAAACTGATGTGGCCGGGTTTACCCGGCGCGCGGGCCCTGCGGTCATCGTTCCCACCTGGGAGTAGTGAGCGCAGTTCGAGCGCGTAGTGGAAAATCAAGGTGGCTGATCTCGACCTCACAGACAGGAAAATACTGACCGAGTTACAAGCGGACGGACGTATTTCGAATACCGAACTTTCGCGAAAAGTCGGTTTGTCGGAGTCGCCTTGCCTCAGAAGAGTGCGCAAGCTTGAGGAAGATGGCGTGATCACCGGCTATTCCACACTCCTGGATCGTCGCAAACTGGGCCTCGAAATAGTCGCGTATGTGCAGGTCAACCTGGATCAGCGGTCCGAAGCGGACACCAGCGCATTTGTGCAGGCAGTCAGGAAAGCGCCGTGGATCGTTGAGTGTGTCGCGATCTCGGGGACGCACGACTATCTTTTGAAAGTCGCCGCCAGGAACATCGATCATTTTGGTGAACTGACAATGAAAAAGCTACTGCGATTTCCGGGCGTGACAGATGTTACGTCCAACCTGGTCCTTGCATCGATCAAGGACAAATTCGGCAGTGTCACGTGGCCGGTTTATTTGTAGGAGCCCGCCTGTAGGAGCCCGCCTGTAGGAGTCCGCCTGTTAGTCGTTCAGGGTAAGACCAAGCATTTCCACCGCGTTGTCGCGATAAATTCTGCGGCGATCTTCTTCCGAAAGCTCGAGCGCATCGATGACGCGAATGGTTTCGCGGATGTACATCGACCCGCCTTCCGGATCGAAAGGTGCGTCCGATGCGAACAGGACATGATCGGCCCCGAAGAAATCCAGGCAGCATCGTGTGGCGGAATCTGAACCGAAGACCGCGGTGTCGGCGTAAAACATGCGGAAATACTCGAGCGGGCGTTTTTCAAGTTCCTTTAACAAAATGGAATAGTCGACGCTGGATGTTCGTTTGCCCAGTTGATCCCAGCCGGGCCCGAGGCGCCCTTCGAAAAACGGAATCATCGCGCCACCGTGGTGTGTGATTATTTTCAGGTTTGGCAGCCGATCGAATATTTTGGCGAACACGAGTCGCGCCATGAACGCGCTCGTTTCATAGGGCCAGCCGAAGGTCCACCAGATCTCGTATTGCGATACATCTTCCGTCAGGTAGTCAGGAAAATTCGGCCCACGCGTCGGGTGCACCCAGATCGGCCGGTCGTATTCGGCCATCGCGTCGTACAGCGGCAGGTACTCGGACCCATCCATTGCTTTGCCGCGGTCGTTGGTAAAACACTGCACGCCGACAGCGTGTAAATCCTTCATCGCCCGATGCGTCTCGTCCAGCATCGCATCGGTGCTGACAAACGGCAGCGAGGCGATAAATCCCGGGAAACGGTCCGGGTACTTGTTGCACAGTTCCGCCATCTCATCGTTGGCCATCTGCATCAATTCAACCGCGTATTTGGGATCGGCCGAAATCTCGATAGGCGGTGATGAGAGCGACAATATCTGGCAATAGTCGTCGAACGAATCCATGACCCGGAAGCGCTCATCGAGGTCCGTCATCATCGGCACCTGGCGTACTCGCTTCTGCATGCTTGACGGATTGGGTGAGACTTCATTCAAGCGGTTGAAAAAACCGATCGGCATGATGTGGTTGTAGGCGTCGATCTTAAGCATTGTTCTGATCCCCTGAAACGGCATCGGATCGTCCGGATATCACGATCTCGTAGGCGAGCAACAGTATCCCCGATACCGCCGCGCCCGCAACCACGATAACGGCCGATGCAAATGAATTGACGGGGATCCAGAGTAACAAGCCCGTGACACAGGCGATTACGCGCACGACCGCGCCGACCGGTCGCAGGAAGTAACCGGTCATCGCAATCGATATCAGGAATATGCCGACGACACATGTCGCGACAGTGATCGTTATGAGGCCGGCGCTGCCTTGCATGGTGAGTCCCGGAGAGAATACGAAAGCAAAAGGGATAATGTAGGCAAGCCAGCCTGTTTTTATCGAGTTGATTGCCGTGCGCATCGGATCTGCGCCCGCCATACCGGCCGCGGTAAACGCCGCGACCGCAACCGGCGGCGTGATCATCGACATCATGCCGTAGTACAGGACGAACAGATGAGCAGCGATCGGCGCAATGCCAACCTCAACCAGGCCTGGAGCAACAAGAGTGGCAAGTAGTACGTAGACGCCAAGTGTCGGCAAGCCCATGCCGAGCACGATGCAAACTGTGGCAGCGAGCAGCAACAACAGGATCGGGCTGCCGGAGCCGAGCAGGAACAGGGAGTTGGTAAACGTAAATCCGAGGCCAGAATTCGCCAACACGCCGATGACGATACCGGCGCCCGCACAAATAAGGATAAGTTCGAACACGACAAAGCCGGTCGCACGAATTGCCTCGGCAATCTTTGCCGGATTCGGCCGTTCCCCCTTGTATGAAAATATCGCGGCGCTTGCCACGAGGACAACGCTTGCCACGATTGCGGCGGATTGCGGATAGAGATTGAATCCGAAAAGTGCCACTACGAGTGCGATAAATGGCAGTACAAAAAACCAGCCGCCCGCCAGGTCGCGCATGCTGCCGATCTCCTCCGGATCCAGTCCCGCGTAGCCGTCACGCCCCGCAAGCAGATCAACCCGGATGAACAGCGAAACGTAATACAAAATTCCGGGAATGAGCGCCGCTATTACCACTTCTGCATAGGTAATGCGCAGAAAATCGGCCATCAGAAAGGCCGCCGCGCCCATTACGGGTGGCAGCAACTGGCCGCCCGTCGATGAGACCGCTTCGATCGCGGCTGCACTCTCCGCGGAGTACCCACTCTTCCTGATCATCGGAATCGTTATTACGCCGGTTGCGGCGACATTGGCGACAGCGCTGCCCGAAATGGAGCCGAAGAGCGCGGAACCTGCTACGGCGACTTTCGCCGGCCCGCCGCGATATCGACCCATCAATGTCTGCGCCAGCTCCGCGAAAAATTCCGCGCCGCCGGTTACACGCAGTAAATTGCCGAAAAACACGAAGCTGATAACGATATTGCAAATGATCAGCAACGGCCCGCCAGGCAGCGCATTGGCATCGAATGCGAGAAATCCGGCCACGACATCCCAGCTGGTCTGCTGGGCAGCAAACGGGCCGGGAATCACATGTCCGGCAACCGCGTAGCTAATAAATGTGACAACGATCAGTGGCAGTGCCAAACCGGTTGCACGGCGCAGCGCTTCGAGTGTCAGCAGGATTATTACCAGGCCGATCACGACGATCTCGCGCGGCGCATCGATGGTCAGGTCCACCAGCAGCGGATAGCGGGCGGACATCCAGCCGGCAGTCAGCAGGCCGATGGCCGCTGCGATCCAGTCATGCCATGGTGTCGCTCGTTTCCCGGCGTGACGTCGGGCAGGCAGATGAATGTAGGCGAGCGCAATGGCGAGGCCGAGTACGCCGATAACCAGCTGCGCGGGATAGAGATAGATCCCGAACGTTTGAAACAGATCCATCGCCCAGGTCAGGGCGACAAAAGTAATCAGCGACGCCAGTCCGGTGGCGATTTGTAATCGAAGGTTTCCCCTATTCATGGCCCGATCATAGTTGTGATATTGTCAGGCGTCGCGGCAAATTGCGCCGCGCCAGGGCAAAAAGAGGTCACGAACGTGGCAGCCAGCCGGGAAAAACCAGCACTGAAGGCAGTGGACGGAAGCAACAAGAAGCGGCAGCGCATGTCTGCCCGCGGCCAGCAACGGAAAGCCAAGATTCTTGCAGCAGCGACCAAACTGTTCCTGTCCGAAGGCTATGGCGAAACGTCGATCGACGCCATCGTCGAAAAATCCGGTGGCTCAAAGGCGACGCTGTATAGCTATTACCCGACCAAAGCAGATTTATTTCGTGCAGTTGTCGATTCAATTGTTACAACTCATGAAGATCCGGAATTGCGGTCGCTGGATAATGTCCGCGACACCTTGGTGATATTTGCCGAACACCGCTTACGCATCGTATTTTCCCGCAATCATCGCGCGCTGATGCGACTGATTATTTCGGAGCGCAATCGCTTTCCCGATATTGCGCGGATGTACTACGAACAGGGACCGCTGCACGGTCACACGGTGTTGCGCAACTATTTCGAAGTCCTGATCGAAAAAGGTCGGCTTGATATCCGTAGCGCGGATGAGGCCTGCGAGTTTTTTCGCGGCATGTTGATGCACCAGCTCTATATCGAACAGCTGTACCTCGATGCCAGCCCGCTTTCGCCCGAGGAGGCCGGGGTCAAGGCGCGGCATGTCGTCGATCGCTTCCTCGAGGCCTACCACCAGTCCGCCACCGAATAAGCCGCCTGAGATGCCGGCTCTGGCAATCCTGCCCGGCTTGATCAATAATGTACGGTACAGTACAAATTAGAAAAACACCGACGCCCCGGTTGATTACAATGAATACAACGGATGTCCTCGCAATTCTCGCCGTCCTGCTGACAGCGGTGGCCGTTTTGCCCGGCACGCTCGGTATTCTTCTGTTGACCAACAAAATTGCGGCGTCTCCCGCAGGCGCAAGATATATCTATTCGCAATCCGGAGTATTGATCGTTGCAGCGCTGGCGATGATCGGGTACGGCGTTTATCAGAATGCTATCGCTGGTTCCTGGTCGATTTTGCTCATAGCGTCTGTCATAGCAGTGGCGCTACTGCTGATTTACGGCTTCCTGATGCACGCAAAATTGTTGTTTAAGCCGGTCAAAAATCCCATATTTATTTCAATGGACGAGGCGATCAACAAATATGGGCCGGACGAAGAAGTGGTTGGCGTAACCGACAACGATGGCAAGCCCTTCGCATTCATTGCGCGGTTGGCACGCCGCCCGCACATCGTTTACCAGGTCGAGGGAGATTCACCGTTCATCATGACGCACTGCATACTGGCGCATAGTTCGATGTCATATGCATTGGAGGGAAATTTCGAGAATCCGGATATAACCATCACGGCGGCGCTGGCGAACAACATGGTGTTCTACGAGAAAAGCAGCCGCTGTTCCGTCGTGCAGATACATAACCGGCTCGAGGGCAGAAACGATCCCCTGTCGACTGTGCCGACGGTGATGACCAGCCTGCGCACCTGGCAGCGGCTGTACCCGGATTCCCCGGTATGGATGCGGCCTGTCGAGTGGCGCGATATCTTCTATCTCAAGATGCTCGCAAGGGCGGATGTCATTGATCCATCGAGTCCGGTCATTGTCTATCCGCTGCAGCATGAACTCGACCAGCGTCTGCCGATGAAGTCATTCGTGCTGGGGGTTGTTGTGGATGGACAATCACGAACCTATCCGACAGATGTCGTAGCGGATCGGAAAATAATCAACGATCAGCTTGGCGATACACCGCTGGCCATATTCTGTGTCGACGATTACATGCAGGTATTCGATCGGCGTATAGTCGGCGCAACACTGACTTTCGACAGAGCAGAACAGGGGGCAGACTTTGTTGACCGGGAATCCGCATCAGTTTGGTCCCCGACCGGGAGATGTACGGCGGGTGAGCATCACGGAACGCAACTTGCTGCGATCCCGCACTACAACAAAATATTCTGGTTCGTCTGGGCGGACTATTTTCCGAACAGTTCGATATACGGCGAAGCAGAAAGTACCGGGGACGTTACTGCCTCGGCCGCCTGATCAACAGGGATTCTCAGAAATTTGGCAAAAATTTTCGCAACTGACCGCGACGGCACGAAGCACGAGATTGATGTCCGCGATCGTTCTACTCTCATGGAAATTCTCAAGCAGGCCGGGTTGTCGATCGAGGCGCTTTGCAGTGGCTGCTGCCAGTGCGCAACCTGTCACGTTTTTATCGAGGAGCCCTGGCTCAGCAAGCTGAAACCGCAAACGGACTTCGAGCTCGCAACGCTCGAAGGCGAGGGTAGCGAGATCAGATCCAACTCGAGGCTTTCATGCCAGGTCAAATGGCTGGCTGAACTCGATGGCATAGTCCTCACCGTCGCACCCGAGGCCTGAACATCGAGATGGAAGGGTTCTGGGACTTTTCGGTTCGAACCTACCGTACCCCCGGCGTACCCGAGGCTTGTCTGTCCCTGCAAAACGACCACGGTGCTGATGTGAATATGCTGCTCTATTGCTGCTGGGCCGGTGCTGCAGTTGGACCTCTCGAAGGTAAATTATTCAACCGCGCCAGCGAATTCTCGACGCACTGGGCGGAAAACGTGGTTATTCCCTTACGTGATGCGCGCACCTGGATGAAGCACACGGGCTGTGATCCGGATCCCGTGCCAACGGCATCCTGCATGGCGTTGCGGGAAGAAATAAAGACCGTCGAATTCGCCGCGGAAAAGATGCAGCAGGAAGTGCTCGGAGCTATGGCGTCAACCGACCGGCGAGGCAGCGATACTCCGCAGCAAATACTTGGCGATGTCGTTGCCAACCTGTTGCTGTACGCCGCATATGCGGGCCTGGATATCGAAGACGATGTAAGGCGGAAATTCTCGGTCATCATCGATGCTGCGTTTCCAGCCTGGAACCTATCCGACATAAGAGGCGCGCTCGATATTTGACGCGGAGGTCTGTCAAAGCGCTAAAATAGCGGTAACGATGACCCTAAAAGTAATCGCTCTGGCGATTTCCCACATAATAAGAGCTAAGGAGCAAGACGATGACACCCTGGGAGCTTCAAGCCGACGAATTGGTTGCCTGTAACTGCGCGTACGGCTGTCCGTGCCAGTTTAATGCCCTGCCCACGCATGGAAATTGTCAGGCGCTGGCAAGTTTCGAAATCGCTGAAGGGCACTTCGGTGACACCTCGCTCGATGGTCTGCGCACCGTTGCCGCTTTGTGGTGGCCTGCCGCCATCCACGAAGGTAATGGCAAATGCTTCATCATCGTCGATGAACGTGCCGACGAGGCGCAACGGCAGGCGCTGCTGACGATCCTGAGTGGCGAGGATACCGACCCCGGCGCCACCGTGTGGAATGTCTTCGCATCTACCATGGTGGAAGTGTTCGATCCTGTCTTCAAGCCGATCGAGTTTGAGGTGAACGTTGAGGAACGGACTGGACGCGTATTTGTCGATGGGCTTGCCGAGAGTGCCGGCGAACCCATACGCAACCCGGTTACCGGCGACATTCATCGCGCGCGCATCGACCTGCCGCATGGATTTGAATACAGCCTTGCCGAGATGGGCAGCGCAACCTTCAAGACCACCGGTCCCATCGAAATGTCGTTTAAAGACTGTTATGCGCAGTTCGCCCATATCCACCTGAACAACCATGGCATTGTAAAGAGCGCGGCCGCCTGACAGATCGGCCATGGCCGGCATAACCGCGACCGAGGTGCTGCTTCGTCGTGACCGCCTGATTGTTGCGGCGGGTCTCATTGTGATCTGCCTGCTGTCCTGGCTGTACATAGCCGGCGGTGCCGGAACCGGCATGAGCACTGCCGCTATGAGTACCTGGCAGTTTCCACCACCGGTAACCATGAGTAATGCCCTGGCACCGTGGGACCCGTCTTACTGGATCGTCATGGCCCTCATGTGGTGGGTAATGATGATCGCCATGATGGTGCCGAGTGCGGCACCGACGATACTGCTGTATGCCCGGGTCTGCCGTCATGCCCAGAGCAGGGGGCAGATCGGTCACACTGTCATTCCAACCGCTGCATTCGTCGGCGGCTACCTGCTGGCCTGGCTCGCATTCAGCCTGCTGGCAACCTCTTTGCAATGGTTGCTCGAGCAGGCTGGCCTGATGCACGTAATGCTGATGTGGAGCACCAACAGCGTGCTCTCCGGATCATTCCTGGTGGCCGCCGGCGTTTATCAACTATCGCCACTGAAAAGCGTGTGTCTGAAACATTGCCGTTCACCCGCGGACTTTATCTCCCGGCACTGGCGCGCAGGCAGGTCGGGTGCGGCACTGATGGGGCTGGAGCATGGATTTTACTGCGTCGGCTGTTGCTGGCTCCTGATGGTGCTGTTGTTTGTCGGCGGCGTCATGAACCTGGTGTGGATCGCCGGCCTGGCAATATTCGTATTGCTCGAGAAACTCGCGCCCTGTGGCGCTGTGATCGGCCGTGCTTCGGGTCTGCTGATGATTGCTGCGGCAGGCTATTTGCTGCTCACATGAGGCTGAAGATAACAATTAACAGGAATGGGCTTTTACTGTACTGACCAGTACAGTAGTATAGCGATCAGGCCAAATAATTACTCGTATGGAGGGGGAGTCAATGCGACATTCAATTACAGGTGTTCCTGGATATATATTCCTGTTTCTCTGTCTGCCCGGCGCAGCCCTGGCGCTGACGGCGGCACTGCTTGTCCTGCCAGCCCAGGCTGGCGCACAGGCACTTGAGGAAATCGTGGTCACCGCGCGCAAGCGCGAAGAGAGTTTGCAGGATGTTCCGATATCCGTGCACGCCATTTCGGGTGACTTCATCGAAAATCAGGGTCTTGTCGATTTTCAGGCGCTCGCGCCGTACACGCCCAACTTCAGTTATGGCCAGTCCACCGGTGCGTCGGATTTTCTGATTATCCGTGGCCTCGGTACGGTTGGCAGCGGCGTGCACTTCGAGCAGGCGGTCGGCCAGATCACGAACGGATTTTTTACCTCGAGGAGCCGCCTCGGCCGCACGGTGCTGATCGACACGGCCCAGGTCGAGGTGCTGCGAGGGCCACAAGGTCCGATAATCGGCAAGAACACGTCTCTCGGTGTGATCAACATCACGACCCGGAAACCGACTGACGAGTTCGAGTTCATAGTTTCCGGTGGCTATGACTTCGAAGCCAGCGAAGGCTACGAGATCCAGGGCATCGTGAGCGGCCCCTTCAGCGACAATTTTCGTGGTCGCCTGGTCGTCAACTACCAGGACAGGGACGGCTTCGTCGAGAATCGCATCATCGGTGACGATGTGCAGTTCCGCGAGGATTTGACGACCAGAATAATACTGCAGGCAGACCTCAGCGATAATTTCACGGCCGAGTTTTTCTGGCAGCATATCGATCTGGATCGCAACGGCAAGCATCGCGAGGTATTCAACTGCCTGGAACCCGCGCTTGCAATGGCGCAAGGATTCGATTGCACGATCAACGCCTCGAACCAGTCGCAGAATATCGTGGAGGGTGTCGATGTCGGGGAGCCATTCACCATCGATGCCGACCTGGTTGGCCTGACCCTTGACTGGGAATTCGGGAATTCCGTACTGACGTCGTTAACCGGCTACTCCCAGTCTGAAATATTCGATCACTTCGATTCCGACCTGAAGCCGCTGGAGGGCAGAAACATTTTCAACAATGAAGACTTCGATCAGTTTTCCCAGGAGATTCGATTGACCTCGACCGGGGAAAACACGGTTGACTACATCGTCGGTGCGTTGTACCTGACCAATGAAATGAACGGGACCCAGGACTCCAACTTCAATCCGTCGGTCGGGGGACCGCCGCCGCAGCCGCCGGTAAGACGCCATGAAATACAGTTCGCCGATACGGACACGCTGGCCGGCTTCGCTCAGATAGACTGGCACTTGAGCGATATGATGACGCTGACGATTGGTGGCCGCCTGACCAATGAGGAGCGCAACGGCCGGAAAATCCAGCGGATGAATGTAATCCATACCGATATTTTTGATCCGAATCTCTGCAGCAACGAGCCGACGACGACGGAGAGGCCCAGCAGTTTCCGTGTCTGTACCACCGGCAACGACGGGACCCAGCCCGTCGGCTCGCCGATCCTCGGTAACATCGATGAGACCAATTTCTCCTATAACGTGTCATTGCAATGGTCACCGACCGACGATTCGATGTATTACGCCAGTACGTCGACGGGGTTCAAGAGCGGCGGCTTCGATCTGCGCGGGGCCGGCGATCCGGCCAACTTTATTTTTGACGAAGAGGAATCGACTAACTACGAGATCGGCGGCAGGCATACGCTGGCCGGTAACACGTTAAGGCTGAACTGGACCCTCTACAACACCAACATCGACGGCCTGCAGTTATCCTCGAACGACCCGGCAACGATTACCCAGACGGTGGTGAACGGTGAGGCGACCGCAACCGGCCTGGAATGGGACCTGGTATGGGCTGCCAGCGATAATCTCAACCTGAGACTTGCCGGCGCCTACCTGGACGCCACCTATGACAACTTCCTGGCGGCCTGCTACACGCTGCCGCGACAGACGGCCGCGCTGGGCTGTAATGTCGACCTTGACGGTACGCCTGGCGAGGACCCGGAAGAGGCACAGAACCTGGCCGGGCAAACGCTGGCTTTTGCGCCTGAGTGGCAGGCTGTCGCGGGCGCGGATTACACCTGGAACCTGGCCAGTGGCCGCGATCTGCGGGCCTCGCTGACATTGATCTATTCCGACGAGCAGTCGACGATGATCGATAACAATCCGGCGGGCTTCCAGGATGCCTACACCAAGATCGATGCGTCCCTGACCTTGCTGGGCGAAGACGGTAAATGGTGGGTTGCGCTCATCGGCAAGAACCTGACCGACGAACTGGTCTACCACTTCACGTCCGGTACGACGACCTGTGCCCGAGGTGCTGCTCCAGGCGGAACCACCAGCTGCCTGTTCACGACGGTGGAGGAAACACGCGCGATCGGCATACGGGCGCAATACAGCTTTCGGTAGCACGCCAGGTATGGACGCGGGCTGACGGACAGGTGCGCAAGCAGCAAGCAACCGCTGAGACGAGCGTGGAGTCAGCTCCTGTTATCAGGCGCGTCGGCGCATTTCTCGGCGCAGAAGTTACGGGCATCGACCTGACGCAGCCGCTGGGCGCGGCCGCGGTCGATGCAATCCGCGTGGCACATGCCGAGCATGGCGTCCTGGCATTTCCCGGGCAGCATATCTCGTCGGCCGACCTGATGCGCTTCGGACGCTACTTCGGTGAGTTGTCGGTGCATCCGTTCTCGACCAGCACCGCCGAGACGCCCGAGCTGATCGTGTACGACAACAAGGAAGGCAATCCTCCGCTGTCGACAAACATCTGGCACACGGATGAGACGTTTCGTGAATGCCCGCCCATGGGCACGATTCTTTGTTCGAAAATCCTGCCGGAGACTGGCGGCGATACGGCGTTCGCCAACATGGGCGCCGTGTACGAGAGTCTGTCGGACCGCATGCAGAGCTATATTTCGGGGCTGGAAGCGGTGCACGATCTCGGGCCATTCCGCACGCTTTTCGATGATTCCGGCGAAGGCCGCCGGCAACTCAGAAAATACGAGGACATTTATCCTGCGGTGACGCATCCGGTGGTTCGGGTGCATCCCGTCACTGGCCGCAAGGTTATCTTCGTGAATCCCCAATTCACACTGAATATCAAAGGGATGGAGGACGACGAAAGCCGTACATTACTCGGCTATCTGTACCGCCGCTGCCTCATTCATGAGTATCACTATCGCCACCAATGGCAGCCCGACACGGTCGTGTTCTGGGACAACTGCCTCGTTCAGCACTCGGCGTTGCACGACTATTACCCGCAACGCCGCAAGATGGAGCGGGTCACGGTCGCCGGCAGCCGGCCGCTGGGAGACGCACCCGCGGCCGACCCATCCGGGTTACGTCGCTACATCATGCCCCCGCCAGGCGACTTCAAAGACAGCAGGAAAAAACGCCTGCATGAGCGCGATTAACACGATCATCTATTGAGGCGATGGTGGCCAAAGTCCCTGTTCCGTGTAAAAGCGTATCGCGCCAGCGTGATACTCAAGGAAGCCTAAGTCTTTTGCCATTGCATCCTGGCTAAACCGTCTGAACGCCGGGGACGCGGCGATGAGCTGATTCCTGTTTTCGAACAGGGTCCGGGTGAGCCGGTACACTGCATCGTCGCTGGTTTCGGTACTGGCGAACAATAATGTGTCGTAGGTGATAATCCAGGTCGGTTCAAGAATTCCCGGGTTCGATGGTCCCGGCTGCTCGAGTGCGAGGTACGCGACGGGCATATGTTGCCGAATGGCAGCGAGGTTTTCCCGGGTATTCAGAATCGGCAGGGCGCGAATTCCATGGCGTGCATTGGCTTCCCGGACTTTCGGTGCGCGCAATGCCATCAGGAATCCCTCGGTACGTCCCGAGATAAATGCATCGGCACCAGCAGCGGTACCGGGTACATTCAGTGAATCGATGTCGCTGCGAGTAAGACCATCGGCCGCGAGGGACGCATCGATCAGCGGCAAAATAATTTTGTTGGCGACATAGCCGTCCGGCATTCGACGCCCCTTCAGATCCGCGATGCGCCGGACCGTCGAATCCTGACTCACAAATATTGCAATTTGTAACGGAAACAGGACCGCAACGGCACGCAGGTTGGCTTGCTGGCGGCCCTCGAAGTGACTTTGCCCGGTTACGGCAAGCATAACCTCCAACTGATTGGCAATGCCGAAGTCGACCTGGCCGCGCGCGATCGCCGGGATGAAAACATTGGCGCTCGCGTAATTGCGCAATGTGGACCTGAGATTTCCATGGTTGGTTGCGACTTTCGCGACTGCGGTGCCGGCCTGATCGAACAGGGTTCCCTTGGTTGATGCGGCAACGCTGATTACGTCACTGGCGCCCGCGGATCCAGCCAGCAGCATGCCGAGCATCGGTAACAGGCAATCTTTTCTCACTGCTTTGCCACAATTAACCGGGATCGCTGACGCCGTCCCAGCGCTGAACGAGTCCCGAATCCAGCCCGATGAGGTCCAACAACCGGCCTACCGTGTGATTGACGATATCATCGACGGTTTCCGGGCGGTTATAGAACGCTGGCATCGGCGGGGCGATGTCTATGCCCATCTTCGTCGCTTCGTACAGAAGCCGGCAGTGTCCGCGGTGCAACGGTGACTCCCTGGGCACGAGGATCAAACGCTTGCGCTCTTTCAATATGACATCGGCTGCGCGGCAAAGGAGGTTGTCGGCGTAGGAATTGACAATACCCGAGAGGGTTTTCATCGAACACGGTGCGACGATCATGCCGTCGCTCTGGTAGGAACCGCTGGCTATCATCGCGCCGACGTCGTTGTTGCGGTGAACAACGTCAGCCAGGCCTTCTACATCCTTCGCCTTCCAGTCGGTCTCTATACCGATGTTCATCCTGCCGGTTGGGGACATGACGAGATGCGTTTCTACGCCGTCCTGATCGCGCAGGGTTTCGAGGAGGCGAATGCCGTAGATGACGCCACTCGCGCCGGTGATTCCGATAATAAGACGCATACGGGATGATTCCCCTTTGTGCTTATGAAGTCGAGCATAACATTTCCATATAGAAGAGTTCTATACAAAAATGTTATGCTGGGCGCTAGCTTCGATCGTCGGGGGTGAACGATGAAATACTTTGATTTCCGTTGGTTTCTTGATGACCTGGACAAGAAAGGCGAGTTGTTCCGGGTGCCGGTAGAAGTCGATACCCTCGATGAAATGGGCGCATTCATTGCCCGCGCCGACTACGAAGATATCCACAAACCGATTCTTTTCGAAAAGCCGACCGGCTTTGATATCCCGGTGCTTGCCAACACCGTCGGCCATACCTACCGGCGCATGGCTGAAGCATTCGGTGTGCCGGAAGAGGATGCGTTGCCGGGCTCGGCAATGAAGATGATGCAGATACTGAAATCCGGCGGCGTTCCACCCGTGTATGTAGCCGCAAAAAAAGCGCCATGCAAGGAAGTGATCCTGACCGGTGACGAAGCCGATCTGTCATTGATACCCGCATTGCGGCTGAACCCGCAGGACGGGCAGGGCACGCCGGATTTCACCGAAGGTCGCTATTTCACCAGTCTCTGCATTTCGAAACCGACGGAAAATGCACACAACCTGTCGTACCACCGTTTCGAAATTACGGGCAAGAACATCGGAACCGCCTGGATCTTTCGCGGCACTGGTGACGCCCGGAGCATGGAGAGATTCTGGGGCAGCAAAATCGACGACCCGTCATCGAGCTGGGACTATGACAAAGCGAAGCCGTTTCCGGCGGCCTTTACCTTCGGCGTAACACCGGAATTCATCCTTGCAGGTGCGAATTCCGCACTGCCGCACGAGAGTGATGACTTTGCATTTATCGGCGGGCTCCGGGACACGCCAGTGGAGATGGTCAAGTGCGAAACCGTCGATGTTGATGTGCCTGCCAGCGCAGAAATCGTCGTCGAAGGAGAATTCAAGCCGTTCAACTGGAGCACGCAAGGCCAGTTCGCATCATTCAATGGCTTTTATGATGATCCGCGGCGCCGCCCCGTGTTTGACGTGACTGCAATTACGATGCGTAAGAACCCGATCTATCAGCACGTACACATCGGGCGTCCACTGAATGAGTGTAATTCAATCGCCGCTTTTTTCAGGTCAGTACGCACGTTCGTGCAGATCAGGGAAATAATGCCGAACGTTGTCGATGTTTTTGTCGATCCGTCAGCCGGTTGCGGGTTTACCGTGCATGTCTCTATCAGGAAATCACGCATCGGTGAGCCGAAAATGGCAATGATGCGTGCGTACACGGCGCTCGCCGGGTTCTGCAAACACGTTTTCGTGTATGACGATGACATCGACATCCGCAATCCGCGGGATCGTGACTGGGCGCTTGCCCATCGCTTCATTCCGGATCGCGATTTGATGATCATACCGAATGTCGTCGGCATGAATATCGAACCGATGGCGCAGGGAGTGCTTGGCTCTAACTCCAAGCTTGGTGTATATGACGGCTACCCGGAAATACCGCTGAATGTCAGATCGTTTATGGGCGTGGACTGCACCACGCCACTCAACCTGAAGGTCATGGACCGGGTCATGCCGGTTCCGGAAATTGAAGCTCGCGTTGACGAACTCTGGAAAGCAACCATCGGTTGAGAAGAAAAATACGGATGAAGAACTTCGTCAATACAAAGACGAGACTTGGTGACCGCGACGAGGACGTCACCGTCGATATTTTCAGAAACCTGATGCGTGCCCGTCACCTGATGCACAAGAAAGCATCGGATGTCGCAGAAACCATCGGGCTGCATGCCGCCGAAATGAACGTCATCGACATACTCGGCAAGTTCGGGCCGGTTTCCATGGGCCGCTTGTCGAGCGAAACATTCATCTCGCCGTCAAACACGACCAGCACGGTCAAAAAGCTCGAGCGGGCGGGATTTGTAGAGAGACAACGATCCACAACGTCCGACAGGCAAGTGAACGTCACGCTCACCGGCAGTGGCCGCGCCATATTTCGCAAGTGCTACCCGCGCATCCTCGGCGAAGCACATGCGCACATTGCTGAGCGCTTGACCCGGGGTGAAATGAAAATGTTGGCGGAGGTTTTGAGAAAACTTGTCAGGTAGTGGTTCCGTGAAGAACCGTCTCAGCTGCCCGAAAGATAAGGGAATCAATCCTCTTCATCGCTTGACATTGATGGCCTACGAACCATAATCGGACTGTACGTTACAGTTCACATTTGGACTCAGTCCATAATGGAGCAGGACCCTGATGCCTCAGGGAAGAGTGGTGAGTGATGCCGGGTAACGGGAATTGCATGGCTGAAACTCACGGAGCTGGACGCGTAGGGGGAAAAGCGCGCACCGGTACGCCGGTGCGCGTTACTCCAATAATCATAGATAAATAGTAAATCCTCGATGCCACTGTCGCGAAGATCTGCATTGAGCCGCATTATCGCAGCCGGTGCGGCGAGTTTTTTCTGGCAGCCGAACCGTCTGCTTGCGGCGCAATCTGCAACCGGGAACTGGCATCACTATCTGGATCAGGCCAGCGACCTGCTGGGGCGCCGGTTCTCGCTGGACATGCACATGCACCCGGCATTGTTTCCGGTCAAGGACATTCCGCGATCATCGAATCCGCGACCGTACCGCGGCGATGATGTATTTGCGGCCCGCATCCAGGGTATGCGTGAAGGACAGATGTGGAGCGGATTTTTCAGCCCGGTGGTTGATGCCCCGGTACTCGGAATGACGCCGCAGGGGCCCGCCATGGTGCGGCGATTCGAGCGCGGTGAGGCCTGGTCGGAATTCAAGCGCCAGATTGCCGTCCTCGATGATCTTCTGGGCCGCAACGACGTCGTAAAAGCAACTACGGTCGCCGACGTCGAGGCCGCTCATGCGGCAGGCAAGATTGCGGCAATAGTGAGTTGTGAGGGCGGCGATCATATTGAAGACAAGCCGGAACGGGTCGAGGAAATGGTCGCGGCCGGCGTACGCAGTCTGCAGATTTACCACGTAGCACCGAATTCTCTGGTCAAAACTGACGGCACCAGGGACAGCGGATTATCGGATATCGGCCGCGAAACGCTGCAGGAAATGAATCGTATCGGTTTGCTCGCGGACCTGGCGCACGCCTCATTCGAAACGACCGCGGAAGCCGCCGAAATCACCACTCAGCCCATCCTGTCTACGCACAGTCTCGTGCGCGAAGCAGACGGCGCTGCGCGTGGCTTCGGTATGACGGTTGAGCACGCGAGGATCATCGCAGCGACCGGTGGTGTAATCGGCACGTTTGGTGGCGTGGGTGGCGGCATGGCCGGATTTATAGAACACACGCTAAGATTGATTGATACGGTCGGCATCGATCATGTCGGTATCG
>Ga0209987_10000293_pt1 | contig 25606 bp, 21 predicted proteins | sample N074metaG_FD_182134 | JGI IMG/M metagenome (GOLD analysis project Ga0209987, IMG submission 182134) | Deep subsurface microbial communities from Kermadec Trench to uncover new lineages of life (NeLLi) - N074 metaG (SPAdes) (version 2) | ecosystem: Environmental > Aquatic > Marine > Ocean trench...
ATCCGGTCCCGATCTCTGAATTCGCAAGTTGGAACGGAAAGGGTATTTCGGACCCCATCAGAACCAGTGGCTGCCGGGTGATGTCGCTGTCTTTCAGGGTCTCTGCGAGAAACACCATCGGCGGAATGCCGACACCGCCGCCAATGAGCAGGGACTGCGGGCGCTCGGGCGATGGCGTAAATCCGTGTCCGATCGGACCGATTACGCTCAACACCTCGCCCGTTTTCCTGCTCGCGAGGGCGCGCAGTCCCTCGCCGGCAATTTTGTAAAGAACCTCGATCCAGCCTTCATCGGCATCGGCTCGCATGATCGAGAGCGGACGGCGCATCGGTATGGACTCGTCGCACTGGATATGAACGAAACTGCCGGCAACAGCGTGTTCGGCGCACTTTGGCGCGGTCAGCCGGGTGATGAACTGTTCTCCGGGAAAGGATTTGACCGCGATAACTTCTGCGTCTTCGACAAACAGGGTCCCGCGGTTCGTTTGAGTTTTTGTTGTTGCCAGTCCGGTCGCGGTCACTGCCTCTCCATTGTTTCAACAACCTCGCTGAGAACGGCCATGCGGATAGCCACTCCGTTTGTCACCTGGTCTGTGATCACGGAACACTTGCTGTCAGCAAGACTGGATTCAATTTCGATACCGCGATTCATCGGCCCGGGATGCATCACAATCGCATCCGGCGCCGCAAGCTTCATTCGCTCGTGACTGATCCCGAAGTTGGCGAAATATTCGTCAATGCCGGGAATGCCGTCGAGGCTGCCGATTCGCTCGCGTTGAATCCTGAGCGCCATGACCACATCCGCACCGCGAATGCCCTCCTTCAGTCTGTGCATAATATGCGCGCCCGGAAAATCATCTGGTTCCGGCGCCAGCGCTTCGGGAGAGATCAGCCTTAGCTCGCCGACCCCCATCGTCATCAATCCCTCTGATGCGGAACGGGCGACGCGGGAATGAGCGATGTCGCCGACTATGGCGACGGTAAGATCTTCAAAATCGCCTTTGTGCTGGCGAATCGTCATGAGATCGAGCAGCCCCTGCGTCGGATGCGACACGTTGGCCTCGCCTGCATTCAAAATCATGACGTAATCATTCACGTTGCGCGCGATATAGGCAGGCACGCCGGCGCTGGCGTCGCGGATCACGAATACATCGACCTGCATTGCCTGTAATGTATATATGGTGTCGAGGATGCTTTCGCCTTTTTTTCGTGCCGAAGTATTGACGTCAAGGCTCAGTACGTCGGCGCCGAGCCGCGTAGCAGCCAGCTCAAAGGATGCCCGTGTGCGGGTGCTCGGTTCGAAAAACAGGTTGCCAACGGTAACGCCCTTAAGCGCCTGCGAGCGCACCGCGGCTTGTCCGGGAGGACTCAGGAAAGTCTCCGCCCGATCGAGGAGATCGGTGATCCGCCGGCGATTCAGGCCACGCAGCGTCAGCAGGTGACGAAGGTGACCATTGGCGGTCAATTGCAGATCGGCGTCGTCGGCTATGCCACTCTTTTCAAAAAGTTCGATTACTGACATCGCGGCGGAATTCTACTCTGATTATGAATTCATTGAATGACTAATTCCTGGTGAGCCACCTTTCCGCGATCAAGGTGGCAGCCGCACTGTCGATCATTCCTTTCTTGATACGGCCTCGTAGTCTCAGGGCACGCTCAGATTTCAATAGCTCCCCGGCCTCAAGTGATGAGTATCGTTCGTCCTCAGTCTCGATGGGCCGGTCGAAGCGGGCGAGCTCGTTGATAAATCCTTCGACGTTCTTCGAGATTTCCGCGGGAGATCCGTCTGCACAGGCAGGCATGCCGACAATGATCCTGGCTGGCTGCCACTCGCGGATAAGCTCACCGATTGCGGTCCAGTCCGGCCCGTTCTCGCTGTTGTGTATAACGCCAAGTGGATTGGCGGAAGCCGTCACCTGCTGGCCAACCGCGACGCCGATGCGCCGCAAACCGAAATCAAAAGCGAGTATTGTTTCAGGCGTGGCCGACATGTGGAGACATCTGGCTGATATCGATGCCGATGATCTCTGCTGCAACGCTCCATCGATCAGCAAACGGCACGTCGAAAATGATTTCCGGACTGGCCGGAACATTCAGCCACGTGTTGTGGAGCATTTCCTGTTCGAGTTGTCCCGCATCCCAGCCGGCGTAACCCAGTGCGACCAGCGCTTTATCGGGACCAGATCCTGCGGCCATCGCGTCGAGTACGTCGCGCGACAGGGTGAGCTGGATAGCGGGGGACACCGCGACCGAACTCTCGAACGTCCCTTGCGAATTGTGCAAAACGAAACCACGCATGCGTCCGACCGGACCGCCGTCCAGCACCGGAGAACTCGCTGCAGACTCATCGCTCTGGTCCAGCGACAATTGCTCAAGCAGGCCAGCAAGATTCAGGTTCATCGGCCGGTTGATGACGATGCCGAGCGCACCTTCGGCGTTATGTTCACAAATCAGGGTAACCGTGCTGTTGAAATTAGGATCGGCCATACCGGGCATGGCGATCAATAACTGATTACTGAGCGAATCCTGAAGTTCCATGGCTCAAGTATAACTAAAAAGGTGCCGGATCACTGCTGTCCCATAAACTCTGGTAGCGATGCCGTGGAGTGAGGTGGCAGCCTGAGGTTCAGGTTACTTTCGGTCCTCAGAGACATGATTTTGACGATGGTTTCTGAAAGCCTTCTCCCGCAGCGGGTGGATTATGCGCATCGCGGCTGGAAGCCGCTCCCACGTTACTAAGTAGACCTGTGGGAGCGGCTTCAGCCGCGAATTTCTAACGCCGGCAATGAGTTTATGGGACAGCAGTGATCCGGCACCTTATTTAGTTAGTGCTTGCAGTCGACTGAATGCCGGTGTGGCTGAATTGCCACTTGTAGGCAAAGCGCAAGGTATCGTAATCGATCCGTATTGCTTCCGGGAACGGATCGAATGGCGCTGCGCGACGCAGAATTTCGAGCGCAGCCTGGTCCAGGACTCTCGAGCCGGACGTCTGACGCACGATTACCTCCTGAAGCTGTCCTGATGCGCTGATGATTACTTCGAGCGTTGGGCTACCGCTAATGCCATCAATAAGACCCTGTTCGGGAAAGTATTTGACGCCAATGCCTTCGATTTTTCTTTTCCAGCGATCGAGGTATGGAGCAATCCTGGATTGCCGTGTGTTCACGCTGGTTACAAGTTCACGGGGATTGGAGTCGTGGATCGCTACGTCAGCAAACTCTTTCTGCGGCAACGGCAACGTGACCTCGACGCCGGCCTCCATTGCGATTGCGGTTGCTTCATCGGGCATGGGATTCTCGCGCGGCTTGTCCATTACCTCGGGATTCTGTTCCGAGCGGGCCGTCAGGACCTGATCTGCCGATTCATCCAGAAAAACGGATTCTTCGAGAGCATCGCCATTCTCATCACCGGGATTATTGATCGGTACGGTGCTCTCGGCGCGCGCACTGGGACTTGCCCGCTCCCTGGTATTGCCGATACCTTCCTGGTTTGCCTGTGCAAGATAGTCAGCTTTGTCCGGTTCCAGGACATTCTGCTCGGGGTTAGCGACGATCGTGACTTCAAGCGAAATCACCTCGGAAAACGCGTCGCCGATGACTGCGTTGAATGTAATGCCAATAATCAGGATGCCGTGCACCAGCGCGGCCAGGAACAGCATTGGAGGAAGCCGGTCCGGAAGCGGGCCGGTCTCGAGGACGAATGAATCAATGGATCCTTCCGGATCGATCTCATCAGGGTTTGATATTAACTCAGCCATTTTCCTGGGGCAGTTGTCATTAACCCGAACCGCCGAATTGTCTCACAGGAAATCAATGATTTGTGCAGTTTACCTGCTTACGCTTCGCGGCGTTGAGACCTATGTCACCCGTCGCTGATACCAGGCTGTCAAAGCGGCGATTACAGGTGCGTGGCTGCCCTTCAGGCGAGCCTGGCCTCGATAGCGTCAAACAGGGTGCCCGCGATATTGAGGTCGAATGCGCTGTCGAGTTCCCTGATTCCGGTCGGACTCGTGACATTGATCTCGGTCAGGTAGTCGCCAATCACGTCGATGCCGGCAAAGATGACCCCGCGCTCTCGCAATACCGGACCTACCTGGGCGCAGATCCAGCGGTCGCGCTCGCTGAGTTCGAGTCCCTTGCCGACAGCGCCCATGACCAGGTTTCCGCGAAAATCATCAGCGGAGGGAATCCTTGCGAGCGCGTAAGGAATCGCGTCGCCGTCAATCAGCAGTATTCGTTTGTCGCCTTCGCTGATTTCGGGAATGAAAACCTGGGCCATCGCATAGCGGTTGCCGTTGTCCGTCAAGGTTTCGAAAATAACGTTGGCATTGTTGTCGCCAGCCACGACGACAAAGATCGATTTGCCGCCCATACCCTCGAGCGGCTTTACAACGATACGTTCGTGCTCCAGCAGAAACGCTTTCATCTCGGACATGGAACGAGTCACCATTGTCAGAGGCGCGCATTCGGCAAACCATGCTATATAGGCTTTTTCGTTCATGTCACGCAGACTTTGCGGACAATTCACGATCAGGGCGCCGGCATGTTCGGCGCGTTCCAGAATATACGTGGAGTAGATGTACTCCATGTCGAAGGGCGGATCTTTGCGCATCAGGATGACATCCAGTTCGCCAAGTCGAATTTCCTGCTCACTGCCGAGCGTAAACCAGTCCGACAGATCGTCACGCACATTCAATATCCGTGAGTTGCCCAGAGCATCACCTGCCAGCAACTTGAGATCCGCCTGCTGCAGGTAATGAATCTCGGCGCCACGCCGTGTAGCTTCGAGGAGCATCGCAAGCGAGCTGTCTTTTTTCGGTGTGATTGATTCGATAGGGTCCATAACGACGCCGACACGAAGAGAATTTGCTGACATACTCGAAGTCCTTACGTTCCTGATTGCCGGTTTCCCGGGCAGCGGCTAACTATACAGCGCCGGCCGCGCGCCCAATACCAGCACACAGCCGTTTTTTCGGCCTGAATATTGTCCGGCCAGCCGTTTTCAGCAGCTTCGGTGTCTATTTTCAGATTCCTCAAACTTCCGCACGTAAGTGCGTAATCCAGCGCAATTTTCAGGCAGGCCATGAGGGCTGTGGCCCCTTTCGTGGCGGCATATTGGCCAATGTGGTACAAGTCATTTCCCGGCAAACAATACGGAAACTTTAATTGATTTGGGGCCAGTCGGGAGTGGTCCGGTGACTGCGCGAATGGGTGCAGTACCGGTGCCGGTGGAGTGGGAACGCGAACTCGGCAGGGGTCGCAGAGGGCGAGGAAATCCGGTGTCAAAAAATGCTTCTCGGGGTCTGAACGGTCTCAAAATTCTGGTCGTGGACGACAGCAAGACCATCCGGCGGACGGCGGAAACGCTGCTTTCCAAGGAAGGATGCCAGGTGTTCACGGCGATTGACGGATTCGATGCCCTCTCCAAGATTGCCGATCATCAACCTGACGTTATTTTTGTCGACATCATGATGCCACGACTCGATGGCTATCAGACCTGTTCTCTGATTAAACACAACAAGGTATTCAAGAATACGCCCGTCATCATGTTGTCGAGCAAAGACGGCCTGTTCGATCGGGCCCGCGGTCGTATCGTAGGGTCCGAGCAATACTTGACCAAACCTTTCACCAAAGACGAGTTGTTGGGCGCGATTTCCAACCAGATAAAATGAGGAACGGGCAATGGCAACAATCCTGATAATCGATGATTCGCCGACGGAGCTGCATCTGTTTCAGAACATGCTCGAAAAGAGCGGTTTTGAAACACTGGTCGCTGACAGTGGTGAGGACGGCATCCGTCAGGCAGAGGCATTGCGGCCCGATTGCATACTGATGGACATCGTGATGCCAGGCATGAACGGTTTCCAGGCGACTCGCAAGCTGACGCACGACCCGCGAACCTCGAGCATTCCAGTCATCATGGTGACGACCAAGGATCAGGAGACCGACAAAATCTGGGGCATGCGCCAGGGTGCAGTCGAATACATCGTGAAGCCGATCGGGCAAAAAGAGCTGGCCGCGAAAATCAACTCGGTGATAACTGATTAAATGGCCAAAACCCCGCAGCTGGCAGCGCTCGTCGAGCAACCATTTGAATTACTCCTGGAGCTGGAGCGACGCAGCCGCGTGGCTTTTGCGGGCAAGGGCGGCGGCATGCCGGAGGAGTGGGTCGGCGTCGGGTTTCGCATGGGGCAGGAACAGTTTGTCGCAAACCGTGACCAGGTCCGGGAAGTTCTGATGCTGCCGGACGCGATAACCCGGGTACCCGGCGCGCAGCGCTGGATACTCGGAATTGCGAATCTTCGCGGTCATTTATTGCCGCTCATCGATCTGAAGATGCTGCTCGGCAGCGGGCGCACATCGTTGCGTCGAGCCACACGCGTTATTTCCGTCAATCACCGGGAAATTCCCGCCGGCCTGGTGGTGGACGAAGTGCAGGGATTCAGGCGCTTCATGAACAGCGAATTCAATGAAAAGGCACCGCAAACTGCCGTTCGGTGTGACCGGTATTTGAACGGCGCCTATCAACGAGGCCATGACGTGTGGCCGATATTCGGCTTATACGATCTGGTGGAAAGCAGCGCGTTTCTGCAGGCCGCCGCCGATTAGGGTGGCGTTAATTTTGAATTGACTTTGGTATTGCAAAGCCATGGCTCGAAATACTGACAAATCATCCGCCTTCACTTTTCTTGCGCTGTTGCTTGGACTGGTGCTCCTTGCGACGGGCGGGATACTGACTCTGCAGCTAACCAGCAGCGCATCGTCCGATGGTCCAGGCATTGCACTTGCCGCCGTATCGCAGGCTATTCCACTGCATGCAGCAGCAGCAGTGAGCGGGGACGCAGACGGATTTGCGAGGCTTGCGGACGACGTGCAACGCCTTGCGGCTCTGCGCCGGAATTCTTCGTTGTCCGGAATGCCGGGAGGAGCAGCCGCGTGGGATGAATTGAACCGCCATGCCCAGGCTATCCTTGCCAGGCGCGCCGATATCGAATCCATTTTTTCTGCGTCCGTGTCTGTCAATCAGCACATGCCGGTATTGCTGTCAGCGTCCGACGAACTGCTGAGTCAGTCCGGCGCAACAGCCGTAATCCAGGAATTCCAGAATCGTGGCGCCGCAGTACAGATTTCACTGGCACTGCTGGCGGCAAGCGTCGGCGCCGGCGATGCAGAGACGATTGCTGCAGCCATCGCAACCGACATGACCTATATGCGCATGGTCACCGATGCGCTGTCCGGCGCCGACACCAACCTGGATGTCGCCGCTCTGGATGATGCAACCAGGGAACTTGCACTGATGCCTGTCATCAGCGAACTCATGGAGATTGAGGCGCAGATTGACTCTGCAGTTACCACCAATCTGGCCGGCATTGGCGCCAGCCTGTCAGGGACTGCCAGTATTTCGTCCATGCTGCTTGAATCGGAGTTTTCCGACGCCGGGTCCGGTGGCGGGGGAATTCTGGCTGAGCCGTTATTGCCGCCTGGTTTGCTGGGTGTGGCGCTATTGTTTGTAATCGGCCTTATTTTCATGCACTCGAAAACAGCCGTTTATGAAGAAACATCGAGAGAGCAGTCGGAACAGAACGAAAAAAACCAGCAGGCAATTCTGCGGCTGCTGGACGAACTAGGCAGTCTTGCCGATGGTGATTTGACGGTGGAGGCAACGGTAACCGAAGACATCACCGGCGCGATCGCCGACTCGATCAACTACGCGATTGAGAAATTGCGTGAGCTGGTGATGACAATTAACGACACGGCCATCATGGTAGATTCGGCAGCGAAACAAACTGCAAGCACCGCGGTGCATATGGCGCGCGCTGCTGCTACGCAAACAAAAGAAATCGCGGCCGCAACCGAGTCAATCGCGTCAATGGCCGGATCGATCGAAGAAGTATCCGGAAATGCGGAACGCTCATCAGACGTAGCAAGGCATTCAGTCGAAGTTGCGCACAAAGGCGGTGACGCGGTGCGTCGAACGATTGACGGCATGAATGCCATTCGGGAAACTATTCAGGAAACATCAAAACGAATCAAGCGGCTCGGCGAAAGCTCGCAGGAAATCGGTAACATTATTGAACTCATCAATGATATTGCTGAGCAGACCAATATCCTTGCGTTGAATGCGTCGATTCAGGCGTCGATGGCTGGCGAAGCCGGACGTGGTTTTGCCGTCGTTGCCGACGAAGTGCAGCGGCTTGCAGAACGTTCGACGAATGCCACCAAGCAGATCGAAGTGCTCGTCAGAACCATCCAGTCAGACACTAACGAGGCAGTCGTTTCCATGGAAAAGAGTACCACCGACGTGGTTGGCGGTGCATTGCTTGCCGAAAACGCTGGCGCTGCGCTCGATGAGATCGAGCAGGTATCTAATCAGATCGCAAGCCTCGTCCAGAACATTTCCAACTCTGCGCGGGAGCAAGCTGCAGCCGCCGCCGACGTTACGCGCCGCACGAGGAAGCTCAAGGAAATCAGTGACCAGACCGGCAAGGCCACGACGGCCACCGCCGCGTCAATTTCCAAGTTATCTGCACTCGCGTCGCAGCTGAGAAAGACAGTGGCCGGATTCACGCTGCCGGGTTCCACTGTGCAGGCCAGCAAATTGTCGGTAGCGACCCCGGTGAAACCACCGTCTCAGCCAACGCCAGCGCCGCAGCCGGCCGGGAAAAAGGCCGCAGGTTAGGGCGCCCGACTACGTCCTGACAAGCAATGAGCAGCCAATCCGGCATTCAGGAAACGCCAGGCGATAACCGGACCGTCGAGGCATCTGTAAACGTACTTGAGGTCATCAGCCAGGAGCTGCTGGAGACCATTCGGAATTCTCAGCTCGCACTCGAGGACAGTGTCGAGGGCCGGGGCGGATCAGCCGCGCTGGTCAGGAGCGGTCAACTGCTGCACCAGGTAAGCGGGGCCCTGAAACTTACCGAGACCTACGGCGCCGCTTTGCTGGCGGAGGAAATGGAAGCGGTCTGCAGCTATCTCGCCAACCTGCGCCCCGGCAAGGGCCGCGAAGATGGTCTGGATGCGCTGACACGCTCGATGGTGCAGCTGCCGGTCTACATCGAGCGGCTTTTGGGCGGCGGTCGCGATATCGCGCTGGTGCTGTTACCGATGTTGAACGACTTGCGCGCGGCGCGGGGACAGCCGTTGCTGTCGGAGGGCACCTTGCTGCTGCTGAATCTGTCGCCGCAACATAAGCCCGACCAAAAAGCCAAACGCGAAGCCAGCGGCGAAGACCCGGTAGCTGTTGCCGCCCAACTCCGGCCGAAATTTCAGCTTGCGTTGCTGGGCTGGATCAAGGGTGGGGACTCCGAACGACATCTGCACACGTTGTCGAGCGTCATTGAGGCATTGGAGCATTCCGCAAATCGCGATGATATGTACCAGCTTTGGTGGGTCGTTAGTGGCGTTCTCGAATCGCTGCAGAACGGTGGACTCGAAACGTCGGTTGCGCTCAAACGGCTGCTGGGACAGACGGACCGGCAGATCAAACTGATGATTGACGAAGGAATCGAGGCCTTCGACAAGTATCCCGTCACCGATCTACTGAATAATCTCTTGTATTACGTTGCTCGCTCGAGCAACGCTGGCGAGCGCATCAGTGAAATCCGGGCCGCGTTCAACCTGGCCGAACTTCTGCCGGGTGATGAGCAGGTCGAGCAGGCCAGGGAAGGTCTCTCCGCGCCAAGCGTAAAACTCATGAAGACGGTCGCCGCGGCGATCAAGGAAGATCTCGCGCGCGTTAAAGACGTGCTCGACATTTATGTTCGCACCGGCATGAACAAGCCATCGGAGCTCGTGCCGCAGCTCGATTTGCTGAAGAAGATCAGCGACACGCTCGGTGTGCTGGGTCTTGGCGAACTGCGCGGCGATATCGATTCTGAAATTGACCGGCTCAAGACGATCGTCACCCAGGGCGGTGCTGCCGATGAAGAGACCCTCATTGAAATTGCGTCGACGCTACTGCGTGTAGAAGATCGTCTCGATCAGCAACTGGTCCGGCTGATCGTGCCGCCGGAACCGGCGGTAGCCGGTGACGAAGCCGCATTGCCACCGATCGAAGATGCCGATTACAAGGATGTCGCGGAGGCGGTAATGCGAGAGTGCATTATCAACCTTGCGCGTATCAAGGAGACATTCAGCCAGAGTCTCGGGTCTCCCGGCCCCTCGCCGGGTCTCGACAGTGTTCCCGCGCTGATTCGCGGCATCAAGGCTGGCCTCATGATGCTCAATAAGTCGCGAGCAATGGACGTTGTTGACCGCGTCGGCAACCTGATCATCCTGACCCTGGGCGGCGGTGGCCCGGCCAGATTGACGCAGAAGGAAACCGATCGACTGGCCGACGCTATCGTCAGCATCGAGTACTACATGGAGACTGTCAAAGCCGGGCGAAGCGAGCCCTGGTACATGCTCGACAACGCAGAAGCCTGTCTGGCCGTATTGCGCGATCTTGAAAAACGGCTCATCAAGGAATTGAAGGAAGAAGTGCCGATATCGGAGACCATGAAAGTTTCGAGGTTGGATCTCGATGCTATTGCAGCGGACCATGAGCGTGAAGCTGCGAAAATGAGGGCCACCGATGTGATGCAGGCGCCGGTCGTCGCGCCGGACGCCGAGCATCTCGATCCGGAACTGCTGGAATTGTTCATCGAGGAAGCCAAGGAAGAGATCTCAACGATTAATCGCGACCTGCCGGTGTGGTCAGAGTCGCCTGATGACATGGAAACGCTGATTACGGTGCGCCGTTCGTTTCATACGCTCAAGGGGAGCGGGCGAATGGTCGGCGCTGAACGAATTGGTGAGTATTGCTGGAGCATCGAGAATCTACTGAACCGGCTGATCAACCATACGCTTACCCGTAGTCCACCGATGATTGAATTCATTCTCGAAGCTGCTGCGGTTGTGCCGGAGCTGGTTGAGCAACTGGAGGTTGGCACTGAACCGATTGCAGACGTCAACCTGATGATGGCGCGCGCGAATGCATTTGCTGACGGCGATCCCAACGCGGCTGTTTTGACGATCGCGACACCAGCCGCGGAGGAAACGAAGGACGACGCCGATGCGCTGGAAATGGATCCGGTGCTGCTCGACATATTCTCGAAAGAGACTGCGGGTCACCTGAAGATCATCAACGACTACCTGGACGCTTGCGAGGGGCACGAGCCGCCCTTTCAGGTGACCGACAAGTTGTATCGCGCCTGCCATACCCTGCACGGTAGCGCGAACATGGCCAACGTGGAACGCGGCGTCGCCGTTGCCGGCACATTGAATCGCTACGTGCGCAGAGTGTATGACCTGAAAGTCGGGCTGCAGCAATCGGGAATCAACGCACTGCGTGCCATTACCAAGGCGATCGCGACCATCGTTGCGGACATCAACAAAGCCGAGCGCACACGCTCCGATTTTGCGGTACTGATAGAGCACGTGACGACTTTGACCAACGCGATTGAGCCGTCGCCGGACCAGCAGCGCTCAGCGGAATCGGCGATCGTGGAGCAGCTTGCAGAAGCCACGGAGGAACCAGAAGAAGAAGCGGAATACGACGCCGAGATTGCGGCTATTTTCTCCGAGGAGGCGGCGGAACTGCTGGAATCGGCGGACCAGGCGCTGGGTCGCTGGGTCAGGGAGCGCGAGTCGCGAGATCATATCGAGGAACTCAAACGCCATTTGCACACTCTCAAAGGTGGTGCACGGATGGCCGGAATAGCGTCGATGGGCGATCTGAGCCATGAACTCGAAGCGCTCCTGGTCAATATCGACGACGGACAAATTGCTCCGAGCCCACAAATTGACAACCTCCTGCAGCTTAGCATCGACGAACTGCATCGAATGCGGGACATGGTTATAGCCGGCAAGAAAGTAACGGCCGCGGTGGAACTCGAGACACGGATTCACGCACTTAATGCCGGAGATTTGTCGGCTGCTGAGCCTCTGCCGGTGACGGATACCGCGATGCAGGCTAAACTTGAATCTGATTCTGTGTCGGTCGAATTCACGACCGAGCCGCAAGACGCCCTCAGCATGGTTATCCTCGATACACCACGCGACGATAAGCTGGCGGACATCGGCGCATCCGCGCCGGAGCTGAAACGACCGGCGCCTGAGGGCACAACGGCGCCAGCAATCGAGGCGCCCGCAGAGAAAGTCACCGAGAAGGAAAAGGCGGCCACAAAGAAACCGGCTGTCAAAGAGCCTGCGGAAGAAAAGCTTGCACAAGAAGAGCTTGCGGAAGTTGCAGCGATAGAATCTGCGGCCGAGGTCCAGGCCGCGCCGCCTCAACGGGCTGGTGATGCCCGCCAGGAATTCGCGCGCGTCGATGCAGACATCCTCGAAAGTCTGCTGAATGCTGCTGGCGAGATCAGTATCTATCATTCGCGGCTGACCCAGGAGGTCAATACAATCGAGTTTCACCTCGATGAACTCGAACAAACCGTCGCAAGACTTCGCGAACAGCTGCGCAAACTCGAAATTGAGACCGAGGCGCAAATCAAACACGGCCATCAGGACACGATAGCGGCACAGGATTTCGATCCGCTCGAGTTGGATCGCTACTCCAATATTCAGCAATTGTCGCGCGCGCTCGCCGAGTCGGCCAGCGACATGGACAGTCTCAAGGACTTGCTGCAGTCGGTCACTTCAGATGCCGAAACATTGCTCGTGCAGCAGGCACGCGTAACTGCTGAACTTCAGGATGGCTTGATGCGCACCCGCATGGTGCCCTTCCAGCAGTACGTACCGAGGCTGACCAGACTCGTCAGGCAGGTCGCTGCGGAGGCCGGCAAGCGGGCTGAGCTCGCCGTGGAGGGTGCATCCGGAGAGTTGGACCGCCAGGTGCTCGACAAGATGCTACCGCCGTTCGAACACATGATGCGCAACGCCATTATTCATGGCCTGGAGAAACCGGAGGAAAGACAAGCTGCAGGAAAACCGGCGACAGGGCGCATCACCATACGGCTGCATCGCGAAGGTGCGGAAATGATTATTGACGTCGCCGATGATGGAGCCGGCCTCGACGTCGAAGCAATTCGTCGCAAGGCATACGAGAAAGAGCTGCTTAGCCCGAATAGTAAGGTCAGTGACGACGAAATCATGCAACTGATCCTGATGCCCGGATTCAGTACGGCGAGCAGGGTAACCCAGTCTGCCGGCCGCGGCGTCGGGATGGACGTCGTGGCCAACGAAGTCAAACAATTGGGTGGATCGCTGCAGATCTCATCGGTGACTGGTCAGGGCACAAACTTCACGATTCGATTGCCGTTTACGCTCGCCATCACGCAGGCATTAATAGTCAGGACCGGCGATGAGGTCTACGCATTGCCGCTGCCGACCGTCGAGGGCGTAGCCCGTATCGCAAAATCCGAACTGGAAAACTTGCTGGATCAGAGTGACGCCACCTACGAATACGGAGAACAGCTTTATCATTTCCGCCACCTCGGCATGTACCTCGGTGCTCAGACTGCCCAATTACCCGAAGAGGAGACTTTCGTCCCGGTAATCCTGGTGCGCGCCGGTGAGGATTCCGCCGCATTGCTCACCGACGAAATGATTGCCAGCCAGGAAATTGTCGTCAAATCTGTAGGCCCGCAGCTGGCAAGTATCCACGGTATCTCCGGCGCAACGATTCTTGGTGATGGTCGTATTGTGCTTATTCTCGATATCAATGCGCTGCTGCGCAGCGGTGCGCCTGTTACCGAACTCAAGAGCGCAGTGCCAACACCGGTCGACGATCGGCCGCTGGCGATGATCGTCGACGATTCGATTACGGTGCGTCGGGTGATGGAACGATTCCTCGGGCGCAACGGCATGCGCGTGGTCACCGCCAAAGATGGAATCGACGCAATCAGCGTGCTGCAGGATGCGAAGCCGGACATTATCCTTCTGGACATTGAAATGCCGAACATGGACGGATACGAATTCGCGACCTACGTTCGAAATGACGAACGGGTGTCGGATGTGCCGATTATCATGATCACGTCGAGAGTTGGTGACAAACACCGTGCCCGGGCAATCGAAATAGGTGTTAATGATTATCTCGGCAAGCCGTATCAGGACGCGGAGCTTGTCGATGCGATCCGGCATTTGCTTGACGAACGGGGAATCACATTGCCGTGAGTGACGAAACCGAAGAACTATACAGCCTGCTGGTGCCGTTATCAGACGATCGATTGATTCTGCCGCGCGCCTGTGTTGCGGAAGTCGTACGATACACGGAGCCAAAACAACAGCCGGGCAGCAAGGACTGGATGCTGGGCACGATCAGCTGGAATGGCCGCGATCTTCCGGTCGTTGCTTTCGAGGGGACCATTGGCAAGGACATTCCTGCACCAACAGGGCGAACCCGTGTCGTCGTATTCTATTCAAGCACCGGAAAAATCAAGACGGGTCATTTCGGTGTGCTGACCCAGGGATTTCCGCAGCTCGTGCGGATTAATCGTGACGTTCTCAATCTCGACTCCACGGAGGGCTGGCCCGAAGACGCGCCCGTCCTGTGCCGCGTCAAAATGATCAACGAGTACCCGCTGGTGCCGGATCTTGAGGCGCTCGAGGGCATGATCATCGAGGAATCCATGCAAGCCTGATTGCTGCGTTGCCAACCTGTTGCAAACGAATAGTCGCTGAAGTATTGTTGCCCGTGATATCGACAGGTGAATTTCAGGTGTTTCACACCGGAATTTAAACGGGAAGACGGTGCGCCTTTTAAAGAGGCAATCCCGTCGCTGCCCCCGCAACGGTAAATGAGTCGGTCAATCATCAAGGGTGCCTTGAGGCATCCTGCAGCCACTGCGCAAAACTGTGTGGGAAGGCGATTGGCAAAGACGTCTCGGCGTCACTCATGAGCCCGGAGACCGGCCTCTCGATTGGTCCACAGTTTGATCGCGGCGGGCGATTTCGTGGAGATTCTTGAATCTCCCACTCTCCCCCGGATTGACTCGAATCGCGTGGCGCGGGGAGCCGGGCGGGAGAATCATCATGGCATATCGTCCTTTATTCGTTTACCTGGTGAACGCAATAGTTTGCTGCGCGCCGGCTTTTGGCCAAACGAACGCTGCCTCGACAGCGGAGATCGACAACATCATTGTTTCGGCGTCACGGTCGCCGATTGCGCAGGCAAACACAGGCAGTTCCGTGACGGTCATCACGCGGGAACAAATTGAGCTGCGGCAGGCGCGATATGTGACTGACTTGTTGCGATCTGTTCCCGGTTTCGCAGTCAGTCACGTCGGCACGACAGGATCACAGACACAGGTTCGGGTCAGAGGCTCGGAGGCCAATCACGTATTGGTGCTGATCGACGGCGTAAGGGCAAATGACCCTGCCAGTGGCGATGAATTCCGCTGGGAGCTGCTTGGTACCAGCAACATCGAGCGTATCGAGATAGTTCGTGGGCCACAAAGCTCTCTGTGGGGCAGCGATGCTGTTTCCGCAGTAGTGCATATCATCACACAGTCTGGCGGCGATCGGCCGGGCATCAACGCGTATGCAGAAGGTGGATCGTTTAACACGATCAACGGCGGTCTGCATGGCGGGACCGGTGGCGATACCTGGTCGCTGGCATTCGGCCTGGAACGCCTGGATACGTCCGGTACCAATATTTCCCGTAATGGTAGTGAAGACGACGAATCTGACCTGACTACCGCGTCGTTGTCGGCGCAGCTTCAACCGTCCGCTAACCTGACGCTGAAACTCGGATTTCGCGCCGTCGATGCCTACTCACAATTCGATCCCGTTGATTTCATTGCAAGCGGTCTGCCCGAGGATGGCGACGCCGCGACAGACGCGGAACGATCTTACTGGAACGCCGGCGCTACTTTGAGCACGTTCGGCGGTCGCATATTGCATCGTATCGATGCCAGGTACCTGGAGTCAGACAACAGGAATCTGATTGATGGCTCCCCGAATTCGTCAACTGCATCCGACCGCAAGACGTTAACCTATCAAGCCGATATTCAGCTCGGTGAAAACCTGCTGTCTCTGGCGATAGAAAACGAGCGCACACGCTTTGAACAGCGGGGTGCGGTCGGCTTCGGCGATCCTAACCAGGATCAAAAAATGCGTGTCAACAGTGTGATTGCAGATTTTCAGGGCAAGTCGATTGACCGCCTGACATGGCTGTTGAGCGCGAGATATGACAACTATAGTGACTTCGACAACGCCGTGTCAGGCCGCCTTTCGCTGGCCTACCGCTTGAGCGAGAGGACCCTCCTGCGCGCGAATCTTGGTACCGGGCTAAAAGTGCCAACCTTTACCGAGCGATTCGGTTTCTTCCCGGGCCAGTTCATCGGCAATCCGCATCTGAAGCCCGAGAAATCAATATCATATGATGTTGGCATAGACCGAATGCTCCTGCATGACGCTATCGAGTTACAGCTAACGGTGTATTACCAGGAACTTGAAGACGAGATCAACGGATTTTTCTTCGATCCGGGCGCTTTTCTTTTTACCGCAGTGAATGTCGAGGGCATCAGTATCCGCAAGGGTCTCGAAATGTCGGCAACACTCAACCTGACGCAGAATCTGAGCTTTGGCGGGTCATACACGTATACCGATTCAACAGAGAGAGATGGACTGGGTGGCGACGTCCGGGAATTGCGCCGACCCCGTCACAGCGGGAGCTTGAATGCCAGTTACCTGTTTCTGGATGAGCGAGCAAATCTCACCGTTGTGGCGGACTACAATGGTACGAGTACGGATATTTTCTTCCTGCCCTTTCCTGCGCCATCGGAAATTGTGTCACTCGAAAATTACTGGTTACTGGACCTCACAGCAAGCTATTACATCAATCATAATACGAACATTTTTGTACGCGCCAACAACCTGCTTGATGAAGACTATGAACAGGTGCTCGGGTACCGGACGCCCGGCCGCTCCGCCTATGCGGGGGTTCGCGTGAGTTTCGGAAAATAACGGAGCACACTTTGAGTGATACAGTACCCCTGAACTACACCGTCAGCCCCGGAGTCGGGCTGATTCGGCCGGGGACGCAATGCCCGTCTCCGAATCAGGATGACCGGCCGGCCGGCATGGGACCTGACCTCATCATTATTCACGGCATCAGCTTGCCTCCCGGAAATTTTGGCGGGCCACACGTACAGGAGCTCTTCACGAACTGCCTGGACTGGGACGCACACCCCTACTTCACGGAAATGCGCGACCTCAAAGTGTCAGCGCATCTGCTGATTTGCCGCGATGGTGATTTAATTCAATTTGTTCCATTCGGCCGGCGCGCCTGGCACGCTGGAGAGTCCTGTTTTCGCGGGCGCTCCTGCTGTAACGATTTTGCCATCGGGATCGAACTCGAGGGCGAAGACGAGACGCCCTACACCGATGAGCAATACAGGCATCTCATTGCCGTGGTAAATGCGATTTGCGAGTGTTATCCGAACATTACCGCGAGGTACATTGCAGGGCATTGTGACGTGTCGCCCGGCAGAAAATCGGACCCGGGCCCTGCTTTCGACTGGTTGCGATTGTATGATGGGCTGGAGGTACCTCTAAATACCGGTCACGAGGAACGATGACTTTACTTGCTCTGTTAATTGGTCTGGTGGTCGAACGGCTGGCGACGCAGCTGTTTCATCTGCGGCGGCTGCGTTGGCTGGACCGGCTTATCGACCTGGGATTCCACCAGATCGAGCGCTTCGCGAGCTGGCCGTCGCTGATCCCCGTCATACTGCTGGCGCTGGTTTTGATACTGCCGGTGTTTCTGGTCCTGTTTAGTTTGCGTGACGCACTATATGGGGTGGCAAACCTGCTTCTTGCCGTTGTTGTGCTGTTTTTCTCTCTCGGCCCCAAAGACATTGGTGAGGATGTTGACGAGTACTGTCGGGCTATTGAGGCAGGCGACGAGGAACGAATTCTCCATACATCGAAAGCACTGATAGAAACAGACATACTCACTGACCCGCTCAAGAGAATTCAGAAAGTAGAAGAGTCAGTTTGTATTCAGGCGAATAACAGGCTGTTCGCAGTCATTTTCTGGTTTGTGCTTTTCGGTCCGTACGGCCCGTTGGGCGCATGGGGCTATCGGGTGACAGACCTCATCCGGCGCCGTGCTGTATTCAATTCGTCACGTGATGACGCCGACTCCAATGCTGCTGTTTTACAGGCTGCGGAAATGCTGCATGGCTGGCTGGCATGGGTTCCGGCACGGCTGACAGCGATCGGCTATGCGATGGCAGGCAGTTTTGAAGGTGCGCTCAGTGCCTGGCGGACCCCCGGGGAGACCCAGGCCATGCCATCGCATGAGCAGAGCGATGCCATGCTGGCCCGCGTCGGTATCGGGGCGATGTCGCTACACGATATCAAGGGAGAGAGCATCGCCGATCGCGGTGTGCGAGGGGCGAGGGCCGCTAACGGCCTGGTATTTCGACTGTTGTTCATCTGGGCGGCGGTCATTGCGGCGATGACGCTCTATGGCTGGTCCGTGTGACACGCTATCGATATGTGTTTCTCATGCTCATTGGTCTGTCTGCATGCAGGGTGCTTGCGGAGACGAATAGTGAGCCGGGTCACCGCATCATTGCACTGTCGCCGCATCTCGCCGAACTCGTATTCGCGGTTGGCGCCGGTGACCGTCTCATTGGCGTAAGCGCCTACACCGACTTTCCTGAGGCTGCAGCCAAACTACCCGTCGTCGGCGACGCATTCATGCTCGATCTTGAGCGCCTCATCGTGTTGCAGCCGGACCTGCTACTCGCCTGGCAAAGCGGTATGCCCGCGCATGTGCTCGACGAGTTGAGATCGCATGGCTACCGGATTGAGGTAATCAGGACCATGAGTCTGACCGATATTCCGGTGGCACTACGGCGAATCGGCGAACTTACCGGGCACAGCACGACGGCGAACATGGAGGCCGACAGATTCGTGGCGGGACTGGACTCGCTGGCGGAAATCGCGTCGGACGCTGCGCCGATCAGGGTTTTCTACCAGGTTTCAATCCGGCCGCTGTATACGATCAACGGCGAGCACTATGTCAGTCAATTGATCGAAATCTGCGGCGGCAGGAACATTTTTGCCGATCTCGGCAAACTGGCGCCCTTGATCGGAGTAGAGGCCGTGCTTGAGCGTGATCCGGAGGTCATGCTGGCTGCCGATGATGCCGGTCCGGATGCGTTCAGCGAGTGGCAGCGTTGGCCGGGTATTACGGCCGTTCGTTACGGAAATCAATTCTTGATGCCGGCGGCGGAGATCGGGCGGGCAACACCGAGGTTGCTCGAGGCAGGTGCGGCCATTTGTAGCGCGCTCGAGGAGAGCCGCAGGAACCGGGATGATTTTAGTGATTAGCAGCCCGTTGGTGCTGCGCCACGCCATACCCGGCGATTGGCGTGCCGTTCAGGATTTGCTGCTCACTGTCGAACTGCCGGTAGACGATCTTGGTCCGGGCAAACTCGCCGGATTCCTGATTGCCGAAGACGAAAATGTGATGGTCGGGCTCATTGGGCTGGAAGTCTCAGGGACGGTTGGTTTGCTGCGGTCATTGGTCGTCGAGAGGAGTGCCCGCAACACCGGGCTGGGAGGCAAGCTGGTCTGCGCGCTCGAATTCGCCGCCGAGGCTGCCGGAATTGCCGAGCTATGGCTGCTGACCATCGACGCCGAGCAATTCTTTCAACGGCATAATTTCGAAATCGTCGACAGGACGGCAGCACCGGTCGAGATTCGCCACACCGGCGAGTTCAGCACCCTGTGTCCGGATACTGCGTACCTGATGCGGAAATTGCTGGATTGATCGTGGGAGCGGCTTTAGCCGCGAACCGTGCCGAAATTGATCGCGGCAAGATGCCGCTCCTACGAATCAGATCGATCGCGGTTCCAGAGCACCTCCTGCCCGGTCTCGACGCGAGACAGTACGCGCGCAATAACGAACAATAAATCCGACAGCCGATTCAGATACTTGAGCGCCTCGCCCTTGAGGTCTTCGTGTTTTCCAAGGCTGCTTACACGCCTTTCCGCCCGTCTTACGATCGTTCTTGCAAGATGGCAGGCAGCCGCCGCCTGACCGCCACCGGGCAAAATGAATTCCTTCAGCGGTGGCAAATCTTCGTTGAAACCGTCAAGGTCCTGCTCCAGTCTTGTGATGTACGCGGCCTGCACAGCCTGGTGCCCAGGTATGCACAGCTCGCCACCGAGTTCGAAAAGATCGTGCTGGACGTCCGTGAGACAGCGGCGAACAGCATCGGGCACAGCAGCAAAACCGAGTACGACGCCGATGGCGCTATTTGCCTCGTCAACAGCGCCGTAGGCCTCCACGCGCGGACAGTCCTTGTCGACACGGCTGCCGTCACCGAGGCCAGTTGTGCCATCGTCACCGGTTTTCGTATAAATCTTGCTCAGGCGATGACCCATGAATCTCCTTTGCCATTCGTTCAGGGTTCACCTGAAGAGCGGCAAACCATAGGAGCCGTCATCGGGACTGTCAAGTCGATCACTTGTTTCTGAAATCATCACCAGCCATAGTTGCGGCTCGTCTGAATGCAGCAGTTTTCAACATGGTTGACCCCGGCAAAAAATCGGCAGAACTGAAGATCGCACTGGAAGCCGCGGCCGCTGCGGCAGAAATCAGTCGCGGTTACTACCGGGGCAACGTCTCCGTGACGACCAAGGAGGACATGACACCGGTAACGCAGGCTGATCTCGAATGCGAACAGGCGATTCGCGAAATTATTCTTGGTGCGTTTCCGGATCATGGTTTCTACGGCGAGGAAACCGGGAAGACACAGGAGGGTGCGGAGGAGCTGTGGCTGGTTGATCCCATTGACGGGACCAAGGCTTTCGTACGCCACTATCCGTTTTTTTCCACGCAGATCGCCCTGATGCGCGATGGTGAACTGATGCTCGGCGTGTCATGCGGCACGATGTTTGACGAACTGGCCTGGGCGGAAGTCGGCTGCGGCGCCTGGCTGAACGGAGAACGTCTCCGCGTCAGCGATATCGATGATCCGGAGCGTGCCGCAATATCCACCGGCAATCTCAAGTCGCTTGCCATGAGCGATGGCTGGCCACGCTTCGGCGAGCTGGTTGCGAAGGCCTACCGCATCCGGGGTTATGGTGACTTTTATCACTACCACTTGCTGGCCGCCGGGAAAATCGAGGTGGTTATCGAGTCAGACGTCAACATTCTCGATATTGCGGCACTTGCCGTTATTGTCGAGGAGGCCGGCGGCAGATTTACCGATCTGAACGGTGCGCAGCCGGGACTGAATACACGATCGGTGCTTGCCGCAAATCCCGGTCTTCACAAGCAATATCTCGAACATCTCAAGGGCTTCGTCGATTGATTCAACGACAGATTTACCAGGTCGTCGCATTCACGGAGTCACAATTTGGCGGCAATCCGGCGGCAGTCGTTCCGCTAGCCGGCAGCCACAAATAGCCTGGTATTTCGCCAGGCGACTGTTTCCATGGTCGTCGCATAAAGCTCGGTCAGCCGTTTCTCCGTCAAAATAGTATTCGTTTCGTCCAGTTCCCAGCGCCCATCGCCATAAAGGAGCAGGCACCGGTCCGCAAAGCGCGCGGCAAGATTGATGTCATGCAAACTGGCAACGACGGCCGCCCCGGAACTGGCTTTGTCCCGGAAAATACGCAGGACATCGAGCTGATGTTGCGGATCGAGGTGATTGGTCGGCTCATCCAGCAGGTAAATATCGGGTGACTGCGTCAGCACCTGCGCAATGGCAAGCCGTCTGCGCTCGCCACCCGACAGCGTTGCGATATCCTGTTGCGGCATGTCGCCGAGATCAACAAGCCTGAGCGATTCCTCCGCAATACTTCGGTCCTGCTCCGTTTCCCACTGGAATCGGGGAATATGCGGATGCCGGCCGATCATGACGGTGTCGAACACAGAGGCCGGAAAAACATCTTCGACGTATTGCGGCAACAGGGCGAGACGAGTCGCTATCTGTTGTCGCGATAACTCGGTCACGGACCGTCCATCCAGTGTAGCGACGCCGCCATCCGCGGCTCTCAGCCCGGCAAGAGTGTGCAAAGTCAGGGATTTTCCGACGCCATTCGGGCCCAGTACGGCCAGGACATCCCCGGCGTGAATCTCCAGGTCGAGATTTTCGACCAGTGTCCGGCCAGGTACAGAGATTGAGACCTTGCTGCAGGTCAGGCCTGATTTAGCGGCTTCACTCATCCGGGCAGAGTAGCAGAGACGCCACACCTGGCCCGAGTATTTAACCAGCAAAGTTTACTTGATGAGGCGAATCTCCTCGGCCGTTTGTGCGCCGATGGTGACGTAGTCGAGACTCTTGGGGACCATCGCATCCGTCGGGGATATCGCGATGCGGCCACCCATTATTTCCGCGAGTCGTTGTGGAAAGCGCGGTTGCCTGTCGGGTTCTGCAAAGCCAATCGGGAAATCCGGCATGCCGTTCGCGGGATCATATTTATCGGTCGCGCCCAGCGTATGCAAAAATTCGTGCGCGATAATCACGTTGTTGGTGCCAGCCTGCCGTCGTCCCGCATAGGCGTTCACGACGCCGATCATGCCTTTTTGCATGCCGACAGAGTCTTCGAGAACAAAATGGTCCTCAGGCGCGTGATAGCGCACGAATATTCTTACGTCGGGATCCGGATCATCCTGCGGTCCGGTGACACTGCTTGCCCACCACCTCATTTTCAGGCTCCACAGCATGATGTCCAGCGCGCTCGGGGAATCGCCGATGGCCGGAGGCTGTTCCCTGATTTCCTCGCCCAGTTCCACGCGGACCGGTCGCGCGATTGAATGTCCGTATTTGCTTACCTCCCGGGCTACAAATGATTCGATTGGTTCAAAGCTGTCCGCCGTCAGGCTGTCGACGTAACGGCCGCTGACGTCACTGCCGTCGCCGTTTATGGGGTAGATTTTTACCCACAGGCTGTTGTTCCAGTCAGTACTGCGAGACTGCGTCAGCCAGTTGCTGGCAGCGACGAAGAACAGGATTAACAGCAGCACCGTTATGCGTATCGCCTTGAACATCTTCGCCTCGTCCGTGGTTAATCACAGGGGAACCCCGATTAGGCCGTGGTAGCCGGCCACTGAACAGGGAACGGGTCCCAAATAGTGCATCTTTTGCAAGCAAAAGGAGACATTGGGACTCAATCAGCGTGCCAGTTTGTTTGCCAGCCAGCCGGTGGCCCGTGCAAGTCCGGCACCGGGAAAGGCCAAATCAGTCAGCGAGCCCGATCTGCTCAAGTAGCTCGACAAAGCGAGAATCGTCGCGGATGAAATCATAGGATGGGTTGATTTTCATCGCGAGCAAGCTGCGAGCGCCGGTGCGGCTAAGGTATGCGTGTTGCAATGCTGCAACTGTACTCTCGGTATCGCCGACTGATGCATAAATCTGCGGCAGGTCGGATAGTCCAATTTCCAATCGGGCGATTAGATCATCTGACAACCGGACAGGTTCGCCGGTTTGCTGAAAGCGGATAAATTCAGCCCCCATTTCCTGAGCCGCCTGCACGCTACGCCCGGTTGCGGTAGCCCAGACTATCAATGCCGCAGCCGCATCTTCAGCGCGTTCAGCCCGTAGTCTGGCGACCCATGAATCTGCCCCTGGAGGAGCCAATGCATCCCGGCTAAGTATTTCGTCCCTCAGTCGAAACGCGGTCTCCCAGTTTCTTGCATCCGCCTGTATATAGCTGAGATTGGCGCGAATCAGTGACGACAGTGGATCGACTTCGACGGCCCGTTCCGCAAATTCGATGGCTTCTTCGTGTTTTCCTTGCCACGACAATAAGTGTGAAAGCCAGTGAAGAGCATTGACATTTGTCGGTGCGACATCCAATGCGTGTCGAAATGCTTCTTCGGCGCCTACCCAGTCGAAATTGTGCAGCAGGCGATGCCAGCCCAGCGTAGCAAGCGCTGCCGGAGAATCCGGATCCAGCGAGACAGCCTTGTGAGTAGCTGCCTCCGATTCGGATCGCACCAGGGCTGAATCCGTGCCTGGCTGGTAATTGGGCAATTCCAGCCAGGCTTCCGCAAGTCCTGAGTATGCAAGTGCAAAGTCGGGATCAAGATCGATGGCAATCTGGAAGTCATCCATTGATGCGAGTAGTGATTCTGTGCCCCGCTGCTTGACTAGCTGCTTGCCGAGGAAATACGCTTCCAGCGCCTGCATGCTCTCGGTCGGGACAGCTGCCAGTCTTTCCTGCTCGTCCGGCGTCAACGTCGCTCGCAGGGCTTTGGCGATCGCTATGGAAATTTCACTTTGGATAGAAAAGATATTTGTGGTGTTCAGTTCTCTTTCGTAGGTATCTGCCCAGAGGTGCTTGTCAGTCTGAGCATCAATTAGCTGTACGTTGATGCGCACCCTATCGCCCGCACGCTGAACGCCGCCCTCCAGGATGCTGCCAACGCCGAGTTCAGCGCCGATCTGGCGCATGTTTTTTGTCGTATCCCGGTACTCCATCACCGAGGTTCGGGAAATGACCTTTAGGTCGGCAATCTTTGCCAGCCTGGTCAGCAATTCATCGTGAATCCCGTCGGCAAAAAACGCCGCGTTCTCCTGCTCTGCACTGCGATTATCGAATGGCAGTACGGCGATGGAGCGCAAGTTCTCAAACGCCTCCGCAGTAGGCGGTGATTCCTCCAACACGTATTGATCAATGACTACGAAGACCAGCGCCAGGGACAGCGCAGCAATGATGAAGAAGTCGAGTTTACGGCCGGCGACAGGGGTGCTCGACTCGGAGCGGTCAACAGCTCCTTCCAGCTTGATGCCTTCGGGCGTCAGCTCGTAGGCCCAGGAGAGAAGCAGCGCCAGCAGAAAGCCGATTACGAGCAGGAGAAATACGAACCCGCCGACCCACTCAGGCAGGCTCAGCAAAGGCACCAGCACGTCCGTTAGCTGCAATATCAGCCAGCTGACGATGGCATAGGCGATTGCTACCCGGACGACATTACGTTGCTTCAGCTCTCCCCAGATCGAGGTCATTTTTCAACTCTGCATATTGAGGTTCAGCGCCATGCAGGATTCTACATAGATCTAGACACTCGAAGGCCGAAAATTCGGGAAAATCCTGCCAAACTGAAATCACGGTCGGCGCGCGTGAGAAAATGCTGGATGTCTACCTGGCCCGAAACCCGGTTCGCGGCTAAAGCCGCTCCTACAAGCCGCTCCTGCAACTCGCAATAAAAAGCCCCGCGTTTGACGGCGGGGCTAAAGACTCTTTTTATTATCAAAGAGGTAACTGTTAATTCGGTGACCGGATACAGACTTAATTATTAGTATTGGATCTGGATCTTCTTCTTATTATTTTTTATTTTTCTTCTGGCGTCTAAATCCTGTTTGTATCGTTTAGTGGTTGCCGAGTCCAGTTACACTTCGCTTGGGCATGGTATTAAAAGCAAGTCCCATGCCATCAGTCAACAAAACAAATTATTTCAACAGCTTAACGGATATCCTGTTAATGGCGGATTAACAGTGAGCGGTGATTTGTAAAAAAACCCGACGAAATGCTGCACCTGCACATAATTTGGTTGTAAAATAACACGTTATAACCATATGAAAATATTAATGTTTTACAACCGGTCATTGCTCGTCAACCGCAGCAGATTCGGCCATCCGGCCGTTTTTATCTTCAATTTCCCTTTTGCCGGCGTTTGCCGACGCATGCCGCCCTGGGTTGTCA
>Ga0209987_10000294_pt1 | contig 25587 bp, 24 predicted proteins | sample N074metaG_FD_182134 | JGI IMG/M metagenome (GOLD analysis project Ga0209987, IMG submission 182134) | Deep subsurface microbial communities from Kermadec Trench to uncover new lineages of life (NeLLi) - N074 metaG (SPAdes) (version 2) | ecosystem: Environmental > Aquatic > Marine > Ocean trench...
CCGACTGTTATCTGCCGTTCTTCCATCGCCTCGAGCAGCGCCGACTGAACCTTGGCCGGCGCGCGGTTGATTTCGTCGGCGAGGATCAAATTGTGAAACAGCGGCCCCTCGCGAAATTCGAAGGTACCGTCCTGCGGCCGATAAATATCCGTCCCGGTCAGATCGGCCGGCAGCAGGTCAGGCGTAAACTGGAGTCTGTGGAAATCGCCCTCGATACTCTCGGCCAGCACCTTGATTGCGCGCGTTTTTGCCAGGCCCGGCGCGCCCTCCACCAGCAAGTGCCCGTCGCACAGCAGGGCAATCAGCATCCTGTTGATCAGGTGGGCCTGACCAATGATGAGATTACTCGCGTGGGCTTCAAGCTTTTGGAATTCTTCTGTGGTGCTCATGCAATGCTCCGAGCATAAAACGGCGTGCCATTGTAGTGGTCATGCGCGATCAGTCCAACCGGTTTGGGGGTCTGCGCGGCATATTTGTCTCACATGGAGCATTGAACGCGCTTTAGCGATAATGACCCCCTTACGACCCATTAGTATCGAAAACATTGCAAAAATCTGCTGAAAAATGCTCCGGCATCGACATCGCATGCCTCGTCCTGTGCGTATCGGGCTGTGGCGATCCCGAGCCAATCGCCGCGGAGCCGACCACCGCCTGTGACATCGATGGCGCGCTGGTTACAGAAAATTACGGTGGCGTCCGGGCATCCATCGAGTGGGACGCCGACGTACTGGAGTGCCACGGCATGTCCAGGCCCAACGGACAAGGGGCACGGTTGCACCTCGCCGGTCCGGTCGCCACGGCAGATGGGGAACGACGCCTGGCATTCATTTTCGGGCATCCCGATCTCCGCCGCGGCGAGACCGCGAAGGAATTGCCGACCAACGTGACCCTGATGGAGGAAGGAACCGGGCGCTTTTTCGGGGCCCGCAATGCGGCAAATTGGTGGACCGACATCGAGGTACATGAACAGATGCAGCCGACAGAGTCGACGACCTACAGCGTCAGCGGCGTTCTCTATCGCGTGGCGCCACTCGCAGAACTTAACGGCGACTCGAATTTTTCGTTCACCGATCTGACGTTCACGGGCCACGTCACCTGGGGCGTACCGAAATGAAAATAATTCAGGTCGTTTCGATTTTGTGCATCGGTCTGATGTTGAGCGGGCAAAGCTTCGACGATAGCGACCTCGATGCTGCATTTGACAAGGACCTGCTGGTAATTTCGGCAAGCGAGCACGCCTGTTACGTCTTCGATGTCTACGTCGCGATGACCCGCGAACAACAATCGCGTGGCCTGATGTACGTTCGCTATATGCCGGATTTCACAGGCATGCTGTTCGTGTACCGGCAGTCGCGGGTGTTGTCGATGTGGATGAAAAACACTTACATTCCGCTCGATATACTGTTCATTCGCGCCGACGGTTCGATTGCCAATATCGAGACACATACCGAACCTTTGTCCTTAAAATCGATCAGCGCAATCGAGCCCCTGAACTTTGCCCTGGAACTGAACGCCGGTGTTACCGAACGCCTGAGGATAGATACCGAAAGCCGTGTGCACTTTCCCGAGAATTAAGAATCGCCCGCTGGGGCGGGCTCCTACGATCCCTTACCACATTTCCCATCTGCCGAATAAGCAAAAAGTCGTTTCGTAGGAGCTCGCCCCCAATCCGCCCGCACTGACGAAACTGGAACTATTGATAGGTGCGAATTGATCTTCAGTGATTAAAATCGAATATACGCTATGGCCCTCTGAGCGATTGCTAAATAACGGCGGCAATAGACTCCGCCAGATAATCAACATTGTCGCTGGTTATGCCACACACGTTTATGCGACCCGAGTCGACCAGGTAAATCCCGTAATCCTGCTTCAACCGGGCGACCTGTTGCGGCGAGACCCCCAGGTAACAGAACATGCCGTTGCCACGTTCGATATGGGAGAAGTCTCTGTCCGGCGCTGTTTTACCTAGCCCGGCGACGATGAGCGCTCTCATCTCTTTCATCCGCTGGCGCATGCCGGTCAGTTCAGTCAGCCAGTCATTGCGGAGGTCCGTGTCATTGAGAATCATCGTGACAGCGGCACCGCCGTGATCCGGCGGCAACGAATATAATGTCCTGACAATGTTAAGCGACTGGCTGCTAACGATTTCAGCAGCTTCCGCGTTCGCTGACACGAATGTCAATGCTCCCACACGCTCGCGATAAAGGCCAAAATTTTTGGAACAGGAAGTGACAACGATCATTTCCGGCACGCGATCAAGCATCGCGCGCACGCCGTATGCATCCTCGTCGAGGCTTCCCGCAAATCCCTGGTACGCGATATCGATGAACGGCACCAATCCGCGGGCAACGACGACCTCGACCACTGCATTCCATTGCGCGATAGAAAGATCCATGCCGGTCGGGTTGTGGCAACAACCGTGCAACAGCGCAATATCACCCGACGGCGCCTGGTTCAGGACCTCGAGCATTGCGTCAAAACGCAACTCGTTCTGATCAACGTCATAATAGGGGTAACTTTCGAGTTTCAGACCGGCACCGCCAAGCAGCGGCACGTGATTGTTCCAGGTCGGATCACTCACCCAGACTGTTGTATTGGGGTCTGCCCGCAAAATCAAATCGGCCGCTACACGCAACGCGCCCGATCCACCCGGTGTCTGCAGCGTCATGACCCGGTCGTTACGATCAGCAACATCTCCAAACGCCAGGGTTTGAATAGCATCACAGAAGTCCACGGCGCCGCGACTACCCAGGTAGGACTTGCTCGTCTGGGTTTCGAGCAGGCGTTGCTCAGCCGTCTTGATTGCGCCGAATACCGGTGTATTGCCTGCAGGATCCCGATACACGCCCACACCAAGGTCGACTTTGTTATCACGCGGATCATTCGCATGTTCAACGATGAGCTTCAGGATGGCGTCGGGTGGCTTGCGCTCCAGTGATTCGAACAACAGAAATCTCCACGGGGCGGTAAAGGCGCGCATTGTACACAGGGAACAATGCCCGTGTGTATTTAAAGAGTATTCAGTGGGATCTTGATATAGGAGATTTTGTTGTCTTCCGCCAGCGGCAGATGACCCGCGCCGATGTTCACCTGGATCGAGGGCAGCATCAGCGCCGGCAGCGAGAGGGTCGCGTCGCGGGCCTCGTGTAACGCAATGAACTCATCTTTGCCGGTTTCACCACCGACGTGAATATTCTTGTCTTTTTGTTCTCTGACCGTTACGTCATAGCGCAGGGACCGACCCTGCGGCGGATAGTCGTGGCACATGCAAAGAACCGTGTCATCAGGGAGTGCTAACAGCTTCTGAATTGAGTCGTATAACAGCCCGGCGTCCCCGCCCGGAAAATCACAGCGCGCGGTACCGGAATCCACCATCAAAAGACTGTCGCCGATAAACGCGAATTTACCAATCAGGTAAGTCACGCTGTCGCTGGTGTGCCCCGGCGTGTACATGACACGGCATTCGATATTGCCAAGCGCAAAGACCTCGTTATCGCCGAAAAGATGATCGAACTGATGGCCATCCGCAGCGAACGGCGGTTGCAGGTTGTATACGGGACCGAAGTGTTTCTGGACACCGCAAATACCCTCGCCGATCGCAACTTTTCCACCCAGTCGCGACTTGATCAGTTGGGCTGACGAAAGATGGTCGGCATGCACGTGCGTTTCGAGAATCCAGAGCAGGTGCAGATCATTGCTCTCGATAAAGGCAATAATCTCCTCAGCCGCTTCGGCATCCGTCCGGCCGGAAACTACTGAGAAGCCGAGCACCGGATCAATGATCGCCGCGGCCGATGTTTCCGGATCACTAGCGACGTAGGACAGCGTGCCAGTCTGCTCATGGTAAAAGTGTTGTAGGTCAGGCTGCACTGTCAGTTCGCCGCCCATTTCCGGTCGGCGTTGACGATGATCAGGGTTTCGGTGCCCAGACGGAACACCAACCCTTGGCATTAACGAGCTTGCCCGGGAATATCTGGCATGGCCGCCATTCATCGCCGTCTGCGCCCTGTACCAATGCACAGTTCGCACAGTCCTGGTCCGCAGCCGGATTGGCGCGCTGCGCAGGATCGACACTGCTGGCGTCGTGGACATATTTCAGCGATTGTGCGATCGGATCGCTTTCCTCAATTTTCCGCATATCCTGGGCATTGGCTTCGTTGCCTGGTCGTACCAGGCAGCCCGCAGCCGCAACGGCTGACAATTGAATAAACTGCCGTCTTGCAATTTTGCTCAAGGGAATCTCCTTTCGTCCTTTATCGTCATTTTGTGGTCGCGTATATTAATCTAATTCAGATCTGCACGCGCCGAAACAGCGGCAAAGGATACATGATCAATCTGCACACAGGCATAGGTCGAAACACGTAGATCCAAGGTAGATCGTGGTATCCGACCCTGAATCGGGCATAAAATGTGATCATCCTCACATTCGGCTGCGGAAAGCGTTGGATACAGGGGCAGGTCCGGCATAATCGACCACTTACAGACAAGAAGAATCGATTCTCTTGATCAGAACGACTATTTTTGACCAAAGTTTGCAGTGGCTCCTGAGATCCGCACGACTGCTAACACTGATATCCCTGCTTGGCAGCGTTTCGGCCGCGGCGGAACCAGTCGTCCACCATTACACGGTGAGCATCGACTACGCGATGAGCCGCCTGTCGGTTGACGCGAGATTTGGTCAGGCCGTTAACAGCGTGACCGCGAGGTCCCACGATGCCGGCAAATATTTGCTTGACGTCCGCAGTTGTGATCACGACCAACCGATCAGGATGCGCAACCAGCGCATGATGCTGCCGCAGCACGGCATTAGCTGCATGAATTACACAGTGGACCTCGAGCGCGCTGCGCAAGAGCATCGCAACAACGAAATGCTGGCGCCGGAAAACATCATCGTTTCCCCGTCCTACTGGCTGTGGCGCCCCGAGTTGCGCACGGGCACCGACATCCAGATCAAATTTCGTCTTCCTGAAGGCGTGCAGGTCTCGGTTCCCTGGCAGAAACTCGCTGGGGACGGTCCCGTTTATCGGCTTTCCAAGTCTCCGGAAAACGCATTCGCACCAGCGGTCTTCGGTAGCTTCGACTACCATGAGATCGACGTACCCGGGGCAACGCTTCGCGTCACTCTGCTTAATGGCGTGCAACAAATGGACAACGAGTCGATCCTTCAGTGGATCCGGGCGACGGCGACGGACGTCAGCCTGGCCTACGGGCGCTTCCCGAACCCATCGCCGCAGGTTGTTGTCATCCCGGTCGGCGACGGCCGCATTAACGACCGCAGTGCGGTGCCATTTGGCCGCGTCATTCGCGACGGCGGCGAAACAGTCGAATTGCAGGTCGACCAATCGCAACCACTCGAGGCACTACTGTCCGACTGGACGGCGACGCATGAATTCAGTCACCTGATGCTGCCGTATGTTGAGCGCAAGCACCGCTGGATCTCGGAGGGCTTTGCACAGTACTACCAAAACGTGCTGCTCGCTCGATCCGGTGCCTACGATGATCTGTACGCGTGGCAAAAAATATATGACGGCTATGAGCGAGGCCGGGCGTCGAGACCTGAACTCTCGCCGAATGAAGCGACCGCCGGAGGAATGCGCGCCGGCCTGATGAAAGTTTACTGGAGCGGCGCAGCCATCGCGTTGATGGCAGACGTGAGACTGCGGGAACGTTCCGGAGGCACGGAATCCCTGGATGATATTCTCGACAAATTCCAGGCATGCTGCCTGCCGTCGGACCGGGTCTGGTCCGGACCGGAATTGTTCGCGCAATTCGACGAGCTCGCGAGCGCTCCGGTCTTCATGCCATTGTATCGGCGTTTCGCCGACACTGCCGGCTTTCCGGACACGAGCGAGCTTTTCGAGCGGCTTGGCCTGAGCGTTTCAGATGGTAGAATCCGCATCCGCTCGTCCGCCGAATTGCGGGCCATACGCAAGTCGATCCTGGAGACGAATGACGCCGCCGCAAGCTGGCGCGAACAACTCGCTGCAAACCAATAAATTACGGCAGGCCACGTTAATGCCCTTTCCCTCGACGCGAGCGGCGTAAACGGCCAATAAAACGACGTCCTTTCGGCCTGCGCGGCGGTCTACGAAGCTCCGGTTATACAACAAACGGAGGAGTGACACGATGGCCAAAATTGAGCTGACCGAGCGTCAGCAGTACTGCCTGAAGCACATTTGGGCCGCCAGTACCACGAATGGCACGCCGGTCGTGTACGCCAATGCTCATGACTTTAAGGTCAAAGATCTCTACCAGTGGACGGACAATGTGTTCATCGAGCGACTATGACGATCACTAAAGTACGAATGCGTCTGCCAATATGCCATCCAAAACCGCAAAGGGCTTAGCGGCAGATTGCTGACTGGATCGGCTACTACAACGAGCAACGGCCGCATTCAAAGCCAGATGATCTCTCCCTCAGTGAAGTCTATGCTGGGATTCGGCCTCTGTCTTTGGCATCATAACCATGAATCGCGGATTCCCCTTTAAATCTGCTGCCGCACTGTCCAATCAGTTGGGGTCAACTTACGTAGGAGGAAGCTCAATTGGAGGCGGGTGCACTTTAGGGATATTTTTAAGCGCCGTTCGGGTGCATTTTGGATAAAAAAACTAAATAACAGGTGCAAAAATGAGTAAAGAAAAACTGAAGATTGTGTGCGTCTTATATGATGATCCTATAGATGGATATCCACCAAAATACGCGCGTCCCGATATTCCTGAGTTATCTAATTATCCTGATGGACAAACAATGCCATCACCAGAGGCAATTGATTTTCATCCTGGGGATCTTCTTGGATGTGTTTCTGGTGAACTTGGTCTGCGAAAGTTTGTAGAAGACCGCGGCCATACATTTATTGTTACATCTGATAAAGATGGTCCAGATTCTGTTTTAGAAAAAGAACTTGTTGACGCCGATGTTGTTATTTCACAACCGTTTTGGCCAGCCTATATAACTGCAGAACGAGTTGCCAAAGCGCCAAAATTAAAAATGGCCATTACAGCAGGTATCGGTTCAGACCATGTGGATCTACAAGCAGCAATCGATAACGATATTACTGTAACTGAAGTTACTTTTTGTAACAGTATCAGTGTGTCCGAGCATGTTGTAATGATGATCTTGAGCCTCGTTCGCAATTATATTCCATCATACAACTGGGTTATCAAAGGTGGATGGAATATTGCTGATTGTGTATCCAGATCTTATGATGTTGAAGGAATGCATGTAGGTACTGTTGCAGCAGGTCGGATTGGTTTGGCAGTACTAAAACGTATGAAACCTTTCGATGTACATCTACATTATTTCGATCGACACAGACTTTCGGCGGAAGTGGAAAGAGAACTTGGGGTAACTGTTCATGATAGCGTTGAGTCGATGATTAAGGTCTGTGACGTTGTTACAATTAATTGTCCGCTTCATCCTGAAACGGAACATCTTTTTGATGAAGAGATGATCAATAAGATGAAGCGTGGAGCTTATCTTGTTAATACGGCTCGTGGAAAAATTTGCGACCGTAATGCAGTTGCAAAAGCACTTGAGACTGGTCAATTGGCTGGTTATGCAGGAGACGTTTGGTTTCCGCAGCCGGCACCAAAAGACCATCCATGGAGAACAATGCCAAACCATGGAATGACACCACACACATCTGGAACTGCCCTTTCACCTCAAGCCCGATATGCAGCAGGCGTCAGGGAAATTTTAGAATGTTGGTTTGACGATAAACCAATTCGGGATGAATATCTGATCGTACAAGGCGGAAAGCTTGCAGGAGCGGGAGCACATTCTTATAGCGAGGGCGACGCAACCGGTGGATCTGAGGAAGCTGCTAAATTTAAGGAAGGTCAATAAATAAAATAGGACATGTTACCTATTCTGTGAGGTCGGCAGCGTGCAGTGGCCGTGCAATGAAAAAGCGCCGCTGGGCGCGCCGATCATGCATATCGAAAATTTCGTCCGCGGCAAGAGCCTTTTCGTTGAAACAGACTACGTAGCGACGAAGGAGCGCACGAGCCACAAATTCCCGCTGTTACTGACCACAGGCAGGGTACTGAGTCAATACAACGTTGGCGCACAAACGCGGCGCACCGCGAACATGGCCTGGTATCCGGAGGACCTGCTCGAGATACATCCACACGATGCTGAAATGCGGGGTATCAACGAGGGTGACCTGGAATCTCTCGCCAGCCGCAAGGACGACACGACACTGAAAGCGACGATCACCGAGCGGGTACCGACAGGCGTCGTGTATACGACCTTCCACGATCCGGAAACCGGCGCCAACGTGGTCACCACCGAGTACTCGGACTGGGCTACCAACTGTCCTGAGTACAAGGTGACTGCAGTACAGGTTTCACCTGCCATACACCGATCCAAGGGGCAACATGGATTCGAAAAACGTGCGAAAGAGCAGGGCAAGATTCTCGAAACATCCTGATCGTTCTTTAATCGTTTGCTTCGACGTTCGATGCCAAGTCATCGTCATGTAACAACCAATGTTCCAACGGTTTCTTGATCCATCGCGGGAACGCCACGAACATGGCCACCAGGATGCCGAGACCCCACGGTGGTGAGATCTGAATGAAAAACACCGGCCACATGAATGCGGCGATCATATTTTGCAGGGACTCTCCGAGGTATCTGAACAAGATTTCGAAGATCTGCTCGCCGAAGAATCCACTAATACTCTCGGCTGACCGGATATCATCGACGAGCATCCTGATTTCCAGCCAGATAAATGTAAGCACGTAACCGCAGGAGTAGAGTCCGCCACCCCTGGCATCCCAGACAGTTCGCAATGAGCGGCGGAGCACTTTGAGCAGTGCGCCCGGAAATTCTCTGGGTTCGTTCGCAATAGTCTGCCCGAGATTCTTGAATTCGCGGCCGCGCCTCTTCATGCGAACGGCGAATGAATCTTTCTTTTTCTTATTCTTTTTCTTGGCGTCGGTCATTTGTCGTTATAGGGAATCGCGGCTGGTCGCTCCTACAGGTGCCAATAGCACAATCGTAGGAGCGCCGTTCCCGGCGCGATTCGGTCGCGGCTGGTCGCTCCTACTTTTTGAGCTTTGAGATCTTTGTGCCCTCGAGTGTCAGGTTATACATCAACCCTTTAGAGCCGAAAATAAATCCAATCACCGGATCCTTGATGTTTCCGGTGTCGATGGTCTTGCCCGCACCAAGATCGATAAGCGCAACCGATCCGTCGACACCTACCTTCCAGCCGGAACTGTTGCGAAACTTGTCCAGCGAGTCGGGCGTCATGAACGCGATTACGATCGACTTCGCCTGCGCACCGAGCTGCAGGCCGAATGATCCCGCCGTGGTCCGATAGTATTCAACACTGCGGCCACGCACGCGAAGTGCGCCTTCACCGGTCTCGGCGCCAAAACCGAATCCGACTTTGATCACCCGCGGGAACACCAGGTATCCGGCAGACTGGCTCAGAAAAACCTCTGCACCATTGACCTCTTCCTTGAAAGATTCAATTGCGTCATCGACTTTGGCGTCAATAACGGTAGCGGATGCCGCAAACGCCGGCAGTGAAGGAAGCAAAAGAGCAACTGTAAGCGCCGCCATCAATGATCTGACTATTCTCTTCATGAGCCCAATTTCCTGTTCAGCGAACCCTCGAATTCGGTCGTAATGATAGCCCAGATGATGGCCACCTTATAGCTGTCGCAGTTTACGGACAGCATGCTGAAGGGCAGCTGAATAAGAGAAATTTTTAAACCTAGTGCCGGTGTTGTCCTAAGCTGTTTTATTTTTTCGCCCGCCGGGGCGGGGTCATTTGGCGCTTTCATTGCTAGCGCTAAAGATCAATCCGCACCCATCAATCCACATACTATGCCACCATGAGGGCGGATTGGGAGCGAGCTCCTACGAGAAGTTTCTACAATTCTCGCGCCGATTCAGGCAGCAAACTCGTGGGAATCGGGGCGCGACGCCTGTTTGGCTGCGGCGGGTAGTTCGCCGCCAGGTAATTCAGGATCTGCGTTTCAGTCGCAGGATCGAATTGCCACAGGTTTTGCGTTTCCTGCATCCAGCGAATCATGTCAAGCCAGGCCCGGCGATCAGCGCGCTGTCCGGTGACAATGGCATGCGAATGGCAGCCACCACAGTGAATGCGCACCATCTCCCAGCCGGGATTCACGATCAGCCCGGTCGCTGCGTCGATCTCATCCGCCGCCATCAGTGCGGGCGACATCAAAACAAGTGCCATAAGTGGCAGTCGCAGCAGTCTCTTCATGGTCAGGCGGTGACGCCCACCGCGATGCGGTGACAGGCGTTATTCAGATAACCGCGTGGATTCCAGCCCGGCAACACGATCGGCTGCGAATTGCCGTTGCTATCCTCTGCCCGCGCCCAGATTTCGTAGTAACCGGGTTCGGGAAAATCAACGGTTGCCGACCAGTGTTGCCAGGCAAGCCGGTTCGCCGCCGGATCGATACTTGCTTGCTGCCAGGTTGCACCGAAATCCATCGAGGTAAACATGTCAACAACGCTGAGATCCCCCGCCCATGCATGACCACGAATCTCGAGCGACTCACCGGCCGCATGTGATATGCCTGACTTTGGAAATGTGATTAGCGATTTGACCGGCATCGATTCGATGATGCACATGTCTTTGTCCGCCACAGACGCGCCAGGCGCTACCGGTTTGCAAGGCACCCGGTAGGATTGCCCCAGCATTTTTTCGCCGTCGTGGACGCGATTGCGAAGCAAGATTTTGGTCAGCCACTTGCCGCTGACCGAAGCGGGCCAGCCGGCGCACATTAGTCGCAAGGGATGGCCGTGCAACAATGGCAGGGGTTCGCCGTTCATCGCCCACACGATCATCGATTCATCTTCGAGTGCCTTGTGCATTGGCACGCCACGGGAAATCGGCTGTTTGCTGGCGTCACCCGACAAATGCCGGTCAGCGGCTTCATAGGCGACATACACGGCATCGTCTTTGACCCCACAGTATTCAAGAACGTCGCGAAGGCGTACACCGGTCCATTCGGGGCAGCCTATCGCGCCGGTCGTCCACTGATTGCCACGCGCGGGCGGGTAAAACTCCGAACGACCATTGCCGCCGCATTCGATCTGCAGTTGCAGCGTGTAATGCTCGAAATTCGCTTTGAGTTCACCCACCGTCAGTTTCTTTGCGTCGACGCAGGACTCGCCGGTGAGTTCGAGCGTCCACTGATCTGCTCGCGTTGTCTGCACCGGCGGTATGCCATTGTTGCGGACAAACAGACGTGACGCCGGTGTAATCCTGTCATCAAGCAAGTGTGCCGGGGTCTCGGCATTGATCGGCCGGTCATTCAGCACGGTAAGCCCTGACTTGCCAGGCAACTCGAAGGGCTCATCGCTTTGTGCCAGCGCGGCGGGAATCAAACCAGCGGGCATGTATTTCGCAAACGGGATGCTCGCGCCCACTGCGGCAGACATGGCGGCGAGACCACTACTGCGCAGGAAGCCGCGGCGCGAAACAGGATCGACCGTGCGACCCCATATCTGACGGTCTGCCGTCGTCGGATCATCGGCGTAAAGTCGGTGTATACCGCGCCTTGATGTCATCCAATGCCCCCTCGCATCAACTGCCGCGTGGCGCTGATGTCTCGAACGCGTGCAGCATGCTTTTTATGGTCTCGACAAGTCCGACCGCACGCTCGGCATCATAACTCAGATATTTTTCGTCCATGTAGTTCTGTTGCGTCAGCTCCAGCTGCATGGCATGGACACCATCTTCAGGCGCGCCATAGCTGCGTGTGATGTGACCACCCTGGAATCGTCCGTTGGTGACAGACGAATACGGCGATTCCTGTGCTGCAGCCGCGACTGCGGCCGTGATTTCTACGGTACAACTAGCGCCCCCATTCGTTCCAATGTTGAGGTCAGGCAATACACCGTCGAATAGCAGCGGGACTTCGCCAGCGATCGAATGCGCATCCCAAAGCAGGGCGTAGCCGAATTGGTCTTTTAGCTGATTTAGCGTCTCGAATATCCTGTCGTGGTACGGTCGCCAATACGCTTGGACGCGCATCTCCTGCTCCTCTGAACTGACAGATTCACCATCCAGGTAGATGTCTTGTCCTGTAAAGGTCTTACGTGGACACAGGCCGGTTGCAAGCTGGTTTTCATAAAGCGATGCGTCGGACGGCGGGCGATTGAGATCGACCACATAGCGGGAGTAATTGGCGACGATGACACTTGCGCCCAGATCTTCAACGAAGGAATACAACTCGCGAACATGCCAGTCCGTATCCCGCAATTCCTTACCCGCGGCAGTCATTCGTTTCGCCTGTCCTGGCGCAAGCTTGCGGCCGTCATGCGGAATACTGACCAGCAAGGCTGAATTTCCTTCACGGAAATCGAAAACATCGCTCATGCAGCGTAACTCGGCAAGATTGCTTTACCGGGCTCACAGAAGCCGCCGCCATTGACCATGGCGGCAACTGCCTCAATATCCGGCGCGAGCGATCTGTCACTCTCATAGCGGGGAGACACGGCGCGAATCTTCTCGATTGCCTTCTCCAGCGTTGGCGAACTTTTTCGCGGGTGATGAAACTCGATTCCCTGTGCTGCAGCCAGCAGCTCGATCGCTACAATTTTTTCGACGTTATCGAGCATGGTGTGCAGGCGATTTGCTGCAAAAGTCGCCATGCTGACGTGATCTTCCTGGTTGGCCGAGGTTGGAATACTGTCGACGCTGGCCGGATGAGCCAGCACCTTGCTTTCCGATGCAAGCGCGGCGGCCACGATCTGCGGCATCATGAAACCTGAATTCAGGCCGCTGTTTTCGACCAGGAACGGTGGCAAGCCGCTCAGATGCGGATCTGTGAGCAGTGCGATGCGGCGTTCGGACAACGAACCGATCTCCGCGATACACAATGCCAGGTAGTCGGCGGCGAAAGCGACGGGTTCCGCATGAAAATTCCCGCCTGAGAGCACCTCAGCTGTATCGGCGAAAACCAGCGGATTGTCGGTAACCGCGTTCGCTTCCGCTTCCAGGACCCCGCAAACGTGTCGCAAAACTGTAAGGCAGGCTCCGACGACTTGCGGCTGACAGCGAATCGAGTATGGATCCTGGACCCGGTCGCAATCGACATGCGAAGCACGAATATCACTTCCCTCGAGCAATTCCCTGAGCAGTTTTGCGACGGCAGTTTGTCCGTCCTGGCCGCGAATCTGCTGGATTCGCGGATCGAACGGTGTGTCGCTGCCTTTAATCGCGTCCGTTGACATCGCACCTGCTGTCACTACGCTGGCAAGCAGGTGCTCCGTGCGTAGCGCAGCAGCCAGGGCGAGCGCCGTCGATACCTGGGTACCGTTCAGCAACGCCAGTCCTTCCTTCGGCGCAAGTATCAGCGCTTCGAGTCCCGCATTTTTCAGTGCTTCGCTGGCTGGCATCTCGACGCCGTTCACGCGCGTCGCACCGGCGCCGAGCAGCGCAAGTGACATGTGTGCGAGTGGCGCAAGATCGCCGGAGGCGCCAACGGAACCCTGGGCGGGAATGAGCGGCAGGATGTCATTGTTGACCAGGGCGCAAAGCGCATCGACCAGCGCCGGTCGCACGCCGGAATATCCCTGAGCCAACGCTTTGGCTTTCATCACCAGCATCAAACGAACAACAGCATCTGGCAATGCAGCGCCAACCCCTGCCGCGTGCGATCTGACCAGGTTTTCCTGCAGTTGAACCAGCTCATCGTCGCTGATACGCACGCTTGCCAACAGGCCGAATCCCGTGTTGATCCCGTAGACCTGCCGACCCTCCGACAGTACGGCATCGACCGTTGCCTGGGATTTCCTGATGAGCGCGTACGCGCTTTCTTCAATATCCAGCTGCACCGGCCCCTCCCACACATCACGCAAATCGCCGAGCGTGAGCGGTGTCTTACTGATACTGATCGTACGCATCAGCTTGCTCCTTCGCTGGTCGCGGTCACCATCGGCAAATCGAGACCATTTTCCGCGGCGCAGCGAATCGCGTCTTCATAGCCTGCGTCGGCGTGACGCATGACACCGCTCGCCGGATCGTTCCACAGCACTCGAGCAATGCGTGCGTCGGCCTCTTTGCTGCCGTCGCAGACGATGACCAGTCCCGCGTGTTGTGCGTAACCCATACCCACGCCGCCGCCATGGTGCAGCGATACCCAGGTTGCACCACTTGCTGTACTCAGAAGCGCGTTCAACAGTGGCCAGTCCGACACGGCATCGGAACCGTCGCGCATGGATTCCGTTTCCCGGTTCGGGCTGGCGACGGAACCGCTGTCCAGGTGATCTCTGCCGATCACGACCGGCGCTTCTAACTCACCGTTCCTGACCATCTCGTTGAACGCGAGGCCAAGCAAATCGCGCTGCCCCAGCCCTACCCAACAGATCCTTGCCGGCAATCCCTGGAATTGAATCCGCTCGCGTGCGGCATCCAACCAGTTATGCAGGTGTGGGTCATCGGGAATCAGTTCTTTGACTTTCTGGTCGGTCTTGTAAATGTCTTGCGGATTGCCCGACAGTGCCACCCAGCGGAACGGCCCTACCCCGCGACAGAATAATGGCCGCACGTAGGCCGGTACGAATCCCGGAAAATCGAATGCGTTCCGCACGCCGTCATCGAACGCAACCTGGCGAATGTTGTTGCCATAGTCGAAGGTCGGAACGCCGGCGTGATGAAACTCGAGCATGGCCTTCACATGCACGGACATCGACTTGATCGCAGCGGCAGCGACCGCGTCCGGATCGCTGGTGCGCTTATCCAGCCACTCTTCTACGGTCCAACCAATCGGTAAGTAACCATTGGCTGGATCATGTGCGGATGTCTGGTCCGTCACTGCATCCGGTTTAATACCGCGCTGCACCATCTCGGGAAGAATGTTTGCAATATTGCCGAGCAGCCCGACCGAAACTGCGTTTTTCTCCGCAACCGATCTGTCGATCAGTGCCAGTGCCTCATCCAGGGTCTCGGCACGGCAATCCAGGTAGCCCGTTTCAAGACGTTTGTCGATGCGATCAGACTGGCATTCGATGGCAAGCATCGATGCGCCGGCCATCGTAGCGGCGAGCGGTTGTGCACCACCCATGCCGCCCAGTCCGGCAGTCAGAATCCATTTGCCGGACAGGTCACCGCCGAAATGCTGGCGGCCCATTTCGACAAACGTTTCATAAGTCCCCTGCACGATGCCCTGGCTGCCGATGTAGATCCACGAACCCGCGGTCATCTGGCCGAACATCATCAGACCCTTTTTGTCGAGCTCGCGAAAATGTTCCCAGTTCGCCCACGCCGGTACGAGATTCGAGTTGGCAATCAAAACACGGGGCGCGTCCTCGTGTGTTTTGAAAACGCCAACCGGTTTGCCGGACTGGATCAGCAGAGTCTCATCGCTCTCCAGCTCGATGAGCTTCGCAACGATGGCATCGAAGCATTCCCAGTTCCTGGCCGCCTTGCCGATGCCGCCATATACCACGAGGTCTTCCGGCCGCTCGGCAACTTCCGGATCGAGATTATTCATGAGCATGCGCAGCGGCGCCTCGGTCTGCCAGCTTTTTGCCTGCAGCCTGGTGCCGGTCGGCGCCTTGATGGTGCGTGAACCCTTGTTATTCATCTTTATATTCTCCGGCACGGCTGAAAGCTTCGGTGCCCGGTGGTACATAGTGTCCGGTCAGCTCGTAACGACTGCCCGGGTGGTAAAGACGCGCGAAACTGACCGGTCGGCCATGCGCCCAGGTACGCCGTGAAACGACGAGACACGGTTCGTGGTCGCCCATCTCAAGACTGTTTCTTATCTCATCGGCCGGCATGACGGCGCGCACCACGTGCTCGGCTTCCTGCAACGGTGAGATTGCGCTTAAGTAAGCGCTCGGCGTTATCGTGGTGAAGTCCTGCTGCAGGCATTCAGGCGCAAATTCGATCAGCACATAACGGTGCTCGACCTGGATCGGAATTGCATTCTCCTGGTGTATCAGAACCAGGTGAAAGACCTCGGTGCCTTCATCAATTCGCAATGCCTCCGCGCTCCCGGAGCCCGCGGCGGCTTTTTCCTGCACCAGTACAATCGCTGCATGGCTATGACCACGCCGTTCTATTTCGTCAGCAATATTACGAACCTCGAGTACATGCGACACAGCTTTGAAGTCTGAAACAAATGTACCAACGCCGGCGATGCGCTCAACGTAACCTTCATCATTAAGTTCACGCAGCGCGCGATTGGCGGTCATGCGCGACACGCCAGTCGCACCGACCAGTTCGTTTTCCGAGGGTACACGGTCGCGCGGCCGCAACTCACCGGCAGATATGCGGCCGATAATGAGTTCCTTGAGTTGCCGGTAACGTGGCTTGGCGGGCACGCTCATGATGACCTCTCATCGCGATGCAATTCGCGTGCTACTGCCGCATAGCCGGCGCGCGCCGTTTCGGCGTCTTTATGCCGTCCATCGATAACCTGCCACTCGCCGCGAACCATGACGCCGTCGATCGGCAGAGTAAAACCCGAGAACACCAGGGCGTCCAGCAAGGATCGTGTCGAGTGTCCGACCAGCATCGGACTGTCATCATCAAGCAGCACAAGATCGGCATTGTCGCCGCTGCTGATCCGCCCACCCGATTGTCCTGTCGCCAATGCCCCGCCTGCGGCGACGAGTTCGAACAGGCTGCGCCCAGTCTGATTGCGGCGAATCGCTGCGACGTTTCTCGTTTGCGTGATCAGCCGCTGCCCATATTCCAGCCAGCGAAGCTCTTCGAAGGGATTCATTGACACGTGACTGTCCGAGCCGATCGCAATGCGCCCCTGGCGCTCCAGGAATTTTTGCAACGGAAACAGCCCGTCCCCCAGGTTCGCTTCGGTACTTGGGCAAAGGCAGACGACGGCGCCAGTTTCGGCAACAGCGGTAATTTCCTCGTCGTCAATATGGGTCGCATGCACGAGGCACCATTGTTCGTTGACATCGTGCTGTTCAAGCAACCACTCAACAGGTCGCTTCCCGTGAACCGCCATGCACTGATCTACCTCGCGCTGCTGTTCGGCAATATGGATGTGCATCGGGACGCCGTCCGCCGCAGCGACCGCCGCAATCTTCGCCAGCGAGTCTGCCGTCACCGCGCGCAAACTGTGCGCGCCGATACCCACCGTAAATCGATCGCCGGCCAGGCTTTTTACCCGTGCATAGTGTTTGAGGAAATCATCAATTGATGTTGCGAATCGTTGCTGGTCCGCGGTGGGATCCGGTTGGTCAAAGCCGGCGCGTTCATACAGGACCGGTACATAGGTAAGCCGAATGCCGCTGGCATCGGCTGCAGCCACGATTGCCTCAAACATGGCCTCGGAGGATTCGACGGTGCCCGGCTCGTTGTGCAGGTAGTGAAATTCGGCAACTGACGTATAGCCAGTGGCCACCATCTCGCCGTAAACCTGGCGCGCAATCGCCGCCATCGCGGTGGCGTCGATTTTCGCAGAAAGAGCGTACATGCGGCTGCGCCAGGTCCAGAAAGTGTCCTTGTTGGCGGGCCCGCGTTCCTCGGTATGGCCGGCCAAAAGCCGCTGAAACGCATGGCTGTGAGCATTGGCAAGGCCCGGGATGGCGATCCCGAATTCACGATCATCCGCAGTTGCACGGGCCTCCGTAGCGACCGCCGCAATCCGGCCCGCTTCGATGTCGAGGCGCACGTTGTCGGCCCAACCGTCCGCCAGCAGTGCCTTTCTCGCGAATATGCTGCTCATTGATCCAGTGCCTTGCCCCCCAGGTTGTATATACAGGCTAGTGCATGCTACGGTCTAATGCAATTCAATTGAGGACAGCCATCAATTGAGGACACTTATCATTTGAGCAATTCAATTGAGGACAGCCACCATTTCAATTGGGGCGCCACCAGGAGGACAGGTAATGCCGCGCTGGGATCTGCTGCTGACAGATGTGCATCTCGCGACAATGGCGGAAGGCGCTGCGGCGTACGGCATCGTCGAGGATGGCGCAATTGCCATCAGCGGCGGCAATATCGCCTGGCTCGGCGCTCAGTCCGAACTCCCGGCCGCAGAAAGCCGTGAAACCCGGTCCCTTGAAGGCCGCTGGCTGACACCGGCGCTGATCGATTGCCATACCCATCTCGTGTTCGCCGGCAATCGCGCAGCCGAGTTTGAGCAACGATTACGGGGCGAATCATACGAAGACATTGCGCGCGCCGGCGGCGGCATCATGTCGACAGTCAACGCGACACGCGCCGCAAGCGATGACGAATTGCGCAGCGCTGCCACTGCACGGCTTGATTCCCTGATGCGTGAAGGCGTGGCAACGGTAGAAATCAAATCCGGTTACGGACTGAACGTCGAGACAGAACTACGAATGCTGGAGGTCGTGCGCGCGCTCGCCGCCAGCTCCGACCTCTCGATCCGCAGTACTTTTCTTGGCGCACACGCAGTACCCGGCGAATACAAGGGCAAGTCGGGGGAATATATCGACCTGGTCTGCGACCAGATGTTACCGGCCGCGCACGAAGCGCAGCTTGCGGATGCGGTCGACGCATACTGCGAAAGTATTGCCTTCTCGACCGACGAGGTTGCAAGAGTTTTCGAAACAGCAAAGTCTCTCGGCATCCCGGTCAAGCTGCACGCGGACCAGCTCATCGATGGTGGCGGCGCCGCACTCGCTGCCAGCTTCGGCGCGCTGTCCGCTGACCACCTCGAATTCACATCGAACGAAGGCGTGACGGCGTTGGCTGACGCCGGTAGTGCTGCCGTTTTATTACCCGGCGCCTTCCTGACACTGGGTGAAACACAGCTACCGCCGATTGACGCCCTTCGAGACAATGCGGTCCGAATTGCGATCGCTACGGACTGTAATCCCGGAACGTCACCAATTTGCTCGCTGCGAGCCGTAATGAATCTCGCGAGCTCCCTGTTTCATCTCACCCCGGAGGAATGCCTGGCGGGTGTCACCCGGAATGCTGCGCACGCATTGGGTCTCGAGCACGATCGGGGCACACTCGAGGTTGGCAAACGAGCTGACATCGCCGCTTGGGACATCGGACATCCACGCGAACTCTCCTACTGGATGGGCCTGAATCAACTCTCGGAACTACTGATTGCCGGCCACGCTGCAGGGCGTCCGTCAGGTGCCTGATTTTGGTTTGTCGTATGCACGGATTGCACAAACACCGCCGTACGTCGATACACAATACGGGACCAGGTAGGTCAGTGAAATCTTCCAGGCCGCCGACGCATCGAGTTGCCCAGCCAGGATCACATCGCCCTGGTTGATTGCCACCAGTATCGTGCCGACGATTGCGCCGACCTTAAGGCCACGTATGACGATGTCTCTGCGTGTTGCAACGCTCAACCACTCTTTCATTGCAATACCTGGCCTCCATTGTGATTGATCACTGGATGCGTCTATTCTGCGCAATCGGACCCAAGGGTACCTTTAATTTCCTATCATGAAAGCCGGGCTGGCCTCATCACGACGATTTGTCCTGGTTCTCGGGCTGCTGACCGGTGTCGCAGCTCTGGCGATCGACATGAGTCTGCCCTCCATTCCGGAGATGGTCCGCGACCTTGCGACCAACCTGTCAACCGGCCAGCAAGTTATCAGCCTGTTTATGATTGGCGTCGGACTCGGCCAGTTACCTGCCGGCTTCCTGTCTGACCGTTATGGCCGCCTGCCGGTGTTATATGTCGGTTTCGTTACCTTCACGGCTGCCAGCATTGCAACATCCCTCAGCAATCACATCGAGATCGTACTCGCGGCACGTTTCTTCCAGGGTCTTGGCGCATCCGTCGGCGTTGTTATTACCCGTGCAATCGTGCGCGACGTCGCCAGCGGCAAACAGATGGCAAGGCTGATGTCCACCATGGTGATGATTTTCACGGCCACGCCGATGCTTGCTCCGATCATCGGCTCCTACGTGACGATGCTTTACGGTTGGCGCATGACCTATGTGGCAATGGCGATATTCGGCGCCGTGATGTTGATTTGTATCAGTGCCGTTCTTGAGGAAACACATTTACCCACGCGGGAACATCACATCTTCCGGCATCTAGGGTTGAGCCTGAAGGAGTTTTTCTCGCACCGGCAAAGCGTGTTTGGCGCATTGCTCGTGATGCTGCCTGCGTTCGGGTTCATTTCCATCATTACGACCTCGGCGGCATTGATCATCGATGTCTTCGCGGTGCCAGTGCAGTACTTCGGCTATATTTTTGCAATTTCCGGAATCGGCATCCTTGCCGGTTCAATGCTCAACAGGAACCTGCTTCATCGCTTCAGCATCTTACAGATGACTGGCGTCGGCGCCGCCATTATCGGCATCGCAGCCGCACAGTTACTGTTGATCGCATGGCTGGGACAGGCGAGCCTCTGGTGGATCTGGGGCAACGCGAGTTTATTCATGGTCGGCACCGGATTCCTGTTGCCGAACGCGACGGCGCTGGCACTGGATCCGCTGCCAAAAATTGCCGGTACGGCTTCGTCATTGGTTACCGCCATGCAAAATCTTGCAGGTTCCCTTGGTTCTTTTATTGCGGCAATCATCTATGACGGCAGCATTAGCCGTATCGTCATCATCCTTGGATTGTCCGGTGCAGCGACGGCCGTCCTGTTTTTCTTTTTTCGGCACGCCATTCTCGGCGACAAACCCCTGCATATCTCCGACGACGACTGATAAATCAGCGCAGCTTGTTGAAAAACTATGTTTTTCGACGGGCTGTGTGTGGTACAAGGATGTACCGCCATTTTAGGTGGCTTCTAGCCATCGAAAATGGGAGCCATTCGAAAATCGCATTGCCAGACAGGACGTCTCAATGCCGCGGAGCGTAGGGATGCGCGAGAGCGGCGTTCGAATGGTGATGTTGAAAAAGCCATGAATGGCTTTTTCAACCGAAAACTAGTCCGTCTCGGTGAGTATCTCGCCGACGTCTTTCCTGGACTGTATCGGCAATATTTTCGGATAGCCGTACCAGATCATGGCGACCACGAACTCCTGTTCGCCGTTGATGCCCAGCAGATCGAAAAAACGCGGGTCACGGGTGATCAGGCCGGTCGTCCATTTAGAAGCGACACCCGCTTCGGAAAGATAGAGAAGGATATTCTGTACGGCGCAACAACAACTGGCATAGTCCTCGCGGCCACGCAATTCGTCATCCGAGTTTTGACACGTGACCACAAGCCAGCCGGGAACAGCGCTTGCAGATTTAAACTTGTGCTCGCCCATCTCCGCAGTTTTGTTTTCGGTAACGATCGTGCGGATCAAATCCGCGCATGCCGCTTTTTTTTCATCGCCCAGCAAGTAGAAATGCCACGGCTCTGTCAGGTGGTGATTCGGCGCCCAACGCGCAAGCTCGATTGCGTCGTGCAACAGTTGCTTGCTGACTTTTTGTTTCAGGAACAGGTTGGTGGTGCGGCGTGATCGGATACGTTCGGCAATAATCCGAAGATTGCGCGATTCGCCGTCCGGCAGGTGCTCGGCCATGATCGGCTATGCCTTCTTGATGATCATCGCGATGCCCTGCCCCACGCCAATACACATTGTGCAAAGTGCATAGGTGCCGTTCACGCGTTGCAGCTGATAAGCCGCGGTCGTTACCAGTCGGGCACCCGACATACCGAGCGGATGTCCGAGCGCGATTGCGCCACCGTTCGGATTGACGTGTTCGGCATCATCGTCAATACCGAGTTCACGCAGTACCGCGAGCCCCTGCGCTGCAAACGCTTCGTTGAGCTCAATCACATCCATCCGGTCGAGATAGAGGTCGGCCAGTTCCAACGCGCGCCTTGACGCCGGCACCGGACCGATTCCCATCACACGGGGCTCTACGCCAGCCGCTGCCCAGGCCTCGATGCTGGCAATCGGTTTTAGCGCGTATTTCTCTACGGCATCGTCGGACGCGATCAGTAGCGCGCAGGCACCGTCATTGATGCCGGATGCATTGCCCGCGGTGACGGTACCGTCCTTGCGCACGATCGGCCGCAGTTTTGCGAGACCCTCAATATTCGAATCGGCACGCGGGTGTTCGTCCACTTCGACGTCGACCGGATCGCCGCGGCGCTGTGGCACTGCAACCGGGACAATTTCATCATTCAGCCGGCCTGACCCCATTGCCTCCGCCGCTTTTTGCTGGCTGCGCAATGCAAACTGATCCTGCTCTTCCCTGCTCACTTTGAATTCCGCGGCCACGTTCTCGGCGGTCTCGGCCATGGAATCGATGCCATATTGTTGTTCGAGTTTTTTGTTCACAAAGCGCCAGCCAAGCGTGGTGTCGTAGATCTCGGCATTGCGGCCAAACGCCGCAGTCGACTTGGCCAGCACGAACGGTGCGCGCGACATCGATTCGACGCCGCCGGCAACCACGACCTGTGCGTCACCGGCCTTGATCGCATGTGCTGCGTTGCCGAGCGCATTCATGCCGGAACCACACAGCCTGTTCACGGTCGCTGCCGGCACCGACGGCGGCAAACCGGCAAGCAATAACGACATGCGTGCGACATTGCGATTGTCTTCGCCGGCCTGATTTGCGCAGCCATAGATCAGGTCATCGATTTTCTCTGGCGGGAGATTCGGGTTGCGCTTGATGAGTGCGGCGATGGGAACCGCACCCAGGTCGTCTGTGCGTACCGATGATAGTCCACCACCGTAGCGCCCAATCGGCGTGCGCACAGCGTCGCATATCCAGGCTTTGGTTTGCTTGCTCATGCAGTCTGTCCAACCCCGGGCAGGGTATCGGCGCTGCTGTTTTTCTTCTCGAAGGTTCGCCCGAGATACAAACCAACAAACGCCCACAAAATAGCGATACCCGCACCAATTGCTGCGACGACGCCCAGACCCAACCCGAGTCCGGCAGTGAGCCCGGCAAACGCCCAACCCGTAATGGTGTCGCCTCCCCGATAGACGACGATATCGATAACCGGCTTGGCTTTGAAGCGTGTTTCACGATCGACGACGGTATACAACATCTCACGGCCGGGACGTGTTATCGAGTAATTACCGCCCTTCAGAATGATTTGTACGGCGATGATAGCAGCGATAACGGGGTTCACAGCAGCGATCAACAAGCCTATCGCGACCAGCACAGGTACCAGCGCCAGAGTCTTTGCGAGACCGAGTTTGGTCGTAATTCTTCCGGTCGCGAACCAGGCCGTCAAAATCGCAATCACATTGATGAATGTATTGATGCCGGCCCAGATGGCAGTTCGCTCATCGCGCGTGAAAACTTCCAGAATATTCTTCAATTCGAAATAGACGAAAGAGCCGACCGATGTATATAGGAGGATAAATACACCAATACCGAGTAAATACGGATTTTTCAAAAACAGCGTAAATCCGGCAAACGGATTGCCACCGATCGATTGCCGTTCGTTCAGGTCGACGTGTACATTTTCATTGCCAAGCTCCGTTACTTTCAGTCGCTGCAGAAGCCCAAGCGCCGGAATGATTGCTACCAGGATTGCGGCGGCGATGAGCATCAGGTTTTGCGTTCCGATTTTGGTCGCCAGGAATAACGGGACTGAAGATCCCGCCAGGGTTCCAATACTCGCGCCGCTGGCTATAAATGCGAAAATTCGCGGCGCCTGGGCCTTGGAGAAAACGTCGGACATCAGGCTCCAGAAGACAGAAATATGGAACAACGAAAATACGCTGATCCACACGTAAAATGATTTTTCGATGTAGTCGGCATCTTCGATGGCGGCGCTGCCGAGGTAAAACGCCAGGAATGACGCGGCGAAGAATCCATAAACTCCGGGCACGAGGTACTTGAAGCGCATCCGGGCAACGGCGAATCCATACACGCTGACGGCAACGATGCTGATGAAGAAATTGATAGTCCAGAGCGTCGCAACTTCGGGATCCGACCAATCACTCGCCATCGCGTCACGAACGGGCTTCAGAATGTTGTAAGCCAGCATCAACATGAACAGGAACGCAAAAGACGTTGCAGTGGCCCGAATCTCGTTGGGCGCTACCTTGGTTGCTGCTGTGACGATCCGCGCAATCGGTCCATTGCCGTTGGTCATTGAATCCCCCGGGACCACTCTTTGAGTCGGCTAGACTGCCATAGAATCATGCCGGTGGGCCACTACACGGGCCCACCGGCATATAATATTTCAGGATTTAATTGTGTTTAACGACTAAAGCGCAGCCTTTGCAGCACTTAGCAGGTCATCCGCTGACAGCCGGACCTTGTAATCCGATTCGACAAAATCGAAAACGATCTTTCCGGAGCGGTCGATAACATATACCGCTGGCACGGCCAGCGCGTTGTGCCTGCCGATCGAAGAACCGGCATAGTCCCGCCCTTTTTTGTCCAGGTAATCTGTCAGGCCCCGATCGATCCTGAACGCGGTTCCGAATGCCATCGCCGCGTTGATTTTTGCATCTGAAAGGATGACGTAGTCCAGCCCATCGATGGCCTCCTGCGTTTCCAACTTCAGGCTCGAATAAAGAAGTTCGGGCCGGTCATTGCTTAGAAACAGTACGTCGTAGCCGATAGCGCTGATTTCCGGAATGACGGTGCGCAACTCGGAGAGATGCATGTTGCAATACGGGCACCAGCCGCCCCTGAACGAGATCAGTATGGTCGGATTTTCAAGATTGTCCGGATCAAACACATAGGGCTTGTCATCAACAGTGCGGACCGTGAATCCGGGTGCCCGGTCGCCGCTCTTCAATGGCGTGGTCAGATCTGCGCTCGGCGGCAACGCCGCATAGTCTTCCGCGATAGCGCGATCCGCATGCGACAGGATCAGCGTACCGAGCAATAGCGCGAGAAATACGATGTAAATCAGGTTACGGCCAAATGCCATGACAAATTCTCCTTCGTTAGGCAGTCGATATGACCGTCAATAATAGGGGTTTATTACAGTGGCCGGGCCGAATTCCGATCAGACGGCTATCTCAAGCAGATCGCTTTGATCGATATCAGACAAGCCGCGGCACCGGTGCCTTGGCACGATACATCGCCTGGTCCGCAGCACGCAACAAGCCGGTCAGCGTGTTGGCATGCTCAGGATAGAGCGCGAGGCCAATCGCCGCAGCACAGGCTAGCGTTTCTTCACCAATGAGGTAGGGCTGTTCAAGCGCACTGGTCAGCCGCGCTGCCAGCTTCTCGGCAACTTCTCCCGTGACGTCCGGAACCAGCGCCACGAACTCATCACCGCCGGGACGGCCAATAATATCGCAGGAACGGAGGCTGGTCTTGAGCCTTTCGGCGGCGATCGTCAGCAACTGGTCACCGATTTCGTGGCCGCATTGATCATTGATCTTTTTGAAATCGTTCAGGTCGACAAAAAGTAGCGCCCCGGTTGCGTCGTCTGCACTTTCTGATAACAAGTGCGAAGCTCTTTTTTCGAATCCGCGCCGGTTCAGGACGCCGGTTAGCGGATCGCACAAGGCGGCCGATTCCATCTGTATTTCCTTCGCCTTGCCGTCCGTGATGTCAACGAAGGTCACCGCTACATCCTCGCCCACCGGTTCACTGATCACGCGCATCCAGCGTGTTTTCCCAAGCAACTCGGTCCTGACTTCCGTTTCAAAGACCTGTCCGTTCTGCGTCGATTCAAGGAACTGCTCTAACAGCAGCTCCGCATCGTCAGAATTCATGTTCGCCGAATACAGCTTGATCAGAGTCTCCGCA
>Ga0209987_10000296_pt1 | contig 25528 bp, 25 predicted proteins | sample N074metaG_FD_182134 | JGI IMG/M metagenome (GOLD analysis project Ga0209987, IMG submission 182134) | Deep subsurface microbial communities from Kermadec Trench to uncover new lineages of life (NeLLi) - N074 metaG (SPAdes) (version 2) | ecosystem: Environmental > Aquatic > Marine > Ocean trench...
ATGGGTTAAGGACTTGTCCATGGGGAAAACGATCAGCGGAATTGTAGATGAATTCCCGGAACCCGCCGGCCAGTTTTTCAAGTCGAAACAGATCAAGTCGATGATCCTGGTTCCGGTTAAAATGGATTATATTTATTGGGGATTCATTGGTTTTGCCGACTGCCACTCTCTTCGTTTTTGGAATAAAGACGAGGAGCACATCCTTAGAACTTTTTCGGCATGCATTGGCGGTGAGTTTAAAAGGTATCAGGATGACCAGGCTTTTCGTTCCATTGTGGAAGGCACCTCGGGTCAGACGGGAGATGAGTTTTTTCATTCGCTGGTGCGTAATCTGGCCTCCGCACTCCCGATGCGCTGGGCGGTGATCAGCGAGCTACTGGATTATACCCAGAGCACCTGCAAGGTGGTCGCAGGCTGGGACGGGGAATCCTTGATTCAAAAGTACCAATTTGATGCGGTCAATACACCGCATGAAGATATTTTGGGAGGCATGTTCAGTTTTTATCCCGATCGAGTTCAAGACTTGTTCCCCAACGATCCAAACCTCAAAAAATATAATATCCAAAGCTACGCCGGAGTTCCATTTTTCAACTCTGCCATGAAAATCATTGGCCACCTATCAGTTTATGACAATCGGCCCATGGTGGATAAGGAACGGACCATTTCCATTTTGCGGATTTTTGCGGCACGGGCCGGGGCCGAGTTGGAGCGCAAGCGATCCGAGGAGACCATTAAAAATATGGCCTATCACGATCCTCTGACCGGTTTGCCCAACAGGATATTGCTCAATGATCGACTCACTGTGGCTTTAGCAAATTCCAAGAGAAATAAGAATATGCTCGCTGTGTTTTATTTGGATTACGATAACTTTAAAAATATTAACGACACCTACGGTCATGGCATAGGCGATCTGTTGCTGCAACGCATGTCTGAATTGCTGAAAGGATGTCTGCGGGAGGAGGATACCGTGGCTCGTCTCGGGGGAGATGAGTTCATTTTGGTTTTTCCTGGAATTCATAATAAGGAGGACGTTAAAAAACTGGCTGAAAAGATTAATAAATTGGGGAGCCAGCCCATGCACCTGGAAGGTCAAAATGTGCAAGGATCCATCAGCATCGGGGTCGCCATTTATCCGGAGGACGGGATGACGGGGAAAGAGCTTTTAAGCAGTGCCGATGATGCTCTGTATACGGCCAAAAGAGAAGGTAAGAATCGTTATCATTTCGCCTCCCCCTTGGAACTGCTCCCGGAAATCAAATAACACGTTCGCCATCTACAACCCGGACACACTCTTGTTTTAAACCTATTATGCGCTCAATAGTTTCCATCAATATTGGTAAGCCCTTCAAGGTACAATATGATATGGATAGAAATTTTCGATCGGCCATTCAAAAAAGGCCGGTCACCGGGAAAACATATTTGGATTTTCTCGGATTTGAAGGGGACCAGGTAGCGGACCTCCGTTACCATGGAGGAAGAGATAAGGCGGTCTGTGTTTATTCCGTGGACCACTTTCCGTTTTGGGAAAAGGAGCTGTCCCAGTCACTTTCGCCCGGCGCTTTTGGTGAAAATCTCACCCTCAAAAATGTAAATGAGCACGAGGTCAGGATCGGTGATATCTTTAAGATTGGCGAAGCAGAGGTTCAATGTTCTCAACCCCGGCAACCTTGCCATAAATTGAACAAGGTTTTTAATTATCAAAAAATGGCTTGCCGGGTTCAGACTACCGGTTATTCCGGTTTTTATATGCGTGTGCTCAAACCGGGTTGGCTCCAATCTAGCGATCCCTTTGAACTCCTCAAACCTGACCCGCATGGCATTTCCGTGGATGACGCCAATCGACTGATGCATGAGGATAAAAAGAATCCTTCCAAGCTCAAAAAAATACTGAGTCTGGAAGCTCTGTCCCAGGAATGGCGGGATATTTATGAAAAGAGATTGAACGTAGCCCTTAAAATTTTAAAATAAAACTCTACCGACTCTTCCCCTCTCCCTTGAAGTCCTATGGATTCTGAAAACAAGTGGGTGCATTCTTCAAATTTCTGGGTTGATCTGTTGCGGGATAAAATTCTCTCAACAGAAATCAATAGAGACCAAGGCCGCGCATTTTTTTTACATCTGGCTGATTTGGGATTTTTTGAGTCGATGGATGAGGAATTATGGCTGTTGAAAAGTGATGAATCCGTAAAAACGCCTGAGGCTCTCAAAAAATTTATCGAAAAACGTTTGGCTGAGGCCGCCCAAACCGAAAAAGGTTTTGTCCTGGATTATTTTCTATCAGGTGCGGCCAGGACACCCAACGCAGTTGCAGAGGACACCGAAAAACAATCCGCTAGCGAATCTTCCCGCAAGAAAAAAACTTCTGGTGATTCTGATAAGAACCTGCCGGCAAAATCATCCGACCCCAGCACTTTGCAAATCGTGAAAAAGTATGGCAGGCAAATTCAGTCATTCATGGATTTGGAACAGGATATGGTGGGCCGTCTCATCGGTAAACACACCACCAAATCTGATGCCCGAAGGATTTTTAATTTTGTTCTCGGAAAAATGAAAGTCAAGGCCGAACCCCGCCCCTGGGAACAGCTCAGCCGGCGCCGCCACAAATAACAGTCTCTCCCTCATCCCATCAACTCAGTAAATAGACCGCACACCTCGGGTTGTGCCTTGAGACCGGGCTATGGTAGGATTGGCGGCGTTTTATCAAATGAGCAACTAAGAAATTGAGCGAATGGCAATGACGGACACGGATCTCGTGGTAATTGGTGGTGGGCCGGGAGGCTATTCGGCGGCGTTTTTAGCCGCCGACAAAGGCATTTCAGTGACTCTGGTCAGTGATGAAAGCCAACTAGGTGGAGTCTGCCTCCAACGCGGTTGTATTCCCTCCAAAGCGCTCCTCCACCTGGCTAAACTGATCTCCGAAACCCGTGAAGCCAAGGCCTGGGGATTGGATTTTGGAGAACCTCAGATCGACCTTGACCGCTTGCGCAATTGGAAAAACGATGTGGTCCGGAAAATGACCGGAGGCCTGGCGCAGTTATGCAAGCAACGGGGGATTCACTTGGTGACCGGGCGCGCCCGCTTCAAAAGTTCCGATACGATCTCTGTCGACGCTACGACCTCTTTAAAATTCAAGCACGCTATCATCGCCGTCGGTTCGGTGCCGGCTATACCGGGAGATTTTGCATCAACAAGCCCAAATATCATGGATTCCACCCGAGCATTGGACGTGGAATCAATTCCAGGGCGTTTGCTGGTCGTGGGGGGTGGCTACATAGGTTTGGAAATGGGCACGGTTTATGCCGCTCTGGGAAGCCAGGTTGCGGTGGTGGAAATGACCGACGGCCTACTGCCAGGGGTGGATCGGGATCTGGTCCGCATCCTTCAGGTCAACCTTAAAAAGAAATTTGAGTCTATCTCACTCAGTACCCGGCTGAAATCCTTTAAAGACACCTCTCAGGGAGTGCAAGTGGTCCTGGAGAATGAGGGCGGCACAACGGAACGTATTTTTGACAAAGTGTTGATCTCGGTTGGGCGAAAACCCAATACACAAGGGCTGGGCCTGGCAACCACCCGGGTAGGATTGGATGGCCAAGGGTTCATTCATGTTGACCAACAATTGCGTACCAGTGATCCCGGTATATTTGCCATTGGAGACGCCGTAGGAGGCGCCATGTTGGCCCATAAAGCATCGCATGAGGGTAAAGTCGCCGTTCAGGTGATATCAGGCGATTCCGTGGAATTTGGTCAACGAACCCTGCCTGCGGTCGTGTTCACCGATCCGGAGATCGCCTGGTGCGGCCTCACCGAAACCGAGGCCAAGGCCCAGGGTTTAGAGATCACCGTGGCTAAATTTCCGTGGGGAGCATCCGGTCGGGCGACCACTTTGGCCCGCAATGACGGTTTGACCAAACTCATCGTGGACCCCAAATCCCAGCGCATTCTGGGGATGGGTCTGGTGGGTTCAGGAGCGGGAGAACTGGTGGCGGAGGGTGTTCTGGCTATTGAAGCGGGACTCCCGGTTCATGATTTGGCGAAAGCTATTCATCCGCATCCCACCCTGTCGGAAACTGTTATGGAAGCCGCCGAGGTGTTCGCAGGAACTCCCACACATATCTATAAAAAACCAAGGTGAACTCTCAAAAATGGATATTCAGATATCGATGACGTCGTCATCGTCCATTTTATGGGGCCGTTTTTGATGGAAGGGTGGGTAGGGCGCCTTGGCGGCGGGCCGGATCGTGGGTTTCCTTTTCCCCTGAAACAGGTTTGCGAGAAACGTGATCAAACCTCCCGCTATGGCTATCACTAGAATAGTAAACCCGAACAGAAACAGTAAAGTTACCGCGACCAGGATACTGACCGCCAAAACCATCTTTTGCTTGAGGGTTATTTTTTGATTCGGGTTTGGATAATAAAACATTTTCTCAAGTTGGGGTTGAATGATTTATACTGAATCCCTCATAAGAGGGGAGATTTCATGGATAAAGAAATTTTTATAATGGCTTGCCCGAACTGCGGCGTGAAAAACCGGATCAAAAGTTTTTCCGCCGACCGTCTGCCGGTTTGCGCCAAATGCCGAACTCCTCTAATCGACGAGGATAAAAATGAAGTTCATGCGAAATTCGCAAAAAATCTGGAGGACTTCTATAATCTGCCGGACTTTGGAGAGCGTCCCCAAAATTAATTCAGCGGTCCCCCCCGAGCGATCCTGATAAACAACCACAAATCTATTTTAACACTATTCCCCAGAGAAACTACTATGGATGAGGCCGTACAAATTATTGAAAAAATCATGAGAGAAAAACTTGCGGCGACCCATGTCGCTATAATTGACGAGAGCCATTTGCACCGGGGGCACAAAGCGGCGGGCGGGGGCGGTCATTATCACCTGACCGTGGTCTCGTCCCAATTTGAAACCGCGAATTTAATTGACCAGCGCCGTTTGGTTTATAGCGCGCTCGATCAGCAGATCAACGGCACACCTAAATTGATTCATGCCCTCCAAATTAAAACGCTGACCCCGGAACAATGGCAGGCGGCCGGGAAATCCTCTTGATCCGGATTCACTCCCGATAGATTTCCAATTCCTCGCAGTTCTTCAGATTTTCTGATTCAGTGAGCGCCTTGATGGCGTCATTGGAGAACTGGTTTTTATATAAATCCAGCTTGATGTATTTTTTGCTTTGCGGCGAACTGGCAAAGGCCCGCGCCCCTTCATCCCCAATGATATTTCCAAACAGCGACAGGCTGGTGAGCTTGGGAAGATTGGTGGCGTTGGCGAGAACGATGGCGCCCTCATCACCAATATCATTTTGGTTCAGGTTGAGCGTTTCCACGTTTTGAAGATAAGGGCATTCGACCAGCGCTTCGATCCCTTCATCTCCCGTCTGGTTGCCCGACAAGGTGAGCACCTTCACCGTCTTCAAAATTTCTTTTTGAGCAACCTCCATGGTTCCCCTGAGTCCAATATATTTGTCACGCAAATTCAAGATCGTGCCGTCATCTGACATATTTTCCTTGATCATATCGTCAATCCTGCTCATCAAAATCTCCTCAATCCTTAACCACTGGATATCATATGTTCATTACATTTGGATCGAACTATTTTATCAGAAAATCTGCTGGGCACCGTTAAAATCTTAAAGAGTTTTTATGTGACAGCACAAAAAAACCGGCAGGGGGTGGATCCCCCCACCGGCGATATTGAACCTGGATTTTTTTTTAAAGAAGTGGATCGAGAAACAGCCCGTCGGTGGTCCATCTGGCGATCTCTTCCTTGGTGGGAATCGGCGGCACCGGTCTCTTTTCAGTCCGCTTGTCCAATGGATCGTGAAAGGTGCGGGCATAGGCCTCCGCTTTCCACAGGTAGAGGTGGGGGAATATCATGCCCCACGGGGCCATGGGACTCGCGTCTATACCTCGGGTCACACGTTTATAATACAATTCATCCGGCCAGTCCTTCAAAGGCAGAGGCATGTGGTCCGGCATTTTCGTGGTGTCCATATTATTAGGATCTCTGAAATCGAACGCCCCGGTCATCAATGGAATGCCGTTAGTACCATGGCAGACCGCGCAGTTGAGCCCTTCGGTTTGAGGTTCTAAACCTTCATAGACCACTTTTCCTTCCGCAACAATTTTAGGATCGTCCCACCAGGTCCATTGATTGGGGAATTTGCCCTCGACCGGGATATGGGTGGGGTCCCGCAGGGTTTTAAGAAAAGCCACCAGAGCATCCAGTTCATCATCGCTCAGATCGTCCCCGTAATAAGTCGGCATGGCTTTTTTGGATTTTTTATCCTCAAAACCCGGTGCCTGGTCTTTCCGGGGATTGAGAATTTGCTCCTTAATATAATCAGTTGAGTACAAGCCGATTTGTTTCGAGCCTAAATTGGGTCCGCGATCCGAGTTGCCTTCCCAAAACACTTTGTGGCAGTTGAAACACTTGTTGGATTCGAATATCTCCCGACCGGCCGCGATCACTTCCGGTCCGGCCAGCCCTTCCAGTTTTATCGGGGGCCGGTTCAGTTTTTCAAGTTCATACAACGGGTCGAACTGAGGCAATTGCGCCGTCACCGTGATGAAAATTATGGAAGGCACGGCGTAGGCCCCCAGCAAGCGCACGGTCGTCTGGACAGGGCCTTTTTCCGGGGCCATTGCCGGCAGGTCCATGATGATAAAGATCACCAACCCTACAAAGGCAAAGGCCACGAATTCGATTTGCCACCAGATGGGGAAATTAAATTTTCCCGCCACCACCCAGATGATTCCTGAAAGAACCATAAAAACTGGTAATTTAAACTTGATGTTTTGCCGGAAAGTTTTTTCTTTTATTTCCATTCCAGGTCTCCGAAACGATCCTTATTCGGCCATTTGAGGTGTGGCCTCTACGGGCACCGTCTCTTTTTCTTCTTTCGATTTTGGATATTTGATCCCCAGCCAGATGATTGCCGTCATAATCAGGAAAAATATCCAGACAATGATGGTCACGAAAAATCCGGATTCGCCCAGAGCGGGGGTGAATTTTTCGGGGGTGACATCCTTGAATACTTTGTAAATATGCCAGTTCATCCGGGACAATTCACGGATGGTGCCCATCCAGCTCATCAGCCAGATATCGCTGAAACCCATAAAAATCAGGGTATACAGGCCCAGCGGATTGATTTTTCCCCAGTGAATTTTTCCGGTGCGAGTCGCTATGGTGTAAAAAATGTAGTTGATCAGCGTGATCGCCACCAGTGTGAAAGCCGCAGTATTTTTTGCAACCATCAGCGCCAGAAAAGCCAGGTTGTCTGGCAGAACCATAGCGGGATTCATGCCCGGTTCCGGCAACATGGTGGCGAAGAAGCGGCGTGGGGTGAACCAGATGGTGGCGGCTATGATGATAAGAACAAAACCAATTTTCATGAAAGGGAAAAACCGCTGGGCGTTCTCAATGCGTTGCATACTGATCCACATATAGACGTTGCTGGCGATGAACATGGTGCCGACCAGCAGTCCCTGGACGAGCATGAACATCGATTCGCGGTCCGACATGATGTACATGCCGATAGTCGCGTCGTACTGGTAAATTTCGGCGACAAAAATGTATCCCATCGCGGGCAGGGGAATCATGATCATGACGCCGATGGCGTTGCCCATATAACCCACCCAGTCGTAATACTCTTTTTCCTTGGGATCTTTGGACCAGAGATACATGTAAGCGGCGATGATGCCTACCATGAACCCGCCAAACGTCCCGTTGCCCACCAGGCGGTGGTAATTGAGCGGCATCCAGGTAGCGGTGGTGAGGCGGTCCCATTCGCTCATCACCGTGAACAGTTCGCCGTACGGCTTCGGCGGCGTTTGCATGAAGGTCGCCGGGCCGTCGAGCGCGCACAGCAGAGTCAGCCCCAGTATATTTAAAACAATACCCGTCACGATATGCCGGCCCTTCTTATTCGATTTGTTCAGCGGCTCCCACGAGTACACGTAAATGTACATAACGATGGTTTCAAGGATGAACAGGGTCGGATAGCCGATCATGAACAGGACCGGAAAGGTGTTGACCAGGTAAGAGATGAAGTCCTTGTAGGCCACCAGCATGACTAACAGGAACAGTCCGCCGGTCAGGGCCGTAAAACTGTAGCAGATGCCGATGACTTTGGTGATTTCGTGGGCCAACCGCTCGAACTTGAAATCCGCTTCGGCAAACATGATCAGGTTGGCAAGCAATCCACCCACGATACCGTTTACAAACGCGAGAATTATTGCGGATGTTTCGAGATGCTCTACCGGGGTCACCAGACAGGCGAAAATAGTACCCACCACACCAGCAGCGAGAGCGGAGGATTTCACGTCCATGAGCTTGTGGAAATAGTTCAGGGAGCTGACCACCAGCGCGCCAAAGGCGCAGGCCCACATGCCATACAAGACGCCTAAATGGATACCAATTATAATTTCGCCAATAATCCCTACGACGGTGCCGATCAGGACGCCAAGGAATACATTGGACAGAATGATGGATTTTCGAACCCCCTGGGTCCGCCGGGCGCCCATGACCTCCATGATGACGACAAACATCGGGCAACCCAGAATGAATGAGGCGAAGAGGATGTGTAACTGGGCCGCCATCCAGGTGGCCTTGCGGTTACCCAATCCGGGAAAGACAAACTGCGCGTTTTGGATTTCCTTGGCGGGACCGATATCGTAGAGGTAGGACAAATCCTCTTCCTCAGGTTCCCCGTCACCTGCCTCCGCTTCCTCCTCATCTTCGTCCTCATCCTCATCTTCGTCTTCATCCTCTTCCTCATCTTCGTCTTCTTCAGCCGCTACGATCTGTGGACCAAAAAAAGTAAAAGAGGTGCCCGCACCGATATTGACGGAAAGGGCAGGGGCGAGGTGCATCAGCCCATAAAAAAGCAGGAATAAGAAAGTGAGCTTGATGGAGGAAGTGAGTTTTTTTTGTGGGATTTGAGCCGCGTCCATTAATGAAATCCTATGCCCGGATATGAGAAAAAAATACTCTACAGCACTAGCCTGATTTTATAGAAGTTGAGTCGAATGGAATTCGCCAAGTAGTTCCATTTAATCACATTCATAAAGGCGTAGAGAATTATCATAGCGGTTTTTTAAAGTCAAGTAATATTGTAGTTTGGGGTTTTAAACCAACAAATTAGCTCTAATTATCAGCTGGAGACGGTTACGGAAGTTTCCTTGAAACTACGGGCGGCAAGCTGGCCGCACGCTCCCAGAATATCAGTGCCGCGATTTTTCCTGATAAACACAGAATAGTTCTTTGACAAGAGATATTTCTGGAATGCCAAAATGGCGGCCTCCGCTGGCGCCTGATAGTCAGATTCAGCAAACCCGTTGAAGGGGATCAGATTGATCTTGCTGGGGATGCCGTGCAACAGCTTGGCCAGTCTTTTGGCGTCGCCGGGGGTGTCGTTGATTCCCTTCAAAAGGACATATTCAAACGTGATGCGCCGCGTGGGTTTCAAAGGATAGCTTCTCAGGCAATCCAGCAAAACCCGAATGGGATACTTTTTATTGATCGGCATGATTTCGTTGCGGGTGCTGTCTTCGGTCGCGTTGAGGGAAATAGCCAGGTTGACTGGCAGGTTCTCATTTTTAAACTGTTCGATTTTATCCACCAGCCCGGCGGTCGACAAGGTGATCCGGCGGTTGGAGATTCTCATGGCTCGCGGAGACGTCATCAACCGCAACGCCTCGCAAACCGGCTGATAGTTGTCGAGCGGTTCGCCCATCCCCATAAAAACGATATTGGTGATCTGGTCCACCTTTGGCAACTCCCGGTTGACGGCCATGTATTGTCCGATGATTTCTGCGGTGGACAGATTTCCCTTGAGGCCGAGGGTGCCCGTTAGACAAAACGAACAAGCCAGACGGCAACCCACCTGCGTGGAAATGCACAGCGTGTTTCGCTTCTTATCCGGCATCCAGACGCTTTCAACCTGGGAACCGTTGGCCAGATCAAACAGGTATTTGATGGTGCCGTCTTTGGAAAAGGTTTGCTCCGCGATTTTAGGGAGTTCTACATAGTAGTGGCGGGCGAGCCGCCCCCGCAGGTCCTTGGAGAGATTAGTCATTTCATCGAACCGCTCGACCTGGTAATTGTAAATCCAGTTCAATACCTGGAGCGCGCGGTACGGCGCGATGCCCCATTCGGCCAATGTCGCCTTCAGGCGGGCTTCGGGAATACCAATTAAATTAATCAATTGTGATTTTTCCATGGCGGGGGTATTATCAGATTATTCACCAATTAAATCAATAAAGATGAATGCGCAGGCCATAAACCTGCGGCCCATTGCCCACCATTCGAGGTTTGAGATGGCTGTCTGCAGCGATATGGCTATGAATGATTGCTTCAGGATATTAAAGGTTCGTGAAGGTTCATCCTGGAAGGTGATTAAAAAATCCTACCATGCCTTGGCGACCGAATTCCACCCGGATAGAAACCCGGATGATCCCTTTTGTGAAAACCGATTTAAAAAAATCTCTCAGGCCTTCGAATATCTGGAACAACATTACACTGAAAATCACACCGTAATGGTCAACGAGATTGAGCCTTCAGGCGGAGAGTCTGCCGGCCACCCCCAGACCGACCCATTGCATGGTGTGCCGGCTACCGATTGGAAAAAATTTGCGGGTTATTGGAGCCAGCAGGTGTTGCAATTTTTGCGCGACTCCGAAAGAGTGCTCCTGATGCTGGATGTCAAGAGGACCGTTAATATCAATCACGAAATCGCCGCCCACGGCGGGTCCATTAGAATCAAAACTCCCCGGGAAAGTTTTTACGTCACTGTTCCCAATGGTTCCATTAATGATTTTTCTTTGAGAATTCCGGGCAAAGGCGACGCTGGAATTTTAAACCGTGTGCGGGGAGACCTTCTTTTGCGAATTCGGGTGCAAACAAATCCCCATGCGGTTCAAAGAGCGGATTATTACTATCGCGTTGCAGTGCCCAGGAACCGGAGCGATATGAATCGGGTGAGAATTCTACAAACCCATCAAGGGCCATTGCAGTACACCCTTCCCCAAAAGCCTTTCAACGGTCAAACTCTGGTCTTTAAGGTGCCATCGAGCAATCAAATCCAACCCCCAGCAAATCACATTATCGTAATCAACCTGGTTTGAAGTATAAGATCTGTTTGGGCGGTTCCGAATAAGTCTGGTACGTTTTAACCATAATGGTGGCACTGAATATTGAAATCAGGATGGTGCAAACAGCCAGACTGGCAAGGGTCACATAGTGGGCGCCTTTGGAGATTTTGGAAAAGCTCATTACGCTGACGACAATACAAAGCAGGGTCAGCGCCAGCGCCACCCCCATCAAAGACTTGAGCAGGGACGACAGCACTATATCCTTGTCCATATGATTGAGGGTCGCCATCGCCAGGGATACAGGAAGTATGCTGAGGAAGTACGGCCACAATGCCCAGCCGACATTCTCGCTCTTGTTGCGGTGGTGCATCCGGCGGCCGAGCCAAACCAGGAACAGGATCAATCCTCCTGAAAAATAGTCGATGATATTTTTTTGCTTTTGTTGCTGACGAATGTGGTTCAAGGAGCCCAAAACATAGTTGGAAACCTCATCATCTCCCATCTCGTAAAAGCCACCCCGGCCGGTGTCATAGGCAAAAACCCGGGCTGTCGTGGACTCCGCGGGCAGAGAAATCGCCCGATACTTGCCGGCGTCGGAGGATTCGATCTCGAGATAAACGATGCCCGTGTGGTATTTTAAATTATACTTTTCAATTTGAACGAGGTTGCGTGCGTATTTCTGGTTTTCCTGATGGTAGGCTTCCTGAATCACCATCAAATCGAGCAGAGCCTGGCGGGCTTGGACATCCTGGGTGGTTTCGTACAGGTTCGTGCACCCGGCGAGCATGGCCAGTGCCGCCGCCATCAGGATGAATTGTAAATTTTTGCATTTATTCATTAAATTATTCTGATAGTCTTTGAAATCGAGGGGGCTAACTTATAGCACAGGAAAATTTTCAGAGCAAGCTGGGCCTTCCCAATACTTGATGAGAGATTTGCCCAACACGAAAACTTTATAGGAACCCAAATGTTTCAATGGGAGATCGATGTGTTTCTCCTTCTCCGAAGGGGGCTAGGGGGCTTTCCCCTTGGTGTCGCTACCGACTTGAGAGGCCATACAAAACCGCGATTCTTGGTCGCTGATCGCTCCTCAGAATGACAAGAGGTTATGGCATTGTCATTCTGAGCGTCAGCGAAGAATCCAGGTATTTGCGAAAATTTCATTAATCAATTCCTATCCACAGGCATGATGAAATCACACGCACTTTGGAAACATTTAAAATTCGTGACCGGCAATACTCACAAGCTCCGTGAAGCCCAGGAGATTCTGGGGATCGACTTGGAACAGCAGGTTCTGGACCATCTCCATGAAATCCAGACAGCTGACATACGCCAGCTGGTGGAGCACAAGGCTGAGCAGGCTTGGCAGGAATTGCAGTGCCCGGTGATGGTGGAGGACTCCGGACTGATATTCACCGCTTGGAACGGTCTGCCCGGAGCGCTGGTCAAATGGTTTGAGAACAGCGTGGGCTGTGCGGGCATGCTCAAAATGCTTCAGGCTTATGACAACCGGGAGGCCACCGCCCAGTGTCTGGTGGCGGTGCACGACGGGGAGAAAATCCGTGTGGCCGAAGGCAAAGTCCGCGGCGTCATCGCCGGCGAGTTGAGAGGAAATAACGGATTCGGGTGGGACGTGATGTTCATTCCTGAAGGCCATACCCGGACCTACGCTGAAATGAGTTCCCAAGAAAAAAATGCCATCTCGCACCGGCGGCTGGCGTTTGAAACCCTTAAAGGGATGCTGTGATCAGGCCAGTTGAGCCAAACTGTGATACAGGTTTTTGAGTTGGCTTTGAAAAGTTCTTAGTTTTTCATAAATGGTATCGGCATGCTCGGGCAGGGAAGCGGGATTCATTTTCGCATGGGCCGTCACCATTTCCTGCCAGTCGATATTTGGTTCCAGCCAGTTTTGACGTTTTGCCAACCCAAAACATTCCTCAGCGGTTTCACATTGCAGATTCTGGAGGTGGGCGCCGGCGCGGATGCATTTCAGGGCGCTGTCGAAGGTGAACCCGTAGCGTTGCAGGGCGGCATCCCTGAAGTAATCGGTTTTCTGCTCCTTCTGAAATTCCTCCATCCGCTTTAAATTCCATTCCAGATGGGTCAGAAGCACTTTCAGAGGCGGCAGTTCCTCTTGTGGTGGGGTCATTTTCTACTCGATTCCAAATATTATCGTCGATGCCCTGGGCATTTCGGGTTTTATACCTGATGCGATGCCAGTCCTTCCCCGCATTTGGGAAGAACTTTTGAATTGATTTTTTTATAATGGTATTCTTTTTCGCTTAAATGCAACTTTTTTCACCTCATCCGCGAGAAATGTGTCCATGGCTGATAGCAAACGATTTATTGATAATGGCGATAGTACAATAACCGACACCAAAAAAAATTTGATGTGGACCAAGACCGACTCCATGATCGAATTAAAAAAATGGGTCAATTATCAGGACAGTGTCGATTGGGTGAGGGTCTTGAATGAAAATGAATATGTGGGCTACTCGGATTGGCGTTTGCCGACCCGGGATGAAATGAGCGGTTTGTATGATGAAAGTTTTTCAAACTCCGACAAGTTTGGAAAACTCATCCACATCAGTGATGTTTTTACCAAGGGATGTGGGTTTAGCGTGATTGCCAAAATGATCGATGGCCGGTTCCGCACCTGGGTTTTGAATCTACGGGATGGTGAATACACCAATCCGGACGGATTGTGGACTTTGACCGAAGCCGCGCGTGCGGTTCGTACCATCGTTGAAAATGATTAACACAATACACTGAAGAGGAGCTGTCTGCATGTCTGATGAAATCCATAATCCGCCTTCTCGTATTTCTGAGAATGCGTGGATTCAGAATATGGATCAATACCGTGAAATGTATAAGAGGTCCATCGCGGACCCTGAAGGATTCTGGGCGGAGGAAGCGGAGAAGTTTGTTTGGTTCAAAAAATGGGATACCGTCCGCAAGTTCAATTACAACGTGAAAAAAGGCAAAATTTTTCTGGAATGGTTTATAGGCGGCAAGACCAATATCACCGTCAACTGTCTGGACCGGCATATTGAAACACGGGGCGATCAGGTGGCCATCCTCTGGGAGGGCAACGAACCCGGAGAGAACAAAACACTCACCTACAGCGAACTGCTGAGTGAGGTTTGTAAATTTAGCAATGTCCTGAAAAAATATGGCGTCAAAAAAGGCGACCGGGTTTCCATTTACATGCCCATGATCCCGGAGCTGGCTGTCGCCATGCTGGCCTGCGCCCGGATAGGAGCCGTTCATTCCATCGTGTTCGGCGGATTTTCGCCGACCTCCCTGGCGGACCGCATTGTCGATTCCGCCTGCCGTGTGGTCGTCACCGCCGATGGCACTTTCCGTGGTAAGAAATCCGTTCCTTTGAAAAGCAATGTTGATGATGCCATCGACCTGGCCCAAAAAGGCGGCGTGGACGTCGCGACTTGCATTGTCGTTCAGCGAGTCGGAGACCCGCTGGATACCCGCATGAAAGAAGGTCGGGATCATTGGTGGCACAAAGAAATGGCGGCGGCCGAAGTCGAATGCGAGCCTGAGGTATTGGATGCCGAAGATCCCCTGTTCATTTTGTATACGTCGGGATCTACCGGAAAACCCAAAGGCGTTCAGCACACGGTTGCCGGTTACATGATTTTTACCGCGCTCACCCATAAATATATTTTTGATTACCATGAGGGTGATATCTGGTGGTGTACCGCCGACATCGGTTGGGTCACCGGGCACTCCTACATCGTTTACGGTCCATTAGCCAATGGCGCGACCACGCTCATGTTCGAGGGAATTCCCACCTATCCGTCTGCCGGGCGATTCTGGGAAGTGGTGGACAAGCACCAAGTCACCCAATTCTACACCGCGCCCACTGCCATCCGGGCCTTGATGTCCCACGGTGATGACATCCCCGCCCAATACGATCTTTCCTCCTTGAGAGTATTGGGTTCGGTGGGAGAACCGATCAATCCCGAAGCTTGGCGGTGGTATCACAAAAATATCGGACGCGGCAAATGCCCCATTGTGGATACCTGGTGGCAAACCGAAACGGGAGGTATTTTGATCACTCCTTTGCCGGGTTGCACTCCCACCAAACCGGGTTCCGCGACCTTTCCGTTTTTTGGTATCAAGCCGGTGGTGATCGAAGCCGAAACGGGAAAAACTTTGGAGGGCAATGGCGTCTCAGGTGTGCTGGCTCTCTCTGAACCGTGGCCCGGACAAATGCGCACGATCTACGGGGACCATGACCGGTTTGAAGAAACGTATTTCAAATTATATCCCGGTTACTATTTTACCGGGGATGGGTGCCGCAGAGATGAAGACGGGTATTACTGGGTCACCGGGCGCGTCGATGATGTGATCAATGTTGCAGGTCATCGCATTGGGACGGCTGAAGTCGAATCGGCCCTGGTCCTTCACAATAAAGTGGCGGAGGCGGCGGTGGTTGGGTTTCCTCATGAGATCAAGGGGCAGGGGATATATGCTTTCACCACATTGATGGCCGGGCAGGAATACACCGATGAATTGAAGAAGGAGCTGATCAACTTTGTCAAAAAAGAAATAGGGCCGATAGCGGCTCCGGACGTGATTCACTGGGCGCCGGGCCTGCCAAAAACCCGGTCGGGGAAAATCATGCGCCGCATTTTGAGAAAAATATCTGCCGACGAAGCGGATCAGTTGGGAGATGTCACCACTCTGGCCGATCCTTCCGTGGTGGAGGAACTCAAAGAGACGTATAAAAAGATGCAAGCGGACCGCTAGCAGAGACGAAGCGATAGCGGAAAAAATATTGGGATCATGGAGTTGAAAAAATCAACTCCATGATTCCTCGCAACTCGGCGAAAAAAGAAAGGTTACCCCTCCCTCCCCAAATGTATTGAGCACTTTTTAATATAATCTGGAATTTATGCAGATTAGAGTAAAGCCTGACCCATGTCAATCAATATTTTGATTTTTATTGCTTTAGGCGGATTCATGGATGCTTTTTCCACAAAAAATTCACAACTTATTCACTTATTTGGAGATAAGTAATTAGCGCGAATCACATGTTTTTAAGAGCAATTAAGAATTTTGCTTCCCGCAGGCCTTTATGAGAATTCGGGTTCAAGGGTTGTTGCCGCACAGCTCGTTGGAAAGCTTCCTGTGATTCGTCCAGACGGTTTAAATTGAGCAGGCTCCAGCCCAATCCAGCTTGCACCACCGGCCAATCCGGATGCCTGATCGATTCTTTAGAATAAAGACCTAAGGCTTTTTCATAATTTTTTTCATCCAAATAAATTTGTGCCAACAGGGTGTGGGCATTGGTGAGCAATTCAATCTCAGCATCCGGTTCGATACCTGGAACCCTTTCTTTGAATGGCCGGGTGTCGGGATTTCTGGCGATGCATTGCATGAGAAATATTTTGGCCTCCGTCAGGTTGCCGATTTTATAATGCGTGTATCCCAAACCTTTCAGGGCTTCTGAGGAGCGTTGGTTTTTCTCCAGAGCCGCGGTGAACCTATTCAGGGATTCCTGGTAGTTCTGCCGCTGATAATGAACCCAACCCAGGTGATTGTGAATCTGCCAACCGAAACGCTCCCGCTCCAACATGTTTTTAAAATCTTCAGTGAATACCATCTCGGGATCGAGTGAAATACTGGTCAACAGGTACTCGACTCCCAGATCGGGCTGGCCATTTTTATAATGGATCCAACCCAGCCCCATGAAGGCGGAGGCTTGTAGCGGGTAGTTCTCTGCCCTTTGCTGAAAAAATTCCAGAGCCGCTGCCCGATTCCAGCTCATTAAAATGCTCCAGTTTAGGGGGAGTGCCAGGTCTTTCAACCCGGGGCGCAGGGCATCCGCAGTGATTAAATTCTTTGCCGCATTATCAAATTGGTTCAAATAGTAATTCGCCAGCCCCGACCCTTTGGCGCCTTCGAATTGGAATGCCGGGTGCGTTAGAACTTTATTAAAGTTTTCCAGAGCGGATTCATATTGGTGCTTTTCCAACTGGCTCAGTCCCAAGCCGTAATACGCTTTGGCCAGACCGGAGGTCACCTTTTCGGATGGCTGGTGGTTGGCCTCGATATATTCCCAGAAATAATAGGAAGCGGTTTTATAATCCTGTGATTGCAACGCCGCCTCTCCCTTGAACAAGTTTCCCAGCAAGGACTTCTTGAGTCGTTTCATGCCATCCAGCGTGGCCGGTTCATTCGAATCCAGAGCCATCGCCGCGAAAAAAAACTCCGCCGCTTTTGATTCATTTCCTCGTTCCAGTTGAATCCAGCCCAGCATGCTCACGGGGTAGGCCCAAGCGGGGTAACCGCGCACGAGGTCAGTGAATTTATCCTCCGAGATGCGCAGTTTGTGCAAGTCGAAATAGTATTTTGCGAAGGCGGCTTTTTTCTTTAGGCGACTCTGGACTTGTCGAATTCCCACAACGCCACCGATAAAACCTGGCGCCTCTGTTTGGATTTCCTTGAACAGGGTCCATGCTTGAAAAATTTTTCCGGTGTTGAGCAAAGACCAGGCCTGTCCATTTTTAGCGTCCAGAGATTCGGCAAACTCCTGCGGCAGAGATTCGAAGGCATCAAGCGCGCGCTGATAGAGCTCTTTCCGAAAGAGTCGCCAGCCTCGATTCAGCCCTTCATGATTTTCCTCAATACCCATGGCGTAAAGCATGCTTGGATATCTTGGGGACTCAATATCCAAGGTGAACAAAGAAGGAACTTCGGCGCTGGAGGGCGCCACTTCGATCAGCTTCTCCGGAAAATTTTCTTTCCATTGCTCCCACTGACTCATCAACCGGACCCATTCATGATTCAGATAAATTTCAGAAAAAATTTCTTGAGCCCGGCCTCCTTGATGCAAAAACAGATGAGAAAATCCCAAACCTTTTTTAACCTGAAAAGAATTGGGGGCCAGGGTTTGTGCTTTTTGGAATTTCTCCAACGCCGATTCGAAGGATCGCATGCTTATGTAGGCCCAACCCATACCCACCAAAGGTTGTGGATCTTGGGGAGAACGACTGCGGGCATTTTCAAAACCAATCAAGGCTTCCCTATATTTCTTTTGATAAAACTGCGCCCAGGGCAAAAGTTTCAATGCCGTGATATTGTCAGGGGACACCAGTAAACTTTTTTTCAAATAATACTCCGCTACCTGATACTGTCCGGAGTGAAACCGCCTGGCCGCAAAATCCAAGTCGCGTTTTGATGCCGGGGTGCTGATTTCCCATGGAATGATTTCGACCCGAGGACTTTTGAAAAAAGTTCGCTGGAGGCTTTCCCGGGTTGTTTCCATGGAGTTTTTGAACCAGGTACAACCTGAGAAATTGAAAGCCATGGTGGCGGTCAATGAAATCAGAACCAGATAGAATTTTTTTTGATAAAATGGAGTGGGCATAAGTAATTCAGATGAAATTTTTATATAGGTTTCTCTATCTATAACTATCGGCATTTCACCGGTAAATTTTAAGTGGGGAAGGGCATAAATCACGCATTTTTAATGTTTCCGGGGAGTTTTAAAAAAAATTTTTGCGGGAAACCGGGATTTTAGAGTATTATTTCCGCCTCACTAATATGATTTTTAATGAATATTATGAAGTATTTTTTGACAGCAAGTTTGATTTTATTACTGTTTCTGGCTTATGGCTGTGGCCTGACCGGAACCGAGGAATCTTCTTCTGACGCGCCTTCGATTGCTGATATCGAGGGACAAGACGTAGTTGAAATCCCGTCCGATCAGGAAATGGCCATCCCCGCGCTCTCTCCCGAAGATCAGAAAAAAGCCGATTCGGCGCCGGCGGGCATGACCTTTATCAAGGGGAGATGCTTCACCATGGGCAACGATAACGCCCAGGCAGATGAAAAATACGAACACTCCGTGTGCCTGGACGATTTTTACATGGACAAAACTGAAGTGACGCAAGCCCGATGGGAGCAGGTGATGGGTTACAATCCGTCAAGATTCGTGGGCGCAGAACACCCAGTGGAGCAGATCAACTATTATGACATTCTGGAATTCATCGAAAAATCTGGCGGGACCTGCCGGTTGCCGACTGAAGCCGAATTCGAATTCGCCGCCAGGGGTGGGGCGTCCACACGTTATTTCTGGGGAAACCTGATGGATGGAGACTATGCCTGGTATGAGGACAATTCAGCGGGCACGACGCATCCGGTAGCCCAGAGAAAACCCAATGTGTACGGGCTGTATGATATTTTTGGCAATGTTTGGGAGTGGACCAACGCGTGGTACGCGCCGTTATTCCGGCCGCTCAAGGTCACCAATCCGGTGGGCCCAGCGCAGGGGGAATACAAGGTAATCCGGGGCGGCGGGTTCGACACTTCCGCCGGCGGCTTGCGCATCACCAACAGGACCTGGTTGCATCCCAAAAACCGCGTTTTTTCAAAGGTCACCACTTTTGGCAACGCCGTGAATGAGATTTTCAATTTTATTGGGTTCCGATGCGTTCAATCCATCCCAACGGAATTAACAGCCGCAAGCCCCGCCACAAAAAATTCAACCTCCGGCAGTTGATTGCCGATTATTTCTCTCACAACGTTGACTAAATTAGCGGGCTAAATCCCTCTTGCAAAATAGGGGTGGGTCTCACTGGCAATCATTGCAAAGACCGAACAGGTCGAGTTTGTGCGAGGTCATTTTGAACTGGTGTTCGTGGGCAACCTCTTCCTGCAGTTTTTCAATCAGGGGATTTTGGAATTCCAGGATTCTGCCGCATTTGGTGCATATCATGTGATCATGATGGCTGTGCTCGTACTTGTGTTCGTACCTTTTTTGTCCTTCCCCAAAATCTAGTTCCTCGGCCAGCCCGCTTTGGGTTAACAGCGCCAGGGTACGGTAAACGGTGGCCAAACCTATTTTAGGTTCTTTCGCCGAAACGATTTTATACAGATCCTCCGCACTGATATGTTCATCAATCGCCAGAAACGATTCCAAGACCGCGCGTCTCTGTTTGGTGATTTTTAAATTGTGCTTGGATATATATTTTTCAAGAACTTCTTGTTCATTGTCGGACATAAAGTACCTCTAGATAAACCTAGCATTAAGCATTTTATGAGTCAATGTAACAATGGCTTTGAATAAAAAAAACCGCCGAATCTGTTATTGCAAATGAGCGCGGATTTCGGCAACCAGAGAATCTCTTGGTATTTCAACCTGCTCGCCGCCATCCATATTTTTTAAAATATAGCGACCACTTTTGATTTCGTTTTCCCCCAGGATCAAGACGAAACGGGAAGCCAGCTTGTTGGCTTTTCGCATTTGGCTTTTCATGGTTCCCCCTGCCAGCTCCCGCTCAACCACCCAACCGTTTTTCCGGAGAATGTGCGCCAACTTAAAGCTTTCCTGGCGTGCCTCCTCACCCAAGCTCAGCACATAAATATCGGGACGAGTCCCCAGGTTTTTTATTTTATCTTCCGGAATCAACGAGACCAAGCGCTCCAAACCAATGGCGAACCCAAAGCAGGGCGTCGGGGGGCCTTCAAAATCCTCCACCAGTGAATCATAACGGCCGCCTCCGCAAATGGCATTTTGCGAACCCAATCCCTGGCGGGCCACCACTTCAAATGATGTGCGGGTGTAATAATCCAACCCCCGCACTAAATAATCGTTCAAACTGTAGGGGGTGCCGATGGAGTCCAACAAAGCCTGCACGGTGGAAAAATCATCCCGACAGGTTTGACACAGGTGGTCTTTAATCCTAGGCAGGTTCCGGGCGATTTCACGGTCGCGTTCCACCTTACAATCCAGCACCCGCAAAGGGTTTCGTTGATAACGCTGATTGCAATTGGCGCACAACTCGGCCAGGTGATTCTTGATGGATCCCTTTAAAACTTCCCGGTAATTGGGGCGGCAATCTGAGCATCCCAGGCTATTGATCTGGAGTTCCAAATCCTGCAACCCAATGGCGGTAAAAAACTCGATCAGCATGGACATCACCTCGGCGTCCACCGCCGGATTGGCGGAACCCATAGCTTCGACACCAATTTGATAAAACTGACGAAAACGACCCGCCTGTGGGCGTTCATAGCGGAACATGGGCCCCATGTAGTACAGTTTGACCAGGGAGCCCGAGCCGTACATTTTGTGTTCGATGTAGGAACGCACCACCGAGGCTGTCCCCTCGGGCCGGAGCGTAATTTCGTCGCCACTGCGGTCCTGGAAGGTGTACATTTCTTTTTCCACGATATCGGTGGTTTCCCCAATACTTCTTTTGAATAGCTTGGTGTACTCAAAAATTGGGATTCGAATTTCCTTGAACCCGTATTGGGCAAAAATACGATGGGCCAGGGATTCCACCCATTGCCATTTTTCGATTTCTCCGGGAAGTATATCTTTAACGCCCTTAATACTTTTGACTCTCATACAGTAGTATATTTTAAAGGATTACAAGCGGCCGAAGGGGCCAGCGGACTGCCAGTTAAAACTAGGAGCCATGCAGAATACGCTCTGCCATTTCCACATCCCTGGGACTTCCAATATACAAGGGAACCCTCTGGTGAATATCTGAAGGCGTGATGTCTAGAATCGGCGTGTCTCCCGTTGAAGCTTTGCCGCCAGCATTTTCGATGATAAATGCCAGTGGGGAAGCCTCATATGCGTATCGCAATTTGCCATCGGGGCTTTTCTGATCTCTTGGGTACATAAAGAAACCGCCCTTTATTAAGGTTCGGTGAAAATCCGCCACCAGTGAACCGATGTACCGTAATTTATAAGGCCTGTTTGTGGCTTTATCCTTTTCCTTAATGTAACGGATTAGCTTTTTTTGTGGCTCATCCCAGATTTCCCAATTGCCCTCATTGATACTATAAGTATCGCCTGTTTCGGGAATGGTCAGGTTGGGATGGGAAAGAAAAAACTCTCCCAAACCGGGATCGAGAGTGAATCCATGGACACCATTGCCGGAGCTATAAACGAACATAGTGCTGGAACCATATACGATATATCCAGCCGCGACCTGATTCCGGCCCTTTTGCAGGAGATCTTCATCCGTGACTTTGGTTCCGGGGCTTTGTTTGCGATAAATGGAAAAGATGGTCCCAATACTGACATTGACATCGATATTGGAGGAACCATCCAACGGGTCCATCATAAAAATATAATTTCCAGCGTGTTGAGCTGGAATGATTACCGGTTCATCGTTTTCTTCAGAGGTGATGGCGCAAATACTTCCTGACTCGCCAACAATTTTTATAAATATTTCGTTGGCATAGTCATCCAATTTTTGGACTTCTTCACCTTGAACGTTAATTTTCCCCGTCAACCCCAATATATTTTCTCCCAATCCGGCATTATTGACTTGAGAAGAAACAAATTTGGCGGCGACCAGGATTTCATTCATCAGGCTGGTGAACTCTCCGGTAGCGCCCTTTGACAATTTTTCCTGATGACGAATGTGTTGGACCAAGGTGGTGCGTTCCATATAATGATCAACCTTTTAATGCGTTGCAGTGAGCGCTGAGTTTTCGTCCCTTAAAGTGCAGTGATTCTACCTAATTTACGAATTTTCATCAATTTTAATGCCAAGGTTGTTGCTCCCCCAAGGGGTTTCGGCAAAACAGGGAAGATTTCCCTTAATTAATTGATTTTTAAGGATTTTTCATTTATTTTGTTAATGGTGAATAATTTTCAGGAGCGACTGGGAACAATGCATTCTTTCATCACAGAATTTGCAAATTTTTTATCTTTTGAAAAAAGACATTCCCCCAACACAGTGGCAAGTTACCAGCGGGATTTGAATCGCTTTTTAGATGGGCAATCTACGCAGACCATTTTAAAAACCACCGCCAGGGACGTTCGGGAGTTTTTATTAACCCTGCAAATAAGCGGTTTGTCCGCCAAATCCATCGCACGATACTTATCATCGATAAAATCTTTTTTTCGATTCCTGATAAGTGAGAACTATATACAGCAAAACCCTGCAGAAAGCACGGAATCTCCTAAGTTTTGGAGAAAGATTCCCGACATTTTGACGCCCAAAGAAGTAGAAATCCTCTTGGAAACACCGGCAACCAATACTCTCCATGGAAAGCGCAATAAAGTCATGCTGGAAGTCCTGTACGCGACGGGGGTACGCGTGTCTGAGCTGATATCGCTCAAAATCAATGACGTGAACCTGGAAGTGGGCTATTTGAGATCCTTCGGGAAAGGTGGGAAAGAGCGCGTCATTCCGTTAGGTGAGGTGGCTTTGATGTATTTAAAGGGTTATGTGGAGCAGGTGCGGCCGAAATTGCTGATAAAGTCATCCACCGCTGAGCTTTTCCTTACACGGCGCGGCCAGAAAATGACCCGGCAGGCTTTCTGGAAAATCCTCAAGCAATATGTTCGCCAATCCGGCATCACCCTGCCGGTATCCCCCCACACTTTGCGCCATGCCTTTGCCACACATCTGTTAGAGCGCGGGGCGGATTTAAGATCGGTTCAGGAGATGTTGGGACATTCAGATATTTCGACCACGCAAATCTATACTCACATCCTGCAAAACCGGATGCGTGAGGTTTTTAACCGGTGTCACCCGCGAGCTTGACCTGAGGCCCCTGCGAGAGAGATTTCTCTTGACTGGATAAGGTATTAAAGCTAACATTTTTAATCTTTTACCCGCCTGAATTGTCTGTCCCTTAGCTTATGAAAACCAGACTATGGTTTGAGCCGATCCATGAGTTTAATCATTCAGTTAGATGATATACCGGAGGGCGCGGGTTTAGGATTGGATTTTGTTGAGGAGCCCGAATATTTTGAGATGGATGAGTCTGAATGCTCGCTGAACAGCGGGGTTCACATTAAAGGGGTCTTGACCAAACTGGGACAGGAAATTTTTCTGGCTGGAAAAATAAAGACGGGGATGAACCTGTCCTGCTCGCGTTGTTTGAAAACGGTTCAGTTTTCTGTTGATAGTGATATTTCGGTCTGTTTTATTCCTCAAAAAGGCTCCCTCAATGAAACGGAAGCGGATATGGAGCTTTCGAATTCTGATTTGGAGGTTGAATATTATTCAGATAATAAAATTAACCTGACGCCACCCGTTTATGACCAAATCATACTGAGTCTGCCAATTGTCACGTTGTGCCAAATTGACTGTAAGGGAATTTGTTCTCATTGCGGAAAAAATTTAAATGCAGAAACCTGCGACTGCAAGGAAGAGGGCGATATCGATCCAAGATTAGCTATTTTAAAAAACTTAAAAGATAATTTATAACAAGTACATTAAGGAGAGAACATGGCTGTACCTAAAAAGAAAACTTCTAAATCGAAAAGAGGGATGAGGCGATCGCATGATCACCTAAGTGTTCCTGCTTTCGGAGAATGCCCTCAATGTCATGAGAGCAAGCGTCCTCATCACATTTGTCCCCACTGCGGATACTACAAAGACAAAGAAGTGGTTGCTGTCGAAACCGTTTGAATGTGGCACTCAAATGCAGGAATGAGGCAACCCATTTGAAAGCGTATTTTCGCCGTGCGCCCAGTTCAATAATAATTCTGATGGGGATTCCAGCCGTTTCATTCCGCATCAACGCATCCAAGGCAAATTCTGGTATTCCAAATTTTTTCACCTGAAAGACGGTAGGTTGAAGATGAAGATAGTTGTTGATGCCATGGGGGGAGATCATTCTCCAGGTGCGATTGTGGAAGGAGCCGCCCTCGCTGTCCGTGAATTTGGCCTTTCGGTCATTTTAGTTGGAATTGCTGATCGTGTGCAGGAGGAATTGGAGAAACAGAAGGATTGGAAAAATCTTTCGATTGAGATCGAGCACGCCGACGAAGTCGTCACTATGGAAGACAGCCCCAGCAAAGTCCTGAGGACTAAAAGAAAATCTTCAATGAAAGTGGGGCTGGAGCTGGTAAAAAGTGGCCAAGGAGCGGCTTTTGTCAGTGCCGGCAACACCGGAGCCGTTTTAGCTTACTCCACCATTATTTTAAGACCTTTAAAAGGAGTGGATCGGCCCGCCATCGCCGTTCAACTGCCAACCCTCAAAGGGTCTTCCATCCTGCTTGATGCCGGCGCCAATGTGGATTGCAAAACCAACCAGTTATTTCAGTTTGGAATCATGGGTCACGTTTTTGCAAAATATATTCTCGGCAAGGAAAATCCTGAAGTCGGCTTGCTGAGTATTGGCGCGGAGGAGATGAAAGGCAATGAAACCACCAAAGAAGCTTTTAAACTCCTCAAAAAAAGCCATATTAACTTTACCGGCAATATCGAGGGTAAAAAGATTTATCAGGGCCACGCGGATGTGATTGTTTGCGATGGATTCACCGGGAATGTGGCGCTGAAAATCAGTGAGAGCCTTGCCGATATGATCGGAGCGAACTTAAAAAAGGTATTCAATTCCGGAATATCCACGAAAATTGGATATTTGTTGCTGAAGCAAAAATTGACCGAATTCAAGAAGTCCGTGGATTATTCGGAAAAGGGGG
>Ga0209987_10000297_pt1 | contig 25433 bp, 20 predicted proteins | sample N074metaG_FD_182134 | JGI IMG/M metagenome (GOLD analysis project Ga0209987, IMG submission 182134) | Deep subsurface microbial communities from Kermadec Trench to uncover new lineages of life (NeLLi) - N074 metaG (SPAdes) (version 2) | ecosystem: Environmental > Aquatic > Marine > Ocean trench...
GGCCATCAGGTTCGTCCCCATGGCACCGTCGGCGAGCAGATAGTCGCGCTCGACGAGAAGTTCGCTCAGCAGGTTACTCATCCGTCCACTCCTGGATTGCTTCGCACCCGGTCATCACTACGCCGGGGAGCCCTTTACGATAACCACAATTCCGCCTCCGAGCCGCTCCATTATTTCGATTTACCCTCTTCGCTACCGCAGCACACGAGCAGCAACGCGACGACAAACCCGAGCAGGAGCACGCCTCACCACCTAGCAATCCGAGATTCTCCTAACTGACCCATGCCCTTTCCTCCTGCACAAGTTTGTTGCGCGATGGCGATACCAATCATCGCGCATTCCAGATCTTCAGGTCGCTTCCGCAGATCACTCCGCCCTTCGGGGCGGTACCATTGCAAGAGCCGCGGCGATCTGGATTCAGTCTCGCAATTGCCATTCTAACCGCAGAATCCAACCACAGATCTCATCAATTTGGTGTAGAATTTGCGGCGCTGAATCAACGGAGCAGGTCGCAGCAAGGAGCAAGCCACTTTGCAGGCTGAGAAAGAACACCCCGGAACGGCTCTTTGGAGAAATCCGCGCGTGGTAACTCCAGGGTTGCTCGCGCTGGGTGTGATCATCTTTGTGAGCCCGTTGATCCTGGCTCGCGACGCTGCCTGGGCGACGATCTGGGTGGATACCTCGTTGCCGTTGATCGCATTCGCCACCACGCTGAAATGTTTCGCGACCAGTCGACGCCTTCGAGGTTCGCAGCGGACCGCTTGGCGATTCATCAGCGCCGCCTATCTCGCATATGCACTTGCCGAATCATTCTGGTTTTTCTACGAGGTGATCCTAAAGACTGCGAATCCGATTCCGTCTCCCGCTGACTTCGGGTACATGATCGCCCCGATACTGCTGGCCATCGGAATCTGGATCTATCGCACGGACAACCCGACATTCCCGGAAGCCATCGTCCAGTTGGGAAATACCGGCATCCTCGTCGCTGCAATTCTTCTCGCCAACCTGATCGTGTTTCAACAGCTGGTCACAACATCGTTGACACAAGGGCAATTGAGGGTGCTCTTCACGTATTCGGTGATCACGCCAACCGCAGCCATCTTCGCACTGTTCAACATTTTTTTCTATATGCGCGGTCGCAGGCGAACTATCATGACACCGCTGCTGATCGCTCTTGGAACGCTCGCAGTTGCAGACTATACCACCGCATACGAATTCGTATCAGGTGGATATAGCGTTACAAGTTACGCGAACATCGGTTACTTCATCACACTTTCTTTTGGAACTTGGGCCGCCTTCGAACAAGATTACCTTGGACAAACCCCCGAAGGCGATCGCGATCCGCGATTATTCGATGACGTCGCGCGCAAATGGGAGACGCTTCTGCCTCCGGTTGCGCTGGCCGGATTGCTGGCCGTCGCAGTGGCCCATCATGAACAATTGACGACCGATTTCATTCCGCGCACCAGCGGCGCACTGCTCCTGCTCATCGCATCCGTCGCACTGCGGAATTGGTGGAGTCAGCGCATCGAATCCCAGCTCCGCGAACAGACGAGGTCGGACGCGGCATCGCTTCAGAAAAGCGAGGAGCGCCTACTCGCGACGAACGAAGAATTGGCCACCTCGAATCGCAGCCTGTCGAAGGAAGCGACGGCTCGCTCGCAGATACAGGAGGAACTCCGCCACTCCCAAAAGATGGAAGCGATCGGTCAACTCACGGGCGGGATCGCCCATGACTTCAACAACCTTCTCGCAGTCATCGTGGGCAATATCGACATGCTCGAACAGACGCTCAAACTCGACAGCTCCCAGTTGACCTACACCCAGGAGGCGACTGCCGCTGCCAACCGAGGCGCCGCGCTTACGGAGCGGCTGCTGGCATTTTCGCGCAAACAAGCGTTGGCCCCGAGGCCGACGAGAGTCGCCGATCTCGTCGAATCGATGAAAAACCTTCTGGAGCGCACTCTCGGAGAGAACATCCGGCTGCAATTCGAGATGAACGCAGGCCTTGCTCCATGCATGGTGGACCGGGCGCAGCTTGAAAACGCGATCTTGAATCTAGTGCTCAACGCGCGTGACGCAATCCGCGGTAGCGGATTGATTACCATCGAGACGTCGAATGCCACGCTCGATGCGCGCGATGTAGTGGAGAATCCAGATGCTACAGAAGGCGATTATGTTTCGATTGCAGTTCGCGACTCGGGCAGCGGGATGCCCGCGTCGGTACAAAAGAGGGTGTTCGAACCCTTCTTCACGACGAAGGACATGGGGGCGGGCAGCGGGCTCGGACTCAGCATGGTCTATGGCTTTGCGAGGCAGTCCGGCGGATACATCTCGATCGAATCCGAGCTTGGATCAGGCACGGAAGTTCGAATCTACATTCCGCAGACGGATCTGCCTCCCGAACCAATCGAGAACATCGACATCAACTCTTCGCCCTCCGGGCAGCGAGAATCCGTGCTCGTGGTCGAGGACGATCCCTCACTTCGCCAAGTGATCGTGTCATTCCTCGAGAACCGGAATTATCAGGTGACCGCTGCCCCGAACGGTTCGGAAGCCTTGGCGATCATGGACGAACATGAGTCCTTCGATCTGCTCTTGTCCGACGTCATTTTGCCCGGGGAATTTTCGGGACCGGAACTCGCGGCTGAGATCAACAGCAGACAGCCTTCAATGAAAGTCCTGCTCATGTCGGGCTATGCGTCCGATGCCCTCGAAGGAACGGCCAGCCAGCCGAAATACGCAAACTTGCTCCAAAAGCCGTTCAACATGGGAACGCTCGCAAGAGAGATCCGATCGGTCCTCGAAGCAAAGGACTGAACCGATTCTGATCCCGATCGAACGAAGTTCGGGGCCGCAATTCCACCAGGCGATCGAGCCTCGAATTGAGGATCGGCGAACGCAGCCAAGGCAGCGGTTACTGGGTGCCTGTCTTCTCCAGGCTTGCGAGCGCGGCCGCGACGCTACCGCCGTGCTTGTCGAGCAACCGCGCCGCCTGCTCGGCGTCTAGCTCCGTCGTCGATTCAACGATCCCCACCGCGCGTTCGCGCAGCTTCTGGGAACTCGGCACCAGGTGCGTCATGAGGTTTCCCTTCACATAGCCCAGCCGCACCATGACGGTCGTCGAGATCAGGTGGAGAACCATCTTCTGGGCGAGCCCAGCTTTCATTCGCGTGGAGCCGGCGATCACTTCTCCGTTCGTCCTGGTAACGATTGCGATCTCGGCGGCCTCGACGAGCGGCGAATCCGGATTGCAGGTGATCGCAATCCTTCGAGCACCCGCACCGTGAGCCTCTTCGAGACAACTGAGCACGAACGGCGTGTGACCGCTCGCAGAGATTGCAACTACCGCATCACCCGCTCCGAGCCCGCGGCGACGGAGCTCACAGGGGCCCGCGTATACATCATCCTCAGCACCCTCCACTGCGCGCGACAGTGCCCGCGCCCCGCCTGCCACGATCGCCTGCACACGGCTCGGCTCGATTCCGAACGTGGGAGGGAGTTCTGCAGCGTCGAGGGCACCCATGCGGCCGCTGGTGCCGGCACCCACGTTGAACCACCGCCCGCTCCCGCCGAGCGTGCAGGCGAGAACATCGACGGCCTTCTCGATCTGCGGGAGCACCTCGCCCACCGCAGAGACGGCCTTGGCATCTTCGGCGTGAATCGCTGCGAGAATCTCGGCCGCGGTGCGCCGATCGAGATCCCGAGTAGCGTCCAGAACTGCTTCAGTGGACCGGTTCCTCTCCATCCGCCATCGTTTCGGTTTCCGGTGGCAGTTTATGAACGTTTCTGGCTCAATGAATGGGTACGATATGAGCTTCTTTGTCGCGCAAAAAACTCTCGAACGCCTTGAATGGAAACGCGTTCTCGCGATGCTGGGCGAACATGCGCGGACACCCGGAAACCAAGAACGATGCGCGCCGGAGGGCTCGGCGGGCGAATCGTCTGAGGGATTTCTCTTCGAATCGACCCGCCGTGGAGTTCTTGAGCGCCTCTCCGAAACGAGCGAAGCCCGAAGCATCCTGGTCACCGGCGAGATGCCGCCGATGGGTGGCACGCCGGGTCTGAAACAAACGTTGGCGCGCGCACGGAAGGATGGGGTGCTCGCAGCGCGTGAGCTGCTGAACCTGGCATCGACGCTCGAGATGACCCGCGACCTGAAGCGCTTCCTCGAAGTGCGAAGAGAATCGACACCCCGACTCGCTGCGCTCGCGGAAATCCTCGTGGAGCACCGCGACTTCGAACGCGACATCGAGGCCTGCCTCGAAGCCTCGGGTGAAATCCGCGACAGCGCATCCCCAACGCTCGCGGGCGCGCGTCGGGACGCTCATCGAATCGCCAGCGAAATTCAGGAAAGGGTGAACCGCTACCTACGCGACCCGAACATCACGCCCCATCTCTCCGACGGCTACTACACCATCCGAAACGACCGATACGTGCTTCCCGTTCGCGCGGACTCACGCGGGGGGATCCGGGGCATCGTGCACGATGCGTCGAACTCCGGGATGACACTCTACATTGAACCCGAGGCTCTCGTCGACCTCAACAACCAGGTCAAACAGGCGGAGATCACGATCGAACGGGAGACGCTGCGAATCTTGCGACGTCTTTCGCAAGGCGCGGGTTCCATTGCCGATGAAGTCGAAGCAAACACAGCCACCCTCGATGTGATCGATCTCGCATTCGCGCGCGCTGGCCTAGCCGAAGAACTCGATGCAGTGTCACCCGAGATCGGCGACGAAGGAATCCTGGAGCTGCCACAGCTTCGACATCCCCTGCTGCCTCCCGATCAAGTCGTTCCCAGCGACATGCGCATCGGTGCCGACTTCACTGCATTGATTCTCTCGGGACCGAATGCGGGTGGCAAGACCGTCGCGCTGAAGGCGGCTGCACTCGCAGCGCTCTTCGTCCGCGCGGGAATGCACGTCCCCGCGGCGGAGGGAGCACGCGTCGATCTCTTCGACGAAGTACTCGCTCATATTGGAGACGAGCAGGACATACGCGAAAATCTCTCGACGTTTTCGGCGCAGATGGCAAACCTTGCCGACATCACCCGCCGATCTGCAGATCGATCTCTCGTCGTGCTCGACGAAATCGGCGTAGGAACCGACCCCGGAGAAGGAGCGGCCCTCGCGCAAGCGGTGCTCGAGACATTGGCTGAGCGCGGTGCGCGCGTGATCGCGACGACTCACTACAACCTGCTCAAGGAGATGGCCGAAGTCGACGAACGTTTTGCCAACGCGAGCGTCGAGTTCGACTCCGAGACGCTCGAACCCACCTATTGCCTCCGCATGGGGCTACCGGGAGCTTCGGCGGCAACGTCCGTAGCCGCACGAATGGGGCTCGACCCACGCGTAATTGCGCGCGCAAATGAAATATTGGATCGGGAAGATCGCCAGCTCGACCGGGTCCTCACTGAACTCTCCACGAACCGCTCTGCGCTCGAGGCCGAGAAACGCGAGGTGGCACGCTTGAAGACGGAAACAGAGGCCGTGCGAGACGAGCACCGGGCGAAACTCGAGAAGCTCCAGGCCAGGCGCGACAAGCTGTTCCTCGCGATGCGAGAAGATCTCGAGAAATCGTTCCGCGAAGCGCACCAGCAGGTTGCCACCGTGATCCGCGATCTCCAGCGCGGCGCGGACGCACATGATGCGGCGGCTGCCCGCGAGAAGTTGCAGGCGATCGCCAGTGACGCCGAGGCCTCACACCGAGAGGCGGGACTCGAAGTGCCGGCCGAGGAAGCGCTGAACGCCATCGACTGGTCAAGGGCCACCATCGGCGACCGTGTAAAAATTCGAGATGGCGGAGAGGGAGTGCTGTCGGCCCTGCCCGATCAACGAGGTCGTGTGGCCGTGCAACTCGGAAGCGCGAGGATGTCTGTTCCGATGGAACGTGTGGGAGCACTGGAGCCTGCGCGAGAGCCGCAGCCAACGAGCCGGTCCGCACCGCGAATCACCGTCATGCGCGCAGATTCTGCAGACGGGCAGGCCGAACTCGAAACCGATGCGGATCGCTGCGACTTGCACGGCCTGCGGGTCGACGAAGCACTCGATCGGCTGGCTTACGCGCTCGACCGAGCCGCATCCGCGGGCCGGTCCAGCCTGGCGATCAACCACGGACGAGGAACCGGCACGCTACGGAAGGTCGTCCGTGAATACTTGAACGACTGCGCGTATATCTCGCACTTTGCGGGTGCGGCTCAACAAGACGGCGGAGACGGCGTGACCATCGCCTTCTTCCGCTGAACAGTCACTCCGAGCCCGCCCAGGTGACCGCAGACCCGCCAAGGTCTTCCTCGACATCAGCCGCTGCTCGATAGCCTGATCGCAGCGCCGCATTCCAACCGGGGCCCATCAGATAATCGCCCGCGAAGTAGATGCGCCGCCCCCGACGCCGTGCGTCCGCCTGCACACGCGTAAAGTCCGCAATCGCGCGATAGCGGCCCACATCGAAACGCGGCACAGCGCGCTTTTCTCTCAGCACCTCGGTGAAAATGCCCGCGCCGTGAATTCGTGGGAAGATTGTGCCGAGCGCTTCGATCAACTCCTTGCTGACCGTCTCGTCCGGCGCATCGAAGTAGGCTTTGCTCCAGCGGCCCGTCGCACGCAGCAAGGCGAGGCCGCGGCCTGTGGGTACGCGCCCACCCTCGACACCGGGTTCGAGCAATACCGATTCGAGCGGCCAACCCTCTCGATCGGGAAACTGGATCTGCTGAGGGTGGGAGTGGAACGGTCGACGCAGCGCAACGGCCAACGAAAGCCCGGGCGCATAGCGAACCTTCTCGAGCACATCCCGTTCCACAAAAGAGAACTCCGCACCCGCCAGCTCGACCGCCTCTGGAGCTGGAACGGCGAGAACGATCGCGTCGACCTCGGCGGAACGCTCCCGCTGATCTTCTCGAACGCTGAAACAGACGCCACCACCGCTGCGGCTCTCGACACGCATTACTCGAGCGCCGAGAGATGCCGGAATCGAACTCGCCACCCGATCCATGAGTTCCTGGGTCGAGGAACGCAACATCGAGAGACGCTCTCCTGCACGATCTACATAGCGGTGGAGAAACAACACCCGACTCGCCTCGCGCGTGTCGTAGAGCGAGGTGCGGGTCACGAGCGGACCCATCCAATGCTCCACGATGCGCGCTCCGAAATAGAGCCGACCGAAATCCTCAAGGCTTCGATCGTCGAGGCTGGCAGCGAGTTCGGGGCGCTCCGGGTCGATCCGATTGCCGTAGCGGGCGATCAGACGCGGTAGCCGAAGCAAGCGGAGCGCCTGGTGAATGCGGATTCCCGGGATACGCGCAATCCCCAACAAGCCCCGAGCGTCGATGGCTTGAACCTGGTCGCGATGCGCGAGTGCCCTCACTACGGGGCGCGGGGGCAGGAGATCGGGAAGATCGAGCTCACCGATCCAACTCAGTAGGGCCTTGTCGGCAGCGCTGACGATCGCACCAGAGCGTTCGATCGTGAAGCCTTCACGGGCTACGGGCCGCGCCCGCCCGCCCGGCCGCTGCTCGCTCTCGAAGAGTGACACCTGAAAACCGCGCTTTGCGAGCCGCCAGGCCGCTCCCAATCCAGCAATTCCGGCGCCCACCACCGCAACTTGTTTGGCCGGCATGCGCCGCGATCCCCTCGAATCCACCAACTCGAGGCCGAACACTAGCAGCAGGCGCACACGACCCGCGGCTGCAGGCCGTCGAGGCGCCCTGGATCCGCGCGCTTGCGCGTGCGTGAGAGCGCGCGTTTTCACAAATTGTGTCACTTCCGAAGCCGAAGTTGCCTACGGGTTGCCGCGGAATGCCCCTACGTGTGCCAAAGACCACAGTTTTTCAAGGGGTTAGCCCACCACCGGGGTCCATCGTTCGGATGGCACGCGACTTGCTCTACCAGTGGCTGTTCGACGAACAGATTGTTTAGCGCCCGGGCCGACAACCCCTCCCGCTGCACTTTGTGTGGCGTGTCGGCCCGGGCGTTTTTTTCTCCCACTCCCAGGCCTTTCGAAACCGATCACGATCGGCCCCCGAGCCCGCGCGACCGTCAAGCACCCGCGCTGCGCTGGGATACCGAAACCCGCCCGCTCGACGTGGAGTCGCAAAGTACCCGGCGCGCAATCCCGGCCAGGTAGATCGAACCCGATGCACAGAGCAGGTCTTCGGCACCGATTTCCTCCCGAGCGGCGCGAAGCGCGAGGTGCGGATTCGGCACCACCCGAACGGAAACACCCGGAGCCGCCGCGCGAATCGCCGTAGCAACATCGGCGGGCGACAGCGAGCGAACGGATTCCGCCCGAGTCACCGTCACGGCGTTCACCTCGGGCAGCAGATGTCGCAAGATCGCGTCCGCGTCCTTGCCGGCGGAGATCGACAGCACCAGATGCGACCGCCGACATGGAATGCGCCGCAATACGTCAGCCAGGGCAGCCGCGGAAGCCGCGGTATGGGCAGAGTCCACCAGCAACCACGGCGAGCGGCCGATCAGCTCGATTCGGCCGGGCAACCGTGCGGCCGCAAAACCCCGCTCGGCGGCCTCGATCAACCTCTCACCCTGCACGCTACCCGGAGCACGGGCTACACAGGCGAGCGCTAGCGCAGCGTTGTGCGCCTGATGGGAACCCAACGCGGCAAGGTTCGCATCGACGCGCAGCGATCCATCGGTCAGGCGGATCGTCTGGCCCTCGAGATCCTGGTCGAGAACCTCGAAATTGAAATCGCGCCCGAGCCGTGCGAGAGGCGCGCCGAGTTCGCGCGCTCTCGCCTCGACGACTTCGGCGGCTTCGTCGCAAAGGTCACCCATCACCGCGGGCACGCCGGGCTTCAAAATGCCAGCCTTCTCGAAAGCAATCTCGGCAAGGGTATTCCCGAGTTGTTGCGTATGTTCGAATTCGATGCTCGTAATGCAGGAAACCGTCGCTGTCAGCACGTTCGTGGAGTCGAGTCGCCCACCGAGGCCGACTTCGAACACGCATCGATCCACCTTCGCCTCCGAAAAGAGCAACAGCGCCATCGCCGTGAGAGCGTCGAAGAAACTCGGTGCGTAATCGGGATCAGTCTCGCGCTGTTCATCGATGTGCGGCGCAATCCGCTCGACTGCGTGAGCGAGAAGTTCGCCCGAGACTTCGCGTCCGTCGATCCGGAAGCGCTCGCTCCAGCGCTCGAGGTGCGGTGAGGTGAAGGTTCCGACCCGCTCACCCGCCGCCCCGAGTAGGGCTTCGGCCATTAGGCCCGTGGAACCCTTGCCCTTTGAACCCGCGAGGTGGATGACCGACAGCCCGGCCTGGGGGTTGCCCAAGCGCGCCGTCAGCCGCCGGATCGGTTCGAGGTCGAAACGCGAATAGGGAGCGTTGCGCTCCTTTTCAACGTTGATGAGTCCGGCGAGGTATGCGCTGGCAGCTTCTTCGGAATCGATTCGCCTGGCTCGCATTGGACCCGACATGGCGATCTGACCTTCTACGCAAAGTACCAAAAAAAACGGCGGGGCGGCCCCGTGGCCACTCCGCCGACTTCTTCGACCCCGATGGGGTCATTGAGCCATATAGCGCTTCCACTCGCGGTATTCCTTGACCGCCGGATTCGAGGATGCGTTTGCGGGGAAGTAGAACTTCACCGCGTGTCCGCACTTCGTGCATATCTTGTAGCAGAAATTGAAACCGTCGATCTCGCGGGTGTTGCCCACCATCTCGCGATTGTTGTCGTTGCAGCAACTCGCTGGCTTCGTCGGAGAGACGATCCGCTTCGGATATTCGTTCTTCGGAGCTTCGTCGTCGACATACTTGATGATGTTCTTCATGATGCGGTTCGCACGCGCATCGGGGTTCTGCTTCCTGATGTTGCTGCCGATTCGTCTCAAAAGATCTTCCTCGCGACTGGGTTTACTTCGCTGAGCCGGAGGCTATCCGACCTCGCTCGCGAAGTGGCTGGTTGCTTGGTACTCGATTGCACAGGGAATCTCCCTCTGTGCCAGTGCCCTTGCGTCATCGCTGGCTGCCAGCCCGACGTGTCCCCAGTAGACCCTCAGGGCACTCCGAACTGTCCCTCCATCCACGTTCCGCGCCCGCCGCCCGGTTGTGGAGCCCGACCCATACGCTCTTTTGCGCGCTCAGGCCCGTACACTCGAACCAACGGGCTCCGTTCAAGCTGGGAACCTCCGGAAAAGCGAGCTGGAGGAAATGGTCGGCCCGTGCCGCGTACCGCTCCCGTACCAATGAGTAAATCGAGCCACACAGATTTTTCGGAGCCACGGGTGCGTAAACGCCAACAGGGAGCGTGTAACTATACCAGAAAGCTAGCTTTTTGCCATCCGGAGAGCGAGGTTTCACTCTATAGAACAGGGTTTTACAGAATCTTCAGCGGCGATTCGCGCGCTCAGGCCCTTTTCGTGCCGACCAGTCGAAGCGGGCGATCCTCACCCAAGGCTTCAGTGGCCTCACCCGCTTTCCAGCCGAACGCCGCGCGGGCCTGGGCCGCGCGCCGCCGCGCGGCAGCCGCATCCAACACCAACCCATAGTCGCTGAACACGGCCTCGAGCGCGTCAAAGTTCTGCTCGATCGTGGCGCGCACGGATTCGAAGCCGTGCTGGACGATCTCGGAGCGCTTCCAGAACGCCATGGGGTTCATGGAGAAGAAGTTCGCATCCCGCTCTCGGGGTTCAATCAGGACGATGTCGCCCTGGAAGCGATCGTCCGCGAGATATCGCTGGATGCCGAGCTTGAGCCGCGAGTGGAGCAAGGTCCGAAAAACCTGATTGAGGACCACCGTGAAGCCCCGGTCCGAGAGATATCGACCATCGGCGAAGTACGGAGCCTCACCGTCCGGCGAATCCACGCGGTTGAGGAATGGGCGGAACGGGTTGTAGCAGATGATCAGATCGGCCCCTTTCTCGATCGCGATGTCGATGTTGGCGGTGTGCCGAACCCCGCCGTCGACGTAATCGACGCCATTGAATCGCGCGGGCTTGTAGAAGACCGGCAGTGCCGAGGACGCCTGCACGGCCTGTGAGATCGTGAGTTCCGAGTTTTCGTCCGCGCCGAAGATCGCGCGCTCTGCGGTATCGAGGTCGCATGCGGTGACGTAGAGACTGGTGCCCCGTTTTTGCGCAAACGCGCGAAAATCGTTTGGCATCCGGATCCGTTCCAGATTGACACGCAGCCAGCGCTCGATGCTGGAATTGTCGAAAAATCCGCTCGGAAAATGATTGGTCAGGGCCGGCAGCTCACGCGAAGGCGAAACGTGTTCGAGCAACCCGAGCACAACTGCCTCGAATTGGGTGTATGAGGGGTGTCTGACGAATTTCCGCGCGACCGGGCCCAGCGCCGCCGGGAGTTTGGGCAGCGCACGCACGAAGTCGATTCCGATGCTCGGCAGGAACGTCGCAACGTCGTAGGCGAACTTCGCGGGGCGGGTGGCGAATTCGCGGAAGTTTGGCTTGTAGAAGTCGACCGGACGCAATTGATCAAATCGCGTGCTCGTACCGTCGAGCACCTTGATCATCTCGTCCGGTGTGATTCCAGCAGCCAGGCATACTGAGAGCAGAGCACCCGCGGAAATCCCCAGGTACATATCGAGTTCGGTGATCTTTCGGCCGACCAGAAAATCGTCGAGGGCCTTGAGGCCGCCGACCTTGAACGCACCACCCGAAACAGCACCGCCGGCCAGGACCAACGCCACCACAGGATTTTGTTTGCGCGGCCGATTGCCGCCCTTTCGAATGAGGGTCAACCCCACGGAACCACCCCTGACGCCATCGAAGCCAAAGAGACTTCATCGGCATATGGAGGGGGAAATTGCAGACCGTCTCGCGACCGGCCTCGTGCAGCCAGCGGCCGGGGGGAACCGCTGGAGAAAAGCGCCTCTGGGCTGGATTAGGGTATCGTCCGGAGTCGTTCGCGTCGAACTCGTCGATCACCCGTGGCGTCGAGACGATCCGAGCCCATTGGAGGGAAATGCAACTCGATGTCGATGGATAGGCGATCAGGAGCCCTGCGACCCAAATTTTTTCGCGCGTTGTCGATCATTTCGGCAGCGCTGTTGATCTCGGCGACGCTGGTCGAGGCGGGCGACGACCCACAAGAAGACCTCGAAATCGAGGCGGTCCGTGAGGCGGAACTACAGCGGGTGCAAGGGGAAATAGATGCCGAACTCAAGCGTCAAGAAGCCCTGCAGCGCTCACGAAATCTCGCCGATATCAGACAAGCACTAAACACCTCCAGCGCGAGCAATGAAGACCTCGAGGAACGCGCAGATCCGCGCATTGCGCCGAGGGCGCCCGTCGATCGCAATCTTCCGGTCGCGATCTTCGACTCCGAGGAGATCGAGGCCCCAGCCGGGACATTCGGGAACAGCGAACCCATGGTCATCATCAAGCGGAGCCTGGACGCAGATCGCGACGGTAACCCCGAGCAGATCCGCTACATCGACAAAGGCACCGGCGAGATGATCCGAAAGGAAGCCGATACCGACTACGACGGAGCATTGGACACCTGGCATACCTACGCGGGAAAATCGCTCGACGAACGCACCCTCGACACGAACGACGACGGGCGCGTTGACACCTGGGAGCGTTATCAGGGAGGGCGGATGGTAGAACGCATCATCGATCGCGATGGCAACGGTCGTCAAGACGCCTTCTACACTTTCTCAAAAGGCTCTCTCGTGGAGGAGCGCCACGATCGCAACGACGATGGCGAAGCCGATCTGATCGTCACCTATCAAAACCGCAACAAGACCCGGAGCCGAGAAGACAGCAGTGGGGACGGGAAAATCGATACATGGACGACGTACGCGGTGGTTGGCGGTGTGGAGCTACCGGTGGTCATCAAACACGACAGCCACGGCTCAGGAAAGGTCGACATCATCGAGACCTTCGAAGTCTCGTCGGGAAAACCGATTCTCGCCAAACGCGAAGAGGATACGAACGCGGACGGAAGAATCGATGTCACGTCCACCTACCGCAACGGCAAACTCTACCGACGAGAGTTGGCGGACCCCTCGCTGGTCACAGAATAGGACCGACTCGCACCGGATCCGATGGACGGTTTCACGGTTCTCCGGTGTCTTCGACTTCGATTTCCAGCCGTTTGCGCTGCCGATCTCTGAAGCGGCGGACTTTTTCACGCTCGACCAACAATTGGAGTTCGCGGTTCTGTTTGCGGATTCCATCGAGTTCGATGGTGAGCTCCAGGCTGGTTCGGCCCGCCACACCGAACTCGAGATCGAACTCCGTGAAGCCCTCGGATCCGTCGGTGGCCAGCGCGGTTACCCGCACGCGATTGATGCCCTCTCGAACAGGCACGTAGCCGGAAAAACTACCGTCGGGCATCAGCCGAACATCTTCAGAAATTTCGCTGGTGGTAAGATTCGTGAAGATCACGTCTTCGATACTCGAAAAGGTTACTCCCTGCAAGTACGTGATCACATCACCCGGGTTCTTGACAGGCGTAAAGGTTCCGACCGTCATGCGAGACATCTCGGTGACGGCAACGGGGTTGTCGAGTGCGCTCGGCCCAAGCGCGTAGGTGTTGATGGTGATGCCAGCCTTGCTGGCTACGCGAGCCGCGCCGAGCGCGGCCTCGGTGTCGCCGGGGTCTGACTCCCGAGACGATCCAAACGGAAAAGAGGGAACGCCGTCGGTGAGAAACATCAGGATCTTCGCAGCGTCCGGCCGAGGAGCGCTTCTCGCGCCATGAAGGCCCGCGAGTTCGGTCACCGCCAAACGAATTCCCGCCGCGAAGTTGGTACCACCACGCGGGCCCCGTATGAGGATGTTCTGCAAAGCTCGCCGCACCTGGGCGAAATCGCTCGTCAGCGGAACCTCGACCCATGCGTCCTGTTGACCGTAAACCGCCTGCCGAAGCGTCGCCGGATTGATCTCGCCCCCGAAACTCAGAACACCCACGCGCAGATGGCTCGGATCGAGGTTGTTGAGCAAGGCCACGGCGGCGGCGATCTCAGCGGCGAGGATCGTATCGTGGGGGTCGGTGCTCCGCGTGCCGGGTGGATAGCGGCCGGGCGGTACCTGTTCGGCTTGCGGGTCGAAGCCGATCTCGCCGTCGCCATCGACATCCGCGCCGCTGGCCGCCCGGGTCGAACCCGAAATATCGATCGCGATCATCACGTCGATGGCCAGCCGCCGCCTGCCCTCGGTAAAGGCACTGCCCCGGATGGAAGCCTGGTGGACGCTGTTGCTCACCGGCTCGCCGCGCTTCGGCTCGTCGATCGTAATGAGCACTGCGCCGCCCGCGACGTCGGCGAGGTCATCGGCAGACGCGCTTACGCCTAGCAGCGCAACCCCGATCGCCAGCACTGAAACTCGAATTCTCAATGGCCTTCCCCGCCGTTCCCAATCCGACCGTGTTTCGCGCCTGCTGATCGGGCAGCCATCCGCTTCTGCGGAGCGGACCGTCTCCCATTCATCCCAATCCATCAGCCTTCCGTTGTTCTGATCGAATCGTCCTCGATTTTGATGTCGGTGAGCGTCGATCCGTTCGCTTGCTCATTGCAAATCGCCCTCCGTGTTCCGAGAGCCTACGAATCGGTCGATCTTGCTGAGCCTTGCCGAAATGGCGTCGAGCGCCTCGAGAACGACCACACCCACCGTCTCCAGGCTATCGGGCGAGCAGCGTTCGATCGTGTCCTGCTCGGTACCCGCGTACAGGCCCGGCGGCTGGTCGCCACCAAAGCTCGTGTCCACGATCGAAACGATCTCGCGTAGCCCGATCTGCAAAAAATATCGGTGGCCAACCCCCGCGTTTTCATAAGTGGCGGTGCTCGGAAACGCTTGGCCCTGGTCGAGTGCGGCGGCCGCTCTCCAGAATTCCTCTCGGTAGATGCGGTGAGACATCAAGTCGCGCGCGATCCGGAGGTCTGCGTCGCCGACCCGATTGAGGTAGACCATCACGCGAAAGCCGGAAGTGCCCGCGTTCTGGATGCGCGACGCCAAGCCCAGACTACCGATCTCCGCGTAGAACGCGCCCTCTCCGTTCGGAGAACGAAAAACGGACTCTCCATCGAGAAAGACAATCTCCGTCGCATAGGGAAGCGGGTCCGCGGCAATCGCCCGCGCAATCTCGAGCACGACTGCCGCGCCGGACGCGCCATCATTCGCGCCGATGAATTCGAAATCGTCATAGGCTCTGCTGTCGAACGGAGCGACGAGCAGAAACCGATCCTGCGATTGGCTTCCCGAGATGACCGCGGAGAGATTGGTCACGCGGGTCTCCCGTGCACCTTCGCTGGGCGCCTCCCCCGTTGCGTCCACATAGTCCACATCCCAGGACTCGACCTCGACACCGAGTGCTTCGAGTTCCGCGCGCAGATAATCGCGTGCCCGAGCATTGCCGCGGCTGCCCGCGGGCCTCGGGCCGACTTCGGTGATTGCCGCCAGATCCCGCCAGGCGCGATCCGCCGAAAAAGAAGCGACCCGCGCAGAGAACTCTCGCGCGGGGGCGACGTCGAGAGCAGCGCTCTGCTGTGGGTCGGGGGCTGAATCGAGAGCGGGAATCGAGCGGCAGCCCACCCAGACCACCACCAACAATAAAACCGATAGCAAGCCGATCGGCGGTTGGAGCCTCAACGGCGGGCGAATCCACCGCGAGAGCGGCAGCAGGGAGTACGTCGACCGCAGCGGCGCATCTGCCGGGTGAGGCGTGCTCCATTTCGCGCCACAAACGTCTGGTTGCATTCAATTCTCCGCCTGACCGGCTTGGGGCCGGGCGCTGATCGGTGATGGAATTCGTTGGGCCGCCCGCGTGGAGGGGATGGCTGCCCATTCAACGTGAATCTCCATCAATCGCTGACACATTTGGCGCCCGGGAGGCCACAACACTGATAGCCCCCAATGGCGGGGCCTTTCAAGGTTCAGGGGTGGGATTCCTTCCCAGCGGAGTCCTGACCCCAACCTCGGAGCTGCCACTTCGGATTCTGTCACCCCTTTGCGGTCCCGTGGGATCAATATGGCCCGCGTAATCGGCGCATCTCTACTCGGGGTAAACGGTGTTGCGGTCGAAGTCGAAGTCCGCCTGAGTTCGCAGCTACCGCGTATCGACATCGTGGGACTTCCCGAAGCCGCGGTGAGAGAAAGCGCGGCCCGTGTCCGGGCTGCGATCGCAAGCATCGGCCAGCGATTTCCCGATCGCAGAATCACCGTCAATCTCGCACCCGCGAATCTGCGCAAAGGCGATGCGGGGCTAGATCTCCCAATCGCGGTCGGAATTCTCGCGGCGGCCGGAGCACTGGATTCGGAACGCCTCCGCGGGTTCGGCCTGTTGGGCGAACTCGCGCTCGATGGCCGCCTCCGGCCCGTGAGGGGTGCGCTCGCGCTCACCCTCGCAATTCGCGATGCCGGCGCTCAGTTCGTAATCGTTCCCGCAGGCAATGGCCCGGAGGCCGCGCTCACCACGGGTACCCAGGTACTCGAAGCCACGGACCTCGGCGCCGTGCTGCGCCACCTCACTGAGGAGGCACGGCTACCCAACGCTGAAGTCGCGCCTGCGGAACCGTCGAATCGCTTCGTTCCCGATCTATCGGATGTCCACGGCCAAGAGCGCGCCAAGCGCGCGCTCACAGTTGCGGCGGCCGGTGGCCATTCGATCTTTCTCTGGGGCTCACCGGGTTCCGGCAAGACCATGCTGGCACAGAGGTTGCCGGGCTTTCTACCCGCGATGGAGTTCGAGGAGGCCGTCGAGGTCACGCGCATCCACAGCGCGGCCGGTTTGCTCGAACCCGCAACCCCGATCGCGGTCGACCGCCCATTTCGTGCGCCCCATCATTCGACGAGCAGAGCGGGACTACTGGGTGGAGGAAATCCGCCGTCGCCTGGTGAGGTTTCATTGGCCCACCGTGGCGTGCTGTTCCTCGATGAGCTTGCCGAATTTCAACGACACACACTGGAGGCGTTGCGCCAGGTCATCGAACAACACCGGGTGATCATTGCCCGAGCCAAGACGTCGTGTGTGTTTCCCGCCCACTTCCAGCTCGTCGCCGCGTCGAACCCCTGCCCTTGTGGTTGGCGGGGCAGCGGCGTACGCGACTGCCGCTGCGACGACGGAGTCACCGCCCGCTACACGAATCGAATTTCGGGGCCCCTCCTCGACCGGATCGATCTGCACGTATCTGTCGCGCCGCCCAGCTGGTCGCAGATCGACGAACCCGCGCGCGGCCCATCCAGCGCGGATACGCGCGCGCAGGTAAAGAACTGCCGAACGCTTCAGCAGAACCGGAGTCGCGGAGAGGGCTTCCGCACCAACGCGGAGATCTCAGACGAGGCCCTCGATCGCGTCGTCGGGGCCACGGCCGATGCGCGCCGGTTACTCGGCGCGGCGGTGGAACGGATGGGGCTGTCAGCCCGCGTAGCTCGTCGATTGCTGCGGGTCGCCCGAACGATTGCCGACCTCGCAGAGGAGGAGAAAACCGGGCCGCGAGCCATCGCGGAGGCGCTGAGCTACCGCGCCACCGAGTTCGGGGCCTCGGTCAGCGGGCTGCCCCCCACAGCAGCAGCAAAACGCTTCACTACGTCGTTGCGAACGCGGCCAGACGTCTGAAAATTGACACCGGACGTCCGATTTTCGTCACCCGGCAGTTAGAGAGCAAGTTCGCATATACGCAGCTTCAATAATTAACTAGTTGTAATTAAAGAGATATCACTTATCGACTGATACTGGCATGGATCCTGCTTCTGCTCAAGGGCAAGGGAGCAGACGATGCCTGCAGCCGGTACTTCGATTGAGATTCACGACGCGATACCGAAGTGCCCCGAAGTGACGCTCCTCGAACTCGTTCAGACCATCTGTGACGAGACGAGCGACGATCACGAGGTCGTAGCAACCGTTCGCCACCTACTCAGCTCTGGCCAGGTACGCCTCTGTGGAAACTTCCGCTACGCGGACCCGAGCACTTTCCGCTAACAAATTTCGCAGCAGCGCTCTCAGGCGGTACGCCAAGGCATTGACCGGCAGACGATCCGAGTGAAACATCCCGCAGCGGGGGGGAAGTGCGACATGGCGGACGGCAAGCCATTGGCTGCCCGGAAGACTGGCCAAAGGAGCGCGAGCGCCAAGCGTTCGACGCCGCGGGCCAAGACGAGCAAGCGCACCGCGAAAACGCGATCCAAAGCCAGCAAGCCTTCCACCAAGTTGTCCGCCAAGGCGAACAAGCGCTCCGCCAAGCCGTCCGTCAAGGCGAGTGCGAAGCCCTCCAAGGCGAGAACAAAATCCACCAGGGCAAGTGTGAAGCCCTCCAAGGCGAGTGCAAAATCACCCAAGGCAAGCGCGAAGCCCTCCAGGGCGAGAGCAAAATCCACCGGGGCAAGCACGAAGAGCTCCAGAGCGAGAGCAAAATCCACCGGGGCAAGCGCGAAGTCCACCAAGACGCCCAGCAAGGCGACCGCAAAATCCGCCAAAGCGGCCAATGATTCGGGCAGGCGATCGAATGCCAGCGATCTCGCAAAACAGCATCGGGACATCTCGGTTTCCGAGTTCTTCGCCAAGAACCGTCATCTGCTCGGTTTCGACAACCCTTCAAAAGCACTGCTCACGACCGTCAAAGAAGGCGTCGACAATTCACTCGACGCGTGTGAAGAGGCCGGCATCCTCCCCGACATCCAGGTTTCGATCAGCCAGATTTCCGAAACCCGCTTTCGGGTCGTCATCGAAGACAACGGACCGGGTATCCTTCGCGCCCAGGTGCCGAAGGTCTTCGGAAGCCTGCTCTACGGTTCCAAGTTTCACCGGCTGCGCCAGAGCCGCGGGCAGCAGGGGATTGGGATCAGTGCCGCGGGGATGTACGGGCTGCTGACCACCGGCAAGCCGATCATCATCACCACGCGAACCGGCCCCAAGAAAGATGCCCACCACCTAGAACTCGTGATCGACACGAAGCTGAACGCCCCGAAGGTCAAGCGCGACGACATCGTCAAGTGGGACAAGAAACACGGTACGCGGGTGGAGATCGAACTCGAAGGCTCGTACCGCGGCGGACAGCATTCCGTTGACGCCTACATCCGACAGATTTCTCTCGCCAACCCCCACGCCGAGATCACCTACATTCCTCCCAAGGCCGAGGAGCACGGCGCGGAGCACGTTTTCCCGCGAGTCACCAACGAAAAACCGAAGGAGACCGCGGAGATCATGCCGCACCCTTACGGCGTTGAACTCGGCGTATTGATGCAGATGTTCCGAGACACAAAAGCGCGAAACGTGCGGTCGTGTCTGCAGACAGACTTCAGCCGCGTCTCCGCAAAGACTGCAACGCAAATCCTCGAAAAAGCGAATGTCTCGGCGACCCGGCGCCCCAGCGAAATCAACCGCGACCAGGCCGAGAGAATCCACCAGACCATTCAAACCACGAAGCTCATGGCACCCCCGATGAACTGCATTGCACCGATCGGCGAAGAACTCATCGAAAGGGCGCTGCGCTCAGAAGTCTCGGCGGCGTTTTACACTTCCGTGTCGCGACGCCCCGTCGTTTATCGCGGAAATCCGTTCTTGATCGAGGTCGGCCTCGCTTACGGGGGTAACCTTCCCGCGGATCAGACGATTACCGCCTACCGCTACGCGAACCGCGTACCGCTCCAATATCAACAGGGCGCTTGCGCGATCACCAAGGCGATCTCAGGAACTGAGTGGCGCAACTATCAGATGCAACAACCTCGCGGTGCGTTTCCAGTCGGTCCGATGCTCCTGATGGTGCACATCGCGAGCGTCTGGGTTCCGTTCACATCCGAGAGCAAGGAATCGATCGCCCACTATCCGGAAATCATCAAGGAAATCCGACTGGGGCTTCAGGAGTGCGGGCGGAAAGTGGCGACCCACATCCGCAAACAACGACGTGAAGCAGATGCCGAAAAGAAGCGCGCCTACATCGTGAAGTACATCCCACAGGTCGCGATCGGTCTGCAGCAGATCCTTGCACTAAACGACGGACAACGGGACAAGATCATCTCGAACCTAACCTCGACCCTCGAGAAGAGCCGGAAACTCTAAAAATGGCAGCCAAGAAAAAGAAGACAACCAAAGGCTCACGAAAAAAGACGTCGACGAACAAACCCGGCGCCAAGGCGGGGGCCATCAGCAAAATCGCGAAGGAAAGCGCGAGGCTAGACCGCCTCACCGTCGATCTGATTTGTGAGACCGCGAAAAATCTCCACAAAGAGATCCTCAAGCAGAACAAACCGGATCTCACGTTTCCGGTGCGCTCGCTCAAGAACGTCAGCTACTCGCCCAAGCGCGGCTATTTCGAAATTGGGAAGCAGAAGAAGACCCGAACGCTCACCGTGAACACGGTCAAGAGTTTCGCCCAGACGCTCCGGATGATGGGACTGTCGAAGGAACTGGTCGAAGGAAACGACTTTGCGACCAAACGAGACGCCTACTACCAGAGCAAGAACTGGGACGAGGCCAAGTTCGACGAGCAGAGCGAGTCCGATACCGTCATGGACGACATCGAGGCGCTCTTCTCGCTTCGAGGCGCCTCACGCGAACAGCTGCGCTTCGTCCCCGACGAACACGGCGGCGCCGTGGCGGGGCAGCTCATCGTTCTCGATCCCGATCGCGAAACCGGTGTGATCGAGCGGATCGATTGCACGCGTTTCGGGTCGGGTGCCTATTCGATCCCCTCGAGTGTCGAGCAGCTCTCCTTCGAAACCGACGCGAAATTCGTTCTCGCAATCGAAACCGGTGGTGTATTCCAGCGCCTCCAGAGCCATAAATTCTGGAAATCATCGAATTGCATCCTGGTTTCGATGGCGGGCGTTCCGACCCGAGCGACGCGCAGATTCATCCGGAAGCTCTCGGACGAGTGCAGGATCCCGGTCTATGCGTTCGTTGACTGTGACCCCTACGGGATCTCCAACATCTACCGCACACTGAAGGTCGGTTCGGGAAACGCCGCCCACATCTCCCAGTTTTTCTGCGTACCCCAGGTGCGCTATCTGGGCGTCACGCCTCAGGACATCCTCGATTACGATTTGCCCACCCATCCACTGCTCGATGTCGACATCAAGCGTGCAAAGGACGCGCTCAAGAACGACCCCTTCTTCAAGGCCCACAAGCCGTGGCAAAAGGCGATCGAGCAGCTGCTGAAGATGGGCGTGCGCGCCGAGCAGCAGGCGCTCGCCAAGTGGGGACTCAATTACGTGATCGAGGAATATCTGCCGCGGAAGCTCGATCAGCCCGCCAAGTTCCTGCCCTGAATGATGACGGTGCGGATCTTTCCGCGTCACCGCGGTACGTTCAGACTTTCCCAGGAGCGGAGCCCATGAAGGGAATCTTGCTGGCCGGCGGCGCGGGTACGCGCCTAGAACCGATCACCCGAGGCGTGAGCAAGCAGCTCCTGCCAATCTACGACAAGCCGATGGTCTACTACCCACTGGCCACCCTGATGCTCTCGGAGATTCGAGAGATCTTGCTGATCTCGACCCCCGAGGACCTCGGGAGCTACCAGCGCCTGCTCGGCGATGGGAGCCAGTTCGGAATCGAGATCCAGTACGCCGAACAGCCCCGACCCGAGGGGCTCGCGCAAGCTTTCCTGATCGGGCGGGATTTCGTGGGCAGCGATCGCGTCGCCCTTTCGCTCGGCGACAACGTCTTCTACGGCCACGGCATGCCGGAGTCACTTCGCGGTGCAGCGCAGCGCGAACACGGTGCGACGGTTTTCGGCTATTGGGTGAACGACCCGGAGCGCTACGGGGTGGTGGAGTTCGATGCGAACCACGAAGTCGTGGGAATCGAGGAGAAGCCCGAGAAGCCGCGCTCCCACTACGCGATCACGGGCATCTACTTCTACGACAACCGCGTGCTGGATTTCGCCGCGGGTTTGAAACCCTCGGCCCGTGGCGAACTCGAGATTACCGACGTCAACCTCGAATATCTGCGCTGTGGTGATCTCCACGTCGAGCTGCTCGGGCGCGGCATAGCGTGGCTCGACACGGGGACGAACGAATCGCTGCTCCAGGCTGCCAACTTCGTCGAAACCATTCAGGAGCGTCAGGGCCTGAAGATCGCGTGCCTCGAAGAAATCGCATTCCGCCAAGGCTACATCGGCCGGGACGAACTCGAAGCACTCGGCGAGCAGATGGCCAAGTCGAGCTACGGCACCTACTTGCTACGCCTCGCAAGAGAGAACGCCAGTTGACCCAATTCATCGAGACGGTGATCCCGGGGGTCATCCTCGTCGAACCCGTGGTGCACCGAGATGATCGCGGTTTCTTCTTCGAGAGCTACCACGAATCGAGATATCGCGATGCTGGCATCCGTGAGCGGTTCGTTCAGGACAATCACTCGTCCTCGGTGCGAAACACACTGCGGGGTCTGCATGGCCAGAGCCCGCACCCACAGGGGAAACTCGTGCGCGCAATCGAAGGAGAGGCCTTCGACGTGGCCGTAGACGTGCGCAGGGGTTCTCCTACTTTCGGAAAATATTTCGCGACGCGGCTCTCGGCGACCAATTTTCGCGAACTCTACGTACCACCCGGTGTGCTCCACGGCTTCCTGGTCACAAGCGACACCGCACAGCTCGTCTATAAATGCACCGACTTCTATTCACCCGAAGCGGAGTTCAGCGTCGCGTGGGACGACCCGGACATCGGCATTGAGTGGCCGATCGAATCCCCGATCCTCTCAGAAAAGGACCGCAGCGCGCCGCGGCTCAAAGATGTCGAAGACCAGCTGATCGACTACGAGCCGTAGCAAGGATCCCGCCCAAAGAACACGCTTTTCAGATTCAGCCGACTGCGGCCGTAGGAGTGACCGCAGGAGAACAGAGAGCGAAGCGCTTCAGGTGTCGTCTTCGATCTCGCACTCTTCGTTGTAGGGATCTGCGGTGATCCGGCACGGCGAGCCACAGAAACTGCAGTAGACCGCGTCACCGGGCTTTTCGTCGCCACCGAGCGCGAAGTCGGCATCGCAGACCGGACAGCTGAGTTCGACCATTCCCATATCTGAAGGATCGGAGACTCTCGGGAAGAGCTTGAGCGGCCGGTGGAGCGGGCCCGCACGGCGCCGGCTACGGCCCCGATCGCAGCTCGCCGGGCGCGGAAATGGGCTCAAACCGGGTGGCAGCCGCCCAACCGGGGGTCGCTCGCAATTCGCCACCGCTTTCGATCAAGAGCCCCTCACAACCCGGCTCGGCGGCAACCAGCGCGAGGCCCGTCTCTGCGTCGAGGACCAATAGCGCCAGGCTGAGCGCTTCGGCGAGCGCCGCGCGCTTCGAGATCACAACCGCCTGCCGCGCTCGCATCAGGGGCTCGCCACTTCGCGGGTCGATGATGTGCCCGTACCGGCGCCCGCCGATCTCGACCCACTGCCCCCGGCTACCCGAGGCTGAAAGCGCCTGGTCGCGCAGCGTGATCACTCCCGCAAAGTCTCCCGCGGGTCCACGCACCAGCAACCGCCAACCCTCGCTGCCCGCGGGTGAGCCCACCGCCCATGTACTGCTCTGGCCAAAATTGAGCAGCGCGCTCTCGATCCCGTACCGTTCGAGCAGCGGAAGCATCTGGTCGAGCGCGTACCCCTTCGCGATCCCCCCGAGATCGAGCTTCATCCCCTTTTCGGCGAGCGAAACGCTGTCGCCTGAAACCACGGAGATTCGATTCGCGCCCACTCGCTGGCGAGTCGCCGCCAACTCCACAGCAGTCGGGGGCACGTTTCGATCTGCGGCCTCCATCCAGAGGTCGACCAGCGGCCCGATCGTCACATCGAAGGCGCCCCGCGTGAGCTTCGAATATGCGATCGAGAGTCGCAGGATTTCGACGACATCGGGGTCGACTTGTTGGATCCCGAGCCCCGCCAAGCGATTGATTCGACTGATTTCGCTCTCCGCGTCGTAGATCGAGAGCAGCCGATCGAGTCGAAGCGCTTCGCCGTAGAGTTCATCGAGGGCGCGAGCGGCGGGCTGTCGCTCGAGGCCCTCGATCGTGATCTCGAGAACCGTTCCCATCGAATAGCGACCGTCCGAGATCACCTGCCGGGAAATCGGATCGGTCGCGCACCCGTGAGTCAGAACAGACACGAGCGCTGCGCAGACCGCGCGGGAAATCAAGTTTCCCGTTCTTCGCCGATGGGCCGTGACGCCTTGCCGTCGTAGTTCTGCTGCGAGCCCGCAAAAACCGACCACAGCGCGATGCCCACGAGCGTGGCGAGACTGATCTCGAGCATCAGAAATCCTGCGATCTTCAAATAGGCGAAGTTCGGGCTCACGAAGCGAACCAGCCACCCCGCCCCCTCGTCGAGGATTGCCGAAAGAAACGGGATGACGATCAGCCAGGCCTTCGTGCTGTTGCGAATCGGAACGAAGAGCATCAGGTGTGTCAGCACCAGGAGCAACATTCCCATCGCGAAGAGATGAAAGTGCGAAACTTCGAGCAGTCCCTGGTAGCTACGCGGTGAGAGAAAGCGATCCTCGGATCCGAGGTAATAGTCGATCACCGAGGCAGCGGTGAGATTCATCTTGTTGAAATACAGCAGTGCGTTCGTCAGCCACAGCCCGATCACATAGAGGGCGTAGAGCGACACGATGGTCTGGAGCAGACGGTTTCGGGTCCACTCGCCGGTAATCACGAAACGCACGCGCTACTCCTTGCCCTGGAGCAGGACCTCGTAATACGCGAGGGCTCGTCGGACACCGCGGGTCGTAGCCCGCGTAGAGAGCGTGGCGCCCACAACTCCATGGATGTCTCCCCCGACGCGTAGAGGGGCCTCGATCGATCGATTGTCGAACTGCTGATACCAGCGATTCGTCGGCTTGTACTCGAGGGGCTCATGGAAAGCCAACACCCTCAGGGAGCGGACCTCCCCTTCCGGGTTCAGCACGACCATGAATGCTTCAGGCAGCGTGCGCACGTTGTGGATGTCGATCAACGCATAGCCGATCACCTTGCCGTCTCGCTTCCCCGTGTAAATTTTCACGAGCTTGGAATCGAGATCGCACTTGGCGAGAGATTCGATGCGCGCGACCTGCTCATCGTCGAGAATGAATGTATTCGACGCCACTTCCTCCGCGTCCGGAAATGCCAACTCGAGCGCTTCATTCCGAGAGTAGAAAACCTTCGCGTCGGCACTTACAGCAGCAAAGGCGGCGAGTAGCGATACGACGAGCACTGCAGATCTAGAAAACAAAACCGACTCCCAAGTTGAATTCGTCGGGCAACCCACCCTTCTTTGCGATTCGGTTGCGATAATCGGCCTTGATGACGACTCGCGGAATCGGCTGGAACGAGAAACCGAGAGTGTAGATTTCGATCTCTTTGCTCTTGTCACGGGAGAAACCGCTCGGAACATCGCGCTGGGTGTCGTAGTACGAGTAGCGGAAGAACGGCTCCAGACTGCTCTCACTGTTGGGGAAGAGGAGTGGCATGACGTCATAGGCGATTTCTCCGTAGACGCCGAGCATCTCTCCGGCGATCGCTTCGCCCGCGGCGAGCTCGCCGGTGCCGCCGCCCAGCCCGACA
>Ga0209987_10000299_pt1 | contig 25426 bp, 28 predicted proteins | sample N074metaG_FD_182134 | JGI IMG/M metagenome (GOLD analysis project Ga0209987, IMG submission 182134) | Deep subsurface microbial communities from Kermadec Trench to uncover new lineages of life (NeLLi) - N074 metaG (SPAdes) (version 2) | ecosystem: Environmental > Aquatic > Marine > Ocean trench...
CAAATGGCGCCGATGGCAGCCACGCTGGTGAACGATGCAATGATTGACAACGTCGTCGCCTATATACAAACCCTGCCCGATACGCCCGCGCCGGCCACTGTTGCTGGGGATGTTGCCCACGGTGCGAAGCTTTATAAACTCTGCGCGTTTTGTCATGGTGCGGACGCGGCCGGCATCGAGGCAATGAATGCGCCACGTCAGGCCGGTATGACCGACTGGTATCTGCTCAGTCAGCTTGGGAATTTCAAGCAGGGACTTCGCGGACATCATCCTGAAGACCTCGATGGCAAACAGATGGGATTCATGGCGCGGACGCTCCAGGACGAGCAGGCAATGAGGGATGTTGTCGCTTACATCAACACGCTGTAGAGACCAATTTGCGAAAAGTCTGCAGAAAATTTATTTAATCACGATCAAAGCCCAAGGGGATTTTGATGGCATACGTTGCAATTGCCGATCGGGATCATGAATTAGTACACCACGATCCGACGACATTTTTCACCAAATACATCTGGAGTCAGGACCATAAGGTCATTGCCATCCAGTATTCGATCACGGCGATTTTCGTCGGTCTGGTCGCGTTGGTCCTGTCCGGAATGATGCGTCTGCAACTTGGCTTCCCGGACAGCTTTTCTTTCATAACCCCGATCAGTTACTACCAGTTCATCACGATGCACGGGATGATCATGGTCATCTTCCTGCTGACGGCACTGTTTCTGGGCGGCTTCGGGAATTACCTCATTCCATTGATGATCGGCGCGCGGGACATGGTGTTTCCGTACATGAACATGTTGAGCTTCTGGGTCTACCTGGTGTCGGTCATCGTTCTCCTCTCGAGCTTTTTCGTAGCCGGCGGGCCGACCGGGGCCGGCTGGACCCTCTATCCGCCGCAAGCCATCTTGCCAGGCACGCCTGGGACCGATTGGGGCATCGTGTTGATGCTGGTTGCGCTCGCCCTGTTCATCGTGGCGTTCACGATGGGCGGCCTGAACTATGTCACGACGATTCTGCAGGCGCGCGCCCGTGGTATGACGATGATGCGACTGCCGCTGTCGTTGTGGGGCATCTTCATGGCCACTATCTTAGGCCTGCTGGCATTCCCGGCACTATTTGTCAGCGCGGTTATGATGACGCTGGATAAAGTAGCCGGTACCAGCTTCTTCATGCCGGCGATCGTGTCAATGGGGGAACAACTGGACCACGAGGGCGGCAGCCCGATATTGTTCCAGCACCTGTTCTGGTTCTTCGGTCATCCCGAAGTCTATATTGTCGCACTCCCTGGATTTGGTCTGGTTTCGGATCTTCTTAGCACGCACGCCAGGAAGAGCATTTTCGGCTATCGCATGATGGTCTGGGCGATTCTCGCGATCGGCGGACTCAGTTTTATCGTCTGGGCTCACCACATGTACGTCAGCGGCATGAATCCCTACTTCGGTTTCTTCTTCGCGACGACCACGCTGATCATTGCGGTGCCAACGGCTATCAAGGTCTATAACTGGGTGCTCACGCTGTGGCAGGGAGATATCCACCTGACCGTACCGATGTTGTTTGCGATCGGATTTATATTCACGTTCACACATGGCGGTCTAACCGGAATATTTCTTGGCAACGTGGTTGTCGATCTGCCGTTGTCCGACACTTATTTTGTCGTCGCGCATTTTCACATGGTGATGGGAGTGTCGCCAATAATGGTCGTGTTCGGCGCGATTTATCACTGGTATCCGAAGATTACGGGCAGGATGTTCAACGAGACACTCGGTAAGTGGCACTTCTGGCTCACGTTCTTGGGCACCTATGCGATCTATCTGCCGATGCATTACTTAGGCTTCCTGGGCGTGCCGCGCCGCTACTTTGCGATGGGCGACACCGAGTTCATGCCTGAGTCGGCGTTTGTGTTGAACCAGAGCATCACGATCTCTGCACTGATCGTCGGCGTAGTCCAGTTGCTGTTCCTTTACAACATGATCGTGAGCCTGAAAAAAGGCAAACCCGCTGGTCCCAACCCATGGAAGGCAACGACGCTCGAGTGGCAGACTCCGGACACCCCGCCGAAGCACGGCAACTGGGGCCATGAATTACCGGTGGTTTATCGCTGGGCGTATGACTACAGCGTACCCGGCTACCCCGACGATTTTATCCCGCAAAATGTGCCGCCGAACCCGGACATTCCCGCTCACGATGACGGAACCCACCACTCGTGACATTTGCGCTCGTGTTCCTCGCCATCATCATGGCGACCGTCATCGGGTGGCTGTTACGGCAATCCCTGAACACGCAACCGTGGGATGCAAACGATCCGCTTGAAAACCAGCCGGGCCGGGGCGTCATAAATGCCAGTCCCGCAAAGATCGGCCTGGTTTCATTCATTGCCGTTGTCACGTCGTTGTTTGCGTTATTCCTGAGTGCCTACCTGATGCGCATGCAACTCGGAGACTGGCGTCCGCTGGCTGAGCCGAATTTGCTTTGGCTGAACACTGGAATCCTCGTGCTGGCCAGTGTCGCATTTCAGTTGACGAGGGGTGCTGCGTCCAGGGGCCAGACGCTGACAGTCAAGGTCGGCCTGGTCGTTGGCGGCGTATGCACAACCTTGTTCCTTCTGGGTCAGCTCACTGCCTGGCAGCAGTTGAATGCGAGTGGCTATTTCATGGCCGGCAATCCGGCCAATGCATTTTTCTATCTGCTTACCGCATTGCATGGTCTGCACCTGCTCGGCGGCATGTGGGTCTGGGGCAGGACCACTATGCGAATTTTGACGGGAGCCGATGCCGAAAGTGTGCGCCTGAGCGTAGAGCTGTGCACCATTTACTGGCACTACCTGCTGCTCGTCTGGATTGGATTGTTTGCCTTGCTGTTGTCGACCTAGAAGGATGAAGACGAATGTCTGAAGCTGTGATGACTGATACTGCAGATGTAATGCTTGTTGGCACAAAAGGGGTCGTCGCCGACTTCTCTGCAGATAAGCAAGCGTTTCAGGTGCCGTGGGGCAAGGCCATGATGTGGATCTTTCTCTTGAGCGACACATTCATCTTCGGCTGCTTCCTGACTTCATACATGACGGTTCGAATGTCGGTCAGGGACACCTGGCCCGTGCCGAGCGAGGTGTTTGCACTGTCGTTCGGCGGCGAACCCATTCCGCTGATCCTGATCGCGATCATGACGTTTATCCTGATCTCATCGAGCGGGACGATGGCCATGGCCGTCAACATGGGCTATCGCGGGGAGCGCAACAAGGCATTCTGGCTCATGATGGCGACTGCGGCTTTCGGCGCGATGTTCGTCAGCATGCAGGCGTTCGAATGGACCAAACTGATCGTGGAAGAGGGCGTGCGCCCCTGGAGTAACCCAATGGGCGCGGCTCAGTTCGGCGCAACATTTTTCATGATTACGGGTTTTCACGGGCTGCATGTGAGTGTTGGTGTTATCTATCTGGTCGTTATCGGACGAAGAGTCAAATCCGGCTTCTACGATAGAACGCGCGGCAATTACGAGATGGTGGAAATAACCGGACTTTACTGGCATTTCGTCGATCTCGTCTGGGTCTTCATCTTTGCATTTTTCTATCTTTGGTAGGATTCGGTAAGGGGTTCTTGACATGGCACAGGAAGGTGGACAGCAACATCCTTTAAGTATTTATTTTGGGATCTGGGGACTGTTGTTTGTTTTAAGTTTTTTCTCTTACATGGTGGACTACCTGAATTTTCAGGGTACCCTGCGCTGGACCCTGATTCTCATCTTCATGTTCCTGAAAGCAGGATTGATCGTGGCCATTTTCATGCACATGGCCTGGGAACGGTTGGCGCTAAAGCTTGCGATCCTCGGTCCGCCGGTTGCGCTAATAGTGCTTGTCTGGCTGATGGTGTACGAAGCCGATTACACCTTCCTGACAAGGATTGTTTTTTTCGGTGAGGGTGCTCCTCTGCCGGTGCATCACTAGCCTGGGCAGAAATCTGCAACGCCGGTTGGAGTTGGGAGGTCCCTGTTCATCCGCCGTTAAGCCTTTATCGCTATAATTGGCCGGACTCAGTTATTTAGCATTAGGTTAAATCAGGTCATAAAACTGGCCCGTAACGCAATCGAAGGAGGTTCCGTTGAGCAATATCGCCAGACGCCATTTCATACAACTGTCGGCCGCTGCGGCTGCTGGTTGTTTCGTTCATCCGGGGTCGGAAGCGCAAGCCCAGGAACTGCCGCAAATTACCGAGGACGATCCGATCGCTGTGGCGCTTAAATATACCCATGATGCGAGTACCGTGGATCCAGCCTTACGCACCCAGCCTGCCGCCGAACAAAGCTGCACCAATTGCGCGCAGCTTCAGGGCGAAGAAGGGGATGAGTGGCGGCCTTGTGCTATTTTCATTGGCAAACTCGTCAACGTGAACGGCTGGTGTTCTGTCTGGGTTCCCAAGCCCTGAATTAATTGCCAGCCCGCCTGGCGGAGCGGGCTACGAATCGTCTCCCGCGCTGCCGCGTTGCGAAAGCATCAGGCGATAGATTTCATTTCGCCCTCGTCCTGTGAGTGACGAAACGACATCCACCGCCTGGCTGTCCGGCAATACCGCAGTAATCTCCTTAAGTAGTTGATTTAAGTCAATATTGACGGCTGATGTTTCTGTGACTTGTCGCCCTTCGACCACCAGCACAAACTCACCCTTGATCGAAATTCTCCCGTCGTCAGTCATACGCTTAAGCTCCGCAAGCGTTCCGGACACGCATTGTTCGTGCAGTTTCGTGATTTCGCGACCGATGAACGCGTGCCGTTCAGGCCCGAACGAAGCAATTAAATCACCTAAGCATTCACCAATGCGATGCACCGATTCAAAACAAACGATCGTACGAGTCTCCTGCGCGAGCTTTTGAAGTCTGCGCTGCCGGGCTGATTTCTTTGCAGGCAGAAATCCTTCGAAACAGAACCGGTCGGTCGGCAAGCCCGCGACAGACAAGGCCGCGATCAGCGCACTTGCACCAGGCACCGGTGATACATGAATACCGTGTTCATGGGCGGCGTACAGCAAACGATAGCCGGGATCGCTGACCAGCGGCGTGCCCGCATCACTTACTAACGCAATGGACTGCCCCTGTTTCAGTTTGCCGATCAACCCGGAAACCAGCGACTCTTCGTTGTGTTCGTGCAGTGCTATTTGCCGGGTTTTTATGCCGAAATGCGATAGCAATCGACCCGTGTGGCGAGTATCCTCGGCAGCGATTAAGTCTGCCTCTTCCAGTACCTGCTTCGCGCGTGGCGACAGATCATCGAGATTACCTATCGGTGTAGCAACAACGAAAAGCGTGCCCTTTGCCAATCTCTTGATCCTTAATTCAGAAAATCTCAGGTAATCTTGCGACAATGATCCCTCTGTACGACATCCTGCCCGTATCCCGGGTCGCGAGGCAAGCCGCATGATCGGATTCGCTATCACAATCGCAACGCAATACCGCGCTGCCACCTTGCTACTTGTATTTGTGGCGATGCTATCTGCTTGTGCTACCGGCGATTTTTCCGGCATCAGCGGCAGCCAGGGAATACCACGTGCCGAACGCGAGGCAAGGAGTGGCCGTTACGCAGACGCGGCAGGAACCTACATTGGCGTCGCGGCCCTTGCCTCAGGTGACGAGCAAACCAGGCTGACTCTGCTCGCCATAGAGCAGTGGCTCTATGCCGGCGACGCCCGCCGTGCCCGTAATGCGTTGCGCGCAATTCCGATTCCGTCCGAGGGCGAGTTGCTGTGGCTGTGGAGCGCGGACGCGGCCGCGCTCAGACTATGGGAAGGCCAGCCCGACGGGGCTTTAAGTTTGCTCGAACCATTGAGCCGTCAACCGTTGCCGCAAGACCATCGCGCCCGCGTCGAGGCGCTACGTGCAGACGCATGGTTTCAGAAGAATGAACCAGTGCGGGCAATTGAACTTTACCTGCAACGGGAAATCTGGCTGGACGACGAATTCAGTATCAGGCAGAACCGGAGACGGTTGTGGGCGGGTCTCAAAGTAAGCGACTCGCAAGTTTTGCGTAACGCAGCAGAATTAACCTACGACAAAAACATTCAGGGCTGGCTGGCGCTCGGATCGCTGGCGAGTACGACCGGTGAGCAAGGTATCGGCTGGGGGAACGGTGTCGTGCAATGGCAGCAAACCTATCGCGACCATCCGGCGATTGGCATCCTGGACGAAATGGACCTGCCGGAAGCCGGAGCGCTGGCGTTTCCACGCCAGATCGCGCTGTTGCTGCCGCTTTCGGGGAACAACGCCGCCGCCGGAAAAGCCATCAGAAACGGCTTTCTCGGTGCCTATTTCAGTGCTACGGCCGAAATCGATGATGCGCAGCTGATCCGCCTGTATGACATCAATGGTCCGGGCGACGCCCTGGCGGCCTACGACAGGGCGGTGCGCAACGGCGCTGAATTCGTCGTCGGACCGCTGTTGAGACGCAGCGTGTCAGAGCTGGCTGCAGAGTCACTGCTGCCCGTTCCCGTGCTGGCGCTCAACTACCTGCCCGGCGATGTGCTCGCGCCTCCGGGGTTCTACCAGTTCGCGCTTGCGCCTGAAGATGAAGCCCGGTCCGCCGCAAGCAGAACAATCAATGACGACCTGAAACGGGGTGTTGCGCTGGTGCCCAACAACGACTGGGGACGCCGCGTATTGACAAGTTTTACGAGCGAATTCGAAGCAGCTGGCGGACAGCTGCTCGATTACCGCAGCTATCAGCCTTCCGACCAGGATTTCTCATTCGAAATCCAGGAGCTGCTGGCACTGTCGCAAAGTGTGCAGCGATATCGGCGCTTGCGCGCAAACATTGGTGGCCCGCTGCAGTTTGACCCGCGGCGGCGGCAGGACGTTGATTTTGTTTTTCTTGCCGCTGATGCGAAGGCGGGCCGCCTGATTAAATCACAGCTCAAGTTTCACTATTCCGGTGACCTGCCGGTTTACTCGACCTCATTTATATATTCGATGGACGGCCGTTCCGACGCAGATCTTGATGGCGTGATGTTCGCGGAAACACCCTGGGTGGTGAATCCGCCCGCATGGATCGCCGATTTTCCGGAGCTGTACGCCGAGTATTGGCCGGCGGAAAAGCGCCTGACGCGTCTGCACGCGATGGGCTACGACGCTTATCACCTGGTCGGCGGATTGTTTCCGGCTCGTACCGGACCGATGGACGAAATCATCGGTGCGACAGGTACGTTGTATCTCGAGGCGGATGGGCGGGTACACCGCAGGATGGCCTGGGCCAGGTTTGAACGCGGCAGGCCTGAACCGCTTCCGGTGGTGGATGAGTTTCAATACCTGCTTGATGAGCTTGGTCCCGATTCCTTCTTTAACAGACCATCCGAATGGCGGACCCCACAACCATTGCCGTAGGTGCTCACTGGGAGAACCAGGCGCTCGAGCACCTCTCCTCCAGCGGGCTCAAGCTGCTTACCGAAAACTTTCGTTGCCGTATGGGCGAGATCGACCTCGTGATGCTGGATCAGGATTGCCTGGTGTTTGTCGAGGTACGCTATCGGAAGTCGAATCGATTCGCGTCCGCAGCATGCTCGATCGACCGCCATAAACAACGCAGACTGGCACGAGCAGCAGCAATGTTTCTCGGTCGACACCCTCAATATCGTGATCATGTCGTTCGCTTTGACGTAGTGGCATTTGATGCGACTCCGGACAATCAATGCACGCTACAATGGTTGCAGGACGCATTCAGACCGGAGATCTGATGAACGCAGAAACCCTGGTAAAGGAGCACTTTGCCGAAAGCATGTCGACCAAACAGGCGGCGGCAAACGTGCTGGCACCCGCTATCGCGCGAGCCGGCCGGCTTATGGCCCAGTCGCTACTCGATGACGGCAAGATATTCAGTTGCGGCAACGGAGGCTCGGCGGCGGATTCACAACATTTTTCTTCGGAATTGTTAAATCGCTTCGAAATGGAACGACCGGGCCTGCCGGCAATCGCTTTGACCACGGATTCCTCCACGCTGACATCGATTGCCAACGACTATGCGTACGACGAAATATTCGCCAAACAAATTCGTGCACTTGGCCGCCAGCACGATGTTCTGCTGGCGATTTCGACATCCGGGAATTCATCAAACGTTAATCGCGCGATCGTCGCAGCGCACGAAAAGGCTGTCAGCGTGGTCGCGTTGAGCGGACATGATGGCGGACTCATGGCGGGGCTGTTATCGGACAACGACGTGGAGATCAGGGTGCCCGCCGAACGAACGGCGCGAATCCAGGAAGTACATCTGGTCGTGATTCATTGCCTGTGCGATTTGATCGACAAGACATTGCTGGGTGGCAAGTAGGAGCCCGGCCAAGCGGGCGATCTTCGTTTTGCCAGCGTAGTGGATTCCTCCTTCGCAAACAGTGCATGGCATGTTTTACAAACATGCCATGCACTGTTTGTCGCCCGGTGGGCCGGGCTCCTACGGATCCTCGGCGCGTCTCTTGACGACAAAGATCGCCCGCCGGGGCGGGCTCCTACGGGCCCTTCCCACAATTCCCATCTCGCGAATAAGCGGAATTATTTGACGACAAAGATCGCCCGGTGGGCGGGCTCCTACGAATCCCGTCGACAATTTTCGTGGGACGAATAAGCAAAAAATAAGCGGAATTATTTGACGACCTTGAGGTGTGCACGATTGCTGCGCGGCTTTTCCTGGTCTTCCGGGTTATCAGGCGGTTCCGGCTGGTCCGCGCCATGCGAGAATATCATCCCCTGGCCGGTCTCTTTCGCGTAAATCCCCAGTACTGACTCGACCGGCACCCAGACGTCGAACGGAGTCCCGCTGAAGCGCGCCCGAAAACTCACCGCGGCATTGCTTAGTTTGAGATTATGTGCGGCCGAATGGCTGATATTCAGAATGATTTTGCCGTCTTCGACGTGCTCGCGGGGTACGGTAACGCCGTCGATCGAGGCATCAATGACGATATGCGGGGTATGTCCATTGTCGCCCATCCAGTCGTGCATCGCACGAATCAGGTACGGCCGCTTGGATCTGCTCGGAGTTTTCATACGCGAAACCGTCGATAGCTGCAGTTCTTACAGACGCATTTCCTGCTCGAGTTCCGTGAGGCTATCCTGAAACGAGCGCCGCTCAAAGACCCTTTTCAAATACGCATCGATCGGCTCAGCCTGGGAACCCAGTTCAATTCCATATACCGGCAAACGCCACAAAATTGGCGCGATACTGCAGTCAACGAGGGAAAATTCGTCACTGAGGAAATATTTCTTGGCGCTAAACAGGTCAACACTGGCCAGGATGCTGTCCCTCAGCATCTTCCGGGATTTTGTCGACAGCTTTCGATCGCCGTCGGCCTCGTATTGCTCGGCCAGCTGATACCAGTCAGATTCTATGCGAAACAGCGCCAGGCGAAATTTCGCCCGGGTAACAGGGTCAACCGGCATCAATGGTGGGTGCGGGAAGCGTTCATCGAGATACTCGATAATAACGCGCGAGTCATACAATACCAGATCACGATCGACGAGAGTTGGCACCGTGTGATACGGATTCAGATCCATGAGATCTTCGGGCAAGTCCGGGCCTTCAACATCGGCAATTTCGATATTGATGTTCTTTTCTGCCAGTACCATTCGTGCGCGATGGCTATGAATGCACGTTGGTTTGGAAAAAAGTGTCATCACGGATCGTCGGTTGGCAATCACTGCCATAATGCGGTCCCCTTCAGCAAGAATGCCATAGCGCTAATTTCTCTTTGCTATCAATCCAGCCTGACCAAATTACCGTCAGGTGACGTCTTTCCAGAATTGCTTCTTCAGCATCGAGGCGATAACCCAGAAGAATGCAAGAAATATCAGAACCCAAACTCCCATTGCCCGCCGGGTCGAGGCAATCGGCTCGCTGATATATTCGAGAAAATTCACGGTGTCGCGAACGAAGCCGTCGAATTCCTCGGGCGACATCGAGCCGGATGTTAGCGTTTCGAAATGTCCGAACACGCTGGCTCCATTCGCGTCTTCGGTGAAAACACCAGTTTGAAAACCCTGCAACTCCCACAGTACGTGCGGCATGCTGGTGCCAGCCAGCATGCGATTATCGACGCCGGTCGGACTTGCGGGGTCGACATAAAATCCCTTGAGGAAATTGTAGATGTAGTCAGTGGTCTTGGCCCGCGCGATCAGGGACATATCCGGCGGCGTCTGGCCGAACCAGCGTGCAGCATCATCGGCAGCCATATTGGCCTGAATAGTTTCAAACGTTCTTTCGGCATTGAACATGAGGTTTTCGATCAGTTGATCTTCGCTCAGCTGAAGATCGTCCGCCATGCTATTGAATCGCACGTATTTCGCTGAATGGCATCCGCTGCAGTAATTCATGAAATTCCTGGCCCCACGCTGCAAAGAACTGACGTCGCCCACGTCGTTGTCGGCAGACTCCAGCTCAATGCTGGTGGCGGAAAATACGTAACTGCCGGCAAGCAGCGCTGCCAGCGCCACGGCGATCATTGTCGCCTTATCCATGATAGACGACCCTGTCAGGTACCGGCTTGGTCTTGTCGATTGCCGTGTAATACGGCATCAGCAGGAAAAAGCCGAAGTAAACGACCGAGAAGATTCGCGACATGATGACGTAGATGCTGTCCACAGGCTGCATTCCCAGCCAGCCGAGCGTGGCGAAACTAATGACAAACAGGGTAAGTGCCAGTCTGTAAATCCAACCCCGATAACGGATAGACCTTACCCTCGAACGATCCAGCCACGGCAGGAACAACGGCAGCAGAACCGCGCTGGCCATCAGGACTGCGCCCCAGAGTTTGTCCGGAACTGCGCGCAAAATCGCGTAAAAAGGCGTGAAATACCAGACCGGTGCGATGTGTTCAGGCGTCACCATCCTATTGGCAGCCTCGAAATTCGCATGCTCCAGGAAGTAGCCGCCCAGATCAGGTGCAAAAAACACCACGGCGCTGAAAAGCATCAGGAATACGATGATGCCGACCAAATCCTTGGTGGTGTGATACGGATGAAACGCCACACCATCCAGTGGGATGCCATCCGGACCCTTGTGGTCCTTGATCTCGACTCCGTCGGGATTGCTCGAACCGACATGATGTAACGCCACGATATGCACGAAGACCAGTGCAATTAACGCGATCGGGATGAGAATTACATGCAGCGCAAAAAAACGGTTCAACGTGATATCCGATATTGAGTAATCGCCGCGGATGTACTCGACCAGGGTTTCACCGATAGCTGGGATGGCGCCAAACAGGGAGATAATCACTTGTGCCCCCCAGTACGACATTTGTCCCCACGGCAGCAGGTAACCGGAGAACGCCTCGGCAAACAACGCAAAGAAGATCATCATGCCGATGATCCAGATCAGTTCGCGGGGCTTCTTGTAGGAACCGTAAAGCATCGCCCGGAACATATGTAGATAAACCACGATAAAGAAAAACGACGCACCCGTCGAATGCATGTAACGAATCAGCCAACCCCATTCCACGTCACGCATGATGTACTCAACCGATGCAAACGCCTCGTCGGCCGACGGCTTGTAATTCATCGTCAGAAAAATGCCGGTGAATAGCTGGATCATCAGTACAACCATTGCCAGGACGCCGAATAGGTACCACCAGTTGAAATTCTTGGACGCGTAGTATTGAGTGATGTGGTATTGCATCGTTTCCGTCAGCGGGAAACGATCATCGATCCACTTCATGAAACCACCCTTCGGGACGCCGATTTCTGATTCGATCCTGGCCATTACGCTGCTCCCGAATCGGCGCCGATCATAATGAGGTCCTCACGAATGAACCGGTAGGGCGGAACACGCAGGTTGTCCGGTGCCGGCACCCCTTTATACACGCGTCCGGAAAGGTCGAAACGCGACCCATGACAGGGGCAGAAAAAACCGCCGAACCAGTCGTCCGCCGGACCAACGTCTATCTGCGCAATAGGCGCACAGCCGAGGTGAGTGCAGGTCCCCTCGACGACCAGAAACTCCGGCTTCATTGAACGATATTCGTTAACGGCAAACTCGGGTTGCTGGTCTTCCTTCGCCGAATCGGGATCTACAAGCAGGTCCGTTGACAGCGGCAGGCGAGACAACATTTCCTCGTTACGTCGCAATATGAATACGACCCTTCCGCGCCACATAACGCGAATCATCTCGCCAGGCTCAAGCGTGCCGACGGGAACCTCGACCGGCGCACCGAGCGCCTGTGCACGAGCGCTGGGCTTCAGCGATGCGAGGAACGGATACATGGCAAACGCGATGCCGACACCGCCGGTCACGGCGGTGGCAACAGTCAGGAAATGACGTCTTTTTTGATCAACGTCGTCGGTCATTCAGGACTCCCATTCACTACATTTCTCAGCGTTGGCACCGAAATCATTAAAATCACTTTTGCACAGGCATTTCCCGGTCCAAAATGCCGGCGCACAGCCCGGAACCGCGTATCAATGACAGTTGCGCCTTGCATTGCCTCGCCTAAGCATCCCTTGCAACGATTTGACAGGCCCTCTCACTTGGACGGTGTAGTGCTTTATTCGAAACCAGGTAAATTTGCAGCAGACCCCGTTTGCCGTCAGGATGACGGATAATTTGGGACTGGGTGCGAAACCAGTGGCGCATTATACACGCGGCCACGCAAAATTGGCTAGACCGTAAAACAGCGATGTCTCGCCATCCGCGTCCCCGAAATTGCCTGTAGCAACGCTTGGCGGTAGCCCCTTGGCGAGACTTAAACCGATTTTGATATTCCTCGTTCAGTCGATTGTGGTCGGGCTCGCCGCCGCTTTCATCGTCGTTCTCGTGCGACCACAACTTTTGCCGGCTCTGCAGTCTGGCCGGGCCGCTATCTCCGGTCAGCCAGCGAGCTACGCCGATGCGGTAGACATCAGCGCACCGGCGGTCGCCAATGTCTATACCCGGAGGCTCGTCGCCACGAGCGACGCGTCAGGAGGTTCGGGCAGGTTCCAGATCAACACCAGCCTCGGCTCAGCGGTGGTCATTGATTCTGAGGGATATCTCGTCACAAATTTTCACGTCGTTGCCGACGCAACTGAGATTCGGCTGCAGATGGCTGACGGGCGCATCGCGAATCCTGAAGTAGTTGGCGTTGACAGCGAAACAGATCTTGCTCTTCTCAAGGTTGACCTCGGCCCGTTGCCTGCGATTCCTCTTGGCCGGTCGGACCAGTTGCGCATCGGCGACGTCGTGCTGGCGATTGGCAATCCATATGGCCTGAGCAAGACCGTAACCCAGGGCATCGTCAGCGCGACGGGCCGCGGCTTGCTCGGCCTCCTGACATTCGAGAATTTTATTCAGACGGATGCGGCGATTAATGAAGGCAATTCGGGCGGCGCGCTAATCAACAGCAGAGGCGAACTGGTTGGCATCAACACCGCCGTCCTGGCGCAGGACGCCGGAACAGAAGGTATAGGCTTTGCGATCCCGATAGACCTGGTCCGCGGCGTCGTCGAAGAAATCAAAAAGCACGGCCGCGTTATTCGCGGCTGGGTGGGACTGATCCCGGACGAGCTGAGCCGGGCAGAATCTGCGGCGCTGGGGCTCGATCCGAACGTGGGCATTCTTCTTAGTTCAATCGTCCCTGAAGGGCCGGCCGCCATTGCAGGCCTGCAGCGCGGCGATGTGATTCTGGGCATAGATGGCGAGTCGATACGCTCCCGTCAGCAGGCGCTACTGCTGGTTGCACGACTGAATCCCGGGGAGCAGGTGGAGATCGAGGGCTGGCGAGATGGCGAGCGTTTCCGGGTCATACTGGTGGTGGCCGAGCGGCCGAAGCTTGCCACCACAAACTAGCAGGCGATATTTGTGGGATGGCAATGGGCATGGCGCCGGTTATTTGTTGCCTGTTCGGGAGAAAGGAATTGTGGGAAGGGCTCGTAGGAGCTCGCCCCAGCGAGCGATGGCTTTACGCGGGCACTCTCCTGATTACTGCGCCTAACTGGTGCAGTTTTTCCTCGATGCGCTCGTAGCCCCGGTCGATGTGGTAGATGCGATCCACCAGCGTTTCACCGGTGGCCGCCAGACCTGCGAGCACGAGTCCGGCAGAGGCGCGCAGGTCGGTCGCCATGACCGGTGCCGCCGTAAGTTCGTCGACGCCGCAGCATACCGCCGTGTTTCCTTCAATTCGAATGTCAGCGCCCATGCGTTGCAATTCCAGAACGTGCTGAAAGCGATTTTCGAATATCGTTTCGGTGACTGTGCCGACACCTTCAGATATCGCGTTCAGGGCACAGAACTGCGCTTGCATATCGGTTGGGAATCCCGGGTACGGTGAGGTTCTGATGTCGACTGCCCTTGGACGCCGGCCCTGCATGTCGAGTTCGATCCAGTCGCTGCCGAATTCGATCCCTGCGCCGGCTTCCTGAAGCTTGCTGGTCACCGCCTCAAGGCTGTCGGGCGCCACACCATTCAGGCGAACTTTGCCACCGGTCATCGCGGCGGCAACCAGGTAAGTACCGGATTCGATTCGATCCGGCATCACTTTATAGTCTGCGCCGCCCAGTGCCTTGACGCCCTCGATCCTGATTACGCCGGAACCGGCGCCGCTGACTTTGGCGCCCATCTCGTTCAGAAAATTTGCGACATCCCCAACCTCCGGCTCACGCGCGGCATTTTCGAGAATGGTTTCACCCTCCGCCAGTGCCGCAGCCATCATGAGATTTTCGGTGCCGGTGACCGTGATGGTGTCGAACACGATATGGGCGCCGTGCAACTGATCTGCCCTGACCCGGATATAACCATTCTCTACAGATACTTTGGCGCCCATGGCCTCGAGGCCTTGCAGATGCAGATTAACCGGCCTCGCGCCGATCGCGCAACCTCCGGGCAACGACACGTCGGCTTCGCCGAAACGGGCAACCAGCGGTCCCAGCACGAGGATCGAGGCACGCATCGTTTTGACAAGTTCGTAGGGCGCGCAGAGCCGGGTCACCGCGTTGCCGTCGACCTCGATATCCAGTTTTTCATCGAAAGTTGCCTGCGCGCCCATGCTCTGCAACAGGGTGATCATCGTAGCGACGTCTCTGAGCTGCGGCACATTCCTGATCGTGACCGGCTCGGTCGCAAGCAAAGTGCCAGCCAGGATTGGCAGTGCGGCATTCTTCGCGCCCGAAATCGAGACGGCGCCCTGCAGGCGGGTGCCACCTCTTATGAGTAACTTGTCTACCGCCTACTCCCCCGGGTCCCGCTCCAGTGCACGCCATTCGTCGGGTGTGTAGGCACGGATCGACATGGCATGAATCCCATTGCCCATGAGCGTGCCCAGACACTGGTACACAAGCTGGTGCCTGGCAATCGGTCGCTTGCCGGCAAACGATTCGGATACCACCAGGGCTGCGTAATGGGTGTTGTCGTCGCTAAACACTTTCACGTCGGCACCCGGTAGCCCGTCGTCGATCAGGGCCTTGATTTCTGCCGGATCCATGTGCTGCCTGCCTTTGCCCTCGAAAGGCGCGCAGTGTAGCAAGAAGCGGTGCCGATGATATCCATGGCCGCCTTCCATTGTGTATTATTGGCATCCCGAGTGGGATTGCCGGGCACAGCGCTGCCATTAACGAAGACGGCGACGAACCGGACCTGATAACCTGAAAACCTGACCTATGCTTGGCAATGCTTTCGAAGTAATTGTCGGCTTGCTTCTCCTAGTCTGGGGAGCGGACCGATTCGTCCATGGTGCGGCCGCGACGGCCCGCAACCTCGGCATTCCACCGTTGTTGATCGGCCTGACCATCGTCGCGGTTGCCACATCTGCTCCGGAAATACTTGTCTCCATCGTCGCCTCACTTCGCGGCGAACCCGATTTGGCGATCGGCAATGCGATTGGTTCCAATATCGCAAATATCGGAATGGTACTGGGTGTAGTGGCCATACTCCGGCCGATCGAGTTGAAGTCAGCGACGCTGCGGCGTGAAATGCCGGCGCTTCTCGCGGTAACCCTGCTGACCGTGGCGTTGTTCCTGGACTCGTTCCTGAGCAGAGTCGACGGACTGGTCCTGCTGACCGGCCTGATCATCGTTATGTTCTGGCTGACACGACTGGGATTTCGTTCGTCGTCCAGTGATCCGCTGCAAGCTGAATTCGATGCGGAGATTCCCAGGCACATGAGTATGCGACTCGCCATATTCTGGCTGCTCGTCGGCATCGCGACCTTGCTGGTCGGCGCCGAATTGATGGTTGACGGCGCTATCGACATCGCGAAGGCACTCGGCGTGTCAGAGGTCGTCATAGGCGTTACATTGGTGGCGCTGGCTACCAGCCTTCCGGAGCTGGCTGTCTCGGCGGTCAGCGCTTTCAGGGGCGAGTACGGCCTTGCAATCGGCAATATCGTCGGTTCCAACATATTCAATCTTCTTGCAGTCATCGGCATCGCCGCAGTGATCCAGCCAGCCGCGCTGCCACCTTCAGTGCTTTCACTGCATATTTTCGTGATGGTCGCGTTTACCCTGGTGCTGTTCGCCATGACCTATGAATACGATGGCAGGGGGCTTATCACGCGGTTTGAAGGCTTTGCACTGCTTGGCGCATATCTTGCGTACCAAGCCTATGTAGTGGTGCAAAACGTTTAGAATCAACGTTTGCGATCAGCCGGAGCCAGTGCTTTGATGGAGACCTCACCGAAAGATTTGCTTGCGCTTGCCGCGGAGGTCCTGGACATAGAGTCGCGCGCCGTCAATCAACTTAAATCCCGTCTTGACGATTCATTCACTGCGGCCTGCCAGTTGTGTCTCGATACTGATGGCAGGGTCGTTGTTACCGGCATGGGCAAGTCAGGGCACATCGGCGGCAAGATTGCGGCAACGCTCGCGAGCACCGGAACGCCGTCGTTTTTTATGCATCCAGCCGAAGCCAGTCATGGTGACCTCGGCATGATCACGGCCAGCGATACCCTGCTGGCCGTCTCCTACTCCGGAGAGACACAGGAGATCGTGACCATCCTGCCGCTGGTCAAACGCATGGGAGCAAAGCTGATTTCGATGACAGGCAAGCCCGGTTCCACGCTGGCCAATGCGGCCGACGTTCACCTCGATGTGAGCGTCAGCGAGGAAGCCTGCCCACTCAATCTTGCGCCAACAGCGAGCACGACCGCGACGCTGGCGATGGGCGACGCAATGGCGGTGGCACTCCTCAAAAGCCGCGGTTTCACAGCAGAGGATTTTGCGCTTTCGCATCCAAGCGGCCGTCTCGGAAAGCGCCTGCTCCTGCGAGTCGAGGATGTCATGCACGCGGGCGACAGGGTTCCGGTTGTTAGAGGTGAGGTCAACCTCAGCGACGGGTTGGTGGAGATGACACAAAAAGGACTCGGCATGACCGCGATCGTCGACAACGGCGGCCGCCTGCTCGGAATATTCACAGACGGTGACTTGCGGCGTGCGCTGGACGCAGGAAAAGACGTGCACAAGACAGACATGAATTCGGTAATGCACCGCGGTTGCATCACCGCCCGTCCGGACATGATGGCCGCAGAAGCCGTGCGTATTCTGGAGGAAAACAAGATCACGGCACTCCTCATCGTCGATGACAACGGTGTGCTGGTCGGCGCGCTGAATATCCATGACCTCTTCCGTGCGGGTGTGATGTGACCTCAAGTACAAGGGCACCTCTACATGCCTGTCGTGGCCGCGCCGTAGGACTGTTGCACGTCTGGCAAGGCGGATACGCGACGACAGTATCTGGATACGGCAAGCGTGTCCAACACCGCCAGACGTGCAACAGACCACGGCCCATGCGGGTTGCGGCCAGATTGCGCCGCGACTTTGTTGCGCGCCTCGCCAAGGACTGGGCCATTCCCTTCGGCACACGTCTCGTCGCGCCATCAATCTGGCCCGCAACGCGGCTCACGAGAGGTATGTAGAGGTGCCCTCAAGACAAAAGATCCCTGGGAACCTCGGCCTGGTCGCGTTCGACGTTGACGGCGTCCTGACTGATGGCCGATTCTGGCTGTCGGACGACGGCGTGGAATCGAAAGCATTCAATACCCAGGATGGCTTTGGCATTCGCCAGCTTCTGCGTGCCGGGTTGGAAGTCGCAGTCATCAGCGGGCGCCAATCGAACGCAGTTGAAAAACGAATGTCAGAACTGGGGGTGACTCACGTGATCCTGGGCTGCGGCAACAAAGTAGCCGCGTTTCAGTCACTGATCGATAAACTCGGTATCGAGGCATCGAATACCGTGTATGTTGGCGACGACGTGCCCGATATTCCGCTGTTGCGGCGTGCCGGTTTGGCAATCGCCGTCGCGAATGCAGTTGCTGAGGTGAAGGCGGAATGCGCATTGACGACAACGGCTTCCGGCGGGCATGGCGCCGTGCGCGAAATCTGTGACCTGATACTGGAATCACGGAACCTGAATTGAGGGCTACCTTTAATGAATCCGCAAAACATCACCACATTTGCCGTGTTGCTGTTCGTTGCGTTCGGCACCTGGTACCTGGCCCGTTCGCTGCAGCCTGCCGAAATTACGGAAACCGTGTCGGATGGCACTAGCCACGGCTTCTATCTAAAGTCCGCACGAATTTTCGGCACTGATGCTGATGGCCAGTTGCTATATGAAATCGAAGCCGATTTTGTTGAACAACAAGAAAATAATGAAATTGCGATGCAGCATGTGCGGATCAGGTATTCGGCGAGCTCAAAGGTGCCCTGGACGATCAATGCAGATGAGGCGACGATCAGCGAAGATCAGAGTCTGCTCCGGCTCAGCGGTCATGTGATCGCAGTCAGTGACCAAGGATTTGGGGGGCAGATCACAGAGATTCGAACGCCACAACTGGATATTGTACCTGCGATGTACAAAGCCGAGACCAACAGCCGGGTGCAAATTCGAATTGGCTCGCGGAGCCTCACAGCAACCGGCATGCTAGCATTGCTGCAAGAGAACCGGCTGCAACTAAAATCCAATGTCAGCGGCAAATTTTTGCCCTAGCAGGCTGTTGAGATAATCGTCAGGGCCCGGAATTTTTCTGATATGCGAATCGTCCGATCGATAATTCACTTGAATCACTGCGGCATCACGCTGGCAGCGTTGTTGCTATGCGGTTCATCGTACGGTCAGATCGATGAACTGGTGTTGCCTATCTCCCTTGATGCTGACTCCACGGACTACGATGGCAAAAGTTCGATGCTGATGTTTCGTGGCCTGCGATTGACACAGGGAAGCATCGGTATCGAGGCTGACGAGGGCCGCGCAAGCAAACTCGATTTCGAAGACAGTGTCTGGCACTTTGCGGGCAACGTCGTCATCGATACTGAAAATGCTCATATCGAGAGCGATACGGCGGATCTCAAATTTACCGGCCACGTACTCCGCCTGGCAACCATTACAGGATCGCCCGCAACGTTTGAAATGAAACGGCCGAACAGCAACAAGGTTACTTACGCAGAAGCCGGCCGACTCGAATATGACTTCGATGCCGGCGTGGTGGAATTCTCGGATCAGGCAACGATTACCGAGGGAGGCAATCAGATTTCCAGCAATTACCTCGTCTACAACATCAAAGAACAGCGCATCAATGCGCGGTCCGGTGGCGAGGGGGATCCAAGGGTAAGAATTACCTACACACCGGGCACAGCGGATGATGCAACTGCAGGAGATGCCGCGGCGGAAAGTGAAGAGATTCAGGACCAGCCGGGCAGCCAGGATTCGCAGGGGACTGGCGATAAGCTCGCGGACGAAAAGGACGCCGATTCGCCGGAAACAACCGGAGACATTCCCCGGTGAGTATTCTGAGCGTGCAGAATATTGCCAAACGCTACAAGTTTCGCGAAGTTGTCAAAGGTATCTCGCTGGAAATAAGCAGTGGCGAAGTCGTTGGCCTGTTGGGTCCGAACGGCGCCGGCAAGACAACGGCTTTCTACATGATCGTCGGGCTGATTGCATCGGACCGCGGACAGATTCTGCTCGATGGGAAAGACCTGACTGCCCTGCCGATGCACCGCAGGGCCGCACTTGGCCTTGGTTACCTGCCGCAGGAGGCGTCGATTTTTCGCAAGCTGACGGTTGAGAAAAACATACTCGCCATCCTGGAAAATCGTCCGGAACTGGACCGCGCGGGACGCGAACAGGAACTCGATCAACTGCTTGACGAGTTGCATGTCGGTCAGGTTCGAACGAGCCTTGGTATCAGCCTGTCGGGTGGTGAAAGGCGGCGCGTGGAGATTGCCAGGGCGTTGGCGGCCAACCCGCGTTTCGTCCTTCTCGATGAACCGTTCGCCGGCGTAGACCCGATCTCCGTCCTCGATATTCAAAGAATAATCAGGCACTTATGCGATCGCGGGATCGGTGTTCTGATTACTGACCATAATGTGCGGGAAACGCTCGGAATTTGCTCGAGAGCCTATATACTGAACGACGGCAGCCTTATCGCTTCCGGGTCTCCCGAGGAAATTTTGGAAAATCAGCACGTTCGGGAAGTGTATCTCGGACAGGAGTTCAAACTCTGAGTCAGAATTGCGCAACGATGGTTAAAAACAGACAATTCACCGGGTTACGCAGCGTGCCGGCAGCAGAAAGCGCAACCAGGATTCAGGACACGTTCTACCCATGCTGAAGCCTTCACTGCAACTGAAACTCGGCCAGACGCTGACGATGACGCCGCAATTGCAGCAGGCCATTCGCCTGTTGCAGCTGCCGCTGCTCGATCTCAGCGCGGAGATTCAGGAGGCACTTGAAGAGAACATTATGCTGGAGATGGAAGATCTTCCCGATGTTCCGAAAACCAGCGGCGAATCGACGGCCGAAATCGAAACCATCAAGGCCCAGGACAGCTGGCAATCAGCTGCGATGGAGCGCATTCGCGACGGCGGCTGGAATGGTGAAGGCCGCCCCGTTAGTGAATACGCCGACCTGAGCGGACAGACGCTGCGCGAACACCTGTTATGGCAACTCGAACTCGAAGACTTCAGCCCGCGTGAGGCGCTGATCGGCGAGGCGCTGGTAGACGCGATCAATGACGATGGCTACCTGACGATCGAACCTGAAGACGTCAAGGATTTCCTCGATGACCAGGCCGGCGTGACGCTCCAGGAAATCGAGGATACGCTGGCCAAGGTCCAATGCCTCGATCCGGCGGGTATCGGCGCGCGATCGCTTGCCGAGTGCCTGGTATTGCAGCTCAGGCAACTGGAAATGTCGACGCCGGGACTCGAACTCGCCATCAGGCTGGCGCACGATCACCTCGAACTTATTGCCAGCAAGGAATACGGGGAGCTTCGACGCAGCCTCCGGACCTCGGAGGTCGATCTTGAGGTCGCACTGGCGCTGGTCAGGAGCTGCAATCCAAAGCCCGGACTTGCCGTCAGCCCGGCAGCACCGGAATACATCATACCCGATGTTTTTGTGCGCAAGATTGACAAACGATGGCAGGTTGAAATCAGTGCATCCGGTATCCCGCGACTATCAGTCAATCAGCAATACGCCAAACTCCTGCGGGGCAATGGCAACCATGCCGCTTTGCGATCGCAATTGCAGGAAGCGCGCTGGCTGGTGCGCAGTCTCGAGATTCGCAATGAAACGCTGCTCAAAGTGGCGACCTGCATAGTGTCGCGTCAAAAAGAGTTCCTGGAGCATGGCGACGAGGCGATGAAGCCGCTAGTATTAAGAGACATTGCCGAATCAATTGGCATGCATGAATCCACTATTTCACGCGTCACAACGAACAAATACATGCATACGCCGCGTGGCGTTCTCGAATTCAAATATTTTTTCTCGAGCCATCTTTCCACGCTGAAGGGAGACGATCAGTCATCAACGTCTGTACGGGCAAAAATTCGCAAGCTCATCGGTGCAGAGAACCCGGCCAAACCGCTTAGTGACAGCAAGATCGCCGTCATGCTTGCCGATGAGGGCATCAGGGTCGCAAGGCGCACAGTGGCGAAGTACCGTGAGGCAATGAAAATCGGGTCGTCCAGCGAAAGAAGAACCAGGAAACCCAGGTAAGTATTTCAACTGATGTCAAAAACCGAGGAGGCTCGTAACCCGTATATATTGACAGTTAAGGCAACGCAGTCATTCGGGACGTCCTGGATTGTCCCTCCAGGCAGTTAACCACAGGAGAATATTATGCAGCTAAGCGTTACAGGACATCACGTCGAGGTGTCTGCTCCATTAAGGGAGTATGTGGCCAATAAAATAGAGAAAATTGAAAGACATTTTGACCATGTTTCAGATGTGCATTGTATTTTGACAGTGGAGAAATTAAGACATAAAGCAGAAGCGACTATAAACGTCAATGGCGGTACCATTTACGCCGATGCAACTGAAGAGGATATGTACGCCGCTATAGATGGGCTTGTTGATAAACTGGATCGTCAGGTTAAGAAATACAAAGAAAAGATGGCCGATCATCACGCACGGGATTCCCACAAAAGGCAATACAGCTAGACAGTAACAACAGCGTACTGGCATTTATTGTTGCCAAAAGTTTGTCGCGAGCTTGCGCATTAACATGATTCTCGAACACATCATCCACCCTGACAGCGTTCTTTGTAACGTAACTGCGCGCAGTAAGAAACATTGCCTGGAAATTCTGAGCGAGCTACTCACTCGCCGCAACCCGGACATCGCCTATGAAGAAGCATTTGTCAGGCTCATCGAACGGGAAAGACTGGGTTGTACGTCTCTCGATAAGGGCGTCGCGTTTCCGCATTGCCGCCTCGACGGTGTTAAAAAGAAGTCCGCCGCACTAATTAAGCTACTGGAGCCCGTCGATTTCGACTCGATCGACGGTGAAAATGTCGACCTCGTGTTTGGTCTTATGGTGCCATCCGATCTGGAGCCGGCTGACCACGACGAGATCAAATCCATCGCACACTTTCTCAGGGATGAAACTTTGCGCGCGAGACTACGCAGCGCAAACAGCAGCAGCGAACTTTACGAGGCGCTGCTGGCAGGTCAGCATGAACCGGGCCGCAAAATGCACAGTGCATAACAGGCTTTGGCAATCGCCCGCTGTGAAAACGTCCGACGAAAAACGACTGATCATTGTTAGTGGACTTTCCGGGTCCGGAAAAAGCGTCGCGCTCCATGTTCTTGAAGATCTTGGCTACTACTGCATCGACAACATGCCGGCGGCGCTTCTCAAGTCGCTGCTCGACGAGGTTACAAAGCCGGGTGAAGAAAGAGCAACCCGGGTTGCCGTCGGTGTAGACGCCCGCAACCGGCTGAACGACCTCGAGGCCCTGCCCGGCCTGATCTCCGAATTGCAGCGTGGCGATGTGCAGACCGATCTCCTGTTTCTGCAGGCAAGTGATGACATTCTCCTGAAGCGTTACAGCGAGACGCGGCGACGTCATCCCCTGGCGGATCAGGGGACGGAGCTGCGAGCGGCAATCGCCAGCGAGCGAGAGTTACTGGGCCAGGTCATCAACGCCGCCGATCTGATCATCGATACCTCGCGAACCAGCATCTATGAACTCGCCCAGGTGATTCGTGAACGCGTCGATCGCCGCAGGATCAACATGCTGTCGGTGCTGATCGAGTCGTTTGGCTTCAAGCACGGCATTCCATCGGATGCGGATTTTGTGTTTGACCTGCGATGCCTGCCCAATCCCTACTGGCAGGCCGAATTGCGAAGCCTGACCGGGCGCGATTCCGAGGTCGGCGAATTCCTGGATTCAGAGCCCGACTTTACACAAATGTACGAGGACATCCTGGCGTTCCTGATGCGCTGGATTCCAAAGTACTTAAGCTTCGACCGCAGCTACCTGACCGTGGCACTCGGCTGCACTGGTGGCCAGCACCGTTCGGTCTATATGACCGAAAAACTGGAAAAAGCGCTTAAGGAAACTCACGATCCCATACATACGCGGCATAACGAGCTTCCTGGTTGATTGATGCGCCGTAGGAGCGGCGTCTCGCCGCGATTCAATGTGGAATCGCGGCGAGACGCCGCTCCTACACGCAGCGATGGAGTCAGACTCCATTGATGCGTAAACTTCGCCTCGACCGCAAGCAGGACTCACCTCATGGAAGCGAGAAAACACACACAGGCCAACCTTTCACTGTTGCGCGAAATGCTCGGCAGCGGCAGCATGCGCTCTGCGCAAATGCTGATTGGCAGTTTGCACCCGTCAGAACTCGCGCGGTTGCTCGAATCGCTGCCGCTCAGGGAGCGCGCCGTCATCTGGGATATGGTCGACCCGGAGAACGAAGGTGAGGTGCTCGTCGAACTGGCGGACGAGGTTCGCGACGGCCTGATCGCAGGCATGCGGACTGACGAACTCATGGCGGCCATCGAGGGCATGGAACTCGACGACCTTGCCGACCTGATCGCCGATCTGCCGGAGGCGCTCACGCAGGAAGTGCTGCGCTCGCTCGACCACCAGGATCGCGAACGTCTGCATGCCGTATTGTCCTACGACGAGGACTCAGCCGGCGGCCTGATGAACGTCGACATCGTCACCGTGCGGCCGGACGTAACGCTCGAGGTCGTATTGCGCTATCTCAAGGCCCGCGGCGAGATTCCCGACGGCACTGACACGATTTATGTGGTCAATCGCGGCAACGAGTATTTCGGCTCGCTGTATTTGTCCCGATTACTGACTCTCGAGCCGAGCCGGTCGGTCGCCGAGGCGATGTCGACTGACATTCAACCCATTCCGGCGCACACCCCGTCCGAAGAGGTCGTGTGGGAGTTCGAAAATCGCGATTTGTTATCGGCGCCGGTTGTAGACGACAACAATCGATTGGTTGGCCGTATCACCGTTGACGATGTCGTCGATGTAATTCGCGACGAGGCGGAGCACTCGTTGATGAGTGCAGCCGGTCTCGATGAAGAAGACGACATGTTTGCGCCGGTGGTCAAAAGCGCACGCCGTCGTGCCTTGTGGCTTGGCATAAATCTCATCACCGCTTTTGTTGCCGCCTCGGTCGTGGATATGTTCCAGACGACCGTGGACAAGATCGTTCTTCTGGCCGTGTTGATGCCGGTAGTGCCGAGCATGGGCGGTGTAGCTGGCAACCAGTCCCTGACGATCATTACGCGCGCGATCGCCCTGGGACAGATCGACCGGACGAATGCCGAGGGAATTCTGCGCAAGGAATTGCTGGTCGGCATCCTGAACGGCCTTGTCTGGGCGTGCGTTGTCGCGCTCGCTACTTATGCATGGTTTCAGGACTGGCGCATTGGTGGTGTCATCGCCGGTGCCATGATGATCAACCTGGTCGTAGCCGCACTCGCCGGATTCGCGGTGCCGTTAACGCTGAGACGGATGAAGATTGACCCTGCCCTTGCCGGGGGTGTCGTTCTGACTACGATCACCGACGTCGTCGGTTACATGTCGTTTCTCGGGCTTGGCGCGATCTTCCTGCTCTGAAGTAAAAATGGCTCTACGCGGATTCGTGTGGGTTGATATTGACATTTCCGGGTAGCAAAAATTAACCTGCCACCACTGCTGTCCCATAAACTCTGGTAGCGATGCCGTCGAGTGAGGTGGCAGCCTGAGGTTCAGG
>Ga0209987_10000300_pt1 | contig 25358 bp, 22 predicted proteins | sample N074metaG_FD_182134 | JGI IMG/M metagenome (GOLD analysis project Ga0209987, IMG submission 182134) | Deep subsurface microbial communities from Kermadec Trench to uncover new lineages of life (NeLLi) - N074 metaG (SPAdes) (version 2) | ecosystem: Environmental > Aquatic > Marine > Ocean trench...
TGATCGCCGTCAGCACGGCTCGTCCCCACGCCCCCATGCGAATTCCCCTGCGGAGCGCGCTAGGGGGTATCCGAAGGGGCGGGCGAGTCGCCACTCCGCCTGAGTGATCTGCACGGCCGTCATGGCCGCGATCGTAACCGATGGGTACATTTCCCGCCGTGGCGCGGCTGCCTCGAAACCCGAAGCGCCGGGCCAGCTCGCTCCGGAAACTGAATTCAGTCGGATGTCATCCAAGGGAGAGGCTCGATGAGCACGTTTGGAATCTTGGTCGGAGGCGGCCCCGCACCGGGCATCAATGGTGTGGTGGGTGCCGCCGCCACCGTCGCGTTGCGCGGTGGTCATCGTGTGGTGGGAATTTTCGAGGGCTTCCGCCACATCATGGCCGGAATTACCGACCAGGTGGTCCAACTCGATCGCGCGTTCGTGGATCAGATCCATCTCAAGGGTGGATCCGTTCTCTACACGTCACGCGCCAACCCCACCAAGGCGCCCGAGGCGATCGCGAACTGCGTGAAGTCTCTCGACGCATTGGGCGTCGACTTCCTGATCACGATCGGTGGCGACGACACGGCCAACTCGGCGATGCGCGTCGCGGAGGCCGCGGGAGGACGCCTGCGGGTTGTCCACGTTCCCAAGACCGTCGACAACGATCTCCCGCTGCCGACCGGGATCCCGACCTTCGGGTTCGAGACTGCGCGAGAGCACGCGACCGCGGTCGTCGAGCGGATCCTCGAAGACATGCGCACCACCCGTCGTTGGTTCTTCATCATCATGATGGGGCGCACCGCGGGTCACCTCGCGCTTGGCGCGGGCAAGGCCGCGGGCGCACCGATCTCATTGATTCCCGAGGATTTCAGCAAGCTGCCGATCCAGATGGACGACGTCGTCCGCACCCTAGAGGGAGCCATTGTGCGCAGGTTGGCCGAGGGTCGCCCTGATGGCGTAGCAGTGATTGCCGAGGGGATCGCCGAGCACCTCGACGAGAACGATCCGATCCTGCAGGGCGTTCCGCGCGACGAGCACGGACATATTCGGCTCGCGGAAATCCCGTTGGGCAACGTACTTCGCAAGGCGGTCCGCGAATCTCTCGCGAGCCGCGGTGTAGAGGTTGCGATCGGCGAGAAGGATGTAGGCTACGAGGTTCGCTGCGGCTATCCGACGGCCTTCGATCGCGACTACACGCGTGACCTCGGCGTTGGCGCAGTGCACTGCTTGCTCGAAGGACACTCGAGCGCGCTGATCACCCGCCAGTCCGGAGCCATTGTACCCGTTCCGTTCGCCGAGATCGTTGATCCCACGACCGGTCGTGCCAGGGTGCGACACGTCGATACGTCGTCAGATTCGTATCGCAACGCGTTGGCCCTGCAGGAGCGCATCACCGCCGAAGACCTCGCCGATGAGAAGATGCTGGCGCGGATCGCCGAGGCCGCGAACCTCACGCCGGAGGAGGCGAAGGAGCGCTACTCGCCGCTCTGAACGGGATGATTCTGGCCGCGGCCCGCAGAAACAGGCGGATTTGGCTGCACGCTCGCGCGGTGCGCCATCCCCTCGCGGCTCCTGATCGTAGCTTTTTGCCCACAGGGCGATGCCTCGGCGGTTTACCAGAGCCCGACCGGTCTGGTACAACCCCCACAGCGCGAATTTCGGGGGTTCCGTGAAGGCTGAGCGCGACAAGAGTCTCGAGCGCCAGATGCGCGCGTTCCATTGGGTCCGGTTACTCGCCGAGTTGCCCGGGCGTCTCGCGGGTTCGCGCGAAGAGCAGGAAGCCGCTGATCGGGTCGAGGCGTGGCTGCGCGAGATCGGGATCGAGGAGGTCAGCGTACAGCCGGTGCGCGGTCGGCCGCACCCGTCGTGGGTGGCGGGTCTGCACCTCGGCCTCGGAGCCATTGCTTGCGTACTCGGGGGCGTGTTGGGTGTCGTCGTAGCGGGTGTCACCGCCTACTCGTTCAGCCGAGAGTTACGCGCGCGCGAGTCGCTGTTCTCTCGCTGGCTACCCGCCGCGGGATCGCTCAACGTGATCGGACGGGTCGGATCGAGTTCGCCAAGCCAGCGCGTGGTTTTGTGCGCTCCGCTCGATGCCGGGCAGCCCGGCTGGATCTCCTCAGAATTTCTCGCGGGTTGGAACGCCCGGCGCGTGGATCCGACGCTGGCATCGCGAACGCCCCGAGGGCCGGCCGCCGTCGCTGAGGTCCTGCTCTGGTCGGGGGTAGCCGCGGTCGTTTCGAGCTGGCTCGGCGCGAGCGGATTTCTGCTTGCAGCTGCCACGATGTCGATTGGCATCGCACTCGCTGCGGGATCCTTGGTTTCGCTCTGTCAGGCGCGACCGGTGCGGGCGCCTGGCGCCAATGACAACGCCTCCGGAGTCGCCGCGATGCTGACCGCTACCGAGCAGTTGCTCGCGTTGCTGCCGCCGGGCGTCGAGCTCTGGATCGTCGGTAGCGGCGCGGGGGGCGCCGGCTGCAGCGGAATGCGGGCGTTTGTCGACGCGCATCAGGATTGGCCGCCTGAACACTCACTCTTCATCAATTTCAAGTGCGTGGGCGGCGGCGCGCTTCACTACATTCGCCGAGAGGGACCCCTCGGAGAGACCGCGTACTTTTCGCCGCTCATGGAAGTCGCTCGTCGAGTGTCGGCAAGCGGATTGTTCGGAGAGTTGACACCCGTCGATTGGCCCGAAGACACCGATGGTGGAGCCGCGGTGCGCGGAGGTTTTCAGGCGCTGTCGCTGCTTTCCCTCGAGGCAGACGGGTTGCCACGCAACCAACGACCCGCTTCAGATCTTCCCGCATCACTCGATATGGAGACCGTGATTCGAGCGGCGGACTTTGGCACAGCGGTGGCCCGCGCAGCACTGCGCGGAGAATCGGGACCGATTTCATTATTGTGATGCAGAAGGCGGGCGCTTGCTTCCCGTAACTTGACGGCTGTTGATCGGCTGGAAGATTTTCCATGCTCGAAATGTTTCGCAATCTCGGTGCAGGCCTCTCTCGGTTCACCGAGCGCTGGGTTCCTGATTCGTGGGTGATCTGCATGATTCTCACGAGCGGTGCGCTGATTCTCGCGGTGTTCGGTGCAGATGTCGGTGTGGAAGAGGCGGTTCTCGCCTGGGGTGATGGTGTCTGGATCCTGCTCTCCCTCGCAATGCAGTTCACGATCGCGATGGTTGCCGCACACGCCTGCGTTTCGTCTCCGATCGTATTTCGGCTGCTCGACCGACTGGCTTCCATTCCCGATCCGGAGCGCCCCGTGCAGGCGGTCTTCTTAGCAGGCTGTTTTTCCCTTGTTACCGGCTATCTGAACTGGGCGCTGTGCCTCGTTGCCTGTGCGTTGTTCGTCCCGTTCATTTGCCGACGCAACCCGAGGGTCGACATTCGCGTGTTGATTGCAGCGGCGTACCTGGGGTTGGGGACCGTCTGGCATTGTGGATTGTCGGGCTCCGCGCCGCTGATTCTCGCGACGCCCAACAATCCGCTACTCGATCCATCGTCGGGGGTGCCCGTTGTCGACCGCCTCTATCCGGTCACCGAGACGCTCTTCAATGCTTTCAATTTAATCTACATGGTAGTCGTCGGTGCGGTGAGCCTCGGCGTCGTGGTGGCTCTGCACCCCACGCACAACGCCGTAACGCTCACGCCTGAGCAGGTGAACGCGATTCTTCCGAAGCCTCCCGCGCCCGAAGGTGTACCGACGTCGCCGGCCGGCCGCTTGGAGTCATTCCGCGGCTGGGTGTGGCTCGCCGCGATTTTGCTCGCGTATCCATTGGGTCACTCGATCTGGACCCAGGGTTTCGGGGCGAGTTGGACGATCAACGCCTACAACGCCACGTTCCTCGTGGCGGCACTGCTACTGCACGGGCGCCCCATTTCGTTTTTGCGCGCGTGTCGCCAGGGTGTCGACGCCGCCTGGGGGATCATTCTGCAGTTCCCCTTCTATGCGGGAATCTTTGGCGTGATGCAGAACACGGATCTCGGCAAGTGGATCGAATCGTTGTTTACCGAGTTCGCCACCCAGCGTACCTATCCCGCTGTGGTGTATGTCTACTCGGCGATCATGAATCTCTTCGTGCCCTCGGCGGGTTCGAAATGGTTGATCGAAGCTCCTTATCTGTTGCCAGCAGGGGAGCAACTCGGTGTCTCAACCGTCACCGTGTTGCTCGCCTACGCGTATGGAGACTCCACGACCAATCTCATCCAGCCCTTTTTCGCGATTCCGATTCTTGCGGTCACCAGGCTGAAGTTTGGAGACATCGTTGGCTACACGTTCATTGTGGCTCTGGCCTGTTTCGTGGTCACGCTCGTCGCAATGGGGCTAATCTCGCCTTACCTGTAACTGCCTCCAGAATGTCATAACCTCTGCGGCGGGCCGGTGGAAATCGGTTCGGGGGATGAAGTCATATGAACATCGCCATCGTGGGAGCCGGACGGGTAGGGCAGACCCTGGCTGAGAAGCTTGCGCGCGACGGACACGATGTGTCCCTGATCGAAACCGATTCGGCCAAGGTTCGAGCGCTCTCGGAGACGCTCGACGTTCAGGTGATCGAGGGGAACGGAGCGACGGCTCCGATCCTTCGACAGGCGGGCATCGAGAAGGCCAACCTCGTCGTTGCGGTGACCGACCACGATGAGGTGAACATGGTCGTCGGTCTGTTGGCGTCGTTCGTCTTCGATGTGCCGCGGATCGTCGTCCGCCTTCGCGATCCGGACCACGCCGAGGGGTTCGATCTGATCGGACAGGACCACCCCGGTGAACACGTTTGGGTGAATCCGGACGTGGCGGCAGTGGATCGGATCGCATCGCTGCTCGAGGTGCCCGGTGCAGTCGACGTGGTCTCCTTCATGGACGGGGACCTGGTTGTCGCCGGCTTCCGAATCGGCGCGAAGTCGGACTTCGTCGGTGTCCGCGTATCGGATCTCAATTTGCTCTTCGCCGCGACCCCGACACTGGCCGTCGCAATTCACCGCAACGACGACTGGATCATTCCCCACGGCGGGGAGGAGATCGCGATTGGGGATCTCGTCTACTTCGCGATCGCGCGTGAACACCTAAACGATGTGCTCCCACTGGTCGGCGTACCGAAGGATGATCGCCGTACGATCATGATCGCCGGCGCGGGGCCGATCGGACTGGAACTCGCGCGTCGACTGGAGGCCGATGGTGGCCGGACTGTCTTGATCGAAAGTGATGAGAAGCTCGCCCAGGAAGCCTCAGAGCAGTTGAACGACGTGCTGGTCGTGAAGGGGCATTCAACGGACCAGATGCTTCTAGAAGAGGAGAACATCGATCAGGTGTCGACCTTCGTTGCCGTCACACCGGATCACGAGACCAATCTCGTCGGAGGCCTTCTTGCGAAACGCCTCGGAGCGGGGCGCGCCGTGGTGCTCGTCGACAATCCTGCCCTCGTCGATCTCGTCGGGGCAATCGGAATCGATGCGATCATCAGCCCGCGCTTGTTGGTGATCGGACTTGCCCTTCAACATATTCGCGGGGGGCGCGTGCGGACCGTTGCTCAATTGCTCGAGGACCGGATCGAAATCGTGGAGACGGAGGTCAGCAAGCGCAGCATGCTCGCCAAGGGGACCCTCTCCGAAATCAAGCTTCCCCGTGGCGTCTTGGTGGCGGCGTTCAAACGCGGCGATCGTCTGCTCGTTCCGCGAGGCGCAGATCAGGCCGAACCGGGTGATCGGGTATTGCTGATCTCGACGGCCGAAAACGCTTCCAAGCTCGCTGACTTCCTCTCCGAGTAGAGAAAGTGAGCGCGAGCCCCATCCGTTGAACGTACTGCGTGATCTAGAACTTCTCGGCTGGCTGCTGGTCGTCATAGCGGCCGCCCAGCTGATTCCCGCAGGTGCGTCGCTGGTCTGGGGTGAACCGGCACTCCCCTTTTTCGCGAGCGCAATTGCCGCCGCCGTGCCGGGAGTGTTGATTGCGAGTGCGAGCCAGCCGGCCAACAATCGCCTGCGGGTTCGCGACGGTTTCGTGTTGGCGTCCGGCGCGTGGCTGTTGGCGGCGTTGTTCGGAGCTCTTCCGTACGTGATGACCGGTACGCTGCATCCACTCGACGCGTTCTTCGAAAGCGTCGCGGGATTCACGACCACTGCGTCGAGCGTATTGCGGTCGGTTGAAAGCCTTCCCCGTGCATTGCTGCTCTGGCGCTCCATGACGCAATGGCTCGGTGGGATGGGGGTGCTCGTCGTCGCGGTTGCACTACTTCCATTTCTGGGCATTGGGGGCATGCAGTTGTTCGCGAATGACGAAGCGCGGAGTACAGCCGATTCCGGTCGCCCCCGTTTCACCGCCGTGGCGCGTCGCCTGTTCGCGGTCTATCTCGGTTTGACGGTGCTCGCATTCGTGCTGCTCTTCGTCGCTGGACTCGGCTCCTTTGATGCCGTCTGCCATGCGCTGACGAGCGTTTCGACCGGCGGCTTCTCGACCCTCGACGGATCGGTGGGTAGCTTCGGTTCCAAAGCCGTAGAGTGGGTTCTGGTCGTCGTGATGTTCCTCGGCGCGACCAACTTCGTGATCCACTATCGGATCGTTAGCGGGCGGAGCACAAAGCTCTGGCGCGACGGTGAATTCCACTACTACGCGGGCGCGACCGTCATTGCGAGTGTGCTCGTGGCGTGGTCGATTTCGGGCAGCGCCGGTGCCTCGGCGAGTGCTGCACGACCTGCGATCTTCCAAGTCGTGTCGATGCTCTCCGGCACCGGTTACTACAGCGCGGACTACGGGAGCTGGGGTACCTTCGCCCAACTGATTCTGCTGGGCTTGATGTTACTCGGTGGGATGTCGGGTTCGACGACAGGTGGCGTCAAGAGCCTGCGCTTGCTGATCGGAATTCGCGCGCTCTTGCATTCCTTCAAGATGCTGCTTCACCCTCACGCCGTGCATCGTGTGAAGTACGCCGGGCGAGCCATTCCGGACGAAATCATCGCCGCCATCTGGGCGTTCTTGACGGCCTTCTTCATGATCGTCGCGCTGGCTGCAGCGATCGTGGCATCGGCGGGTTACGACCTGGTAACAGCAATTTCGGTCGCATTCAGCGTGACTTCCAACGTCGGCCCCGCTCTCGGCGCGGTGGGCCCAGGCAGCAATTTTGCCGACTTTCCAGACTACGCGAAGTTCGGCCTCTGCTTTTGCATGCTGGCTGGGAGACTCGACGTCTTCACGATTCTCGTCCTGTTCCGGCCACAGTTCTGGCGCGCCTGACCCAAGCCGAAAGCAACACCCTCTTCTCGATCGGCCGATCCACCGCGCGTCGCGAGGCAGCGGCCCTCAAGAGATGGCGTTCCTTTTGGATAGCCTCGGCCACTGGGCCCCCGCCGAGTAAAGCCCACTCAATCGGTAACGTTGCTTACGGGATAGCCTCGGCCACTGGGCCCCCGCCGAGTAAAGCCCAGTCAGGAGGATTCGGAACTGCGCGGGCTTAGAGGCGAACGCGCGGTTGCCGTCGTCGGCCAGAACTTCGACCGAGCAGTGCGCCCAGTGCCATTCCGGCGAGGACGATACCAGCGCCCGTGATCCACTCGGGCCAGCGGGCGCCCGCGCTCAGTTCGTAATTCTCGCGAGTGAGTCGATCGATCTCGAGCAGCTGCGCCTCGTCGTCACTCTCGAGTTCGTCCTTGGCGACGCGCAAATCGGTGGTTTTTTCAGAAAGCTCGGTGACCTGCCTTCGGAGCTCCTCGGTGTCGCGCGCCATGCGTTCGAGTTTGATCCGCGCGGGCGGGCTCGCCTGCAGGAAACCCGCGGACACCCAACCCTCTTTCCCCTCTGCGGTTCGGACCTTCGTCCAGCCTTCGCTCCGGGTCAGGATCTTCGCCACGTCTCCGGTCGAGAGGCTGCCGATGATTCGATATTGCGTGCCGGCGCCGGTGCGAAGCGTCAATGTGACTTCTTTGTCCATCACCCAGGCCTCCTGGGCGTGCCCTGCGGTTGCTGAGAGCGTCATCAAAGCGATCACGGAGAGCGCGATCCATGCGGGCACGCTGAGATCGCCGACCGAGTTCGGCCGCAGTCGCGTGGCCTTTCTCACAATGGGCACCGAAGGATCTGGATTGGGCATTTCGTCTCCGTCAAATCGCGAAGAGGGGGTGGCTCCCCGGGTAGGACTCGAACCTACGACTTGGCGGTTAACAGCCGCCCGCTCTACCAACTGAGCTACCGGGGAATGCTCAAGGGCCGGGATTCTAGGAGAGAGGCCCCGAAAATCAATCCGGCGGTCGCTTGGGTATCGAGATCTCGACTGGCATCGACCGTGGCGCCAGACTCTGGTCGTTTCTCTCCAGAACGACCGTATATCGATAGGTCGCGCCCGGCCTGACATCGCTGTCGATGAAGCTGTTTCCGGCCGAAAACCCGAGATTCTTGTTCTGTAACACCGCGGTTCGAAAAACGTGGCCGCCCCGGAAGCCCTCACCGGTCCTTTCATCCCACTCCAGGTGAACGCCGTCCGGTCGAACGGTCGCAGACAGTCCGTAGCGCTCGCTCTCGACCTCGATCGGATTGGCCGGACTGCTTTCCAGGCCGTCTCGATCGATTGCTACCAGCGTGTAGGAAACCCGCTGCCCGGCTGCGACTGCGGCGTCAGTCACCGTCGTGTCATCGGCGCTCAAACTCGCAATTGGCGTGGGCGAGTCTTCGCCCTCGAGCGTGCGGTAGAACCGATACCCGACGATGTCCTCCTCGACGTTGCGGTCCCACGCCAGCACGTTCGCGCCCAAGTGCTGTTCTACGGTGCGAAGTCGGATCGGGGGAAGCGGTTCGGGTTTGGTGACGGCGCGTACGGGCTCTTTGGCGGCGATGCCGAGGCCGCCGGCGGCGTTTACTGCGATGACCCGATAGTAGAAGACGCGAAGGTCTCCGAGGTCGCGATCGACATAGATGGTTTGGTGTCGGCCATCGATTTCCGCGAGAAGTTCGAAGGGTCCGCTACCGGTCGGGCTGCGCTCTACTCGATATCCCACCACGTTGAGATCGTCGGAGGCGCGCCAACTCAGCGGAACCGCGCGGGGCTGGCGGCTGTAGGCGCGAAGGTCCTCGGGGGCTTCCGGCGGGAGGGCAGTCGTCGCCACCACCAGCGAAGAAACCTGGGAGCCCAGCTGTCCGGCCGACGAAAAAGCGCGGACCCGATAGAACCAAGAGATGCCATCTTCGCTTGGCTCGCTTTCGATCGGATCGCCGTCTTCTGCAGTCGACACCGGCGGGGTCGGCGGAACGGTATTCCGGTCGAGGTAGGTCGTCGTGAGCCGCCTGGGGATTCTTGCCAGCTCCTCGAAGGGGCCGTCGCGCTCGGCAGCGCGCTCGACCACGTAGCCGCCGACGTCCCCCACCAACAGCGGTTCCCACTTCAGGGGAATCATGCGCAATTCCCCGCTGGCAGCGCGCAGTCCTTCTGGCGCCTGGAGGTCGACGGTAGATTCGAGGGCGACTTCCGTCACATCCGGCGAGGATTCCCTTCCGGCTGTGGGCAACCACGCGAAGTCCGTCGCGCATCCCGATAGCAGCAGTCCCAATGCCGTCGCGCAGGCTCCCCGATGGTTGCGAACACCCGTCATCGGTCAGCGATCTCCGCTCGCGACGTCGGGCTCCGACCGCAGCGCCTCTAGATTTTCCAGCTGGGTCACGGCGCGCGCCGCGTACGCGCGAGCGCGTTCGTTACCCGGGTCGATGAGCAACGCCTGACGCCATGAATCGAGTGCAGATTGGAGGTCTTCATCCCGAAAGTGGATGCGACCCTCTTCGATCAAGATTTCCACCTGTGGTGTGATCCGTAGACGGATCTCGGCCAGGTGTTGGCGCGCATCCGCATGGTCCGAGAAGGCATTCAGTGCTTGCTGATCGTGAATGATCGCAGCGAAGTCATCGCCCGAGGCTTCAGCGGCTAGCGAATTCTGGTGGAATCCCTCTGCACGAATTTCGGCGTCGGACGCGAAGGCCTGTGGTGGCTCGAACGCGGCCGGTTCACCACCAGCCGCCTGGCTCGCGCGCCGGATTGTTTCGATGTAGGACAGATATCCGCGCGCGGATTCGTTGTTGGGGTCCACCGCGAGTACCGACTGAAAGGCGCGCTCCGCTGCGATGTGATTGCCTTCGCTGAATCCGCGCCGACCCACTGCGAGGAGCCGCGTGATCGATTGCTGCAGCCCCGCATCCAGCTCTCGTTCCACGGTCTGAAGCGCGGGATCGAACGGGTCGAGGGTGCGGAGCTTCTCGACACTTGCGCCGGCTTTCGCGAGATAACCCGCTTCGAAATCTGTCCGGTACTGGGCTCTCAACTGCTGTCTCTCACGAACGACTTCTCTGGCCAGATCCTGGACGTGCGCCAGCGTCGCGGCATCGTGGGGCTGCAGTTTGAGCGCGAGTCGGTAGTTGATGATCGACTCTGCTAGCCGCTCCTTCGCCTCGAAGTACCGAGCGCGTTGTTTGTACCGGACGACGAGTTGATGGAACTCCTCTTCGACGACCGTAATTCGCTCCTGTGCCTTCTCGTGACCTGCATCGTCTTCCGGGATCGCTCTCCAGGTTTCGAGCGCCGCCAGGCGATCTCCTTCGCGGTACATACGCTCGCCGACCGCGAGCGGTGTTCCACATCCGGCCCACGAGAGTGCGAGCAGCACATATGCGATTCGCTTCACGGCTTCGACGTAGATCCGGGCGTAGGAGTCGAGTTTGTTCCAGAGACCAATTCCGACGGAGAAGCCGCTTTGGCGTCGGGGTTGATCGAATAGACGTGAACGGGCTCCGCTCGGCCCGAGAGCTGCTGCTCTCCCTCGAAACGCATCGCAACTGCGCTTCGAACGCGACGCTGAACGGCTTCCGATACGAGGATCTGGGCAGGACGCGCCAGTTTTTCGAGTCGATGGGCAACGTTTACGGGATCGCCGATCGCCGTGAAATCGGTCCGGTGATCCGAGCCGATGTTTCCGACCACGACGGGGCCCATATGGATTCCAATGCCGAGATCGACCGCCAACCGCTCGGGTGTGTCGTCTACCTTGATCTGCTGGTTTCGCGCGGCGATCGCATTTCGGATTTCGATCGCCGCGGAGACCGCCTGTATCGGGTGATTCGCGTCGGGGATCGGAGCGCCGAAATATGCCATCACCGAGTCACCGATGAATTTGTCGACGGTCCCGCCGTAATCGAGGATGCGGTCCGTCACCAATTGGAAGATCTCGTTGAGCAGTGAAACGACACGTGTCGCCTGCAGGCCTTCCGCGAGGTGGGTGAAGCGGCGGATGTCGACGAAGAGCACCGTGACTTCGCGCTCGATCCCGCTCTGTGGTTCGCCGTCGGAACTCTCGAGTAGTTGGCTCAAGACGTAATCGCTCACGTAGCGGCCGAAAGCGGTCTGGATACGCTCTTTCTGCTGGATCGAGTCGCCCATCTTGTTGAACGCGCGGGTCAACTCGCCCACCTCGTCTCGCGAGGTGGGGGGAACCCGGACGGAGAGGTTTCCAGAGCTGAGTTGTTCAACTCCGATGCGGAGCCTACGCAGGGGCCCAACGAGCAGGGCTACGAATGCGATCCCCGCGAGCACACCAAACATCACCACCGCGATCGCGGCTGCCGCAAGTTGCTTCGCGTTACTCTGCACGACGGGATCGACGAGCACGGTCAGGTCGAATTCGACCTGCGCTTCACCGACGCGCACACCGCTATAAAAGACCGGGGCCGCAACCAGCAACCTTGACCCGTCCCTCGATACTTGAAGGGTGTCGTCCTTTGCGATCGCCGTTCCGTCCCGCGGCGCAAGAATCGCGCCGCGCTCGGCCGGATCGAGCGAGGCCGCGATTCGTCCTTCGCGATTCAACAAGCGAGCGGCCACGACGCCCTCGCCCGTGCCCACGTCCTCGACGAGTTGTTCGAGGGTCAGTTCGTCGCCGAAATCACCCCGTTCGACGCTTAGCAGCGATCCTCTGGCAGCACCCGCCAGATGTTTCGCGACCGCGCGGCCGCGCTTTTCGACCTCGGCCTCGAGTGCGCTGCGCTCGTGTTTCGTCGCGATCACCGCGAGGCTAACCGAGGCCACGACGAGCAAGCTGACGACCAGCAGGCTGAATTTGATTTGGAGCGATCGCAATCGAGCAGCCTCGTACTCACGAGGAGCGAGCGCCCCTCCGCAGCGGACTCGACTGCAGGCCGCGGGGGCGTCGACGCTGCTCCACGGGATTAGTTGGACATCGTCACTTCCACTAGGAGTTCGCGCGACCGCGCGCTGCGCGAACTCCTAGTCGAAGCGAATATCCAATACCTCGAACGACCGACTGCCTTTTGGCACGCGGACCGTCACTTCGTCCCCCTCGCGCTTTCCGAGCAGGGCACGCGCCACCGGAGACGTCACCGAGATCAATCCCGCCGAGACATCGGATTCTTCTTCACCCGTGATCGTGTATTGGACCTTCTCTCCTGTGTGCTCGTCGGCCAGCACTACTGTAACCCCGAAGCGCACGGTTTCGGGTGGATTTTCGCCGATTTCGATGACCTGGGCTCGGGCGAGTTTGTCCTCGACGATGCGGATCCGACCTTCGACATGGCTCTGCTTTTCCTTGGCGGCGTGGAACTCAGCATTTTCCGAAATATCACCGTGCGCACGCGCGACTTCGATCTCGTGCGAAATGCTGCGGCGGTCGACGGTCTTGAGCCGCTTCAGCTCTGCTTCGAGCTTCACGTAGCCGCCGTGCGTCATGGGAATGCGATCGGACATGGCCCTGCTCGCCTCTGCGCTCGAGAAACCGGTTACCATCCGGTCCGAATGTGAAAATCCGACGCCTCCTGGGGAGAACGCCGGCTTCACGTCAAATTACCCGCCAGCGGGAACTCCTGCAACGAGGTTTCGAGTTCTTGGACCCCCAACCCGAGGAGAATCGAGAAGCCCCGGTCGACGCCCCCGGGGGACGTGAGCCCTCCGTCGTCCAGCTGGCGTTGCTCTTCTACGGAGCGCTGTTCGCGATTGCGCTCGCGTGGTCGATCTGGAGTGGCCGTTCGATCTTCTATGCGACCCCGGCTGCGGCTGAGGATGGGGTATCGCCGCTGCTGGACGTCGGGTTGGGGCTAGCGGTTGCCGCCGCGACGATCGCGGTGTCTCGGAGGATCACAGAGAGCACCCGATGGGGCGACGCGATGGGTCGCGCACTCGCCGAACTGCTCGGAAGGCGATCGCTTCGCGATTGCATCGTGCTTGCCGTCTCGAGCGGCGTGGCCGAAGAGGCATTCTTCCGAGGCGCGCTGCAGCCCGCGTTGGGGTGGCTGCTAGCGAGTCTGATTTTCGGACTCGTCCATCTTGCGCCCAAACGAGAACTACTGCCGTGGACGGGCTTTGCGTTGTGTGCGGGGTTGGTACTTGGCGCCTTGTTTGAAATCACGGGCAACCTCGTGGCTCCAGTCGTGGCCCACGTCGGAATCAATGCCGTGAATTTGAGACGTCTGACGGTGCGTTACGGGTGAACTTCAGTCGTCGAAGCTGTCGCCGTCGATGAGGCGGTCTTCCAGGACTCGAAGCAGATAACCCAGAAGCAGCAGGTTCGGCAGGCGCTTCAGGGTATTGCCTCGGATTCCCTCGGCTGTTCCGAAGTCTTCCGCATACGAGGTGAAGAACTCGAGTGTTTCGAGCGGGACATTTTTCGCGAGAACCTCGTTGATCTGTTCGACCGGAAGTTCACCGAAGAGTTCGACCAGTTCCCATGCAAGTTCTGACCGCTTGAGTTCGTCGCCAGGAGTGTCAAAAATCGCCATGTGCTTAATCCACCACTGTAAACATCGTGAACATCGGATAGATCGGATGTGTCTCGTGCAGGCGCACACCGACGGAGAGAAGAGCATCCTGACATCCGATAAACCTGATGTCAACGAAGCAATTGCTCGAAGTCGTCGAATTTAAGTTGCGCATTCGAGCGCCTAGATTCAAGGTTGCATTGTTGGTGCGTGTTCAGGAATAGGCAACAAAGATGTGCCTTACGCTTGCTCGAACACTCACTTCCTGAAATGAATCAGAGAGTCAACGCACGAGTTGCGCATTGATCTTCGATTGCAGGCATCCTGTGAGTGTGGTCGGAGAGGCGCGAAGCCGCGATTTCGTGCGCTCTGTACCGAGTGGCGGGAATTTGGTCGGGGCGACTGGATTTGAACCAGCGACCTCTTCGTCCCGAACGAAGCGCGCTACCAAGCTGCGCCACGCCCCGAATCCAAGTCCGCGAGGGACCCCGCCAGTATGCCAGGTCTCCTGGGCTCGAACCACCGAGCGTACGAGAGCATTGGCGCCGCGGGAGGGGGGTTGGATACCTAAGTCGAAGCGGCCTGTCGAAGGGCGGCGATCGCCTCTCGGTAGTCGGGTGCGCCGAAGATCGCGGTACCTGCGACGAACGCGTTGGCGCCCGCGCGGGCCGCGCTTGCAATCGTATCCTCGGTGATCCCGCCGTCGACTTCGAGCGCGACGGTGAGTCCGCGATCGCGGATCCAGCCCCGAATGGTCTCGATTTTCGCCAGCGTGCCGGCGATGAATCGCTGGCCTCCGAACCCCGGATTGACGGTCATCACGAGGACCTGATCGACGTCGCCAATGACGGCTTCGACAGCGTTGGCGGGTGTCCCCGGATTGATGGTGACCGAAGCGCGTGCACCCGTCTCTCGAATCTGAGCAACGGTTCGGTGCAGATGAGGGCAAGCTTCCGCGTGGACTCCGACAGTCGTTGCGCCGGCCTTGACGAAGGAGTCGATGTAGCGCTCCGGCTGCTCGATCATCAGGTGCACGTCGAGCGGTAGTGGTGTTGCGTCTCGGACGGCCTCGACGATCTGGGGTCCGATCGTGATGTTCGGCACGAAGTGTCCGTCCATGACATCGACGTGGATCCAGTCGGCACCCGCATCGGTGACGGCCTGAACCTCGTCAGCGAGTCGCCCGAAGTCGCAGGCGAGGATCGAAGGTGCGATGACAGATTGCTCCGTTGTCATGTTTTTCGCTCGAACCGCGCGGCGAAAAAGCCGTCGGTGTCATGGATGTCGGGAAAGGTTCGCAGAAATCCGTCCGAGTCGGTCACGGTCTTGACCTCGTCCGGTACGGCATCTTCCGAGATCGGCGCGAAATCGCGCGGTCCGCGCAAGAAGTGCCTGGCAATTTCCTCGTTTTCTTCAGCGAGCACCGTACAGGTACTGTAGACGAGCGTTCCCCCTGGTCTCAACACCTTGGCCGCGCTCGCTAGCAGCGCCCGCTGGATCTCGGCGAGGCGCGCTGGATCTCCCGGTCGGACTCGCCATTTGGCGTCGGGGTTGCGGCGGAGTGTCCCGAGCCCCGAGCAGGGTGCGTCTACGAGGATCCTGTCGAAGCCGCCCTCGGGTGCGCACTCCGCGAGAGAGCGCGTCCCATCGCGGGCAACGGTGCGGATCCCGGTGAGCCCAAGTCGGCGCACCGCCCGCTGGACGAGGTCGAGCCTGCGGGTGTTGCGATCGACCGCGACGACGGATCCCGCCGGGCCGACCCGCTCCGCGATCGCCGTCGTCTTGCCGCCCGGTGCTGCACAAAGATCGAGAATCCGTTCACCGGGCTGCGGGTCGAGCAGTGCTACCACGAGCTGCGATGCCTCGTCCTGCACGGTAAAGCGCCCGTCGAGAAAGTTCTGGTCTCGAGCCGGGTTTCCCTTGCGTCCGAGCACGATCCCGTCCCGCGCAAACTGGCAGGCGCTGGCATTTGGGAAATTCTCTCGAAGGTCTTGCAACAGCGCGCTCGCGTCTCCTCGAGTTCGATTCGTGCGAATCGTCAACGGCGGTGGTTGGTTGCTCGCGTTTGCGAGTGCGACTGCGCGCTCGACCCCGAAGCGCTCGATCCAACGTTCAGCGAGCCATCGGGGAAGCGAGAGCGCGTGGGTCAGGTGTGCGATCGGGTCGTCGTGAACCGAAGGGAGCACGATCTTCTCGCTTTCTAGCGAGAGTCGGCGGAGGACGGCATTGACGAGTCCCGTCGCTCGGTTCGCGCCAGCTGCGCGGATGCAGCGCACCGACTGATCAACCGCCGCGCTGGCCGGTACGCGTTCGGTGCAGAGCAACTGATAGGCACCGAGTTGAAGCGTGCTCGCGACCAGCGGCTCGAGTTTGGCGAGATCCTGGTCGACGAAATGGCTCAGGTAGTAATCGATCTTCCCACGCCAGCGGAGTGTTCCGTAGACGAGATCTGTTGCGAAGGCGCGATCGGGTGCGTTGAGCGCGGAGCGCCCGAGCGCCGAATGGAGCAGGATGTCCGCGTAGGCACCCGCACTCGCTACGCGCTCGAGGACGCGTAGCGCGAGCAGCCGCGTGTGTGTGGGGGCCGACGTTCTCCGGCGGTCTGATGTGCCCGGCCCATCGGGACGCCCACGGTTCGGTCGCGCCCGCGTTTCGCGGCTGAACTCTTCAGGCACTTCGGTTACCCGAAGCGACCCTATTCAGCGTCGGTATCGCAATGTCAGTTCTTCGCTTCACCATGCGAGTCTAGCCCTCATTTTCGTCGACGGCGCGCATTTCCCGTGATGGCGACGCACGCGGCCGGGAATTTCTGTCGGTGAGATGCGATCTGGAAACCGAAAATTGCATTCACCCTGAGCTGAATCGCGAGTCGCGCGGACTCTCAGCCGAGATGAATACCGTCGAGAATCGGCCTTCCACGAACGAAAGCCTCGACGTCCATGGCGCGTTTTCCGGGCCGCTGCAAAATGCGCGGTAACATCCACCCATCGCCCGTCGCGATCCGCAGCCTTTGTGCAGCTTCTACGCAAACGGTTCCAGGCGCCAGATCAGCCGGGCTGGCATCCGAGCGCGCGTCGAGGATCTGCAGGCTCTCTCCCTCGAAGGTCGTGTACGCCCCCGGGTTCGGAGCCATCGCGCGAACCCGTCGGCACAGCGTCCTCGCAGATTCCGTCCAGATCAGCTGGCCGTCGGAACGCTCGATCTTAGGCGCGACTGTGGCTCGTGTAGCGTCCTGAGGGATCCAACGGACGGAATTGTCGGCGATTTGTTCGATGACCTCCTCGAGGGTGTCGGCAGTGAACTTCGAAAGGCGCTCCGCGAGTTCGCCCGCATTCTCGTGCTCGCCGATCTCTATTTCGCGCTGCAGCGCGACCGATCCAGCGTCCATCTCTTTTTCTACACGCATGGCGGAAACGCCCGTGACCCGCGCACCGTCGAGTATGCAGCGGGGAATCGGAGCTGCACCCCGGTAGTGGGGCAACAGGCTCGCGTGACCATTGATCTGGTAACCCAGCGAGCTGACCTCGCGAATGCTCTTGGGTAGGAACTGCCCAAATGCAACCACGACACCGAGATCGGCTTCACACGCGCGAACTTCGGCGAGCACTTCGTCGTCTCCGACGTTTTCGGGGCGTATCAACGGTACGCCCGCGCTCAAGGCGACATCGGCAACGGGCGCGGGCGACGGCTTCCGACCTCGCCCGCGGCGCCGATCGGGTTGGCTGACGACGGTGACGACTTCGTGGCGCCCCTCGATCAATCGCTCGAGGGTCGGGACCGCGAAGCTCGGTGTCCCGAAGAATACGAGGCGGAGCGGAGGGCTGGAAGACAGGTTCGCCAAGCTGCGGGCCCTAGGGTCCCGATTGTTCTTCGAGTTCACGGCGCAGCTGTTTCTTTCGCCGTTGCGTGTAGAGCCTGTGCTTGAGGCGGCTGATCCGATCGATGAAGAGGATGCCGTCCAGGTGGTCGATCTCGTGTTGAAAACACACCGCCTGGAGTTCCGATGCGCTGATTTCCAGGTCCTCTCCCTCCAGATTGGTCGCGCGCAATCTGACGTGCGAAGCGCGCTCGACCTCGGCTTCGAAATCGGGGACGGACAGACAACCTTCCTCCCATACGATCTTTCCGCTGCGTTCGACGATCTCCGGATTGACGAGCACGAGCGGGTTCTGCTCTGCGTCGTCCGCCGTCCATTCGGTGTCGATGACGATGAGGCGAACCGCCGCGTCTACCTGGGGGGCGGCGAGCCCGATGCCCGGCTCGTCGTACATCACTTCCAACATGTCGCTTGCGAGTTCGCGGATCTCGTCAGAGATCTTCTCGATCGGAGTCGAGATCTCCTTCAAACGCTTGTCGGGATATTTCAAAACATCGCGCAATGCCATGCGTCGATACAGCTCGTGTTGGGGGTAAGGTGAAAGACCGCGCTCCAGAGAGGTTCATAGCATGCTCATCGGATTGACGTCCACGCTGGCATGCAGCGGCAAGGCGAGCCCCGCGGTCGCTTTGGCGAGCGTCTCTGCGGCTCCGCGCAAAAGTGGGCCCGCCGGCCCCTTCACGAGCAGTTGAAAGCGATAACGGCCGCGCAATCGGGTCAGCGGTGCAGGCGCCGGGCCGAGTACCTCGAGTTCCTGCTCCGACCCGTCTACGGCAATCGTCGATATCAACTGGGCGAGCGCGAGCGACGCGCTCCGGGTCTCGGCTTCGTCGGGTCCGGTGATCAGCACTCGGAGCAACTGTCCGAACGGCGGATAGCCGAGGGCCTTTCGGTGCCCCATCTCTTCGGCGTAGAAATGTTCGTAGTCGTGATCCAACACCGGGTGGATCGCGTAGTGATTTGGATCGAAGGTCTGGATGATCACGCGTCCGGGTGCGGAATCTCGACCCGCGCGTCCCGCGACCTGGGTGAGCAACTGGAAGGTTCGTTCGGCGGCCCGGAAATCGGGTAGATGCAGGCCCACGTCGGCGGCGACGACACCCACGAGTCGCACGCCGGGAAAATCGTGCCCCTTCGCGACCATCTGCGTGCCGATGACGATGTCGATGGTCCGTTCGTGGAGACCCCGGAGCACGGTCTCCGTAAACCCGCGTCGCCTCGCGGTATCGCGGTCGAGTCGGGCAATGCGCGCGTTCGGAAAATGGCCGCGAACCTCTTCCTCCAATCGTTGCGTCCCGGCCCCCATCAGCGCTGAATCCGGTGCGCCACATTCCGAGCAGCGATCGGGTGGCGGTACCTGGAAATCGCAATAGTGACAGCGCAGGTGCTGATCGCTGGCGTGGTACACCAACGCGATGTCGCAGTTCTTGCAGCGCTCGGTGGATCCGCAATCGAAGCAGAGGATCGCAGTCGAAAAACCGCGCCTGTTGAGAAAGAGAATGGTTTGGCCGCCATCGGCGAGCGTCTTTGCGATTGCGCCGCGCAGCGTGGCCGAAAGGATGACCTTGCGGCCGCGCGGTGCGCGGTCGCGTTCCTTTACGAGATCGATGATCTCCACCGCGGGCAAGGGGCGTCCACCGATTCGCTTTGCGAGCACGAGTCGCTTGATGTCGCCCCGCTCGGCAGCGTACCGGGTGTCGAGGGACGGTGTGGCCGAACCCAGAATGATCGGGCAGCCAGCCTGTTTGCCGCGACGGCGCGCGAAATCTCTCGCGTGATAGCGGAAGCCCTCGTCGTTCTTGTACGCCGAATCGTGCTCTTCGTCGATCACGATCACCCCCAGATTTTCGAGGGGGGCGAAGAGTGCGGACCGCGCTCCGACGGCAATCGGCGTAGCACCCGCGCGAAGGCGCTCCCACTGTTCGAGGCGTTCACCGGGTCGCAGACCGCTGTGCAAGACGGCGAGTTCGTCACCAAAGCGGCCGCGCAGCCGGGCGAGAATCTGATGGGTCAGGCTGATTTCGGGAACCATCACGAGTGCCTGTCGTCCGGCGCGGAGCGCCTCGCTGACGGCGCGCAAATAGATTTCGGTCTTACCACTTCCCGTGACGCCGTGGAGCAGAAAGGTTTCGGAACGCGACTGGCGGATTGCGTCGACGATCGGTTCCAGGCAGGCGCTCTGGTCCGGGGTGAGGGTGACCTTGTGATCCGCTTGCAGGGGGTCGCCGAGCACGTCGCGTGGTGCGCGCGTCTCGCCCAACTCGACCAGGGCGCGGTCTGCGAGCCGGCGCAGTAGACGCGCCGCGTCGGGGAATTCTCCGAGCAGCGAACGGGTTGGAATTTCGCGAGCTGCGGCGATCTTGCGCAGCAGGGCAGCCTGCTGCGGAGCCCGCGCGAGAATCGTCGCGGCCGTCACCTCGACATCTACCCCGGGCGCCAAGCTCGCATGCTGGATCGTCGCAATTCGAGCGACTGCGGGTCGCAGCAGGCAAGTTCGAGTCACCAAGCCATCTCGCTCGATTGCGCTGAGTCGTTTCGGGTCGCCGAGCTTGCTGAGGTAGGCGCGCGTGCGGGGTCGCCCGTCCAGTGCTTCGAGCAGTAACCGATCGGATTCGACGACGGCAGCCGCGGCGAGAGCCGCTTGGCCATGGCGGGTGATTGCGTACCCCGCGATCGTGCGTGGGGCTGAGCCTGCCGGTAGCGCAGTGGCCAGTGCAATGCCGAAGGGGCATAGAACCTCGGTCGCCGCTTCTCGAAGCATCGTCAGCATCGCCTCTGAGAGCACCCGTTCGAGATCTACGACCGCCTCGATGGAAAGCAGGCGGCCCTCGAATTGCGGGTGATCGGTGCGCTCGACGATCACGCCCGTCATCAGGCGATCGCGGACCCGAACCCGAACGCGGCAGCCTGGCTGGGCGTGCTCGTCGAGTTCCGGAGGCACCGCGTATTCGAAGAGTTCATCCACCGGGAGCGGCAGCGCAACGCGAACAATGTCGCCGCTTGTGGGCGCGAAAAGGGGTTGATTCATCACAGGCAGTCTATCGCTCGTGCGGATAATTCGGTTATCGCGATGGCGGCCGCCCGCAGTCTCCGATACTCCTAGTCGTCGGCTTTGCCGAAGGAGACCGAATGCCCCCCCGCGCCAAGAAGCAGCGATCCAATCCCAATCCCAATCGAGTGGAAGTCAAGCGCATCGGCAATGCGAGGGCGCTCCGAATCGACGGAACCTTCGCGTCCTGGTACGAGCCCGGCCAGCAAATCACGGGATCGGTGTGGGACGCGCTGGCAGCGCCTCTGCTGCTGCTCCCCAAGCCCAGGCGAAACCGGGTGCTGATCCTCGGACTGGGCGGTGGCAGCGCCGCGCGCGTCGTGCGCGCGCTCGCGCCCAGGGCGCGGATCACGGGGGTCGAAATCGACCCGGTGGTCGTTCGCGCCGCACGCCGCTGGTTCGACCTCGATGGGCTCGATGTCGAAGTCGTGAAGGGCGACGCTCGGCTCTATCTCGAGCAGTCTCGCAGGTGCTTCGATGTGATCCTCGAAGATGTCTTCATCGGCAATCGCAAAAACGTCCGAAAACCCGATTGGCTGCCCACTCCCGGCCTCGCTCTCGCGGCCGGCCGACTGCGGCCCGGCGGGATCGTGGTCAGCAATACCATCAGCGAGGCGGCCTCGGTGGCTCGGGAGATGCGCCAACTTTTCGCGAGTACGCTGCAGATCGAGATCGAGGATTATGAAAACCGGGTCCTCGTCGGGGCCGGATTTCCACTCTCGGGTCGGGTCCTCCGCACTGCGCTGACCCGCAACCCAACCCTGGCTGCAACCGTGCAGCGTTTCAAAATTCGCAAATCCACGGGTTCCTAGCTGCGCATTGGCCTTCGGCCAAAGCTTACGCGGCGTCTCTCGGCCCGCTGGGCCGGGCTCCTGGCTGCGCGTTGACCTTCGGCCAAAGCTTACGCGGCGTCTCTCGGCCCGCTGGGCCGGGCTCCTGGCTGCGCGTTGGCCTTCGGCCAAAGCTTATGCGGCGTTTCGCGATCCCATTCTGGGGTCGCGCTCGCAGACAGTCCACCGTGCGCCACCCGGCTCATTCCGCGTGCTGCACGCAGTCGGCGAGGCAAGCCTCACCCAGATCCCCGAGCCACCCCTGCGTCTGCCGCCGGCGAATAGGTCCACACCGCATAGCGCCACCGACCCCAGACCGCGTCGCCTCGTTGAAATCGCCCCGACATGGGCGGTTTCGATCCTATTCCAGTCGGCTTAACGGAATGCGTGTTATCGGACGCTGCCGAAAACGCAGCCTCTTTTCCCTAGCAACATTGGAGATGGGTTGGCGCCCCGGGAGGATCTCGACGCTTCGCCACTCGCAGCAGCCTCATCGTCTACTGCTCCCCCCGACCCGCTGCTTAGACGGCAGTTTCAGTGAGTTTCCATGGGTGTCTACTCACGATTCACTCCGCGTGCCCGGGTTGGGCCCCAGGAGCGGCCACACTCGCTGTGAGCTAATCGCTCACAGCTCCCCCTTCGCAGCTTGCGGCTGCTCCTACTCGCTACTTGGGTGGGGGAGCCGAAATGCAGCTCTTTTTTCCTACGCGTCGACGAAACGGGTTTTTCGTGGCACCGATACCGGTACCTTGTCGAAACACCGAGCTTAACCGCCTGACTCACCATCAGCCGCAGACTCCCGATGTTTCTGGAAGCGGAATCCGACGTTCGACTTTGGCCTTCATGCCCGAGCGAACCGCGAATGAATCGATGAGCTAACCCCGGAGAACAACATGCAGGTAAAAGTTAGATTTCTGGACAATCTTAGGCTGGAGGCCAGGTTTGATGATTTCACGGTCATCAGCGATCAACCCGTTCGATACAAGGGGGATGGAACGGCTCCAAGTCCCTTTGATTATTTTTTAGCCTCGTCCGCACTCTGCGCTGCCTATTTCACCCAGGCTTACTGCAACGCCAGAGACATTCCCACCGAAGACATCAGCATCGTTCAGGACAACATCGTTGACCCTGAAAACAGGTATCAACAAACGTTCATAATTCGTGCTGAGCTTCCTGAAGGGATATCCGAGAAGGATCGGAATGGAATCATCAGTGCGATGGACCGCTGCTCTGTAAAACGAGTGATTCAAAACGATCTGGGTTTCAAAGTCGATTCCGTCAGTGTTTTGGGAAAAGACTCGGGCCTTCTTTATGAGAGCGACTCTAAAGACGGTGCCAAAACCATGATTCCGGGAAAAGATTGCTCACTCGAAGAAACGATCACCAACATGAGCGGCCTCATCGAGTCGCTTGGGATCAAGATTGAAATCGCGTCATGGAGAAACATCGTTCCCCACGTGTGGTCCGTCCATATCCGCGATGCCGAGTCTCCCATGTGTTACACGAACGGAAAAGGCGCGACCAAAGACGCAGCCCTGTGCTCGGCGCTCGGGGAGTACCTCGAGCGAATGAGCAATAACTTTTTTTACAACGACTACTACCTCGGCGAAGAAAGGGCAAAGGCTGAATTTGTTCATTACCCCAACGAAAAGTGGTTCAAACCGGGGCCCAATGATTCAATACCCGAGGGCCTGATGGACGAACGATTTAAGGAGATTTTTGATTGCGACCATGAACTCAAAGCTTCACATCTTGTGGATACAAATTCTGGAGCGATCGAACGAGGCATTTGCGCTCTTCCGTTTATACGGCAATCCGACCAGGAGACGGTTCATATTCCGGCCAATCTCATTGGGAATATCTTCGTCAGCAACGGCATGAGCGCGGGCAACACACTCTACGAAGCACGCGTTCAATGCCTGTCCGAGATTTTCGAACGCGCGGTCAAAAAGAAGATCATTCTCGAGGAGCTCACGCTCCCCGATGTTCCCAAGGCTGTTATCGAACGATTTCCAACAATCGCTACCGGCATCGCAAAACTAGAAGCACAGGGTTTCCCCGTTTTTGTGAAAGACGCTTCGCTCGGAGGGAAATTCCCTGTGATGTGCGTCGCGATCATGAACCCAAGAACGGGTGGGGCGTTCGCTTCATTTGGGGGACATCCCAAGTTTGAGGTGGCTCTCGAAAGAAGCCTGACCGAGTTGATGCAAGGCAGAAGCTTTGAGGGCTTGAACGATCTTCCGCCGCCTACCTTCAACCAGTTTGCCATCCGCGAGCCGGACAACATGGTTGAGCACTTCATTGACTCGAGTGGAGTGGTTTCCTGGAAGTTCTTTGGCCAAGCCGTCGACTATGAATTCTCCGATTGGAATTTCACAGGCTCTACGGAGCAAGAATATCAGTACTTGATGGGCATCCTGAGAGACCTGGACAAAGAAGTCTACATCGCGGACTACGAAGATCTCGGGGCGAATGCCTGCAGAATTTTGGTTCCGGGCTATTCAGAAATCTATGAAGCGGAGTCCCTTGTTTGGGACAACACCAACAAAGCGCTCCCCTTCCGGTCAGACATACTCAACATTCACTCGCTCGATGACAAAGCTCTTTTGCGCCTGCTTGAAAAGCTCGAAGAGAGTGAGTTAGGTGAATACACGCTGATCCCAGATCTAATTGGGGTTGCATTCGACGAAAATTCTCCGTGGGGAAAATGCTCGATTAGCGAACTCAAAGGACTGATCTGCTTGGCTCTCGGAAAGCATGAAGAAGCGAAGGAATGGGTGAGCATGTTCTTGCAATACAACGACAACGTGCCCGCGCGAAGAAGGTTTTACCAAGTCTTGGACATCGTGCTCGACATCACGCTCCGGGAAGACCTCGAGCTTCAAAACTACATCCCCAATCTCACCCGAATGTACGGCGAGGAAATTCTCGGCAATGCAACCTCGAGTGTGTCAGGAAAGACTCGATTCTTTGGCTTGACGCCGACAAACATGAAGCTCGATGGAATCGACAAGCACATAAGGCTCGTTGAGAGCTATGAGAAACTTCAGGTTGCAAGACACCGGCATCACGCCAGCGCCTCCACTTGACTGACCTTTTGGTCCCGAAGCGGCCGAGGAAATCACTCTGGCGCCCCGGTATGGGACGGTTGCGCCTCTATTCAAGTCGACCTAGCGGAATGCGTGTGATCGGAGGTTGCCGAAAACGCAGCCTCTTTTCCCGATCAACCTGGTTCGTGATGAAGTGCCCGTCTCGCCTAGGGCGTGAGCAACTCGACCGCCGGCGCTTTGAAGTCGGCGTTGTTGTGGGAACCGTCGCAAAATGGCTTGTTGGCGGATTGGCCGCAGCGACACAGAACGATTGGCCCTGTCTGCTCCTGGGTCGAGCCTTCGAGGCTCACGGAGAATGCTTCCTGGATTTCGATGATGACGGGACCGTTCTCGCGGATCTTGATCTTCATCGCGCTCCTCCTTCCATCCAGCTCGGGAGGGTACTTCTCAATTCTCCCAGCGTCGAAACTGTTCACGAGGATTCCCGAATTCGCTCCCACCGCTACACCGGAACCCTCTATTCGATCATCGGCCCAATGGGTACAGAACGATGGGTTCAAACTCGTCTGAGGGATCACACAGGAACACTTTCTCTAAACGGCCAGGTAAACTGATCACCACGGGTGTCGATGCGGGATGGCGAAGGCGGGGGCGTTCAGATCCGATGATGGAACCCAGGAATCTCAAGAAGTGGCTGATCCTCATCGCCGTCCTGTACCTCGTCTTTCCGCGAGATTTGATACCCGACTTCCTCGGGAGAGGTCTCGGCCTGATCGACGATGTGTCGCTCATCGCACTGCTGACCTACTTCTATCGCAAGCAGCTGCGGAAATATACCGCTC
>Ga0209987_10000303_pt1 | contig 25337 bp, 24 predicted proteins | sample N074metaG_FD_182134 | JGI IMG/M metagenome (GOLD analysis project Ga0209987, IMG submission 182134) | Deep subsurface microbial communities from Kermadec Trench to uncover new lineages of life (NeLLi) - N074 metaG (SPAdes) (version 2) | ecosystem: Environmental > Aquatic > Marine > Ocean trench...
TTATTCTGCGTCATCGATTACGCGCCGCCGCCTGTCACGCTGTCAGGACATTACGGAAAAACTCTTCGCATTGATCATGCTCGGCGACGATCGATCGATTGCCGAAACCTATGTAATGGGCAATTCCGTTTCATGAAACTTTGCTGCGATGCACCGGTATGAACCGATGTACGGAAATGTCGCAAGGAGTCGTAGGAGCCCGGCCCACCGGGCGACAAACATTAGCGGCATGTTTTTTTAAACATGCCGCTAATGTTTGTTAAGGTTGAATCCACCACGCTTGCTAAACGAAGATCGCCCGGTGGGCCGGGCTCCTACGAATCCTTACTACGATTTTCGGGATCCGCTGCGAGCTTCGACCAGTGCTTCCAGTCGCTCAATGACCGGTAGAATTTGCGGTTTGTGATGCCGCAGTTCCGCCAGGGACAAGCCGCTCAATTCATAAGGCAGGATCAGCCAGTCGGCTGTCTCGTGCACATAAAAATCCGGAGCACGAATGGTCTTTTCGGTGGGCCGGTACCAGACCGTCGCAATGCGTATGTCTTGGGGCAAATTCCGTCGTGATTTTTTCGATAAGGCCTTGATGACGGCATTGACGCTTGAACCAGTACTGTAGACATCGTCGACAATCAGCATCGAATGTTCGGCGCAGACACGTTCGTGCAAATAACGCAGGCCGTGTACGCGTATCGCGCCTGCCTTGTCAACCATTTCCGAGTAGTCTTCCTGACCCCGATAAGAAGTCCTGATTGCGATGTGATCCGTCTTGCAGCCGAGAAAATCGAGTCCTTCCTGGACCGCAATACCCACTGCGCTACCCCCGCGCCACAGGCCGATCAGGAAATCAGGCATAAACCCGGAGTTGATGACGTTGACCGCGAGTCGGAAAGAATCCAGCAACAATTCATTGGCGGCAATATAGGATTTGTTCATTTTTGTTCTTGTAATTTTGACCGTGTAGTATTGTTCGCAGCCATCTTGCGACCATTATAACGACGATTGTAACGCCACACAGGCTAACCCATGGACAAGACCATCATCTCCGCACAGGAACTCCTTGAGGATTCTTTTCGACTCGGCGTGAAAGTTCTTGAAAGCGGGTTCGAGCCAACGATGATCATCGCGATCTGGCGGGGTGGTACGCCGGTCGGCATGGCGTTGCAGGAAATCCTCGCCTACTGTGGTATCGAAGCCGACCATATTGCGATCCGCACCTCATCTTATACCGGTGTTGACCAGCGCGGCGCAGTGGCAGTGCATGGCCTCAATTACATGGTCAAGAAAGTCTCCTGTGACGATCGCGTGCTTATCGTCGATGACGTGTTCGATACGGGGAATACGATCAAGGCGGTTATCGATGAGATAATGATGCGCGCGCGCGGCAACACCCCCGGGGATATGCGCGTCGCGGTGCCGTGGTACAAACCGACAAGAAACAAGACGGATCTCGTTCCCGACTACTATATCCGGGAAACGGCAGAGTGGCTGGTATTTCCACATGAGCTGGATGCACTCACACCGGAAGAGATGCGCAAGGTCAGGCCAAAATTACACGCAATTATTCACGGATCCCGGTCTACTGTCGCTTAGCGCGCAGCGAATTCTTACCAGTGCAGACGCCAGCCGCTGCCGACTGAGGCACTGTGGCGGCGCTTGCGCATGCGGGCGTGCAGCGCCGCGCGTTTGTCGGCCAGCCATTCTTCGCGCTCGACGTGCGGGTCCTGGCCTTTCTCCTTGCGACGCGCTTCCTCTGCCTCGCGGAAGGTGCAGAATTCTTCGTAAGACTCGATCTCGGCACTGAGTTCGCGGATGATGATTTCCACGTAAATGGCATCGTCGAGAAAACCGAGGCCCGGTATATGATCCGGAATCAGGTCTTCGGGATCGCAGAAATAGACCAGGGCACCCAGAACGCGATTACGCTCTTTCTCGCTCAGCTGCCACTCTTCGTCGCTAACCATGTTAATGACTACTTCCAGCTTGGTCAGCCGATCGGCGATAAATTCGGGCAGGTCAGTCGATTTCGCGTCACTGATCAATTGCCTTGCAGCAGCTTCGATAGAAGCATTGGATTCCCCACCTTCCATCGCCGATTTTGCTTTATCGACGATTCCCTGGAAATGCTCGAGATCCTGATCGCTTAACGTAAAGGTAATTTCAAGTGGCATGACTATCCGTCCTTATTTTGAATTCAGATTTCTGGACCAGGCAGGATGCTGCGATGGCGGTTACTGCATGCCGAGCTCCACCTGCAATCGCTCACTTTGGCCCGCAAGTCCTTTATATCGATTGCTTATTTCTTTGTTTAACTGTGCGGCCCGCAGGGTGAACACTTCGGATTGTATACGGATCGGACAGGATCGGCCATTTCGATTGACAGTTTCACCGCGATCCATGCCTTGATGCCACGCAGCCGGCCCACCATACTGCGATTTTTTCCGGGCAGGCAGAGGAAATACTGTGCCCCAGGCGGACCCGTTTGCGGTAATTGAGACCGAGGCCCCTCAACTGGACGATAGCGCAGTCCTGCAGCTTGTGCGGGAGCATTACGGCCTTGAGGCACGGCTCGAAGCCCTGCTGAGCGAGCGCGATCAGAATTTTCTCTTGCGGTGCGACGATGGCCGTCAGTTTGTTCTGCAAATCGTCAACGCCGCCGAGGATCCGCTTGCCACGGATTTCCAGAGTCAGGCGCTGCTGTACCTGGAAGCGTACCTGGCAAACAACGACTGCCCAATTAATGTTCCGCGAATATTGCGAACCACCGGCGGCAGGACGCATCTGCCAGTAATCTCAGCCGGCGCACAACATGTAATGCGAGTCATCACTTACCTTGCCGGCATTCCATTGGGCAACACGCCGGCGTCGCCGGTCCTGTGCCGCCGCCTGGGTGTCTGCCTGGCACATTTAGGGAGGGCGCTGCACGGCTTTGATCATCCGGGCAGCAATCATGGTTTGCTTTGGGATATGCAACAAGCGTTGCAGTTGCGCAGGATACTCGAGCACGTTTCCGACCGGGACCTGCGACGGCATATCGCGCAGACTCTGGACGATTTTGAAGCCCATGCTTTGTCGCAATTCAAGGATGCCCGCTCGCAGGTCATTCACAGCGATCTTAACCCGGAGAATGTGCTGATCGATCCCGAAGATCGCTCGAGCATTACCGGCGTTATAGATTTCGGCGACATGCTAAAGGCACCGCTGATCGTCGACGTGGCCATCGGCGCGTCCTACCTGCGTGCAACGGTTGGCAATCCGCTGGCAGGGATCGCGGAATTCCTCGTGGGTTATCACTCCGTAACGCCACTCGAAATATCTGAAATCGATATGCTTTTCGATCTGATCAAAACACGCCTGGCTACGTCGATCTCCATCCTGTCCTGGCGGGCGACACTACGTGGTGCGGACGATCCGTACCTGACAGGCAGCGTGGCGTCGGCGAGTAGTGCCGCAGAATTCCTGAAGATTCTCCGGGAATTGCCGCGCGAAAACGTGCAGCAGACATTCAGGCAGATTTGCGCGTCAACTCAATCGCTGGCGTAGGGATTGAATCCACCGGCGTCGACCTCTGCCGCTTCAGATTCCTGTTCTTCATCATCGTCGGCGAGGACCCGCCGCAGCGCCTGCAGGCTGACCAGCGACAGACGCTCATTATCGGCGTAGTCGTGTAACGGCTGGACGGTGACATCCTCTGGCCGGCTCAGTTTTGGTAAATCCTGGCCGCTGTCGACAATTGCCTGTAATTCATCATCCTCGATGATTTCGAAATAACCGGTCGCCGGATCCCTGGCGAGTACACCCTCAGCGGTCGTCTTTGCCGCCTCTGCGACGGCCATTCGATTCTTCGCATCATTTGACGACAGAATCTGTTTCAGAATCTGCGTACTGACGAGTTCGAGCACTGCGTGTTCCCCGGAATCTGCCGAGGTGGAACGGCCCTGTCCATCTGTTTTGCTTTTCGATGGCCGCCGGACCAGGACTCTGGTTGATTTCTCGTCACTCATTTTTTAATTCTGTGCCATGCCAGGCCGGGGGCCTATCGACTGCATCACACAACGCTTCGAAGCAAAAGAAACTGAGGGCACAGAGGGAGCCACATTAAGGGCAATTTCCGGCCATAATTTCCAGGATGTGAAAAAACAACCACCTGTGGGCCATCTGATCGCCAAAAGCTGTGGAACAGGTCCCAGAATCAGTGGCTTGCGGCCATTACAATTGCACATATTCCGGTATTTGGACCGGTCTCAGGCCCTGAGAGTTACGGTGTGATAAACCTCGACTTTGTCTTGTCAATTCTGCTGGCTTTCGGCGCAGTTGGCTACCTGGTGCTTGCGATGCGCATGCTGGGCGGCCAGCGCGCAATTGGCAGCCTGGCAATGGGCGTGACCTTCCTGATGATCGCTTTGTGGGTCCTCGGTGGAGCAATCGAGATGCTGGCGCCTTCATTGCCGGTCTTCATGCTCGGCAGGTTTGGGCACTATATCGGCACGGGCCTGGTCCCTGTAGGTATCCTGGTATGCTTCCGCGAGTACACGGGAAGCCAGACCTCCAGGACCGCGATTGCCGCATTGCTGATCATTCCCGTATTGTCGCTCGTGATCGCAGCAACAAATTTCTGGCACCAGTTCATGTGGTTTTACCCGGCCACCAATGATGCCGGCGAGTTCCTGACCCGGCCGGTGGGCTGGGGACCTTATTTTCTCTTCGTGCACGCGCCCTTCGGTTACCTGGTAGTCGGCGCCAGTATTCTGACGCTTCTGCTGCACAGTTCAGCGGTCGCCCCGGCGCACCGTCGCGGATTGTTTCTCATCGTCGGTTCTGCAATAGCCCCGGCCATCACCGCTGTCTTTTACGATACCGGCATCGGGCCAAACACGATTTCGATATTGCCACTCGTTTTCGCATGGATGCTGCCGATCTATGCCTGGCTGCTTCTCCGTGAACAGATCATCGACTTCAGTCCGATCGCATACGAGACTGTGTTTCAGAATATGCAGGACCCGGTTATCGTGGTTGACAACAATGAACGTGTCATCGGCTTAAATCACGGAGCTGAGATACTGCTGAACATTTCCGAGCGTGAGGCGCTGCGAGAGTCCCTTGACAAAGTGTTTGGTGAAGAGGTGCCGGAAGTGCACGCTGCCCTTAAAACCGGACTGCCACAGAAAATGTTGACCTATACCGGCCGTTTCCTGCACTTGCAGGTGACCCCGATCGCTACCAACAAGGGAACGGCGCGAAACGGTCGTGTGTTGATGTTTCGCGATGTCAGCGACGTAGAGAAAGCGCAGCGGGAAGTGCAAACCAGCGAAAAACTTCTGCGCACGCTGATCGATCATTCCCTTAACGGCATCATTCGACTCAGCTGGATCCCGGTGGATGGCGATCACGACCATAATGAACTTTGCTGCATATTTGCGAATGCCGCAGCCGGGCGTTTCCTTAATGTTGAACCGGACGAGATGATCAACTGTTCCGCGGCAGACGTGGTCAGGCTGTTTTCGAAGGGCATGGCATCTGAGGACGCGGATTCGCTGCTGGAGCGGTTCCTTGAAGCGGCGCAGAACGGAGCGCTGTTCGAAACGGACGTAAGGGCCGATGTGGATGGGGAAGCACGGTGGTTGCATGTGATCAGCGAACCGGTGGGCGAGGATGTGGCGGTAACGTTCATTGACATCACTGACGACAGGGTAAAGGAATTGCAGATGGAATCGATCGCCCTGTGCGATCCGTTAACCGGCGTCCTGAACCGGCGCGGATTCGAAAAACAGGCGTCCCGCCTGTTGTCAGAAAGCGCGGACGACGCAACCGGCGCACTGCTCTTTGTCGATCTGAATGACTTCAAAAAAATCAACGATCAATGTGGCCATGAAATCGGTGACCAGTTACTGAGAATTGCCGCGGAAAGGCTCAGGAGCAGCCTCCGATCCTGCGATATTATTGGCCGTCCCGGTGGTGATGAGTTCGTGGCACTCGTGCCGGACGTCACGGGCGAGGTTGCCGAGAAGCTGGCAACACGGCTGACTAATGCTCTTGAACAGCGCTACCTTATTGGCGAAGAAACGCTGGACTGCGCTGCGGCGATTGGCCTTGCGCTCTATCCTGAACATGCCAGTACGCTGACCGGTCTGCTGCGCGCTGCAGACCAGGCGATGTATCGCGCCAAGGCACGCTGTCGCGGCGTGGTCGACATTGATGGGACCGATCTGCTTGAGAAGGCCGTCTGATAAATCAGCCCATCTGGCTCACCGCTGTAATAAACTCCGTGTGCAGGCGGTCTGATCGACTGTTCAGTAAAGGAGTATCTGTCATGGCATTTGGCCGCAACCTGATTTACGTCGCATTCCTGGCGCTTTTGCTCGGAACGATGATCCTGTCGCATTCGAACCGCGCCATCGCGGAAAACTACGCGGCGCTGCCAGCGAGCGCGGAGCTGACCACGCCTTTGAAGAGCGGCGATCGGGCGCCCGGCTTTACCGTCCGCACTGTCGATGACAAGCCCTACGTGTTTGATCCGGACAATCTTGAAAACCCGACCATACTGATCTCGTTCCGGGGCGGCTGGTGCCCATACTGCAACATGCATCTCTCCGAGTTGCGCACCGTCATTCCCGAGATCAGGGAGAGCGGCTACGACATACTGTTTCTCAGTAATGACCGGCCCGAACTTCTTTATTCGAGCCTGAAGCAGGAAACGCAGGACAGTATCGACGGGCTGGATTACGTCATCCTTTCTGATGCGGATATCAGCGCAGCGATGGCGCTTGGCACGGCCTTCAGGACCGACAAGCGTCTGACAGATTACCTGGACAAAAAAGGGCGGGACGTCGCCGGTTCTTCGATCGGCAAGCACAATGCGCTGGCCGTGCCGGCGGTATACGTCATCGACAAAGCCGGCAATATCGTCTATGACTTTGTTAATGCTGATTACAAAATCCGGCTGCCGGCGGATGAGCTCCTGGCCGCCGCCAAAGCCGCACTGTAGCCGTATCAAATAGCGAATAAACTGCTGCCGGCGGGCCCCAAAGTGGCCCGCCGATGCGTTTCTGTGGCAGTCTAGTACGTTGAAGAACGCCCGGGGGCAGCGCGATGACAAACGGCAGCGGACCGATTGCGCGTATCGTAACAGCAGCAACCAAGGTTGAGCCCAACGAGATTCGGGCCACTGCATTATCCTTCGCGTTCCTGTTCATGCTGATGTTTGCCTACAACATTCTGAAACCCGTTCGTGATGCGATGGCCAGTGACTGGTCGGATCCGGAGGTTGCGACGCTCTGGACGATCAATTTCTTCATCAGCATAGTTGCGGTCAGCGTGTACGGATTTGCTGTTGCCCGGGCGCGCTTCAAATACCTCGTGCCCGGAGTTTATGCTTTCTTCGCTGCGTCATTCCTGGCGTTTTACCTGGGTAGCTCCGCTATCGAGGATGCCGTGTACGTCGATAAGTCATTTTATGTGTGGATCAGCGTATTTTCACTGTTCCATATTTCCGTATTCTGGAGCCTGATGTCTGACGTTTTTTCCAAAGCTCAGGCGCCACGGATTTTTGCATTCATAGCAAGCGGCGCGAGTATCGGAACGTTGGCAGGATCGTCAGTGCCGCTATTCCTGGCAACCATAATCGGCACACAGAACCTGATGCTCATAGCTGCCGCGGTACTGCTGGCAATCATTCCGGCTCTTGGTATTTTGCAGCGGCTGAAGGTGACAGAACTCGGCAATGAAAACGTCCACGTCGATCTGAACGAACATCAATCTATCGGTGGTAATCCCTTTGCCGGATTTTCGCTGTTTCTGAAAAATCCGTACCTGCTAGGTATTGGTGTCTTCATCCTGCTATATACATCGGTCGGATCTTTCGTCTATTTCGAACTGAAGAATGTTCTTGAAGTCTTCACCAGGGATGAGCGAACTGCCATCTGGGCCGGCATCAACACATCGATCAATGTCATTGCGATTGCGACGGCATGGTTCGCGACGGGAAGAATTACGACCAGGCTCGGGCTTGCAAAGGCCCTGGCACTGGTACCTGTTCTGGTCGCGATCGGTCTGCTAATCGTTGCTGTGAACCCCGTTATCGCCGCGATCATCGCTGCACAAATCATTCTGAAAGGTGGTAATTACTCGATTACTCGTCCGGGTCGGGAAATGTTATACACAGTCGTCGATCGTGAAACACGCTTCAAGGCCAAACCGGTCATCGATATCGTCGTCTATCGCGGTGGCGATACTATTACGGGCTGGGCATTCGCCGGGCTCACTGCCGGGCTCGGCCTGGGCCTGGGCGCCGTTGCTGCAATCGGCGCTGGTATTGCTCTGCTTTGGGCATGTATCGGTTTGTACCTCGGGCGCACATTCAAGAAAAGCAATGCTTCACCAGGCGCTAATAACGTGCCAGAAACCGGACAAACAATATGAGCAACAAGACGAAGGCATGGATATGTGACGCAGTTCGCACGCCGATCGGACGCTACGGGGGAGCACTTTCATCGGTGCGTACGGATGACCTGGGCGCGATTCCGATCGCTGCGCTGATCGAGCGCAACCCGAATCTCCCGCCGGAGAAAATTGACGATCTCATCTACGGATGTGCGAATCAGGCAGGTGAAGATAATCGCAACGTCGCGCGTATGGCGCTGTTGCTTGCCGGTGTGCCGCCGTCGGTGCCGGCAGCCACCGTGAATCGACTGTGTGGCTCCGGCATGAATGCACTCGGCAATGCGGCGCATGCGATCAAGGCCGGCGACGCAAATGTGTTGATCGCCGGTGGTGTCGAATCTATGTCGCGCGCACCGTTTGTGCTCGCCAAGTCGACTGCGGCGTTTAGCCGCAATGCCGAAATTTACGACACCACGCTTGGCTGGCGCTTCGTCAACAAAAAACTCGAAGAACAATACGGCAGCGATTCCATGGCTGAGACCGCCGAGAATGTGGCCAGCGAGTTCAACGTAAGCAGGGATGACCAGGATCAGTTTGCCCTGCGCAGCCAGCATAAAGCGGCGGAAGCAGTGGCGTCAGGCCGGCTGAATGATGAGATCGTCCCGGTGTCAGTAACACAGCGGCGCGACGATCCGATCGAGGTTAAGTTGGATGAGCACCCGCGTGCCGATTCGAATATCGAGAGTCTTGCAAAACTGAAGCCGATCGTGAGTAAGGACGGCACCGTCACCGCCGGCAATGCGTCGGGTATCAATGACGGTGCCTGCGCATTACTGATTGCATCCGACGATGCTGTAGAGAAATATGACCTGAAACCGATCGCCAGCATCGAGGCCTGGGCCGCGGCTGGCGTAGAGCCCCGTGTCATGGGCATCGGCCCGGTACCGGCGTCGAGGCGAGTGCTGGAGCTGGCCGATCTCGATCTCGACAGGATGGATGTAATCGAACTCAATGAAGCGTTCGCGGCGCAGGGACTTGCGGTGCTGCGTGAACTCGGCATTGACGATGATGCCGCTCACGTCAATCCGAACGGCGGCGCAATCGCGCTGGGACATCCGCTGGGGATGTCGGGGGCACGACTGGTGACCACCGCTGCCTGGCAGTTGCAACGTGTGAATGGCACTTATGCACTGTGCACAATGTGTATCGGCGTGGGGCAGGGTATCGCGATGATCATCAGGAAGGCATAGCCGATCATGGCCAGGCACATGCCGGGCGGCGACTCGCGAAATCTTCGAATACTCGCCGAACGTATTCGTTCACGCCGCACCACTAACCTGTTCCTGAAGCGGAAGGTCAGCAAGGACCTGGTGCTCGAAGCAATTGAACTCGCGCGCTGGGCGCCGAATCATCACCTGACCGAGCCGTGGCATTTTTACCTGCTGGGTAACGAGAAAAAAGCAGCGAGCGCTGAACTGATTCGTACCATCGTTACCGAAAATAAAACTGCGGAGATGGGCAAGCACAAATTCAAATCCGCGAGAGCCGTTCCCGGCTGGCTTGTCGTCACCTGCCAAAAATCGGATGATGCATTACGTGGCCGCGAAGACTATGCGAGTTGCTGTTGCGCCGTTCAGAACATCCTCCTTTATCTTTCCGAGGCCGGGGTCGCTTCCAAATGGACAACAGGCCTTATCACCCGGGACCAGCGCTTTTTCGAATTACTCGGCATCGACGAGAGTGAAGAAACTGTTGTCAGCCTGATTTGGTACGGGTATCCGAAAATATTACCGACACAGTCCAGGAAAGACGTCAGCGAGATCGTCACAGAGACAGATTAAAAGGCAAAAAGGGGTCGGATCCCATTTTCTTAACGGGATCCGACCCCTTTTAGGGACCCCTTTCGTTAAGAAAATGGGATCCGACCCCTTATTTGACCCCTTATTTAGTCGCCGAGAATGGCGTGCCGGAAAAAGAAAAACAAGACGGCCGTCGCCATGCCGGACAAACCGAGGATGATGACGATTCGGGCAATGCTGCCGTCATAGATTATCGCTGCGGCAAAGGAACCCAGGGACCCTGCAAGATTTTGCAATGCAGTTACCAATGACGCAGCGGTGCCGGCAATTTTCGGCACGGGATCGAGCGCGAGTGCCGTCGCGTTCGGTAACAGGAATCCGGTACCGACCATGAACAGGCTGGCGTTGCCCCAGATCCACCACAGGCTTGCCTGTCCCAGCCATGCGATCAACAGTAGTTGTGCACCCGCTATGCCGATAATAGCGGCGCCGACGCCCATCATCTGTAAAGTGCTGAAGCGGTGCAACAGTTTTCTGTTGAGCGTCGAGCCGGCAAGGATACCGATTCCGGAAATCGCGAAGATATAGCCGAAGTACTGTACCGGTACCGCGAAGACGTCGATGATCAATGCCGCCGAGGTCGTAATTATGGAGATGAACCCGAAGGCCGGTAGCATTACCAGCAATACGCCAAACACACTTTGCCGGTGCGAGAAAAATTCCCTGAGACTCATGCCTAGCTGCCTGACGATGTGATGTTCCCGCGTCGGCACGTGCGTTTCCCGGAGAACCCTATTGATGCAAATCAACATCAGGCCGCCGAATATCGCCATCGCGACATAGGTCATGCGCCAGCCGTAAAGCGTCGTCAGGTAGGAGCCGATAATTGGTGCGAGCATGGGAGTGGCCGTGAAGATCATGACCAGGGCGGACATCAGCCTTGCCAACTGTTTGCCGCTGGCGATGTCGCGCACGATCGCTCGCGTAATGACCACGCCGACGGAGGCGCCCAGCCCCTGGAAAAACCGCGCCGCAAGCACCAGTTCGATGTTGTTACCGGCTGAGGTTGCAATGCTGGCCGCGGTAAATATAAAGACGCCGACATAGAGCACAGGAATGCGGCCATAGCGATCGGAGAGGAATCCGGCTGGTAACTGGCCGAGTCCGGTGCCGATCATGAACAGGCTGATGACCTGCTGACCGGTCGACATATTGGTCGCCAATTCCCGAACCATCTCGGGAATGGAGGGGAGGCTCATGTCAATCGACAGCGCAGCAGTGCCAGTTAATAGACCGAGTACGAGTACGAAGCGTCGTGATGTGGTCAGGTTGGTGTTCAAGTGCTTTTACGTGTCTGGTGTTGCCATTCAGGTCCGATCGCGCAGAATAGACGCATCTAGCTGACAATCACAATGGAGACCAGGTGTTCTGATGAAAGTATGGTTGAGTGTCGCACTGCGCAGAGACATCGTCATACGTGGCGTGAAGGTCGGCGTAATTGTCGGTACGATCCTGGTGGCAATCAACCAGGGCGATATGATCCTCAGCGGTCAGCTTGATGCGTCGGCGGCCTGGAAGATTCCACTGACCTACCTCGTCCCGTATTGTGTATCGACATACGGCGGTGTTTCTGCAATCCGGGCCTACGACAAATGGAAATCAAGCAGCTAGAGGTGCCCTGCAGCCTGACCGGCAATCAATAGTTCCGTGAGCTGATTCAAGCCCATCCAGTAGGAGAGTTCGCGCGGATGCCCGATATCCCAGGCTGCGATGTCGGCCCGTTTGCCAGGCTCGAGCGTGCCGCGATCCTGTTCGAGACCCAATGCACACGCTGCATTCCTGGTGACCCCCGCCAGGCATTCCTCCGGTGTCATGTGAAACAGAGAGCTCGCGAGATTCATTACGGCTCGCAGCGAGCAGACCGGTGAGGTACCGGGATTGCAATCGGTGGCGATGGCAATACGGACTTCACTGTCTCGCATTGCGTCAATCGGCGGTAGCTGCGTTTCACCGAGCGTCAGGAATGCGCCGGGTAATAACACGGCACATGTACCTGCAGCGGCCATAGATTTCACGCCTTCGGTCGATGTGAATTCAAGATGATCAGCGGACAGTGCGCTGAACCCGGCGGCGAGGGCAGCGCCACCGCCGTCACTCAGTTGATCCGCATGCAGCTTAACCGGGATGCCAAGTGATTTTGCGGTTTCAAAAACACGAGCGACCTCGTCAGTCGAAAAAGCAATACTTTCGCAATATGCATCGACTGCGTCTGCAAGTTTCGCCTCGTGTGCAGCCGGTAACATCTGGTCACAAACGAGATCGATGTAGTCCCCTGACTGGCCCTTGTATTCGTCCGGCACCGCATGCGCGCCAAGAAAGGTGCTGCGGATCGACACACCCGAGTTGGCTGCGAGTGTGCGTACGACTTCCAGCATTCTCAGTTCTGTTTCGACGTTGAGTCCATAACCGGACTTGATTTCTACCGTCGCCACGCCTTCACGCACGAGGGCATTCAGCCGTGCAATGCTGGTACTGAGCAATTCGTCATTGCTTGCTGCGCGCGTCGCGTTGACTGTGGACATGATGCCGCCACCGGCGCGCGCTATATCTTCGTACGACACGCCCTGTAATCGTTGCTCGAATTCGGCCGCGCGATTGCCGGCGAAAACAAGGTGGGTATGGCAATCGATCAGCGCTGGTGTCAGCCAGCGGCCTTCCAGGGACCGGGTTTCACACTTGCGGGTAGCGGGGACTTCGGACGCCGGCCCCACCCAGGCAATATTGCCGCCGCTGATTGCCAGTGCGCCATCCTCGACAATACCGTAGCCCGCGCTGCCCTCGGTCATGGTTGCGAGATGCACATCTGTCAGCAACAGATCCCAGTCCTGCATTGGCGCCTCCCGGTACGGATTGCATTGGACCGTAGCATGCACTAGCCTGTATATACAACCTGGGGGCAAGGCACTGGATCAATGAGCAGCATCTTCGCGCGAAAGGCACTGCTGGCAGACGGTTGGGCCGACAACGTGCGCCTCGACATCGAAGCGGGCCGGATTGCGGCGGTCGCTACCAAGGCCCGCGCAACTGCGGATGACTGCGTATGCGGGATCGTCATCCCGGGCCTTGCCAATGCGCACAGTCACGCGTTTCAGCGGGTGCTGGCCGGTCACACCGAGGAGCGCGGGCCGACCGATAAGGACAACTTCTGGACCTGGCGCAGCCGCATGTACGCTCTTGCCGCGAAAATCGATGCTACAGCACTGCAGGCGATTGCGCGCCAGGTGTACGGCGAGATGGTGGCCACCGGCTATACGTCAGTTGCCGAATTTCATTACCTGCACAAGCAACCGAACACCTCCGAAAATAGTGAAGCCATGTTCGAGGCGATCGCGGCTGCGGCTGATGCGAGCGGCATTCGGCTCACGTATGTACCAGTCTTGTATGAACGCGCCGGCTTTGACCAGCCAGAGCCCACTGCGGATCAGCAACGCTTCGCAACATCAATCGCTGATTTCCTCGAGCATTACGCACGGGCAAAGAGCCTGGCCGGAGATCGATTGACTGTCGGTATAGGCGCACACAGTTTGCGCGCGGTGACAGCAGATTCGCTAAAGAAGATTGCGGCTGTCGCTGCGGCGGACGGCGTCCCAATGCATATTCATATTGCCGAACAGCAGCGCGAGATAGATCAGTGCATGGCGGTTCACGGGAAGCGACCTGTTGAGTGGTTGCTTGAACAGCACGATGTCAACGAACAATGGTGCCTTGTACATGCGACGCATATTGATGACGAGGAAATTACGGCTATTGCCAATTGCGGTGCGGTGGTCTGCCTTTGCCCGAGTACGGAGGCAAATCTCGGTGATGGGTTGTTTCCGTTGCAACGCTTTCTGCAGCGCCAGGGGCGGATTGCAATCGGCTCGGATAGTCATGTATCAATCAATCCCTTCGAGGAACTTCGCTGGCTTGAATACGGCCAGCGCCTGCTTACGCAGAAGAGAAACATCGCGGCAATTCACCGCAGCCAGACCGGCCGCAGCCTGTTCGAGCTGGCCGCAGAGGGCGGGGCATTGGCGACCGGGCAGGCCGCTGGCCGGATCCGGACCGGGGACAACGCCGATCTGGTCGTCCTCGATGACGACAGCCCGATGCTGGTCGGGCACTCGACACGTTCCTTGCTGGACGCGCTGGTGTTCTCCGGATTCACCTTGCCTATCGATCGCGTCATGGTTCGCGGCGAGTGGCAGGTTATCGATGGGCGACACAAGGATGTCGTTGAGGCGCGCGCAGGTTATTCAGCAGTAGCGCGCAATTTATATCGTGATGAGATGGCGTCATGAGTGAACCAGCCAAGCCACGTTACCGGCAGCTAAAGGAACTCATTATCGGGCAGATATCTGCCGGCGAGCTGCGACCGCGCGACCGGGTGCCCTCGGAAAACGAACTGGTCGATGCGACTGGCGTCTCGCGAATGACTGCCAATCGCGCACTGCGTGAACTTAATGATGAAGGTTATGTTGAACGCGTTGCCGGCGTTGGTACGTTTGTTTCAGACTTCAAAGCCGTGTCGCATGTGCTGGAGGTTCGAAACATCGCTGATGAAATCGAACGACGCGGTCACAACCATACAGCGATCGTACTGGTGCAGGAAAAATCTGCCGCGGCCCCCGGCACAGCGCGGGCATTGCGCGTTGACGAAGAGACCGAGGTGTTTCACCTGGTTCTGATACATCACGAAAATGCGCTTCCGATCCAGGTCGAACACCGTTGCGTATTGATGGAGTTTGCACCGGATTGCCTGCAGCAGGACTTCACCGCAATAACGCCGAGCGCTTACTTGAGTGCGATCTCACCGTTGCAGGAAGCCGAGCACGTGGTGCGCGCCGTCATGCCGGACGCCGAGATAAGAAACAGTCTTGAAATGGGCGACCATGAACCGTGTCTCCTCGTTTCACGGCGTACTTGGGCGCATGGCCGGCCGGTCAGTTTCGCGCGTCTTTACCACCCGGGCAGCCGTTACGAGCTGTCCGGACACTATGTACCACCGGGCACCGAGGCCTTCAGCCGTGCCGGAGAATATAACGATGAATAACAAGGGTTCACGCACGATCAAGGCGCCGACTGGCACCAGGCTGCAGGCAAAAAGCTGGCAGACCGAGGCGCCACTGCGCATGCTCATGAATAATCTCGATCCGGAAGTGGCCGAGCGGCCGGAAGACCTCGTCGTATATGGCGGCATTGGCAAGGCGGCCAGGAACTGGGAATGTTTCGATGCCATTGTTGCAAAACTTATCGAGCTGGAGAGCAACGAGACCTTGCTGGTCCAGTCCGGCAAACCGGTTGGCGTCTTCAAGACACACGAAGATGCGCCCCGCGTTTTGATTGCCAACTCGAATCTCGTACCGGCGTGGGCGAACTGGGAGCATTTTCGCGAGCTCGACAGGAAAGGCCTGATGATGTACGGGCAGATGACAGCGGGCTCGTGGATCTACATTGGCAGCCAGGGCATTGTCCAGGGCACTTATGAGACCTTTGTCGAAATGGGCCGCCAGCATTACGGTGGTGACCTGTCCGGCAAATGGATTCTGACCGCCGGACTCGGCGGCATGGGTGGTGCACAACCGCTTGCCGCTACGATGGCCGGCGCATCGATGCTTGCCATTGAATGCCAGTCCGATCGCATCGACAAACGCCTTGAAACGGGTTACCTGGATTGCCGTGCCGAGACGCTGGATGAGGCGCTGGTGCTGATCGACAAATCAGTTGCGGAGAACAACGCAGTTTCAGTTGGGCTGCTCGGTAATGTTGCAGAAATTCTTCCCGAGCTGGTGCAGCGTGGTGTTAAACCGGATGCATTGACGGACCAGACATCCGCGCACGATCCTGCCAACGGTTACCTGCCAATCGGCTGGAGCGTCGAAGAGTGGCTGGCCAAACGCTCCAGCGATCCCGATGCGGTCGCGGCTGCCGCGGTAAAGTCGATGTCCGTGCATGTCAAGGCGATGCTCGAGTTTCACAAGGCTGGCGTACCGACCTTCGATTACGGCAACAACATTCGCCAGGTTGCGTTCGATGACGGTGTGCAAAACGCATTTGATTTTCCTGGATTTGTGCCGGCCTACGTGCGGCCATTGTTCTGTCGCGGGGTAGGGCCGTTCCGCTGGGTCGCGCTGTCCGGCGATCCGCAAGACATTTACAAGACCGACCAGAAAGTCAAAGAGCTGATTCCCGATGACCCGCACCTGCACAAGTGGCTGGATGCCGCCCGCGAGCGGATTAAATTTCAGGGATTGCCGGCAAGAATTTGCTGGGTAGGCCTGGGGCAGCGAGACCGGCTCGGCCTGGCCTTCAACGAGATGGTCAGGAGCGGCGAACTCAAGGCACCGGTGGTCATCGGCAGGGATCACCTCGACAGCGGTTCCGTTGCCAGCCCGAACCGGGAGACCGAAGCCATGCGCGATGGATCCGATGCCGTGTCCGATTGGCCGCTGCTGAATGCGTTGCTGAGTACGGCCAGCGGTGCGACCTGGGTATCGCTGCACCATGGCGGCGGCGTGGGCATGGGCTACTCGCAGCACGCAGGCCTGGTCATCGTTTGCGATGGCAGCAAGGAGGCCGCTGCACGTATCAGCCGCGTTCTGTGGAACGATCCGGCGAGCGGCGTCATGCGGCACGCCGATGCCGGTTACGAGGATGCTATCCGTTGTGCCGCGGAAAACGGTCTTGATCTGCCAATGATCAACGTGTCGAAGGGGTAATGATATGAATCTCCTGGTCGATGGGGCAGAAGTATCCCTTGCAGTACTTCGCAAAGCCTGGGAAGCACCCTGCGAGGTGAAGCTCGGTGACAAGGCGCGCATCCGGGTTGCCGCCGCACAGGCAACAGTCGATGCCGTGATCGCTCATGGCGATCAGGTTTACGGCGTTAATACCGGCTTCGGACAACTTGCGCAGGTGCGTATCAGCGAGGATGAACTGGCGCACCTGCAGGGAAACCTGATCCGCTCGCATGCGGTCGGTGTTGGCGAGGTGCTGCCGGACGACATTGTTCGCCTGCTCATGACGATGAAAGTGATCGCGCTGGCACAGGGTTACTCAGGCGTGAGGCCGCAACTCATCGATGCGATTTGTGACCTGATCAATAACGGCATCTATCCGTGTATCCCATCGAAAGGTTCGGTTGGCGCCTCCGGCGACCTCGCACCGCTTGCGCATATGTCTTGTGTCATTCTCGGCATTGGCGATGCACGCGTCGATGGCAAGACCATCCCGGCCGGCAAAGCCCTGGCCAAGGCGGGATTGCAGCCACTCGTACTTGCACCGAAGGAAGGGCTTGCATTGCTCAACGGCACCCAGGTGTCCACGGCGCTCGCACTTGCCGCGGCGTTTCGCACCGAACATGTGCTGGCGGCGGCGGTCACCGCGGGTGCGCTGTCAGCGGACGCGATCAAAGGCAGCGACACGCCCTTTGACCAGCGTATTCATGAGGTGCGCGGTCACGCGGGCCAGATCGCAGTCGCCGCATTACTCAGGCAACTGATGGATGGCAGCGATATTCGCGCCTCGCATGTCGATTGCGAAAGAGTCCAGGATCCCTATTCAATACGATGCCAGCCGCAGGTCGTCGGCGCCTGCCTGGACGTACTGACGCATGTGTGCGCCGTGTTGCAGACAGAGGCAAACGCGGTCACGGACAATCCGCTGGTATTCGCCGAGTCCGGATCGATCCTGTCTGGCGGCAACTTTCATGCAGAACCGGTTGCCCTGGCGGCCGATTACCTCGCACTGGCGATTGCGGAGATCGGCGCGTTATCCGAACGGCGCATCGCACTGTTAATTGACTCGCACATGAGCGGCTTGCCCGCATTCCTGGTCAAGGACAGCGGCCTTAATTCCGGTTTCATGATGGCCCAGGTCACCGCGGCCGCACTCGCCTCCGAGAACAAGTCGCTGGCGCATCCGGCGAGCGTCGACAGTATCCCGACCTCTGCTAACCAGGAAGATCACGTCAGCATGGCGACCTTCGCGGCGCGGCGGCTTGCCGAGATGCTCGATAATGTCGCCAACATTGTGGCGATCGAACTGCTGGCAGCAGCGCAGGGCATCGAGTTTCATCATCCGCAGCAAAGCTCAGCAGCGCTCGAGACTGTCATCGGTCAGATTCGCGCCGTGTCGCCGGCTTATGAAAGTGACAGATCGCTGGCGCCGGATATACGGGAAATTGCTGAATTAGTGAATGGCGGCGGCTTCTGTGGGCCCGGCAAATCGATCTTGCCGAGTTACGCTGCATGACCGATGTATTTGATTTCCGCGAAGGAAGTTCACCACTGCTCGTCAGTATTCCGCACGATGGCCGCACGCTTCTGCCAGGACAGGCAGAGTGCATGACTGATGCGGGTCGGGCATTGCCGGATACGGACTGGCACGTTCGCGAGCTGTATTCGTTCGTTGAAGATCTGGGAGCGAGTGTCATCGCGGCTAACTACTCCCGCTATGTGATCGATCTAAACCGCCCGCCGTCCGATGCATCACTTTACGAAAATCAGCTTGTAACCGGCCTGTGTCCACGCCAGACCTTTGCCGGGCAAGACATCTATCTGGACGGTGAATCCGTCAGTTCCAGGGAGCAGGAGACGCGCGTCCAGGCATACTGGCAGCCGTATCACGACAGGATATTTGAGACGCTAAGTCAACTAAAAGACCAATTCGGGTATGCCCTGCTTTGGGATGCACATTCGATCGCCGGCGAAGTCCCGCTGTTATTCGACGGTGTATTGCCGGATCTGAACATTGGAACGAATGGGGGCGCTAGTTGTGCCACGGAGATCACGGCCGCAGTCGCCGCAGCAGCACAGGCATCGCCATATTCGTCCGTCACCAACGGGCGATTTCGCGGTGGCCACATCACGCGCAGCTATGGCGCGCCCGAAGATGGTGTCCACGCCATGCAGCTGGAGCTGACGCAACAGAACTACATGGACCAAAAAAATCTGAGTTATGATGCCGAGCGTGCAGTCAGACTTGTCGACACAATAAAAAACATGTTGCACGCATTCGAGACATCAGCGACACGCGGCACCTGATGCGAGGGGGCGTTGGATGACATCAAGGCGCGGTATACACCGGCTTTATGCCGAGGATCCGACGATGGCAGACCGTCAGTTATGGGGTCGCAAGGTCGATCCTGTGTCGCGCCGCGGATTCCTGCGTGGCAGCGGGCTCGCCGCAATGTCGGCCGCCGTTGGCGCAAGCATCCCGTTCGCGAAGTTTATGCCGGGTGGCCTGATTCCTGCGGCGCTGGCACAAAGCGACGAGCGATTTGCGTTGCCGGGCAAGTCCGGGCTCACCGTATTGAATGACCGGCCGGTCAACGCCGAAACACCGGCTCACCTGCTCGATGACAAGGTTACGCCGGCTGCCCGCCTGTTTGTGCGCAACAACGGCATACCGCCGGCGCAGGTGGCGCAGCCGGATCGGTGGACGTTCGAACTCGCCGGCGAGTCCTGCGTAGAAACAAAGTCGCTGACACTCGCCGAGCTCAAAGCGAATTTCGAACATCACACATTGCAGTTGCAGATCGAATGTGGCGGCAATGGTCGCTCTGAGTTTTATCCGCCCGCACGTGGCACTCAATGGTCGACCGGTGCAATCGGCTGCCCCGAATGGACAGGTGTGCGGCTGAGGGATGTGCTCGAGTATTGAGGTATCAAAGACAACGCCGTTTATGTCGCTTATGAAGGTGCCGACCTGCACTTGTCGGGCGACACCGCTAAACGGCCGATATCGCGCGGCGTGCCGCTGCACAAAGCACTCGAAGATGAGTCGATGATCGTCTGGGCAATGAACGGCGAGCCACTGCCATTGTTGCACGGGTATCCGTTGCGAATGTTGTGTGCGGGCTGGCCAGCATCGGTCAGCGGCAAATGGCTGACAAAAATCATGATCCGCGATCGTGTCCACGATGGCGAGAAAATGCTCGGGCAGTCCTACCGGGTACCTTGTAAACCGGTTGCTCCCGGGACATCCGTCGCGGATGAGGACATGTGCATTATCGAATCGATGCCGGTCAAATCGCTGATGACCTATCCGAAGTCAGGCGTATCGCATGCAGCCGGCGCACCGCTCGACATTCGTGGTCATGCCTGGGCGGGTGATCAGAGCGTTGCAGAAATTCTGACATCGATCGACTTTGGCGCGACCTGGCAGGTGGCAAAAATCGAAAAAGCGGCGAACCGGCTCGCATGGCAGCACTGGTCGGCATCCGTTGATTTTCCAGGGCCCGGTTACTACGAAGTCTGGGCGCGGGCGGTGGACAGCAACGGCAATTCGCAGCCGGTCATTTTGCCGGGATGGAACCCGCGTGGCTATCTGAACAACGCCTGCCACCGCATCGCGGTGGGGGTCACGGCCTGATCATGAAAAGGAAGCTTCTGTTAACAGCACTCTTACTCTTGCCGGGCGCAGCGCTGCAGGCGACTGAGATCGACGAGGCGACAGGGCTGATCAGGAACCCGGGATGGGAGCTGGTGCGCATTCACTGCGGTGGCTGTCACTCCCATGCCACGGTCACGGGACAGCGGGCGGACCGCCAGACATGGCTGGGCATGATTCGCTGGATGCAGGCCACGCAGAACTTATGGCAATTCGATCCGGCGACCGAGGCCCGGATCCTCGACTACCTCGCAGATAACTACCCGCCGCGGCCAAACCACCGCCGCGCGGCGATTCCGCCGACTCTGCTTCCGCAACCCGATGCCCGAAGATTGTAGAAATGTCTCGTAGGAGCTCGCCCCAGCGAGCGACAAACATTGCAGGGCATGTTTGAAAAACATGCCCTGCAATGTTTGCAAAAGATCAATCAACCACTATCGATTGACGAAGATCGCCCGCTTAGGAAGGGCTCCTACGACAAATGGAGCCGGCTGGCTTCATTCAGCTCCCCTTCAGCTACCTGTCCGTATACTGCGACAGCTATAAGGTGGTCATCATCTGGGCTATCATTGCGACCGAATTCGAGGGTTCATCGAACAGGAAATTGAGTTCATGAAAAGTATGATCAGATCACTGATGGTGGCGCTTACAGTCGCTCTCTTGCTCCCTTCATTGCCGGCGTTTGCGGCATCCGCTGCAGTTATTGACGCCAAAGTCGATGACGCGATCGAAATTTTCAAGGAAGAGGTCAATGGTGCAGAAGTTTTTCTGGGTCAGTCCGCCGGCTACCTGGTGTTCCCGCGGGTGATCAAGATCGGCTTCGGTATTGGCGCCGAGACCGGTGAAGGCGCATTGAGAGTGCGTGGCCGCAGCGTTGAATACTACCGGACGACGTCGGGATCGTTCGGCCTGCAGCTCGGAGCGCAGGCGAAGTCGATCGTTATCGCCTTCATGACGCTCGACTCGCTGGACAAGTTTCGCAACAGTTCCGGCTGGAAAGTGGGTGTCGACGGATCGGTTGCATTGATAGATCTTGGTGCGGGCAAGACAATCGATAGCGGCAACATCAAGGACCCGGTCGTTGGATTTATCTTTGGTTCGAAAGGGCTGATGTATAATCTTACGCTCGAGGGCACTAAAATCTCGAAACTCAAGAAGTAGGAGCGATTGCAGGAGCCCGCCCCAGCGGGCGAAGGAATATAAATCGCCCGCTGGGGCGGGCTCCTACAAGTATTTCGCGTCATCAAAAAAATCATAATGTCTGACGCAAAGAAAAAGAATAAGAAAAAGAAAGATTCATTCGCCGTTCGCATGAAAAGGCGCGGCCGCGAATTCATGAGCCTTGGTCGAATACTCGTGAATGAGCCAAAGCGATTTCCCCGTGCATTGCTGAATGTATTGCGTCGTTCTTTCCGTACGGTCTGGGATGCCAGGGGTGGTGGACTCTATGCCTGCGGTTACGTGCTTACATTCCTCTGGCTGGAAATCAGGATGCTCGTCGAGGACATCCTGTCAGCCGAGAGCATCAGCGGCTTCTTCGGTGAACAGGTCTTCGAAATGTTCTTCAGGTTTCTGGGTGAATCCCTGCAAAACATGATCGCCGCTTTCATGTGGCCGGTATTTGTCATTCAGATCTCACCGCCGTGGGGTCTTGGCATCCTGGTGACCATGTTCGTGGTGTTCCCACGGTGGATCAAGCAACCACTGGAACATTGGCTGTTTCAAGGTGACCAGTTGCCGTCGAGCGCTAATACAGACGAATAAAGGACAATCAGGTCGTTTCGAGGATCTTGCCCTGTTCTTTCGCGCGTTCCTCGAACTGGTGCTGCCACTTTGAGCGATGCGCGGCGGGAGCGACCTGGACAGCCGTCACCTTGTATTCAGGGCAATTCGTTGCCCAGTCTGAATACTCGGTCGTGACGACGTTGGCACCGGTTTCGGGATCGTGGAAAGTCGTATACACGACACCCGGCTGCACTTTTTCCGTGATAATCGCGGTCAGTGTGATATCACCCTTGCGGCTTGCAAGTGACACTCGCTCACCATCATTGATGCCACGCGTTTCCGCATCATGTGGATGAATCTCGAGCAGGTCTTCCTTGTACCAGACAACGTTGGCGGTGCGGCGGGTCTGTGCGCCGACGTTGTATTGCATCAGTGTTCTGCCGGTTGTCAGCAACAGTGGGAATTTTCGATTCGCGCGCTCTTCCGTCGGCACGTAATCCGTTTCGATGAACAGTCCCTTGCCACGCACGAATTGATCGACGTGCATGATCGGCGTGCCCATCGGCGCTTTGTCGTTGCACGGCCATTGTACGCTGCCGACTTCATCGAGGAATTTGAACGAAACACCGGCAAAGGTCGGCGTTAACGTCGCTATTTCATCCATGATTTCGGCTTCGCTCGCGTAATTCATCGGGTAACCGAGCGCCTGTGCGAGCTCTTGCGTAATCAGCCACTCGGCTTTGCCCTGACGCGGCTTCATGACCGGACGGACGCGATTGATGCGTCGCTCTGCATTGATAAAGGTACCGTCTTTCTCGAGGAATGAGGTGCCGGGCAGAAAGACATGTGCAAACTTGGCGGTTTCGTTCAGGAACAGATCCTGCACGACGATGCACTCCATGCTGCCGAGCGCTGCCTCGACGTGCTGCGTGTCCGGGTCGGACTGGGCGAGATCCTCGCCCTGGATGTACATGCCCTTGTAGTCACCGGCAATTGCTGCATCGAACATATTGGGAATACGGTATCCCGGCTCCGGGTCGAGTTCGACGCCCCAGACTTTTTCGAACGAAGCGCGAACCTCGTCGTCCTGCACCGGGCGATACCCGGGAAGCTCGTGCGGGAACGAGCCCATGTCGCAGGAGCCCTGTACGTTGTTCTGGCCGCGCAGCGGATTGACGCCGCAGCCGGAAAATCCGAGATTGCCGGTCGCCATCGCGAGATTGGCCATGCCCATGACCATGGTAGAACCCTGGCTGTGCTCGGTCACGCCGAGCCCATAGTAAATAGCGCCATTTTTCGCCTTGCCGTACAAGCACGCGGCATTGCGAATGACCTCGGCGGGCACGCCGGAGATCCCAGCCACGGACTCGGGGGAGTTTTCCAGACACCAGATCAGGTTTATTTTTCTCGGCAGCCGTTAACCCTGGCTGCTTGAACGACAGGCCTGGATCCACTTATAGAATGGGGTTTAGCTGTCCAAAGAAATGGGGCCACCTCTGTAGCATGTCCTATATTATTTATTGACCTTCCTTAAATTTGGCAGCTTCCTCAGATCCACCGGTTGCGTCGCCCTCGCTATAAGAATGTGCTCCAGCTCCTGCAAGCTTTCCGCCTTGTACGATCAGATATTCTTCTCGTATTGGTTTATCGTCAAACCAGCATTCCAAAATTTCCCTGACGCCTGCTGCATATCGGGCTTGAGGTGCCAGGGCAGTTCCGGATGTGTGCGGTGTCATTCCATGGTTTGGCATTGTTCTCCATGGATGGTCTTTTGGTGCCGGCTGCGGAAACCAAACATCTCCTGCATAACCAGCCAATTGACCAGTTTCAAGTGCTTTTGCAATTGCATTACGGTCACAAATTTTTCCACGAGCCGTGTTAACAAGATAAGCTCCACGCTTCATCTTATTAATCATATCTTCATCAAAAAGATGTTCCGTCTCAGGATGAAGCGGACAATTGATTGTTACAACGTCACAGACTTTAACCATCGACTCGACACTATCATGAAAAGTTACCCCAAGTTCTCTTTCCACTTCCGACGAAAGTCTGTGTCGATCGAAATAATGTAGATGTACATCAAAAGGTTTCATACGTTTTAGCACTGCCAATCCAATCCGACCTGCTGCAACAGTACCTACATGCATTCCTTCAACATCATAAGATCTAGATACACAATCAGCAATATTCCATCCACCTTTGATAACCCAGTTGTATGATGGAATATAATTGCGAACGAGGCTCAAGATCATCATTACGACATGCTCCGAGACACTGATACTGTTACAATAAGTAACCTCAGTTACAGTAATATCGTTATCGATTGCTGCTTGTAGATCCACATGGTCCGAACCGATACCGGCTGTAATGGCCATTCTTAACTTTGGTGATTTGGCGACCAGTTCTGCCGTTATATAGGCTGGCCAAAACGGCTGTGAAATGACAACATCGGCGTCAACAAGTTCTTTTTCCAACACAGAATCTGGTCCATCTTTATCGGATGTGACAACAAATGTATGGCCACGGTCTTCTACAAACTTTCGCAGACCAAGTTCACCAGAAACACATCCAAGAAGATCCCCAGGATGAAAATCAATTGCATTCGGTGATGGCATTGTTTGTCCATCGGGATAATTAGACAACTCGGGAATATCGGGACGCGCGTATTTTGGTGGATATCCATCTATAGGATCATCATATAAGACGCACACAATCTTCAGTTTTTCTTTGCTCATTTTTGCACCTGTTATTTAAGTTGTTGGGCCCAAATTGCGCCTGACACGACGCCTAAGAAAATCCCTATAGTGAAGCCATCTCCAATCTAGCTTCCCCCTATGGAAGTGGACCCCAATGGTTGGACAGTGCGGGAGCAGATTTGAGGTGGAATCTGCGGTTCCAGGTTATGATGCCAAAGACAGAGGCCGAATCCCAGCACAGATTTCACTGAGGGTGAGATCATCCAGCTTTAAATGCCGCCGTTGCACGTTGTTGTAGCCGATCCAGTCA
>Ga0209987_10000304_pt1 | contig 25309 bp, 21 predicted proteins | sample N074metaG_FD_182134 | JGI IMG/M metagenome (GOLD analysis project Ga0209987, IMG submission 182134) | Deep subsurface microbial communities from Kermadec Trench to uncover new lineages of life (NeLLi) - N074 metaG (SPAdes) (version 2) | ecosystem: Environmental > Aquatic > Marine > Ocean trench...
ATTACGGCTCGAGCGGCGACGGTGTGTGCGACGAGATCGTGCGGCCGATATCTACTTTGGACGCGGGCAATCAATACTGGCCCAATGAGAAAGGATCAAACAAAAGACCACCGCGAAATGCCGATTGCACTATCAACGGCATGCCGCATAACATGAGAACAATGAGCAAATCACTCGCTTAGCCTGACCGAACATCTGTCCTATTTGTTTGACGACGGACACAAAGCAAAATTCATAACACCAGCGCGCATTTATGAGCGGCTATGCCGCAGCGGCAAGATAGCCGTCCGACTAAGAGAAAGACACACTATAGTGCTTCTGGCTAATGATGGTTTGAATAATGGAGAAATAGCACAGCAGCTATCGATCAGTGCACATATCGTCGGGCGATGGCGCAACCTGGATTGCCTTTAAAGAAGGGACGAGTGGCAACAATGACGCATGACTACAAGCGTCATGGCACCAGTACATTATTTGCGGCGCTTGATGTCATCACCGGGAGCGTCATTGCTGAGTGCACAAAGAGACACCGGCATCAGGAGTTTCTCATTTTCTTAAAGACGGCGGAAAAACAAACGCCAAAGGACAAAGCGCTGCACGTTATCACGGATAACTACTCCACACATAAACATCAGAAAGTAAATAAATGATTGAAACGGAATAAACGCGTCACGCTGCACTTCATACCGACGAATTCTTCCTGGTTAAACCTGGTTTAGCGGTTTTTTGCTTTGATTATGGAGAAACAGATCCGTCGAGGTGTGTTCAGCTCCGTGTCAGACTTGGAGAATGAGACCGTGCAATTTATCGAAGCACATAACGAGAACCCCAAACCCCTAGTCTGGACAAAAACAGTAGAAGAAATATTGGCAAAGATAAACCGTGCACGACTCGCGCTCTCAAGTGAATGACTTATTCGTTACACTACACTAGAACAGTTGAGGAAATCTCGGGCAGGATACTGGAATAGCCGTCCGTAATTGCCCATAGTAGCAGGCCGCAATTCCGGGTATTTTGCCCAAAATCTCGACGAAACCCTGCCAGCTGATGAGGATCTGGCGGATCAGGTCTGGGAGGCTGGGGAGATCGTTGACCTCATTGCGTTGAGGGCTTGGTAGTGCATGGCAATAAGTGGCACGCATAAGTTTTGGTGTTGCGCTACAATTAGACTGTGGTGACTGACCAAGAACAACTCCTGGCGATGACAAGACCAACCCAGGCCGCCAGCCACGCTGCAGACCTGAACTGGGGCGCCAACAGCAAAAAAAGCTGATGCTGATTTTACCGGCATACGGACTGACGACCGGAAAATTTTGTCTTTGACAAGACCGCAATCAGCTGAACACACCAAGGAGCGAATGCAATATATGAATAAGATCAGGATCGCAATCATCGGAATTGGAAACTGTGCGAGCTCTTTAATACAGGGCATCCACTACTATCGGCAAAAAGTATCGCAGGATGCCATCGGCCTGATGCATTGGAAAATCGGAGCGTACAGGCCTGGAGACATCGAAGTTGTTATGGCAATCGATATCGATCAGCGAAAAGTCGGCGTTGATGTGCATGAGGCTATTTTTTCTCCACCTAACTGTACGACCGTTTTCCATTCCGATATTCCAACATCCGGCGTCACTGTGCGCATGGGTAGAATCCTCGACGGGTTTTCGGATCACATGAAAAATTACGACGAAAACCGTACTTTTTTGCCGGCCGATGGGCCAGAACCTGGGGAAAAGGAAATTATCAAAGCGCTTAAGGAATCCGGTGCAGAAGTGCTGGTGAACTATTTGCCTGTCGGCTCCGAGGAGGCGACCCGATTCTATGTCCGCTGCGCTTATAAAGCGGGCGTAGCCTTAATCAACAACATTCCGGTATTTATTGCGAGCGATCCTGAAGGAGCATGGGCGAATCATTTTAAAGAGGCCGGCCTGCCCCTTATCGGCGATGATATTAAATCACAGTTGGGGGCGACCATTGCCCACCGTGTACTGACCGACCTGTTTGCCAAACGCGGGGTCAAGCTGGAGCGCACTTACCAGCTCAATACTGGCGGCAACACCGACTTTCTCAACATGCTGAACCGCCACCGTCTGGCATCCAAAAAGGTATCCAAGACCGAGGCGGTGCAGGCCGTGACCGCCAGCCGTTTGGACGGTGACAATATACATGTCGGCCCCAGTGACTATGTGCCCTGGCAGAATGACAACAAGGTCGCCTTCGTACGCATGGAAGGCAAGCTGTTCGGCGACATACCCATGAATCTCGAGATGCGCCTGTCGGTGGAGGATTCGCCGAACTCGGCAGGTGTGGCCATTGACATGATTCGCTGCGTCAAACTGGCGCTGAATCGAGGTCAGGCCGGCATTCTGGAAGGTCCTTCGGCCTATTTCTGCAAACATCCACTGGTCCAGTTCACCGATGAAGAAGCTTTCAAAATGGTGGAAGAGTTCATCAGCGATGAAGGAGTAGCCAAGGGTGAAGTGTTTGATTATCGCAGCGGGCAAAGGCGAGCGGCTGCAGCAGAGGGGTGACAGCAAGCCCCTCGTCCCGATCCTGGGCGTACCCCTGATTGAACGTGTCATCCGCGCTGCCATGGAGGCCGGTGCGGATGAGTTCTATGTCGTCATCGGCTACCAGGGCGAGCGGGTTCGCCTTTTTCTGGAACGCCTGGTGGAACGTCTTGCGATTCGGATCACATCGCTGGTGAATGACGACTGGGAGAAAGACAACGGCCTTTCGGTACTCAAGGCGCGGCACGTTCTGCACGAACCATTTTTGCTGCTCATGGCGGATCACCTTTTTGATCCCAGCCTGGTTCGACTACTGACCACACCCAATGCGACCGCTGGAGACGTAGTGCTAGTGGTGGACCGCAACACCCGCAATCCCCTCGTCGACATGGAAGATGTCACCCGGGTCAAGATGGAGGATGGAAAGATCCATAACATCGGCAAGGGACTGGCCGACTTCAATGGCTTCGACACCGGTATTTTCCTGTGCTCTCCCGCGATCTTCAAGGTGCTGGAGCAAAGCAAACGAAAGGACGCCAACACCTCCCTGTCCGCGGCGGTACAGGTGCTGGCCGCCAAAGGGCACGCTAAAGCAATCCCGACGGACGATTTCTGGATCGATGTGGACGATCCGGCAGCATTCCATAAAGCGGAGCAGGCTTTGCTAAAGCGACTGCGTGACAAACCCAACGACGGGCCTGTCGCACGTTATTTGAACCGCGCCATCTCCGTGCGGATTTCACGATATCTGGTGCAAGGCGATATGACGCCCAATCAGATTTCCCTGTTCTCGTTTCTGTGCTCCGTGCTGGCCGCCGGACTGTTTGCGCTGGGTGGGTATGTTGCTCTGCTCCTGGGCGGCGTCCTGGCACAGTTTGCATCCATCATCGACGGTTGTGACGGTGAAGTGGCACGGCTCAAGTACCAAAGCAGCGACTTCGGCGGCTGGTTCGATGCGGTGCTGGACCGCTATGCTGACGCCTTCCTGCTGTTTGGCTTGACCTGGCACCTGCTGGCAGTGGACGGAAACGGCTGGATCCTGTTTGTCGGTTTCATGGCCATTATCGGCTCGTTCATGCTGAGTTACACGGCCGACAAGTACGATAATCTGATGCACGAGCGGATCAGAGCCGGCGGCAAGGCCGGATTGCGGATGGGGCGTGACGTGCGGGTGTTCCTCATCTTTCTGGGTGCGGTGGCCAATATGGTGTTGCCGGTGTTGGTTTTGATCGCCGTGGTGATGAATGTTGAGACCCTGCGCCGGGTGAGTATTATGCGTAATGGATAACATTGATTGCGCCAAGCAAAAAATCCGTGCGGTTATTGCGGGCTCGCGAGTGCCTGAAGATCCCCGTCACGCCGACAACACTTTGGAATGGCTTTTGCGTCTGGATCTGGATGCCGACCAGGCCCTGCAACTGGCGGCCTTGGCCCATGACATCGACCGGGCCGACGACGTGAGAAAGGTCAAGCGTGCTGACTTCGACGATTATGATGCCTTCAAGTCCGCGCATGCTCACAACGGGGCTAAAATACTGCGCTCGATTCTGATTCGCTGTGACGTTGAGGCGGATATTGTGGACGAGGCCTGCCGCCTGGTGGAGGTCCATGAGGTGGGTGGCGATCACCGCTCCGATCTGCTCAAAGATGCAGACAGCATCTCCTATTTCGATGTCAACCTCCCACTCTATTACCAACGCGAGGGTTGGCAGGAGACCAAACGGCGATCAAGCTGGGGCTATCGGCGCCTATCCGCACGAGCAAGAGAGCTGGTCAACAAGACCTGCTATCAGGATGAGACGCTAATGCAGCTGCTGCGAGAGGTGATTCATGAAGATACCGGCTAACGGCTTTGGCCCAGCATTGCGTCTCAGGCAGTCAGGCCATGCCAAGTGATGAGAGGTGGCCCCATTTCTTTGGACAGCTAAACCCGACTCTATAACTGGATCCGAGCCTGTCGTTCAAGCAGCCAGGGTCAGAGACTGCTGAGAAAAATAGTCCTGATCTGGCGTCTTTCGATTCAAACTGGAATGTGGTCGTCTTCGATTATACAGATCAAAGTAGCGAGCCAATCCAGTTCGTGAGTCAGATACCGCGTCGCAGGCATGAAGATACACTTCTTCGTACGTCACCGATCGCCACAGCCGTTCAATGAACACATTGTCACGCCAGGAGCCTTTACCGTCCATGCTGATGCGGATACCGCGTTCTTTGAGCAGGTCGGTAAACACTTGCGAGGTAAACTGAGAACCCTGATCCGTGTTCATGATCTCGGGCGGACCATAAAGGGCAATCGCCTCTTCCAGCGCCTCGAGACAAAAATGTACATCCATGGTGATCGATACCCGCCAGGATAAAACCTTGCGCGAGTACCAGTCCGGCACCGCCACCAGGTACACGAAGCCGCGTGCCATCGGGATATATGTCAGCTCCATCGCCCAGACCTGATTTGGCCGATCGATGGGCAGACCACGGAGCAAATACGGATACAGCCGATGCTGTGGGTGTTTTCGTGTGCTGCGGGGTTTGCGCTGCAAGGCCTCAATGTCCATACGCCTCATCAGCTGTAGATCACGCTCCGGGATCGGTCCTGGCAATGCATACACCGTGGAACGGGCAATCACCAGCGCCTCGGCCTGGCGCGTAATGGACAGCCGGTGTGTCCGGTCAATCATCGTCTTGCGCTCAGCAGGCCGGCTTTGTTGAGCGCACCTTTTAAAAAAATCATTGTCCAGCATCAGCTCGCCAATCTTCGCGTGCAGCGCCTTCAGGTCGATCGGTGGTGATTCCTTCTGCGCTCCGCCCTCAAACACAATACCGCCCCGATCCAGCAGCTGCGTCTTCCACTGCGTGATCTGGTTCGGGTGAACATCAAACTGTTGCGACAACTCTGTGGCCGTTTTGTCGCCCTTTATCGCCGCCAACGCAACTTTCGATTTGAATACCGGGGTGTGATTCCGGCGTGGTCTTCCTGGCATGATTGCCTCCTGATTTTGTTGCCAATAACATGGCTCATGTCAGGCTTGGAATCCACTTATACCGCTGTCCGATTTTGCGGGACCACCTCTGTCTTCTATCGCTTCAAATCACTCCTGAGCAGTAATTCAAGCTCGCGTGCGGTGTCGCGGGCCGTCTGAATAAGCTGTTCTTCATCGTGTTGCACGGCGTGTTGCTCGCGGATCAGCTGATCGTCTTTTTCACGAAATGTCGCGATAAGCCGATGGACTTCCTGTTCTTCGAAACCAAGGTCAAACAGCACCTGCTCACTCATTGCGAGGCTGGACAAAAGCGTCTCACGAAATATGTGTTTTATGCCAAGGTCCATCAGATGATATTCATGGCGGCGGTTCCTGGCACGCGCAACGATGGTCAGATCCGGGAAATGCCTGGTAACTGTCTGCGCGGTCTTGATCGATGCTTCGACATCGTCGATCGCCAGCACGAAAAGTCTGGCATGTTCTGCGCCGGCTGCGCGCAGGAGGTCCAGCTTCGAGGCATCGCCGTAGTGCACGACGTTCCCGTACCTACGGACGACGTCGACCTGGGATGCGTCAATCTCGAGTGCGGTAAAGGGCCGGCCAACGATTGCCAGCAGGCGGCCGACGATCTGACCGAAGCGGCCGAATCCGGCGATGATGACGGCATGCTGCTGACCCTCCATCTGGTCATACTCGGGCGCTTCGTCTTTCTCCATTCGCGAAACGAATTGTTGGTTGAGCAAATAAACAACTGGCGTCAACAACATTGAGACCGCGACGGCGAGGATCAGTTGATCGATCACATCTGATTGTATGATTTGATGACGTGCGGCAATGGCAAAAAGTACAAACGCAAATTCACCGCCCTGAGACAGCACCGCAGCCAGGCTGGAGGCACCTCTGATGTCACAAATGCCGAATAACCTGGCCAGCGGAAACAGAACCGCCGCCTTGACGACCATCAGGCAGATGACGATCAGCATGATCGTGCCCGGATGCTGTACCAACAAACCGAGATCGACCGACATACCGACCGCGATAAAAAACAAGCCGAGCAGCAGCCCCTTGAAGGGTGCGATGTCCGCTTCAAGTTCATGTCGGTATTCTGAATCCGCGAGCAGCATGCCGGCAATGAACGCGCCGAGCACCATTGACATGCCCGCCGCCTGCATCAGCAGCGCGGCGCCAATGACGACCAGCAGTGCGGTTACTGTAAAAATCTCAGGCATTTGAGTGCGTGCCGCAATTCTCAAGACCGGCCGCAGCAAGTAATGGCCGCCGATAACCAGGCCGCCGATAATGGCCACAGCCATGGCGAAACCGCGAAACTCAAAGCCCTGGCTTGCGGTAGCACCGAACATTGGAATTATCGCGATCAAAGGGATAACGGCGAGATCCTGAAACAGCAGTATGGTAAACGCGGCACGGCCATGCGTGGTCGTCAACTCCTTTTTTTCAGCGAGCAACTGCAGCACGAACGCGGTGGACGACAAAGCAAGTATGAAACCCACCAGCACAGCTTCAGTGAGAGCAAGTCCGAACAATAATCCGACCACTGAAATCGCACCCGCGCTGATAACGACCTGGGCGCTTCCCAGTCCGAACACCATTCGCCGCAGTACCCATAAACGGGATGGTTGCAATTCGAGGCCGATGACAAAGAGAAGAAATACGACGCCCAATTCGGCGAAATGCAGGATGTGTTCGGTGTCTGTTATGAAGCCCAATCCAAACGGGCCAATGATGATGCCGGCCGCCAGGTAGCCGAGGACTGATCCGAATCCCAGTTTCCTGCTGATAGGTACCGCGATCAGCGCGGCAATGAGGTAAATAACGGCTTCCTGTAATAGTGTCATATCGGTGCAAGATTCACGTCACAGTTTCTAAGTGACCAATGGTGCCAAAATTGTATGCTCTACTGCCAGTTATGGCGATTTTGCATTAAACTACTCCGCTTATTTCAAGGGGTGATTTTATGAGCAGGCAGACCGGCGGCGGCCCGTTACTGATTTTGGCAACGATCCTGTCGTTGTCCGTTCTGGTTGCATGCGATATCGGTTCGCAAGGCACGGGCAGTGGTCAGCCTGATGCGCCACCGCAAAGTGTCGACACGACGACGCAGCAACCAGCTGCTAATGGCGGCTCATCTGCAGAAACAGCGCCACAAAGGCCGGTTGTCGCAGAGACATTGCCGTATGCGGAAGTCGAGGAGGAACTGGTCTACGGCCATTTCGTATTCCCTGCTGACATGGTCGATCCTCTGCCGGGCGTCATCGTTATTCACGAATGGTGGGGCCTGAATGATGACGTACGCGCGATGGCTGATCGAATCGCTGCCGAGGGCTACGTCGTGCTGGCGGTAGATCTGTTCGCTGGCCGCAGCGCTGATTCACCCGCAGATGCGCGGGCGTTGATGGTCAGGGTTGTCGAGAGTCCCGATCTTGCGGAGGACAATATTCGTCAGGCCTATCAGTTCCTGGCCGAGTCCGGTCAGGCACCCCGAATAGGGGTGCTTGGTTGGGACTTTGGCGGCGGTTGGGCCCTGAATACCGCGATTCTTTTGGCTGATGGTCTTGATGCAACCGTTATCTTTTACGGTCCCGTCACCGATGATGCCGAGCGTCTTGCGCCGCTAAACGTGCCCATACTTGGCTTGTTTGGCGCGCGTGACCGTGGCATTCCGGTGGCAACGGTGCGTGGCTTTGAGCAAACGCTTGAGAGTCTTGGCAAGAATGTCGAAATCGAAATTTATCCCGATGCTGCGCACGCTTTTGCCAATCCGGCCAGTGCGAACTTCAACGAGTCAGCGGCGGGGCAGGCCTGGACCCGCGCGCTCGAGTTTCTGGACCGGCACCTTTCGGTTGCAGTGGATTAGCAGCATTTACTCGACCTGAGATGCTTCGTCTATCTCTGGTCTGTCGCACACAAGTGAGACGTCCAGCGGTTGTGACACATAGGTTATTGCCTTGTCTTCGTCACCTTCGCACAGCAACGAGGCCTGTGCCGACAGGGCTGCATGAATGGTAATTTGCGTTGGCGCCTCGCTTATTCTGTCGCCATTTTCCGCCACCTGCACGACACAGAAATCCTCAACGACAAGCGGCGCGATCTGACTGGCCGGAATTCGCAGACTGATTTCTGTTTGGCCGTCACTGATGATCTGGCCGGCCGGCAGCGATTTTCGTGTGTCGGCGACGCTTAATGAAAGTGCTTCGGGTGATCGGCCATCGGAACAATGAGTTCGAATCTCGAACCTGAATTCCAGCGTCGGCAGCCGCACAAAATTTCTGCCGGGACTACGTGGCGATAGGAGAACAGCCGGCGCATCCGCGGCAACTGACAGGGTGTCCTTGGCCGCAGTCGGTCCGGCAACGGCAACGGCGAGCAGGAATACGAAAGGAAAGAAACAGGGCGTTGTTGTGCAAACCATCACTAAAGGCTACGTTATGATCAGCCAAAAGCAAGTGTGCGTGGCTTTGAATTCAGTCTATTGTGCATATCAGCAACCTTTGCGATCAGCCGATGGCGCCTCTTAAAGAAACCTACAAACTGGCGAAGCGCATCGCGATTGCTGTCGTTGGTATTTCCGTCCTGGCCATTGGGATCGTAATGATTGTCGCCCCAGGTCCGGCACTGGTCCTCATTCCGGTCGGCCTGGCGATCCTGGGGCTTGAATTTGCCTGGGCAAGGGTTTGGCTAAAGCGGCTGCGCCGGAGGATCAGTGCCCGCAATATGCAGGCGCGCGGCGAACGGGCGGAGAATCACCGCCGGCGCCATGGGGAGTAGCAGGAAAAAAAGAAAGGAGCCGGAGAAACCGAATTCTTTGGTCATTTGGTCACGATCCGCGGGAACGATCCCCGGCTCCTTGTCAAAACGGCGAATCGTAAGCAAACGGCAGTCGGGGGAGAAATGCCCTGAGAGCCTAAGATCGCCGAAAATTGCGGGACGGCTTACCTGCTGTCCGCGATTACCACTGATGTACGGCCGATAAGGCGGATATCAAGCTCCAGTTTGTTGTCGGCCAGTATTGCCTTGATTGCGTCCTCGACGGCAGCGGTATGCGCCGATTCGGCGAGCGTCCTGTTCAGCTCGGCGGTGTCAGCTGTGGTTGCCGCCGTTGTTGCGGCAATAGCATCCGTGGCATCTGCCGCCGGGGCGCCGGCCGCGAACAGGCCGGATACGATGATAGTCGCGAAATTTCTATTCCTGTTGAGTGTCATTTTGTGCATCCATTCAAGTGAGTGATGGCGCATTTCGCCATCGCGATCAATATCTGTGCAATCTATAATGCACAAGCTGTGCCAACTCTAACAATGCTTTAAAAACAATCATTTAACATCGAATTCTGAAATACGATATTTCGTAATTTACGAAATATCGTGACTGAATTTACGAAATCCCGTATAAAGCTCCAGCATGACCTCACTGGATGATTATCAATGGCTGTTTCGCAAGGCACCGATCATGGCGACCTCCATTGGCGAAGATGGCCGTTACCTCGATGTCAGCGACGCCTTCCTTGCGCGCCTGGGCTATGCGCGCCGCGACATGATAGGCAGGCGGCCGGGCGAGTTTGCAACTGCGGAGAGTGCAAAACGTATCGACAATGAGTTGGCGCCAACGCTGCGGCGGGCCGGCAGACTCGAGAACAAGCCTGTTGATTTACGAACAAAGAGCGGTGAGATCGTGAGATGCCTGACAAACTCGCTGGTTGAGCACGATCCGGGCGGCTCATTCGTTCGCACTGTTGCGATTTATACCGAGAGATCCGATCAGTCGCGAGCCGACTGGAAGTATCGCCAGCTGTATCGCGCAACGCCGGCCATGTTGCATACGGTCGATGTCGACGGGCGTATTGTCACCGCAACTGATCACTGGTTGCAGAAAATGGGTTATGCACGCGACGAAGTCGTGGGACGTTCGATCATGGACTTTTACAGCGAAGCGGATCGTAAACGATTTGCCGCGGGCCGCCTGCAGGACGTAATTGACGGTGGTGCGTTCAGTAACCAGGAACGCCAAATGGTGACAAAAAACGGACAGGTGCTGGATCTTGTCATGTCCGCGATATCTGATCGTGACGCCTCGGGTCGTGTTCACCAAATGCTGGTCGCGTCGAAGGACGTTACCGAGAGGAAACGTGCAGAGCGGAAATTGCGCGCGACCCTGGCAGAGAACGCGAGCCTCAGGGAAGAACTCGAACGTGAGCGGGATTACCTGAGGGAAGAAGTCAACGTTTCAATGAACTTCGGCCGCTTTGTTGGCACGAGTCCGGCGCTGAAACATATGCTTTCGCAAGTGGATGCTGTCGCGCAAACACCGGCCAGCGTACTCGTCCTGGGAGAGTCCGGTGTTGGCAAGGAGCTGGTGGCACATGCCATTCATGCGCGAAGTCCCAGGTCCGCGGCGCCGCTGGTCAAAGTCAATTGCGCATCGATCCCGAAAGAGCTGTTTGAAAGCGAATTCTTCGGACACGTCAAAGGTGCATTTACCGGCGCCCATCGGGATCGGGTGGGCCGCTTCCAGCTGGCCGACGGCGGGACCATTTTCCTCGATGAAGTTGGTGAGATCCCGGTAGAATTACAGGGTAAATTGCTTCGGGTACTGCAGGAGAGCGAATTTGAAAGGGTTGGCGACGACATTACGCGGTCTGTCGACGTCCGCGTGATCGCAGCCACCAACAGGAATCTCGAGGAGCTGGTGGTTGCTGGCAAATTCCGCGAGGATTTGTTCTATCGGCTGAGTGTTTTTCCAATTGAGGTGCCTCCGCTGCGGGAAAGACCGGAGGACGTCATTCAGCTCGCGCAACACTTTCTGGAAAGTATCTGCAACGACTTCGGCCGGGGCCCGTTTAAACTGACCCGTAGCCAGGCCGCGGTGATGAGTGCATATGACTGGCCCGGCAATGTGCGCGAGCTGAAGAATGTCATCGAACGCGCGGTCATACTGTCGAAGGGGCGTACCTTGCGACTGGACTTGTCGATGCCGCAGAACCATCCCGTGCTGCCTGACTCAAAGGAGTCACACGACCGAAAGATTGATAATCAGATACTGACCGACAAGCAGATGAGTGAATTGCAGAAGAGCAATATTATCGCGGCGCTGAAAGCCACAAACTGGAAAGTGTCGGGCAAGGACGGGACCGCGGAGCTGCTTGGCGTCCGGCCGACCACGCTCTATGACAGAATGAAAGCATTCCGTATCAGGAAACCAGTCAATTGAGCCAGGATCGAGCGTGACCGCTATTCATAAATTGCTTCTTGTTCTTGTTTTCTTACACCCTTCGGTTTTGTATGCGCAGCAAGCTCTGCCGATTTCAGTAAAAAACGCGCTTAATTACCGGAGGGTTCCGGAACACACCCTGAGCGTGTACGTGGAGAGTCTCGACACAGGAGAGGTGATGCTGTCGTGGAATGATGCCGAACCGCGAAATCCGGCTTCTGTTGAGAAAATGCTGACCACGCTGGTTGCCCTGGATATGCTTGGGCCAACCTACACGTGGAAAACCGACGTGTACCTGATGGGTGAGATCAAAGACGGTGTTCTCGATGGAGATCTGCTGCTAAAGGGACACGGTGATCCCTACCTGGTGACTGAACGGTTCTGGCAGTTGCTGCGGCGAATTCGCCGGCTGGGAATTTCTACCATCGATGGTGATTTACTGATTGACGACAGCCATTTTGACATTGGCAACTATGATCCCGCTGCGTTCGATCACGAACCGCTGCGTGCGTACAACGTCGCGCCAAACGCGATGCTCACAAACTTCAAGGTAGTGCGCTACTACTTCGAGCCGGATGTCGCATCCTCCAGGGTCAAAGTGCAACTCGAGCCGCCGCTCGAAAATCTTCTGATCGTCAATCAGCTCCGGGTTACGAACGGATCCTGCCGCGGCTACCAGCGAGGAATAACCATCACGCCGAACGAAGACGTGAGTCGCATTACCTTCACTGGCCGCTTCCCGAGCGGCTGCGAATTCTACTCGATGGATAGAACTGTCTTAAGCCACAATGAGTTTACCTTTGGCCTGTTCCGATCGCTGTGGCAGGAATCCGATGGTCGGATTGCTGGCAAGTGGAAAAATGTCATCGTCCCAGAAGACCTTGAACCGGCATTTTCCTTCGAATCGCTGCCACTGTCGGACATCATTGCCAGGGTCAACAAGCACAGCAATAACGTTATGGCGCGGCAACTTCTGTACACACTCGGGGCTGAGGCCTTTGGGCCCCCGGGTACCGAAGCGGCCGGCCGCAAAGTTGTACGCCAGTGGTTAGCCACCAAGGGGATGGACTTCGCCGAACTCAGGCTGGATAACGGCGCTGGCTTGTCACGTGAATCGAGGATGACGGCCCGGCATCTTGCCGATCTGCTTCGCTACGCATACAAAAGCACAAACATGCCTGAATACCTGTCGTCGCTTTCACTCTCGGGGCTGGACGGGACAATGTCGCGGCGGTTTCGAAACGGCGTCCTGACCGGCATGGCTCACATGAAGACCGGGTCGCTGGATCACGTTAGCTCGATCGCCGGCTATTTTCAGGCACGTTCGGGAAATCGTTACATCGTGGTAATGCTGCACAATCACACCGATATTCACCGCGGTCCGGGCGAGGAAGTACAGGAAGCATTACTGCGCTGGTTAGTCGAAAAATAGCGTCTTGAGCGTCGGAATTCGGCGACAGTGCCGGTTGCCTGATCTTTTGATATCTGTAGTAAACTCCGCTCAGCCGGAAATGCTGCATTAGCCGGTTGCGAGACGCCTGGGAGGGTCAACGATGCGCACTGCATTATTGCTTTTGATTGTCTTGCCGTGCGCTGCAATTGCGGAAACGGCCTATATCACCGATAACCTGCGACTGGGTTTGCACCAGGCGGCTGACACGAGTGATCGTGCGTTCCGCACACTTCAAAGCGGACAGGAACTCGAAATTATTTCACGGGATCGTAATTACGCTAACGTTCGCTTGCCGGATGGTGTGCAAGGGTATGTGAAAGCGGCGTACCTGGTTTTTGAAAAACCGGCAAAACTGATTGTTGCCGAAGCGCAGACCGCGAACGATAAACTGCAACAGGAACTCGACAGCACCAAAGCCGCATTCGCCGCACCGGCTGCGACGATTGCATCGCTTGAGCAGCAGGTTGCTGAAAAGACCGCCGCCCTCGACAATAGCACGGCGCGACTCGCGGACCTGACCGCGGAAAACGAAGATTACCAGGATAGCTACGGGCAGTATAAATACAGCTTGCCACTTAAGTGGGTTGGCGGAGCAATGTTTGTTTGCCTGCTTGGCGGATTTCTATTCGGGCTTTGGTGGATTGACTATCGAAGCCGGAGGAGGCACGGCGGCATCCGCATTTATTAGGCGGCAGCGGACAAAGACCCACAGGATCCGTTTCTAACCGGCAACCGCGCATTCTTGAAAAGCTGATCCAGCTCGTGCTGGCTGTCGGCGCGAGCAACTTTTTCCATTTGTTCGGCGTCGACATGCGGCGCAAACAGGCGAATGAAATCCGCCATGTAGCATCGCAGAACAGTATTCCGGCGAAAACCGATCCACGCTGTACTGCGCGGGAACAGTCCGTTTACTTTAATCGGCGTCAGGTGTTTATGGTCATCTGGTCCATACGCCATGCTCGCGACGATTCCAATACCGAGCCCCATCAGAACATAGGTCTTGATAACGTCTGCATCGCGTGCCGTGAATACGACATTCGCGTCAAGCCCGTGCTCGGCGAAAGTGCGTTTAAGCGCAGTCTCGCCATCAAAACTGAAGACGTAACTAATCAGTGGATGGCGGGCAAGGTCCTGAAGCGTCAGTTCCCTGTCGATTTTTGTAAGTTCGTGACCATTCGGAACAAGAACTATCCGGTCCCAGTGATAACCGGGAATCTGCAGGAGTTCAGCGAACAAATCACTTGAACCGGTCGCGATCGCAAAATCGATGTCGTTTCTTGTGACCATGTCCGCAACCTGGTCCGAGGTGCCCTGGTGCAAATTCAGACTGACCTTCGGATACTGCTGTCGAAGTTCGCGCACGATAGCCGGAAGAATATATCGTGCCTGCGTATTGGTTGCTGCAATCGTCAGTATGCCTTCCTGCTCCTGATAAAAGTCGCTAGCCAGGCACCTGATCTGTTCGACCTCGCTCATGACTTTCCGTGCCCTCAGGATAACCTGCTCACCAGCGTGGGTTACGCGAGCGAGACTTTTGCCTTTTCGGCTGAAGAGTTGGAGTCCGAGTTCTTCCTCGAGCAACTTGAGTTGCTTGCTAACGCCCGGTTGCGATGTATACAGGCGGCTGGCGGCTGCCGTAATGTTCAGGTCATTATCGACTATCGCAAGCAGATATTTTAATTGTTGTAGTTTCATGCAGGCTTTACGTCAGGTGTTGCCGGCTCCTACCGTAGACCAGACAAGGGCACAATCGGTGCAACAAATTCAAGCTTTTTCGCAGTTCTTTCTTTTCCTTATAATCTTCTTTTACAGACTTGCGTTACGCCGCTGCTGCATATAACGTTTGAATATAACGATCGCAACCATTGGCCCGGCAACAGCGCATAACAATAAGCCAGCTTGCCCTGTGTGCGTCCCGACTCCACTATAATTGATGCATGAGGCAGGCAAAAAGTTGCATGTAGTTTTTCAGACACAATAAAACCAGCGGCGGTCAACGCCCGGTCACATAAAGGAATGGACATGATTTACGACAGCATTCTCGACACAATTGGCAATACGCCTGTTGTTCGTCTCAATCGGATGGCACCTGATGGTATTGAGATGTTCGTCAAGGTCGAATCGTTTAATCCCCTGGCATCGGTCAAGGACCGGCTTGCGATTGCCATTATCATCGATGCCGAGCAACGCGGTGTTCTGAAGCCCGGCGACACGGTCGTTGAAGCGACTTCAGGCAATACCGGAATTTCCCTGGCGATGGTCTGTGCAGCCAGGGGCTATCCATTCGTGGCGACAATGGCCGATTCCTTTTCGGTTGAGCGGCGCAAGATCATGCGAGCCCTGGGTGCCAAGGTCATTCTGACGCCGGCGGCCGAACGGGGCACCGGTATGGTCCGCAGGGCCGAAGAACTGGCCAAGGAGCATGGCTGGTTCCTGGCGCGCCAATTCGAAAACCAGGCGAATCCCGCGTATCACCGCAACACGACCGGTCCGGAAATTCTGCGGGATTTCGCGGGCAGGCGGCTCGACTACTGGGTAACCGGTTATGGCACAGGTGGCACCATGACGGGGGCGGGCGAGGTCATCAAGGTGGCTCGACCCGAGGTCACGATTGTAGTAGCCGAGCCTGCTGGCGCGTCGTTGCTGGCCGGTGATGAATGGAGTCCGCACAAGATCCAGGGATGGACACCCGATTTTATTCCCGATGTACTGAATCGCGAGGTAATCGACGAACTTATCCCGGTGACCGATGAACGAGCCATCGAGCTAGCGAAGCGGCTGGCTGCTGAAGAGGGCCTGTTTGTGGGCATATCGTCAGGGGCGACGCTGGCGGCTGCCTTCGAGGCCGTAGCAAAAGCGGAGAAAGGGTCCGTAGTGCTGGCGATGCTACCGGATACCGGGGAACGCTATCTGAGCACGCCGCTGTTTGAAGGCGTCAATGAAGGATCCGACGACGAGTGGCTGGAGTCGCTGGCGCTCTGAAAATCTGATTAATTGCCGGGCGTGGCGACCATGGTATTTGACGCCGCGCCGGTGTCGGCCCCTGCCCCGTGAATCGTGGCCGTGCCGGCCGCGACCATAACGCTGCAGGAACCGCATATACCTGAAAGAAAAGGCAAAAATAATACCATTTGGTAAATAGCTGAGACCTGAGTCACAGCCATTTTTCAGGGTGCATGACATTGTCCTGTTTGGTTCACAGGGCCGCGATCCGACTGGCCCGGATTTGGGGCAACGCTCGCCAATGGACGCAGAAGTACACAATTTCATAACGCGAAAAAACATCGGTGCAGCCAAAGGGCTGTTGCAGTCCCTGGTGCCTCGCGCGCAGTGCTTCTGTTTTTATGATCGCGCCAAAACCTGTGTTTGGAGCAGCGATGGCGCGGACGACAATGAAATCAACAATTTCGTAGCGGATTTGCATGACGACGTCATTGCGGGCACCGATCCGAAATCGACGATGTTGCGTCGTACCCTGACCTCGGGACGTACTTTGCTGGTATTGCCGGTGGCCGGCGCAAATGATGAGAGTCTTGGAATTCTCGTCACCGTGTTCTCGAAAAACGCGGGCAAGTCGTCCTCCTTCAATCCGAGTCTTTTGCAAAGTATATTGCTGCCCGCAGTGCAGGTAATCGGAGAAACGTTTCGTCTTAATCAGGACCTGCAGCTCGCAGAGGAACGGGCCAGGACTTTCGACAAAGAGCTCGCACTTATTTACCAGGTCGATGAGAAGATTCACGGCACCTCCCGCAGTCATGCGGGTCTGGCCCAGCTGGTCGGGCAAAGCGGACGCTTTCTGAATATCGCGTATAGCGTTCTCCTCCTGCCGTCGAAGCGAATCCGGATCAGTGCCACGCATTCGAGCTGGAAGAATGTCAATCGAAAATCGCTCGATAAGTACCTGATCGATACATTGTTCCACCGGCTTGACGGGCAAAGAGCACCGGTCATCTTCGAGATTCCTGCATTTGAGGGATCGGACCACCCGTCGGAACAGGGCTACCAGGCGATGCTGTGCCCGCTGCTCGACCAGGCAGGCAACATTGAAGGGATGCTTGCGCAACTCGGCAGGGTCAACAACATGCCGTTTGATCAATCCCACATGCGTTTCATGTCGCACATAGTGCGCAAGGTTGAATATGTCATTGAACAGTCATTTGATTCGATGACTGGCCTGATGAATCGCGCTGGCTTCGAGGCGCAATTACACGAATCAGGAAAGGCACTGAAGGACTCGGACGATTCTCACCAGATCATTTACTTCGACCTCGATAACTTGCAGCTGGTCAACGATACCTTCGGTCGCAAGGCCGGTGATAAAGTCATCATTCGATTTGCACAACTGATCGAGGAGGTCCTGCCCAAGAACGCAGTGGCGACCAGGCTCACGGGCGATGATTTTGTGATCCTGCTGACGCACAGCACTGTTGAACAGGCCATGGATCTCGTCGACCTGGTGCGCAAGAGTGGTGACAAGCTCAGATATCTGCAGGGCGACAAAACGCTGCAGGTTACGGTCAGTATCGGGGTTGCAGAATTTTCTCCAAAGACGTCCGGAGGGGATGCTCTGACCACTGCGAGACTCGCCTGCGACTCTGCCAAGGACCATGGCCGGGATCGTGTCGAGGTATACGATCAGGATAATCAAAGTGTTATTCGCCGCTATGACGATATGCACCTCGTCTCGCAAATCCAGCAGACGCTCGATTCCGACGGATTCGGAATGATGGCGCAACCAATCGTCTCCTTGACCGGAAAGGATGAGATAAGCCGTTTTGAAATCCTGTTGCGCATGAATGACAGTCATGGCAACCTCGTTTCATCGGACGCGTTTTTCTCGGCAGCGGAGCGCTATCAACTGATGCCGCAAATCGACCGATGGGTGATATCAAATACGTTGGCCCGCCTGTCCGAGCATCTGGATTACCTGAAAGAGCATCACACCATATTTGCCATCAATTTGTCCGGCCAGTCACTCGGCGACGACGAGATCCTGAACTTCATCGAAGATGAAATCGATTCGAGTGGCGTTCCGTGGGCATCCCTTTGCTTCGAGGTGACCGAATCCGCGGCGGTGTCGAATCGCGAGAAGGCGCAGGCATTCATTGACGCGCTGCGCAAGCGAGGCTGCAAATTCTCCCTCGATGACTTCGGTGCCGGATTGAGTTCATTCGCATACCTCAAGAATTTCAAGGTCGATACGCTGAAGATCGATGGCAACTTCATCCGGGACATCACCGAAAACCGGATCTCCGAATCGATGGTTGCTGCGATCACCCAGGTCGCCAAGGTAATGCAGCTGGAAACGGTTGCCGAATACGTGGAAAGCATGGAAACCAAAGACCTGATCACCCGCATGGGCGTCGATTATGCCCAGGGTTTCGCCGTTGGCAGGCCGAGGGCGCTGGAAGAAGTCCTGTTTGAATTGACCGGCCAGACGCAGACGCCAACAGCGATCCAGCCCGGCCACGCATGAACAGTCCGGGCTAGCGTATTCCTGTCTCCGGGCCTGCTGCCGATCTGTTCGAGGCGCCAGTCACAAATCCGCCCGCAGAGAACCTTCGATCCGCCGCTCATGGCGCGGAATTTCTCAGGCGTGCCGAAGAGGTAACCGCCCGCCCGCCAAACATCATCCGGCCCTGCGCGTAATTTAGAGGTACTCTTACGCCGATGACCGCGACCGGAAAAATGAGAGTGCAAAAAACAGTCGCGGATTTGCCTGCAGCACTACAAGAGGTGGTCTTGTGTTGGACAGATCGCCTCTATGAACAAGGCGCGGACCTGCCCAGGCAAGACCATTGTCTGGAAGTCTTGCTGCATCTTGTCGCCACAAGCGATTTCGCTGCCAGGGTTCTGCTACGGGAATGGGAGTGGTTTCAGTCGGCGCTGACCAGCGGTGCATTGTCCATGCCGCCGCAGGAGGCGGCCATCCGCAAGTTTATCGATGACTTCAATTCCGTCGGTGCCGATACCGTTGCCATCAAGTCGCGGCTGCGGCAGTTTCGCAACCGGCAGTTGACTCATATCCTGTGGCGCACCATTGAAGGATCCGGAACTCTGCAGGAATCGCTTTTGTCGTTATCGAATCTGGCAGACGGGCTGATCGAAGTTGCGGTCGCCTGTTCCGGCCAGTTGCTTTACCCGCGGTTCGGGATTGCGCGCAATGCCGAGGGTCAGGAGATTCCACTGGTCGTGCTCGCCATGGGTAAACTGGGCGGCCGCGAGCTCAATTTTTCCTCCGATGTCGATCTCATTTTTCTATACCGGGAAGAAGGCGAGACCGATGGATCCCGCACCTTAAGCGCACACGAATATTTCACCCGTCGCACCCGACAAATTGTGGCTCTGCTTGACGAGGTAACCGCAGACGGCTTCGTGTACCGGGTCGATACCCGGCTAAGACCTTTCGGGGCGAGTGGACCGCCGGTCACCAGTTTTGCGTCCCTGGAGTCTTACCTGTTGCAACACGGCCGTGGCTGGGAGCGTTATGCATACATAAAGGCAAGGGTGGTCAGCCCAGGCGACGATCAGGCAACGGTTCGTGAATTGATGGGCGACATCATCGAGCCTTTCGTGTATCGGCGCTACCTCGACTACGGCGTATTCGAATCGCTGCGTGAAATGAAAGCACTGATCTCAGCCGAAATTCAAACGCATGAACTCGCCTCGAATATCAAACTCGGTCCGGGCGGGATTCGTGAGATCGAATTTATCGCACAGGCGTTGCAACTTGTTCGTGGTGGCGGTGACGCAGCTTTGCGAAACCCTGAATTGCAAACAGTGTTGCCGTTGCTGGCCAGCGGCAAGGGACTCTCATCGTCGACGGTTAACGGATTGCTTGCTGCCTACGTTTTCCTGCGCGAGCTGGAGAATGCGATGCAGGCCATTCACGATCGTCAAACGCATGATGTCCCGCAGGATGCCGTCGATCAGGCGCGCCTGGTGCTGGCGCTGAACTACGACTCCTGGCAAGCACTACTGGATGATCTCGACACGCAGCGGCAGGAGGTCAGCAAGCACTTTGACAACTTGTTGTTCAGTGGTGCCGAAGACATGTCGCAGCCCGACCTTGTTCGGGCACTGACGACTTTGTGGAGAACCGGCGCATCTGCAGAACAATGGCAAGGCGTTCTGCAAGCGAATGAGTATCGGGAAGCGGCTCTGCTGGCCGCCACTATCCACAAGTTTGCGACAGCCTCCGTTCAGCGTCAGATCGATGCAACGGCACAACGGCGGCTCGGCCGCTTCATGCCGTTGCTGATGCTGCAGTTGCAGGACCGGCAGGTTCCTAATCTCATCCTTGAGCGGATCCTGGGGGTCATTGGCCAGATATTGAGGCGTAGTGCATATGTTTCCCTGCTCATTGAGAATCCTGCTGTTCTTGGACGCCTCGTCGGCCTGTGCGAAAACAGTGCATACCTTGCGCAGGAAATTGCACGACATCCGTTGCTGCTCGACGAACTGCTGGACCCGAGGCTGCACTCGGCAGCGATTACCGCAGCTAATATGCGCGAAGACCTGGAGCAGCGCGCGAAAGGCATCGAAACCACTGACAGTGAGCGGCAGATAGAGGTTCTTGGTCAGTTTCAGCGCGCCAACCTGTTTCGTATTGCGATTGCCGACCACAGTGGGAACCTGCCAATCATGAAAGTCAGCGACTGGCTTACAGAACTCGCTGAAATCGTTCTGAATCGGGCGCTGGATATCGCCTGGGCGGATCTTGTGAAAAAACACGGTACACCGACATTCTTTACGGTGCATGGTAAACGCCGCGCCGGTTTCGGCGTTATCGCCTACGGCAAGCTTGGCGGCATGGAGTTGTCGTATCGATCGGACCTGGACCTCGTGTTTCTACATGACTCAAGTGGGCAGAAGCAGGAAACCGACGGCGACAATCCCCTCGACAACAGTATGTTTTTCGGCCGCCTTGTCAGGCGCCTGACACATTTCCTGACGGCGCAGACAGCATCGGGGGCCATGTACGAAGTTGATACCCGGCTGCGGCCAAGCGGTCGCTCCGGCTTGCTGGTGAGTACGATCGAGGGTTTTGAGCGGTACCAGGAAGAGCATGCGTGGACCTGGGAGCATCAGGCACTCTTGCGCAGCAGGCCGGTCGCTGGCAGCGCGGTTATTGCGCGTGAGTTCGAGCGGATACGATCTGAGACGCTGCGGTTCAGGGTCCACCGGGAACAGCTGCTCGAGGACGTTAAATTGATGCGCGCAAAAATGCGCAGCCAGCTCGACAAGAGTGATGCGCAGCAATTCGACCTCACGCAGGGCGCCGGCGGCATCGGCGATATCGAGTTCCTGGTGCAGTACCTCGTGCTGAAGAATGCCGGCGAATACCCCGCAGTCATTCATTATCCGGACAATATCCGGCAACTGGGCACGCTGGCCGCCGCCGGCTGCCTTGCCCAAGCCGATGTCGTGCGGCTGCAGGAAATCTACAAAGCCTACCGACTGTGCCTGCACCGGCTCGCCCTGGATGAAAAGCCGCCGCTTGTTCCCAGCAAGGATTTTCCGGAGGAGCGAGAATTTGTCGTGCGAATCTGGCAGCGTGAACTTGTTTAGCTGGCCGGCCGCTTACCTTATAATTCTGCCAAATCCACATTGAGACCGGACCCGAAAGTGGCAGAGAGAGCAGGAACAGTCGATCAGAATCTAATTGCGGCAAATGCACAGCACCGTTACGGGGTGCGCCACGACGACCTGCCGCTGTCCTGCCCGATGCCCGGCATGTACCTGTGGAACTCCCACCCCAGGGTGTATTTGCCGATCGAGGAAACCGGTGAGGCGAAGTGCCCGTACTGCGGTGCACTGTTCGTCCTCGACGACACAGCACAGCAAACCGATGATCCTGCCGCGTCCAAGCAGTAAAATCAGCGATTCAGCCGTTAAATTCACATAAAATCTTAAAAGTCGTCATATCCGGAATTTTCAGCAGGAAAATTTGAAAAGTTTTGAAGAAAAAAATTATTCATTGACATCCGGTAAATTCCAATATTACTCCAGTAAACATCACTAACTTCCTCGAAAATTACTTTCTTAGAATTTTGGCTGAGAAAATCGCGAATTCAGAGCGCGCAAAAGCATCAACTGGCGTCCGGAAAACAGGTGGAGGCAAGCCGATTTCTGCGCTAAATCGGTAAAAATCGGCTAAAAAGGAAGGAAAAGTTGGGAAAACCGGCAAAAGTCAGGAACTTGTCGAAAAAACCTGATCCATTCGCTGGTTGACGCTGGCCAGGCGAATCAGGCCCATTGCCCCCGGATCACGGACCCGCTGACCCCAGCGGACATCTTCCACCGTTTTTCCGAGGAACCTGCCTATAGCCTCCGGGTACACGTTGACGCTCAAATCACGGCTCAGGTAGGGCCCGGTGCGATCGGGATTTGAGGTGGCGTACAAACCGATGACAGGTGTGCCCACCGCGGTGGCTATATGCGCCGGGCCGGAGTCCGGGCAAATCAGCACCCGGCTGGCGCTGATCAGGGCACACAGTTCTTTCAGGCTGGTCTTGCCGATGAGGTTAACCAGGGATTTGTCGCAGAGCTTGCTGATGGTGCGGCCGTACTCCAGTTCCAGTTCGGACCTGCCACCGGTCAGGATGACTGTGCAATTGAACTTGTTGCGGGCGTGGTTTGCTGCGGCGGCATAATTTTCTGCGCTCCAGTTACGATAGTTCCTTGAGCGCAGGCTGCTGCAAGGGCTGATCAGCAGCATTGGCCGGCCGGCGGATTGATACCTGGCCGCAAATTCAAGGTGCGCGGGAGACAGCGGTATATCCCAGCGCAACTCACGCGGCGGAATTCCGATGTGCCGGGCGAAGCTCATCATGGCCTCCATCGCATGTTCACGCGGCGCGGCCTCGATTCGCTGGTTCGTAAACAGCCACTGGAAATCGCGCGCCCGCCGGTAATCGAATCCAAGACGTACCGGCGTCGAAATCAGGCGGCACAGGAGGTTTGCCCGCAACGATGCATGCATGCATAGCGCAATTTCAAACTTGCGACCCGCCAGTTGATGCCTGACGTCGGCGTAGGCACCGCGGGCTTTGGATTTATCGAAAATGATAAACTCGACATCCGGAATATCCGCCATCAGGCTGGCTTCGGTTTTGCCGATAATCCAGGTGATGCGGGTTTCAGGCCAGGTATCCTGAATGGCGCGGATGACGGCGAGCGCATGGCAGGTATCGCCGATTGCCGACAGACGGATGACACAAATACTCTCTGGCGGCGATTGTTTGAACATCTTGAGGAGGCCGGAAATGAATTTTATGCTGAAACGGGACTGCCAAGTTTGAGCGACACTGTCGAGAAGACCAGAAACGGCGCCATCCTATACGATACCGCCATCATCGACCAAATTTCCGAGCGCGCATTTGCTGCAAATGGCTGGCCGGTGGTGGAGCCGGTACAGGGCGCACTGCGCTCGGCCGGCCGCGGTAAAACCCTGATCGTCAGTGATGGTGAGCACGAATTCGTGTTGCGCCATTACATGCGAGGCGGACTGCCAGGACGTTTGATACGCGATTCGTATCTTTGGCTTGGTGAGAGCCAGACTCGATCCTTCGCAGAATGGCACCTGCTGGCCAGGCTGAATCTGCTCGGCCTGCCCGTGCCACGTCCTGCTGCTGCGCGGTATTGCCGCTCGGGCGCGATTTATACGGCGGATCTGCTGACAAAACGGCTTCCCGATATTCGATCACTCGCGGATCGCATCGCGGATCGGCCTGGCGACGAGAAATTCTGGCAAAGCCTGGGCGTTGAATTGCATCGCTTTCATCAGGCGGGCGTATTCCATGCCGACCTGAATGCCTATAACCTGCAGATTGGCCGGGACGATAGCATGTATCTGCTTGATTTCGATCGTGGAAAAATATTGCCGCCTGGTCAGTGGAAGCAGAAAAACATCGGCCGGTTGCACCGTTCCTTGCGCAAGATCAAGCAGGCGGACAACAGCCTCCATTACTCGGCAGCAAACTGGGATCAGTTCCTTGAAGGCTATTTTAGTGCGTCGAGGTCCGCGTAAACGTCCGGCAGCGGACCCGGCCGATTCTTGAATTTCCGATGGACCCAATAGTACTGCTCCGGGCACAGGCGGATATGTGCTTCGATAATTGCCATATACTTTTTCGTGTCCTCAATCGGATCATCACTCGGCAATCCCTCGATCGGCGGCAGTATTCGTAGTTCGTAGCCACCCTCAGGCAAGCGTCTTGGCAAGAACGGGATGACTTTGGCGCGCCCCAGTTTAGCGAGGGTAGTCGTCGCTATGTTGGTCATTGCCGGAACACCAAAGAACGGTATCAGTGCGGATTGCTTCAGATGATAACTTTGATCCGGCGCGTACCAGACAGGAACCCCGTTGCGCAGGCTGCGCACCATGGTTTTGATGTCATTTTTCTCGATTAAATGCCGCACTGACTTTTCACGAGTGCTTGCCAGTATCTCGGTCGTGAAGTCACTTCGAAAACGCCGGAATACGGCATCGAATGGCGGACTCTGCAGTCTGAAAACCCGGCCGCTAATCTCAAGCGCAGTGAAATGCGCGCACAAGAGAATGACTCCATAACCCTCATCCAGAGTCTGTTGAATATGTTCCGCGCCCTCGACTGTTGTGATCGCCTGCAACTTTTTGTCAGTTGCCCAGCGAGCCAGCCCCATCTCCATCAATGAGACACCGAGTGCCTCGAAGTGCTCGCGAGCGAGCTTGTTGCGCTCTTGTGTCGACAATTCAGGAAAGCACAATTCGATGTTGCGCCTGGTTATGGCCCGACGCTCGGCGCCAATGCGATGTGCCAGCCGACCCATCGATTTTCCAAGCCCGATCTGCCAATTGAACGGCAGCAGGCAGGTGAGACGCAGCAAACCAAGACCGATCCAGGTTGGCCAGTATTTCGGTGCACGGTAATGATGGAGCGGACGGCGCCCAGGTTGATTCATGCCGCAAAGAGCCTGTTACGTCATTATGCGATGCGAGTGTATCGGCATGACGCCAGCGATGCGACTTGAGGGTACCTCTATATATCTCTCGTGAGCCGCGTTGCGGACCAGATCGATGGCGCGACGCGGCGCATGCCGAATGTTGGCATTGGAGGCGCATTGGGCCAGGACCTATTCGGACATGCCATCGACGTAGT
>Ga0209987_10000305_pt1 | contig 25306 bp, 23 predicted proteins | sample N074metaG_FD_182134 | JGI IMG/M metagenome (GOLD analysis project Ga0209987, IMG submission 182134) | Deep subsurface microbial communities from Kermadec Trench to uncover new lineages of life (NeLLi) - N074 metaG (SPAdes) (version 2) | ecosystem: Environmental > Aquatic > Marine > Ocean trench...
ATTTCTGAGCCTCAGGGTCACGTTACCCTGGACCGTATCCGAGACCACGATGTTGCGACCGGAGGTCTCGGCCAGCAGCTGCAATACGGCACGCGTTTCGATGTCCTGAAAATTCAGCGTTAGCCGCTGACCTTCATATTCCTTGGTCTCTGAGAACAGCGAAGATGACACTTCCGGACCATCGCTGACCGGGTTGATCTCGATGGTGAATTCGTTGTCCGACTGATAGGCGAGCTGTTCGTACTTGCCATCGGCGGTGATTACGATGCGCGTATCCATGTTGGTGCGCAGCGTGTCAACAGTTATGACTGGCGTGGCAAAGTCTGTGACGTCCAGGCGACGCATCAGTTCTGCCGGCAGGCTGGTGTTCTTAAACACCGCAACCACCCGTCCGCCTTCCTGGCGGATATCAACAACAGTTGACGGATCGCTCAGGGTGATAAGCACCCGGCCGCCGCCGTCGCGCGTGCGCCGGAAATCAACACTGTTGATGGTGCGTGCGCCACTTGATGCAAAGGATCGTGAAGACCCCTCCGCTGTGCTGCCGGCAAACTGGGTGCTCAAGCTCTCGTCGCCGCCTGCTGCGCCGAGCGTGATGTATATTGTGTTGCCACTACGACGGGTCTCGTAGGGCACCATGGTGTCGAGATTCAGAACGACGCGTGTACGGCCATTGGCTTCGGCTGTAAGCACGGTGTTCAGTGGCCCGAGATTCACGTCCCGGCGACGTGAAGAAAGTCCCAGCGCCGTTTCCGGCAGATCAAGGGCGATCCTCGCAGGGTCATCGATCGTAAATGTCAGTGGCTCCGGCGCGGTGCCACTGAGAATCAATTTCAGTTCGATGCGCTGCCCTGGCAGGCTCTGTATTTGAATGTCCTCCAGGCGATTGCCTTCTTGTGCATTTGCGGATAATCCATAAAGCAACAGCATTACTGCAGTCAGTTGCATTACCAAACGTCGGATTTCAGCGCCGATCGCCGGCTTTATTTTGAGCGTCATTCGAAATTCTCCCAGTTCCGTTCAGGCATCAGTCCGCAAGACCGACGGCAGCTTCTCTTTCCAGGTAACCACCGATCCCGTCCGAAATAATTTCAATCAATTCAATTGCTGATTCATTTACTGCAACGATGCGTCCATCGTTTTGGCCCATGTAGTTGCCCGGGACAACACGATGAATCAGGCCGTCCGAAGTTTGCACGAGCCCGAAATTCGTCTCACCAAGTTGCATCGTTCCTACCATGCGCAGTGTGTCGAGAGGAAACTGCTCCAGAAACTCCCGGCTCCGTTCCGGATCAGGTCTCGTGCCACCTGCGGCGACACCTGCTGCCGCCTGCGGAGAGTCCGGTACGAACGGTGACCGAAAGTCTTCGGCGTCCGCAACGTACTTGAATACTTCATAAGGCGTGATTTCCGGTAATGGGGCGATGCGCCCGCCGGGTCTTGCCTTAATCTTATTGATGTATTGATCGAGATCGTCCATGTCGCTGCCACAGGCAGCGAGCCCGAAGCCGGCTATCAGCATCAATGGCAACAGTCTTGTCAGGGAGGCTCGCATTTTTATTCTGCCTCCTCTTCCAGGTAACGATAGGTCTTCGCGGTCACCTGAATAGTCAACTTGTCATAAGTCTCCTGGTTGTCCGGTGTAATGTTGATGTCGTGCAGCGTGACGATTCGCGGTAGCGCAGCCACGCCGCTGACAAAGTTTGCGATCTCGTGATAGCCGCCCGACAAACTGATCGTGATCGGCTTCTCCGCATAGAAGTCCTTGGGGATCTCTGCCTGCGGCTGAAAGAGTTTTTCCTGCAGGCCGGCCGCCAGGCCAGTCTGCGAAATATCGACAATCAGGCTGGGAATCTCGGTTTTCCCCGGCAGTTGCCTGAGCATGGTGCCGAAGGACTGCTCCATCTGCGTAAGCTGAGCTTTATAGGCATCGTAATTCGCTGCCTTCTTCTGCTTGTTCTCGAAAGAAACGCGAAGTGTTTGCTCCTCTTCCTGTACTCGCTGCAGTTGTGGCGCCTTGTCCTCAATGACGAACCAGTAGACGCCCATACCCAGCACAACTACAAAAACGATGCCGATTACGGCCACACGAAAAGCCAGCGGCCAGCGGCCTACGTCATTGACGTCCAGACTTTGTAGTTCTTCGACGACGTTCATTGTGCTTCCCCGCCAAGCCGTTCTTCCTGGCTGACCTGTTTCAGGTTAACGACGAATTCCGCCTGCCGGGCAGGACCCACCTCAGTGGTTTCAACCTTGATCACACCAGGGTCCGTAAGCCATTCAGATGAATCAATCTGCCGCATCAGCGCCGAAACACGGGTGCTTGACTGGGCGATGCCCATCAATTCAACCGCGGCGCCGTTTTGCCGCATTCCGGTCAGATAAACGCCTTCTGGAAGCTGCCGCGTAATCTCGTCAAACAGATGCACGATTTCAGGACGGCTACGCTGTAATTGCTCGATGATTTCCATACGGGCAAGCAGTCTTTCTTTCTGTTTTTCCAGTCCGTCAATCTCGGAAATGCTGCGTTCCAATTCAACGATTTCGTTTTCAAGACGATCATTCCTGGAACTCTGGTGATCAATCATTTGCGAATAGGCGAAAACCGTTCCGGCTAACACGACGATGGCGGCTACGAAAGAGACGGCCATCGAAATCAGGAAATCTCGTTGCCGTTTTTTACGCTCTTCTTCGCGCCATGGGAGCAGGTTAATGCGTGGCATGTCAGTCGAAGCTCCTTAGTGCAAGGCCGCAGGCTGTCAGCAACGCTGTCGCATCCTTGTGCACGCCTTGCGACTTGGCCTTGGATGATATTTTCATTTGGCCGAGCGGATCACCAACTTCTGTCGGGATGCCGACTCTGCTCGATATGACATCTGAGATTCCGGGTATGTTGGCGCAACCGCCACACACCAGAATCATGTCTGGCTGCTCACGTCCGCCACCGGACGCCAGGTAAAACTGTAATGAACGACTGACCTGCTGGGTCATGTCATCAACGAACGGCTCCAGCACTTCGGGTTGATAGTTGCTGGGAAGTCCGCCCTGTTTCTTGGCCCGGCCTGCGTCTTCCATCGAGAGGCCGTACGTGCGCATGATTTCTTCGGTGAGTTGCTGGCCACCGAATGCAAAATCTCGAGTATAAATAACCTTTAGATCTACCAATACGCTGAAAGTCGTGCTGCTGGCGCCGATGTCGACGATTGCCACAGCCTGGCCCATGCCGCCGTCGGGAATCTGATGGCTCAACAGTGCACAAGCGTTCTCGAGGGCGAATGCTTCAACATCGACGATGGTGGCATTCAGGCCCGCCGCCTGAACCGCGTTCTGCCGCTGCTCGACGTTATCAGTACGTGTCGCGACCAGCAATACGTCCATCAATTCGGGGTCATTTTCGTTCGGGCCGACGACTTCGTAATCGAAACTGACCTCCTCCATCGGAAAGGGAATATACTGATCAGCCTGGATTTCGACCTGCCCTTCGAGGTCCCTTTCGGATAGGACCCTGGGCATTTGAATAACCTTGGTAATTGCGGCGTCGCCACTAATGGCGATCGCTACGTCGGTCGCCTTGGCGCCGGCACGTTTGACGGCGCGCCGGATCGCTTCACCGACGGCCTTCGCATCCACAATCGCTTTTTCATTGACCGAACTCGGCGGTGTGGGCTCAGCTGAATAAGCCTCTACCCGAAAGCGCTTTCCACTCTGGGAAAGCTCTATCAGTTTGACGGACGAGGTCGTGATGTCCAGGCCCAACAGAGGTTGTATTTTTTTGCGAAAAAGCACGAATTTTTCCTTCTAAGTCGGGAGGTTGCGGGACCAAATTAGGATAGACCTGAACATATCCATTTAACTATATATCAATAAAATGTTAAATAAAACGTGACTTTGTTCACGAACGCGGGATCGTATGGTACTTGTCTGATGATCGTCATTCCGTGAACTGGTCGGCGGCTCGGAATGTGATGCCGGAAGCAGCGCCTGGAGGCCCGAATTGCCGGCGGCTGAGTCACGGAAAATCGCCTCCCGACAACCGCTGCAGGCCAAATCCGCCAGCAACCTGCCCTGTCGGGGTTCACTGTAGCTGACTGACTGGCCGCGCTGGGCCCTCATGCAATTTCTGGACTATGTGGCTATCATCCCGGCTGATGGATGTCATACGATTGCCACAATTGGCAGGCAGCATCCTGATTAGCAAAGATTTGCGCAGTAATTTACGAATATGTTCCTGGGCCTGTGACGCTGCGCCCTTCGATTTCGACCGTTTTGGGCTGAAATGTCCGCGACCATGCAAAACACTCGCAACTTAAGCCAACAATCCAAGCCAGCGCGAACGAAGCGATATGCGCCGTGGCTCATTTTGTGCGCCGGTCTCAGCCTGGCCGTGTCGATGATGATCGCCACCAGCCTGATTGGCGCCTATTACTACGTGGCACCCAGTTTGCCGCCGGCAGAAACCATTCGCGAAATCCCGCTGCAAATTCCATTGCGGATTTTCAGCCGCGACGGCCGGCTCATCGAAGAGATCGGAGAGCGGCGACGCATACTTGTCACATATGAAGACCTGCCACCCTTGATCGTGCATGCATTCGTTGCTGCCGAGGATGGCCGTTACTTCGAACACCCGGGCATCGACTATCTCGGCATCCTGCGCGCCACCGCCATGATGCTCAGGACGGGTGAAATATCCGGAGGCGGCAGCACCATCACGCAGCAACTGGCGCGTGATTACTTCCTGACACGCGAGCAGTTGTTCACGCGCAAACTTCGTGAGGCATTCCTTGCCTACAAGATCGAGCAGGAGTTTTCCAAGGAAGAGATCATGGCCCTGTTCCTGAACAAGATGTTTTTCGGACAGCGGGCGTACGGTGTTGCCGCAGCCGCCCAGGTTTATTTCGGCAAGAACCTGGGCGACATCAACCTTGCAGAAGCGGCAACACTCGCCGGCGTGCTTCCGGCACCATCAAGCTACAACCCGGTCAGGAGCCCTGCCAATGCAGCAATGCGCCGCAGCTATGTCCTGAACCGTATGCATGAACTCGACTACATCGACGACGATGAGTTGGAACAAGCCATGGCTTATCCGATGGAGTCAAAGTTGCATGGCACGGCGAACGAACTGTCGGCACCTTATGTCGCGGAGATGGTTCGCCGGGAAATGCTGGCGCGTTACGGCGAGGCGACTTACGCCGCCGGCTTCGAGGTGGTGACGACGCTGGATTCGACGCTGCAACGTGGCGCGAACTACGCGGTGCGCAACGGACTGCTCGAATTCACACGACGCCGTGGCTATCGTGGGCCCATCGCCAATGTGGAACTCGAGCCGGAGGTCCTTGAGGGCCCGTACGCAGACTGGCCGGATGTGGTGAAGCGGGCCTTGCAGGATTACGGCAATCCTGGCGGACTGTCGGTTGCGTTGGTCACCGCGTTGAACGAAGACAATAGTGCAACCATCGTATTGCAGGATGGCACCACCACAAGGCTGGAGTGGCATGGCATGTCCTGGGCGCGGCCATTTATCGACCGTCAAACGACCGGCCCGGCGCCGGAATCGGTTGCGGAGGTTGTGGCGCCCGGAAATATTATTTACTTGATGCCAATAACGATCGGCGGATGGGCGCTCGCTCAGATACCAGCCGCGCAGTCGGGGCTGGTATCCATTGATCCCCAGGATGGAGCGATAACCAGCCTCACGGGTGGTTTCGATTTTTCTCTCAGCAAGTTCAATCGGGCAACGCAATCAGCAAGGCAGCCTGGTTCAGCGTTCAAACCATTCATCTACTCGGCGGCGCTCGAGTCAGATAACACGCTCGCCACGATCATTGATGATTCACCGGTAGTTATAAGGTCATCAGAGCTTGAAGCAGATTGGCGGCCGATTAATTACAGTGGCAAGTTTTACGGGCCGCAGCGGGTCCGTGAGGCATTGGTCCGATCAATGAATCTCGCATCGGTTCGACTATTGCTTTACAACACGGGCGTCGGCAACGCCGTTCGTCACTTAAAGCCTTTCGGCTTCAACGATAGCGCACTGATTCGAAACGGCTCGCTCGCGCTTGGCGGTGGTGCTGCATCACCCTTGGACATGGCGCAGGCTTATGCGACATTTGCGAATGGCGGTTACGCGGTTAAACCGTATGTCATCGATTCGATCATTGGGCCGAATCAGGAAACCCTGTATCGCGCGGAACCGTCTGTCGTTTGCCCGGAGTGCGAGCCCGCAGAAGAAATTCCCCGCGTTTTCATGCCGGAACCCCGGTACCCGGTGACGCCGTCGGATGACGGCGTTGTGGACGAAGCCGATCAGGAAATCTCCGCAGAGGATGCCCGCTTCCTCGAAGAACTCGAGCGTACTTTTTCGCTCGAGCAGATGGCGGAAATGGGTGAGTCCTATCAACCGGATGCCACGCTTGCCCCCGAATTATTCACCGAGGTCAAGAAGGCGGAAAGAATCATCAGTCCGCAGAATGCGTTTCTGATTCAGGATGCGATGCGCGATGTAATTCGTCGTGGCACCGGCATACGGGCCCGGGTACTCGGACGCAGCGATTTGTCCGGCAAGACCGGCACTTCGAATGATCGCCGCGATGCCTGGTTTGCAGGGTTTAATTCGACGACCGTGAGCGTGGTCTGGGTCGGATACGATGACGATCTGCCGCTCGGACCGCGCGAGGAGGGTTCGAGAACCGCCCTGCCGATATGGATAGAATTTATGCGAATCGCATTGCGAGGGGTTCCCTCGGAGCGAATGGAAATGCCCGAGGATATCGTTACCGTGCGCATCTCCAAGACCACCGGCTGCCCAGTCAGTGCGACTCATCCGTTTGAAGACGTGATGTTCGAGCATTTTCGCGAGGAATTCTTGCCCGAGTGCGAGCCTGACGGACAGCTGGATATTTTCAATACCGCAGAGGATCCGCAGAAAGACGAGACTCTGTTTTAGCAGGACTCCTGAAGACCATGGCTAAACGGCAGGCGAACGGTGGCGACCGCGCGAGACAGGTTCTCGCGCAAGAGGCGGCCCGCATCATCGTCGAGCAGGGTATCGAGGATTACCGCGTTGCCAAGATCAAGGCAGCCGAGCGGCTTGGCATGAGCGCGTACGGATCGTTGCCAGGCAACGCCGAGATCGAAAAAGCAGTCAGCGCACGCCTTGCTTTGTTTGGCAGAGAATCGCATATCGACTTACTTCGCGTACTGCGTCGCGCAGCTTTGTCTGCGATGGAAACGCTGGCACCGTTCACACCACGTCTGGTTGGCCCGGTGTTACACGGCACTGCCAGCACCAACTCTGCTGTCAACCTGCATGTCTTTGCGGACCATGCCGAGCTGGTCGCCATTAGGCTGGATGAAAGTTCAGTGCCATACCGCCCATTCGAACGCCGGCTGAAGAGCCGCCGTGATCACGCCGAAATGTTTGCCGCGTTTCGCTTCACCCAGGATGAATCAGCGATCGAAGCGACCGTATTCCCGGTCGACGGGGTGCGCCAAGCGCCAATTAGCCCGATTGATGGCAAGCCGATGCGGCGGGCAGATAAGAATGCAATTTTGAAGTTGTTGGAGGGTTGACTGTAGGAGCGCGCCTGTAGGAGCGCGCCCCAGCGCGCGATTGGAGTTTCTACGAACAAAGCACTAAAGATCAATCCTCAGCCGCCAACAGCACATCGTTTCTCATTGCGGGAGGTTTGGGAGCGAGCTCCTACGAACCCTTCCCAGAATTTTTGTCAGAAAGGTAAGCGAAATTATGTACGTTTATCGACAGCGACATAGTCCCGTTGCTGCGGGCCTTTATATAGTTGTCGCGGTCTGCTGATGCGGCCGTTCGGGTCCGTGATCATCTCGCGCCAGTGCGCAACCCAGCCGACGGTTCTGCCAATCGCAAACATGACGGTGAACATCGATGTCGGAATCCCTAAGGCCCGGTAGATAATGCCTGAATAAAAATCGACATTCGGATAAAGATTCTTTTCAATAAAGTATTCGTCCTTCAGTGCCATTTCCTCCAGCGTTAATGCCAGGTCGAACAGCGGTGCATCTTTGTGTCCGTTTTGAGCAAGAACCTTGTGGCACATTTCGCGAATGATCGTCGCCCGCGGATCGAAATTCTTGTAGACGCGGTGACCGAAGCCCATCAGCCTGAACGGATCATCCTTGTCTTTGGCCTTTTTGACATATTTCGGAATATTTTTGGCGTCGCCGATCTCCTTGAGCATTCGCAGCACGGCCTCGTTCGCGCCGCCGTGCGCCGGGCCCCAGAGTGCGGCGATGCCCGCGGCAATCGCCGAATAGGGATTGGCGCCCGAACTGCCAGCCATGCGCACGGTTGATGTCGAACAATTCTGCTCGTGATCGGCGTGCAGGATAAACAACAGGTCCAGCGCCTCTGCAGCAATCGGGTTGATCTCATAAGTTTCCGCGGGCACAGCAAACAGCATATACAGCAGGTTGTCCGCGTAATTCAGGTCGTTGCGCGGATAGACAAAGGGCTGCCCGGCGGTCAGTTTGTGCGCGGCGGCAGCGATCGTTGGCAACTTGGCAAGAATGCGATGTGTGAAAACTTCCCTGGCGTGCGGATCGTTGATGTCCATCGTGTCGTGATAGTAGGCCGACATGGATCCCACGACCGCTGACAATACAGCCATCGGATGGGCATCGTAGCGGAAGCCGTTGAAGAATCGCAGCATGCCCTCGTTGAGCATCGTGTGCCGGCGGATGGATTCCTCGAATTCGGCCAGCTGCTCTGCTGTCGGCAACTCTCCATATAAAAGGAGATAGGCGACTTCTATAAAACTGGAGTGCGCGGCGAGCTGTTCCACCGGGTAACCGCGGTACATGAGCAATCCCTTGTCGCCATCAATGAACGTAATTTCGCTGTCGCAACTGCTAGTGGAAACGAATCCCGGGTCATAAGTGAATACGCCTTGTTCGCGGTACAGCTGGCCAATGTCAATGACCTCGGGTCCCGCCGTACCTCGGCGAACCGGCAGTTCGATGGTCTTGCCGTCAGGGCTGGTCAGTGTATATGCGTCGTTGCTCATGGAGTCTTCGATCCTTGGCCGACAGCGAACGGGCTATCCTGATTGCCGCGTCCCGGCAGCAATTTTCCTGCAAATCGTTATTGTCAGGCGGTATTCATATCAGGTGACACAGTTGGTTCCTGGGTCACGCTTGCGAATTGTGAAATTAATATCAGTCCGCCGCGCAGCTGGAACCGGGTGGGCAGACTGCACCATCGTGCCGCAAGCCGGCGATTCGAGCAAATGATCGTGGCAGCGAGTTGACCCGCGGCACTGAACTACACGGGCTTGCTGATACCGTATTTGCGGCGGAACTTGTCGACCCGTCCGCCAGTATCAAGGATTTTCTGCTTGCCGGTGTAGAAAGGATGACATGCGGAGCACACTTCGATGAGCAAGTCCTCACCAAGCGTGGAACGCGTTGAAAATTCGTTGCCGCAGCTACAAGTTACCTTGATATCGCCATAGGCGGGGTGAATTTCGGCTTTCATCTGGGCCATCCTGAAGTGCTGCAGTGCGAAAAGGGCGCGTAGGATATAGCGAAGCGGCATTGGTCGCAAGTGGCCGATCTGGGGGCCTGAATTTTATCCACAAATCCTGTGGATAACTCTGTGGAAAAAAATTGAGTGAATGGGCTAAGTAGGGGTTTTTAAAGCAGGGTTTTTAAAATGTCTATTTTCTGTCCAAATTGTCAAGTTAATAGAATTCAACAAGTTATGTGGATAATCGTACAGTCGGACTGAATTTCGGCTGTTTTTACTCGGGAAAAATAGGCATCCGCACCGAGTTGTGCATAAATTGCGACACCCAATGTTATGGAAAATACGGCGCAGGCCCCCGGAAAACGGTGCAGATCGGGCGTTTATCAAGGCAGAAATCGGGCCTGGAGGTCGTTCAGAAAACGTAATCCAAGCGGTGTTGGCTGCCAGATTCCGCCAGCCGATGATTCGATAAGGCCATCGGCTTGCGCCTTGGCGAGTGGCGCCTCGATGGCGTCCAGCTGCAGGCCGGTTCTGCTCGAGAATGCCGACTCTGAAAATCCGGCCGGCAGTCTCAGCGCGTTCAGCAGGTATTCAAACCCCATATCCTCTGCCGTCAAGGCCTGCATTATCGGCTTGCATGACCCCTTGTGCATCTCCTCGATATAAGTGAGCGGGTGCAGCGGCTTCTGGTAGCGCCGGATAACGCCATCCGGCCCCGTGAGCTTGCCGTGGGCTCCGGCCCCGACTGCCAGGTAGTCACCGAAAGTCCAATAGTTCAGGTTATGGCGGCAGCGATGCCCGTTTTGTGCAAACGCGGAAATCTCATATTGCAGGTAACCTGCATCCCGTAGCGCCCGGTGACCTTGCTCCTGGATTTCCCAGCTCAGGTCATCATCCGGCAAATTTGCCGGTGGCCGTGCAAAGAAAACCGTGTTCGGCTCTAGCGTGAGTTGATAGTAGGAAACATGCGGCGGCTGCAGCTCGCAAAGCTTTTCAATGTCCGCGAGCGCCATTTGCAGCGTCTGTCCCGGCAAGCCAAACATGATGTCGATATTGATGCTGTCAAAACCGGCAGCACAGGCATCGTCAAAGGCCACGAGTATTTCGTCAGGACCATGAATACGGCCCAGTGCACTGAGCATTTCCTCGTCAAAACTCTGCGCCCCTAACGACATGCGATTCACGCCAGCGCGCCGGAAACCGGCGAGGTCTCCCCGTTCGACCGTTCCAGGATTGCCCTCCATCGTGATTTCACAGTCGGCGGCAATAGCGAAATCGTTTTTCGCCGCGCCAAGAATTTGCCCGATCTCGTCGGGTGCGAACAGGCTCGGGGTGCCGCCGCCCAGGAAAATACTTTCTATCGACCTGCCGTCAGCCCGCTCGGCCTCGAGTGCAAGATCATCAAGCAGCGCCGCAACATAGCGGCCGCGCGGTGCGCTGTCTCCTGCCGTATGCGAGTTAAAGTCGCAATACGGGCACTTGCGAACACACCAAGGTAGGTGAATATACAACGACAACGGTGGCGTTTCGATTTTCACGAGTTCGGGAGCCGCCTTTGCAGCAGCAGCTTTTTCAATTCCCGAAATGCCTTGCCGCGATGACTCACACCGTTTTTTTCCTGGCGCGTCATTTGTGCCCCGGTTTTGCCTGAAGACGGATCGAGAAAAACGGGGTCATAGCCGAAGCCCCCCTCGCCCATTCTTGCGCGAAGAATCTTCCCACGCCAAACCGCCTCCGCGATGAGCGGTTCAACATCGCTGTCCGGAAAGACCAGTACAGCCGCGCAATGGAATCCTCCATCGCGCTTTTCATCGGGTACTTCGGCGAGCGCTTCCAGCAGTTTGTCGACGTTCTGTTCATCGGTTGCTGCTTCACCGGCATAGCGTGCGGACCAGACACCGGGCCGCCCGCCGAGGGCATCGACCTCGATTCCGGAATCGTCAGCCATTGCCGGCAATCCCGATCGGGCCGACGCATAGCGTGCTTTCAACAGGGCGTTGTCAGCGAAGGTAGTACCGGTCTCTTCCGGAGACTCAATCGCGAATTCCTGCTGCGGCACAATCGAAATATCCAGATCCGCAAAAATATCGGCAACCTCGTGAATCTTGCCCGGATTGCCGCTTGCGAAGACGATCGTTGATATGTGTCTCACAGCTAGGGGTCTGTCAGGCACGCCGACCGATCGCCGCGTTTTGGCGCTGAATTATTTCGGCGATACCTTCGCCGGCGAGCTCGAGCATCGCGTCGAACTCTTCACGACTGAAAGCGTGGCCCTCGGCAGTGCCCTGCACTTCGATAAAGCGGCCGGCCTCGTTCATAACGACATTCATGTCCGTTTCCGCGGCCGAATCTTCATCGTAGTCGAGATCGAGAACCGGCGTGCCCCGGTAGACGCCCACCGATACTGCAGCGACATGACCGTGTACCGGGTTCTTTTTGATTTCTTTGCGCACACTCAGCTCATGCATCGCCAATACCAGGGCAACGTAGGCGCCGCTGATTGCCGCCGTGCGGGTACCGCCATCCGCCTGTAAGACGTCACAGTCCAGGGTCACTGTTCGTTCGCCAAGCGCTTCAAGATCTGTGGCTGCTCGCAATGATCTGCCAATCATGCGCTGGATTTCCTGGGTGCGACCGGTCTGCTTGCCACGCGCAGCCTCTCTCGCCGAGCGCGTGTGTGTTGATCCTGGCAACATGCCGTACTCTCCGGTCACCCAGCCGCGGCCACTGCCGCGCATCCAGGGTGGCACACGATTCTCGACGCTTGCCGTACACAAAACACGGGTGTTACCGAATTCTGCCAGCACGCTGCCAGCAGCATGCATCGTGTAACCAGGAATGAATTGCACCGCCCTCAATTCGTCCGGCGCGCGGCCACTGGGTCGCATTCGTTTCTCCCCTTGTTGTTCTTAATAATAGACGACGTTCAGCCCGGATTATGCATGAGTGGCCGGGCCTGAGATTGCGGCGCTTACTCGCCGAACCACTGTAGTGCAGCGCCGGTCGTATTGTCGCTGTACGGCGCGTTCGTCGTCAGCGCTTTGACACTTAGCGCTTTGAGGTTTTCGGCGAGTTTGCTATCCGGGTTGGTCGCCATGTCAGCCATTTCCGCATCGCTGGTCCCGGACCAGAGTCCGTCAGTACAAGCCAGTAGCACATCGCCCGTTTCAAGCGGCATTTTTCGGGTGATACTCATGTCCGGAACCGGCGCATCCCCACCGATACAGCATTCCACAAAGTTTCGCATCGGATGGTCGAGTGCTTCTTCTTCAGTGATTGCACCCTCCTGAATCAGGACCTCTACATGGCTGTGATCCCTGGATCGGTTAAGTAGTTGGCCCTCGCGCATGTGGTAGATCCGGCTATCGCCAATGTGGCCCCACCAGCAACCGTTTTCCTGGACGAGACACACGGCACAAGTGGCACGCGGTCGAAAATCCACGGCGAGTTCAGCGCCGATATTGACGACTTCATCATGGGCGTGGGCCATGGCCATATAAAGGAAGCCCTGCGGATCGAACAATGGCAAATTGGCCGCCATAAACTCATCCTGCACGATCCTTAGGCCAACCTCTGCAGCCTGGGCGCCATTTTCGTGACCACCCATACCATCAAACACCAGCATGATCGCCGCATCCTCGGCAATCACGATTGCCGCACGGTCCTGGTTGTCCTCCCGGTCGCCGAGAGCTGAGACTTTTGCGTATTCGATTTTCATGTCGATTATTCGCTGATTAATACTGCTAGCCGGCGTGCGGGCGCCAGCTTAGAATATTCACAGGGAGGATTCCAATGTTGAATAGTATGACGGGCTTCGCCCGCGAGGCGGCCGAATTGCCATTCGGTACGCTGACCTGTGAATTGCGAGCGGTTAATCATCGCTACCTGGACGTCCAGTTCCGCCTGCCCGAAGAATTGCGGCCCAAGGAGGTCGAGTTGCGGCGGCAAATTGCTGCGGCAGTCAAACGCGGCAAGGTTGAATGTTCCCTGCATCTGCGCCGTGCATTTCATGCGGGCGACGAACTCAAACTCGATCAGCAACTGGTGCGGCAAATTAGCACGCGAGTCGCAGAATTATCTGACCTGCTGCCCGAAACCCGGGCCCTGGACCCGATTGACGTGCTGCGCTGGCCAGGCGTCGTACAGGAACCTGAAATCGATACCGAACCCCTGTTTACATCAACATCGGAGTTACTCGCGGCCACATTGTCGGCACTCGGCGAAATGCGTTCGAACGAGGGCGGGCGCATCGCTGAAATGCTCGAAACTCGCTGTGCCGAAATTGTCGACATTGCTGCGAGCGTCAAGAAACGCATGCCGGAAGTGATGGACACTGTCCGCAGCAAACAACGGGAGCGCATCGATAATCTCAATATCGACGCGGATCCGGCACGACTGGAAACAGAGCTGGCATTGATCGCGCAGAAACTCGATATCGATGAAGAACTGGACCGGCTCGTAAGCCACGTCAGCGAGATTCGCGCCGTCCTCGGAAAAGGCGAGGCCGTCGGCAGGCGGCTGGATTTCCTGATGCAGGAACTGAATCGCGAAGCCAATACGCTGGGGTCCAAATCTTCGGACACGGAAACGACCAAGGCCGCGGTGGACCTTAAAGTGCTCATCGAGCAGATGCGTGAGCAGATACAGAATGTCGAGTAGCCCGGCGAGACTGTTTGTAATCGCTGCGCCGTCCGGTGCCGGGAAGACCACGCTGGTCAAGTCTCTCCTGGAGCGTAATTCGGGACTCAGGTTTTCCGTGTCGTATACGACGCGCGAACAACGAAAGACCGAGATCGAAGGTCGCGATTATTTTTTCGTCAATGAGGAACGCTTTCTGCAACTGAAGGTAGAGAAAGAATTACTCGAATCAGCGCAGGTTTTCGGCAACTACTACGGCACCGGCCGTGCACAGGTGCAGGAACACCTGGCAATGGGTGATCACGTCATACTTGAAATTGACTGGCAGGGCGCCCGGCAGGTACGGGAGTCGATGCCCGACTGTGTCAGCATATTCATTCTGCCCCCTGCGCGACCGGAGCTGGAGCGGCGCTTGCGGGATCGCGGCACTGACAACGATGAGGTCATCGCCCACCGTCTGCAGGAGGCCCGGGGCGACATGTCTCACTGGGACGAATTCGACTTCGTCATCATCAACGATGACATGGAAATCGCCGTCGGCGAACTCGAAGCGATATTCCACGGAGAGGGCGCCGCCAACCGCAGCAGTGATCCTCAACTGCAGCAAAAGCTTGAAAAAATTCTGGCCTAAGCTGCCGATAATAAGATAAACTGGTGGGTCTTGGTTATCAAATGGTCCGCCGGGCCGACCGCGCTTTGTGGCGCATTAATGGGAGTTAGGAATTCATGGCCAGAATTACGGTCGAGGACTGTCTGGACAACATCAGCAATATTTTTGAAATGGTACTGGTCGCCAGCAAGCGCGCCAGGCGTATTGCGCATGGCGCCGAGCCGCTGGTGGAGTGGGAAAACGACAAGCCAACGGTTATCGCACTTCGTGAAATTGCCGAGGGCCACATCACGCCAGCAATTCTCGAAGAAGTGGAGGTGCCGCCCACCGAAGATTTTCTGCAGCCTGAAGCAGTCGAAGAAATTATGCCATTACGTGGCATCTCGATCGGGGACTAGCAACCGACATTGGTCGTGGCGGCGCAGGAACCAATCAATGCACTAAAGATCAACTCGCACCGTTCCTTGATATTCTAAATAGGTCGCAGGCGAATTGGATTGGGGATTATGATGGGTCATGGACTACGCCGCTACCATTCTCGCCAGGATCCCCGGCACCTCGTCGAAACTCGATAGGGGCCTAAAGCGCCTTATCCAATCCCTGGAAGCCTACATGCCTGCCGAGCAAGTCGCGCAGGTGATGCGTGCGTACGAGTTTAGCGCGACCGCCCACCGCGGTCAGACGCGCATGTCCGGCGATCCCTTCATCTCCCATCCTCTCGCAGTCGCGCAGATTCTCGCCGACATGCATATGGACTCGCAGGCGATTGCGGCCGCGATATTGCATGACGTCGTAGAAGACACGGAGACGCCGATCACCGAACTCGACCAACAGTTTGGTAATGAGATCGCAACGCTCGTGGATGGCGTGAGCAAACTCGATCAGATGCATTTCACGAGCCGGGCTGAAGCGCAGGCGGAGAGTTTTCGCAAAATGATGCTGGCGATGATCGGCGATATCAGGGTCATCCTGGTGAAGCTCGCCGATCGACTGCACAACATGAAAACGATGGATTCCATGCCCGCGGACAAACGCGCCCGTATCGCCCGCGAGACGCTCGAGATATATGCGCCGATCGCCAATCGCCTCGGCATCAATCACATGAAAGTCGATCTCGAGGACCTGGGATTTCGCTACCTGTACCCGTTTCGTTATTCCGTGCTCGAACGGGCGCTCAGGCGGAACAAGGGAAGCCAGCGGCAGATCGTCAAGAAAATTTCCGAGCGCTTCAGGGACGCAATGGAGCAGGAAGGCATCGAAGGTGAGGTCATCGGACGCGAGAAGCACCTTTACAGCATCTATAAGAAGATGGCCGAGAAAAAGCGCATGCTCCGTGACATCGTCGATGTTTACGGATTCCGCATCATCGTCGACGACGTCAATACCTGTTATCAATTGTTGGGTCTCGTGCATAACCTGTACAAGCCAATGCCGGCGCGGTTCAAGGACTACATCGCCATTCCCCGCGTAAACGGCTACCAGTCGTTGCACACAACACTGTTTGGCCCCAAGGGCTTGCCGCTTGAAGTGCAGATTCGCACCACCGAAATGAATCGCGTCGCCGAGGCCGGCGTAGCCGCCCACTGGCAATACAAAGCCGAAGATAAATCCTCCGCCACACCGCAGCGCCGCGCTCGCGAGTGGCTCGCGAATCTTGCGGAGATTCAGGAATCCGGCAGCTCCGAGGAATTTCTCGAGACCGTCAAAGTCGATTTGTTCCCGGACAAGATCTACGTATTCACACCCAAGGGTGACATCATGCCGCTACCCAAGGGCGCCACCACGGTTGATTTCGCCTATGCGGTACACACCGATGTCGGCAACCGTTGTGTCGCAGCGAAGATCGATCGAAATCTTGTTCCGTTGAGAACAACGCTACAAAACAGCCAGACGGTCGAGATCATCACAGCGCGTGGCGCCAAACCCAATCCCAACTGGGTGACCTTCGTCACAACCGCAAAGGCGCGCTCCGCAATTCGTCACTACATGAAGAAAATGCGCAGTAGTGAGTCCGTCGATCTTGGCAAGCGGCTGTTGGATCGCTCACTCAAGGATCTTGGCTCATCACTGCGAAAAGTTGGCAAAGTGCGCATGCGTGAGGCGCTTGACGAGCTTGGGCTAAAGGATGCGAGCGAACTTTTCGAACAACTCGGTCTCGGCGAACGGCTGGCGCCGTTGACGGCACGATTCCTGATCGGCCTGCATGATGATGAGGCGCAACCAGAGGCCACGAGTCTCGTCATTGCGGGCACCGAGGGCGTGGTCGTTGGCTATGCCAACTGTTGCCATCCCATCCCTGGCGACGATGTGATGGGCTACCTCAGTTCCGGCCGTGGCATCGTCATTCACCGAAACTCCTGTGGCAACCTGATAAATTTTCGGAAGCAGCCGGAAAAGTGGATTGCAGTCAGCTGGGAAGAGGACATCGATCGTGATTTCTCCAGCCAGATTCAGGTGGAAGCGTTGAACAAGACCGGGTTGCTGGCCGAAGTTGCCGCGATGATCGCGGACTCGGATTCGAATATTGAACAAGTGGCGGTGGTTGACCGGCACGAGGACGGCACAGTCCTCACCTTTTTGCTGCAGGTCGAAGATCGCACACATCTCGCCCGCATCATGCGAAACATCAAACGAATGCCGAGTGTTCTGCGCGTCTTGCGCGACGGCGCGTAGTCAAAAGAGGAGCAAGCATTGAACAAGACACCGATCCATACTGACAGCGCGCCGGCCGCAATCGGCACCTACTCGCAGGCCATTCAAAGCGGTAACCTGGTGTTTCTGTCCGGGCAGATTCCCCTTGATCCGGAAACGATGGAAATCGTTGATGGTGATTTCGAGGCCCGCGCACGACGTGTATTCGCCAATCTCAAGGCCGTAACAGAGGCAGCCGGCGGCACACTCGATCAGATCGTCAAATGCACCGTCTACCTCACCGACCTGGACAACTTTGCGACCGTCAATTCCGTCATGGCCGAATTCTTCGAAGAGCCGTATCCAGCACGCGTTGCCCTGGGTGTGGCGTCGCTGCCAAAAGGTTCCGACGTGGAGGCCGAGGCGATCCTGGCTTTATAGAACCTGTCTCAAGAACCCCCATGAGCCGCATTTCGCCCCTGTTGCCCGTCCGCGAGGCGCGCGCTGTGGCAGCGGTTTTGCGGCCACGCGGAATCGTGAGATAGGTTCTCGGGTGCACGACAGGGAAACGAATCTTTCGAGTCCGCTGACAGTGCTGCGCGGCGTCGGACCGGCGCTGGCCGAAAAACTAAAGCGCCTGAATCTGCAGCGCGTGGAGGACCTGCTGTTCCTGCTACCCAGGCGTTATGAAGACCGCACGGCGCTCTACAAAATTGGCTCATTGAAACCGGGCATGCGTTGCCTCGTGAGCGGTGAGGTGCTACTGGCGGAAACCGTTTATCGCGGACGGCGAAGTCTCCTGGTGCGCATCGGTGACGGCAGCGGGCAGATGACACTTCGCTTCTTTTACTTTTCGCGCCGGCAACAATCCCAGTTTCAAGAGGGCGCGGTCGTTAGTGCATTCGGCGATGTCAGGGCAGGTCCTGTTGGGTACGAGATGGTGCACCCGGAGTACCGCGTGCTGCGACCGCAGCAGGAAGTTGTCGTCAGCGATACGTTGACGCCCGTTTATCCGACGACTGAAGGCGTGCAACAAGGAAGGTTGAGGAATCTCGTGGCACAGGCGCTGGCAATTATGCGCAACGCGCCGCCGGATGAGCTTCTGCCAAAATCTGTTCGGGACAAATTCGCTATGCCCTCGCTGGCCGAGGCACTTGTCTTTCTGCACGAGCCTCCACCTGAGGCGGATCTCGCGAGCATTGATGCGGGCAAACATCCCTGCCAGCTCCGCCTGAGTTTCGAGGAGCTGCTGGCTCACTACATGAGCCTGCGAAATCTGCGTCATCTCGCCAGGCAGGAAAATGCGGTCGCGCTGGATAATGGCAACGATACTGTGGACAGGTTCTTGAGCGGGCTCCCGTTTCGATTGACCGCCGCGCAACAGCGTGTGATCGCGGAAATTACAACCGATCTTGAGTTGCCGCATCCAATGATGCGGCTAGTTCAGGGCGACGTCGGATCCGGCAAGACTGTGGTCGCCGCGGCAGCTTGCCTGAGAGCCATGATCTGTGGCGTGCAGGCGGCAGTGATGGCACCTACCGAATTGCTTGCAGAACAGCATTGGCAAAACTTCTGCGGCTGGTTTCGTGATTTTGGTTTCGAACTTGCCTGGCTTAGCGGCAGTCAGCGGCGATCAGAACGGCGCGCGTCGCTCGAGGCGATTGAAAGCGGCAAGGCCGACCTGGTCATCGGTACACATGCGCTGTTCCAGGAAGGCGTGACCTTCAACAAACTGGCGCTGGTCGTAATCGATGAGCAACATCGCTTTGGCGTGCACCAGCGCATGGCGCTACGCGACAAAGGTCTTGGTGGCGGCAAGCATCCGCACCAACTTGTCATGACTGCGACACCCATTCCCAGGACCCTGGCGATGGCGGCGTATGCGGATCTCGATGTTTCAGTTATCGATGAATTGCCGCCTGAGCGCCGAGCCGTGCAGACAGTTGCATTGCCCGATACTCGCCGCGCCGAGGTCGTCGAGCGAGTGCGCAGTGCCTGCAAAAAGGGACAACAAGCCTACTGGGTATGTCCGCTAATCGAAGAGTCCGACGTGCTCGACTTCCAGGCAGCCGAAGCCAGCCATGACATGTTGCAAGAGGCGCTTGCGCCCATGCAGATTGGTCTCGTGCACGGCAAGATGAAGGCGGCTGCCAAAGAAAAAATTATGCGCGCGTTCAAGGCCGGTGAACTCGATGTGCTGGTTGCGACAACCGTTATTGAGGTTGGCGTTGACGTGCCGAATGCCAGCCTGATGATCATCGAGAACGCCGAGCGCATGGGTCTTTCGCAGTTGCACCAGTTACGCGGCCGCGTCGGCCGCGGAGCGGAGCAAAGCCACTGCGTGATGCTTTACCGGCACCCGCTCGGGCAGCTTGCCCGCAACCGGCTGGCAGTGCTGCGGGATACCAATGACGGATTCCTGATTGCGCAAAGAGACCTTGAATTGCGCGGCCCGGGCGAACTGCTGGGCACAAGACAGACAGGACTACCGGATTATCGCATCGCCGACCTTGTTCGCGACGCCGAGCTGATGCCCAAAATCCAGGCGAGCGCGGAAATACTGCGGCGCGAGAATCCGCAGGCCGGACAGGCGATAATCCGGCGTTGGCTGGGCGATGCTTATCAATATGGAAAAGTCTAACGAAAAATGGGGTCGAACCGAGTTTTTTTCCCGTACGGTACGGACCTGCATGGTACCTCCGGTTATCCACAAAAAAAATTCGGTTCGACCCATTTTTCAGGTATTTTTCGCTTGTGAATAATTTGGCAAACAAAAAAATGCCAGCCCGGGTCGCGCCCGGTGTTATCAATCAATTCCAGAACTACGTAAAGCTCATGCGGCTCGACAAACCAATTGGTATCTGGTTGCTGTTGTGGCCAGCGCTTTGGGCGCTGTGGCTGGCGGGTGAGGGTAATCCGGATCCCGGTATTTTTGCCGTGTTCATGTTCGGCGTTGTCATCATGCGCTCAGCTGGCTGTGTTCTGAACGATTTGGTCGACCGTAATATCGATCCTTACGTAGAGAGAACCAGGATGCGGCCAATAGCGTCCGGCGCCGTCGCGCCGCTGGAAGCGTTAACCTTGTTTGTCGCACTCGCATTAATCGCGGTAGGTCTGGCTGCGATGCTCAACCGGCCCGCGCAAGTGCTTGCGGTTATCGGTGCCGGCCTGACCATCGTGTATCCGTTCATAAAGCGCGTTATCTCAATACCGCAATTTGTGCTCGGCGCCGCTTTCGGCTGGGCCGTGCCTATGGCTTTTGCGGCGCAGACCGGCGAGACGGCGCAACTGGCCTGGTTGGTGTTCGGCACGGCGTTGATCTGGGCTGTTATCTACGACACTTTCTACGCGATGGTCGATCGTGATGACGATCTGAAAGTTGGCACCAAGTCGACCGCGATTCTATTCGGCGACGCCGATCTGTTCGTCATCGGCGGTCTCCAATTGCTGATGCTCGTCGCGCTGGTCTTTATTGGCGATATGGCCGAGCTCGGCTTCTGGTATTACGGATCAATTGCCCTCGCCGCGATGCTGATGGCCTGGCACCAGTGGCTTGCCCGCGACCGTCAAGCAGCTGGCTGCTTCAGAGCTTTCCTGCACAATCACTACATCGGCATGATCATATTTATCGGCATTGTCCTGCATTACACTTTTGCCCCTGTTGGGCCATAAGGGCACCTCATTAATACCTGTCATGGCCGCGCCGTAGAGCTGTTGCACGACTGGCAAGGTGGAGACGCGAAAGACAGTATCTGGATACGCCAAGCGGGTCTAACGCAGCCCAATCCGCCCTACAGCCTTCGTTGACCCGCAGTGGTTGCTGCGGATTGATCTTGAGTGTGGAGCTTGCTTTCCTCAGATGTATATTGAGCTTTGCAATAAATATCAGTCCGCACCTGGCACCGCCACAATCGATGCTGCCGAGGCGGACTGGGCCACGGCCCTTCGGGTTGCGACCAGATCGCGCCGCGACTTTGTTGCGTACCTCGCCAAGGACTGGGCCATTACTTTCGGCACGCGCCTCGTCGCAACATCGATCTGCTCAGCAACGCGGTTCATGAGAGGTAATTAGAGGTGCCCTAAAGCCCGCGCCACCGTCAACACGCTGACGCTTTCAGCGCCTGCTTTTAGTAGCGTCATCGCAAGTTGCGAACAGGTTTCGCCAGTGGTAATTACATCGTCGACAATCAATGGCTGCCGGCATTTCAATTTCCCTGAGACGGCAAACGCATCCTTTAAATTTTTCTTGCGCTCTGCCGCATTCAATCCGGGTTGGGCGCTGGTCGCCCGGATGCGGGCGGCCTGGGTGAGTATTGGCAGTCCTGTCGCCTGCTGCAGCGGACGGCACAGCTCCGTGGCCTGATTGAAGCCTCGCGCTATCTGACGCCAGCGATGTAGCGGCACCGGCACCAGCGCATCGATCCCTGCAAATTCGCTTTCGAGTGTCCGCAGCAACAGCTCGGCGAAAGCCGGTACATACCATAGCTGCCGTTTGAATTTGATCGCCTTGATGATAGCGTCGACCGGAAAGTCGTAAATGAGAGGGGCACGCGCGATCTCAAATCTCGGCCGCCTCGACTCACATGCGGTACAGGCGACGCCAGGTGGCTGTACAGCATTGATGGCCTGACCGCAGCACTCGCAGAAGATGTCATTCCACGGCAGGATGCGCCGGCATTGTCGGCAGATGCGACCCTGACCTGCAGGCTGGTCGCAAAGAACGCAGATCCCCCCGATGTCTCGGCAACGCGGATTCCCAGCAAGGTGCTTGAGCAATTTCACGCCCTGAGCCTGCTCGAATCGCAACTTGAAATCAGCTTCCTTATTTGTCCTCTTTGCCCGCAATCGCCGCAGCCATAGCAGCCTGTCGAATAAGCGAACCGTGGTTTTTTCAACAGGCTGCTATGCTTCGACACATGGGCAGGCTTCCTCCAGCGCTGGTTTTTCGTGATGTGCAGCGCAGGTTTGACCGCATCGCATCTTATTTCGATAACGCAGATTTTGTTCATCGCGTTACTTTTGATGAATTGCTGCAACGCCTGCTACCGGTGAAGATTCAGCCACGCAACATTCTCGATCTGGGTTGCGCGACGGGAACGGGCAGCAAACAGCTTGCGCATCGATTTCGCCGTAGCCACCTTATTAGCCTGGATGCGTCGTTCGCCATGTTGCAGCGTGTGAGGAGGCGGCGGCGGTCACTCTTTTTGAAGCCGTTCGCACTTCAGGGTGATGCGGCGCGAATTCCGCTCAAAGACGAAAGCGTTGATCTCGTTTTCGCGAATATGCTTTTGCCCTGGATCGACGATCTCCCCGCTTGCCTGCTGGAAGTTGCTCGCGTCTTGCGCAAGGACGGTCTGTTTGCATTCGCGACCTTTGGCCCCGACAGTTTGTCGGAGATTCGCGAAGCCTGGCATTCAATTGATGAAGACTGGCATGTCAATGCCTACCCGGACATGCATGACATTGGCGACGCGCTCGTTAGAGCCGGTCTCCGCGATCCGGTGCTGGACGTCGATCACCTGACGGTGACCTATCGCGATACCGATGCCCTGTATCGGGACCTGAGCAGCGCCGGCGCGCGCAATTGCCTCCTCGGAAGACGACAATCGCTGACGGGCAAAAACAGATTCAAGACGATGGACAAATTGCTCGTGGCACGCATGACTGACGATGTCCTGTCACTCAGGCTGGAACTCGTATACGGGCACGCCTGGAGCAGTGGCCCGCGCGCGCCGGATGGCGAATTCCGCATTGATCCCACTCTGATCTCGCGTCGACAGCGTGCTTGAAGAACTCATAAAAAATGAACGATTCCGGCGTATTTTCCCACCGCTCGCCGCAGCGGGCCTGATCGCGTTGTTTGTATCCCTGGGCTGGTGGCAGCTCGACCGCGCGGCTGAGAAAAACAGCCTGCGGTCACTCTTTGCAAGTGACGCGCCAACTTCCCGATTGACCGCCGACATGCCGGTTACCCGATATCAGAACATTGAAACATTCGGCAATTATGACAGCGGGCACCAGGTACTTATCGACAATATGTTTGTTGAGGGCCGCAGCGGCTATTACGTAGTGACTGCATTTCGTTATGCCGCCGACCAGCCATCGCTGATCGTCAATCGGGGTTGGGTGGCACGACCCGCTGCCGGTACAACCGATACGGAGCTTAGAGTTGGCAATGCAGACAGGACCATTCGCGGACGGGTGGGTGCTCTGCCCAGGGTGGGCATTCGGTCTGCGGAGGCATTCGAGGGCGCCGGCGACTGGCCTAAAAAGGCCATTTATCCAACGCTCGACGAGCTGTCCGCCGAGCTCGGGCAGGAGCTTTTGCCCTTCATCCTGTTACTGAGCCCGGAGGATGACGACGGCTATGTTCGCCTCTGGCAACCCCGGGATAGCGGCCCGGGGATGCATTACGGCTACGCTTTTCAGTGGTTTGCGATGGCCGCGGCGGTTCTCGGCGCCTTGCTGTGGCGAATTCGGAAAAGGGTGCAATTGAGCCGCTCCCGATGAGTGTTCTTGCACGACGAATCGCAGCCCGATACAGTATTCCCTAATTACGGGGACAGTGACCTTAATTCAGTGAAAATTTAATTACGGGGACAGTAGCCATAATTCCTGTGGCATTGTTGAGATTTCCAGTGAATTAAGGTCACTGTCCCCATAACTAAGGTAGAGATTTGACCACTAGCACAATACGACGAACCGCAGACTGGCGTGATTACTACGAACTAACCAAACCCAGGGTCGTCATGCTCATCGTCTTCACGGCGATCGTCGGCATGATGCTGTCGGTACCCGGCTGGCCCGGTGTCGTCGCACTCATTTTCGGCACATTGGGTATCGGTATGGCTGCCTCCTCCGGTGCTGTCGTCAATCACGTAGTCGACGCACGCATTGACAACAACATGTCGCGAACGAAGAGCCGGCCGTTGCCACAGGGAAAACTGTCCGAGAGTGAGGCGTTGGCGTTTGCAACAACGCTTTGCATCGTGTCCATGCCGATGCTCTGGTTTATCGTCAATCCGTTGACCGCAATATTGACTTTCGGTTCTCTGATTGGTTACGCCGTTATCTACACTGTCTATCTGAAACGCGCGACGCCACAAAATATCGTCATTGGTGGAGCCGCCGGCGCAACACCACCGCTCCTCGGCTGGGTCGCAGTTACGGGAGAAATTCACAGCGACGCTATTTTGCTTTTTCTGATCATTTTCGTCTGGACACCGCCGCACTTCTGGGCGCTGGCCATTGCAAAAAAGGACGAATACGCGAAGGTTGGCATTCCCATGTTGCCGGTGACGCATGGCAACGAAGTCACCCGCAAATACATTTTGTTTTACACCTCCCTGCTGGTGCTGGTGACCGTTCTGCCATACTTGACGGGCATGAGTGGAATTATTTACCTGGTTGCTGCAGTCGGCCTGGGCGGCAAATTTCTGCAGTACGCGATTCGCCTGAGGTCGGACGACGACGTAGAATTGCCGATGCGCATGTTTCGGTATTCGATCAATTACCTGATGTTCCTGTTTGCCGCCTTACTCATAGACCATTACTTGCTCTTCCGTCTCGCATTCTAAAGAGGGGTCAGAGCCCTTTTTTCCTCTTTCAGTCTGGCTACCGATACATCGACATAAAAAAGGGCTCTGACCCCTTCTACTTAGCGTGCGCTGGATACAGTAGCCTCTGCTAACACTACAAAACGAGTTATAGAAATACTGCCGGGAATCCAGTTTATGGTGGCTCTCGGACACGCTTTCTTTGCTAGACTGCGCCCCCGGGACCAAGGCTACCTCTATTTACATCTCGTGCGCCGCGGTCACGACAGGTAAATGGAAGTACCCTCAACCACTCAATGCCGCCGATGGATGTCACACCCATACTCGAATCGCTGAATGATGCTCAGCGACAAGCCGTTACTTCACCACCCA
>Ga0209987_10000306_pt1 | contig 25281 bp, 21 predicted proteins | sample N074metaG_FD_182134 | JGI IMG/M metagenome (GOLD analysis project Ga0209987, IMG submission 182134) | Deep subsurface microbial communities from Kermadec Trench to uncover new lineages of life (NeLLi) - N074 metaG (SPAdes) (version 2) | ecosystem: Environmental > Aquatic > Marine > Ocean trench...
TCAAACCGCGGGTGGGTTATTAGCCAGTGTGCCTGCTGACCAGGCGGAAGCCTGTGTCGATGAATTGCGATCGCGTGGATACAGGCTGGCAGAAAATATAGCCAGGGTAATCGATTCGTTTGACCAGACAAAAAATATACGCCTGACTAAACAATTCCATTAGTGCCCTTTCAAGGTGATATTGTCATGTTCAGCGCTCCCCTGATGTTTCGCGACAAGGCGCAGTGCGCAACTAATGGTTGTTCCATTAGTAAGCGCTGCAACGTAGTGGTGGGGCATCAGGGGAGCGCCCTTCGGGGTGAGCGCTTGTCCGCGCCCATGGGCAGCGTTGTGCCTTTTGGGAAGGGAACAACCATTCCCTGCAAGGCACGCCTTGCCATGAACGCGGACAAACTCACTGAATACGACAATATCACCTTGAAAGGACACTAGCCTGCCCAGAATTTATAGCCTGGGCTTAACTGCGGTTTTTGAGCAGCCCAGATTCCTCGATCACCTGGGCACAGGCGGCTTCCTGGCGGGGTGCCATCAAATGCGCACCCGCGCATCCCTTGATCTCGGCGAATCCCTGCAGAAGTTCAGCGCAAATAGCCCGGCCCTCGGCTTTTTGATCTTCAGCACCGTCGAGTCGCTTGATGATTGCCTCGGGTACGTTAACGCCAAACAGATTAGCGTCCATCCAGCGCGCCGATTTAGCCGAGGCCAGGGGGCCGATACCAATCAGAAAGTGGGCTTTCTCAGTGATACCTTCCTCGACCAGTCGATGGCAGTATCGCTCGACTATGCCCAGGTCAAAGCAATACTGGGTCTGGAAAAACTGCGCACCATTGTCGATCTTGGCCAGGATCCTCGCGGGCGACCAGTCGGGGCCGGGGTCGCTCGGTACCTCGGCACCCCCGAGAAAAAGGACAGGTGGCGGACTGATTTCCCTGCCCGATGGATAGGTGCCCAGATCACGCATATCACGGATCTGGCGCATCAGTTTGCCACTATCAATTTCGAATACCTCGGCAGCATCGGGCTGATCACCTGCGCTCATCCTGTCGCCGGTGAGGCACAGAAAATTATGAATACCGAGCGCCGACGCGCCGATAACGTCACCCTGCAGGGCAAGACGGTTGCGATCGCGTGTGGTCAATTGCAATACCGGGTCGATACCTGCGCGGGCGATAATCGCTGCTGCGGCGAGGGCCGACATATGCACCCGTGCACTGGCGCCGTCGGTGACATTGACGGCATCGGCGATACCTTTCAAACAACTAACCCGACTAAGAACTACCTCGGCCGAAGCCGCATCGGGTGGTGAAGTTTCAGCGGTCATCGCAAAGTGGCCGGCTTTTAATACTTGCTCGAGCTTGCTAGCGGAATTGGTGGTCTGGGTCATATCTAGTCTTGAGAAAACTTTACGATTTTATAAGTTACCCGGTATTAACTAACCCAGGTTATTCGAGACCGACCTTGGTCGTTTTCAGGGAGTCAGCTATCAGGTAAGTAAGCTCTAAGACCTGGTCTGCATTGAGTCTGGGATCACATTGAGTCAGATAGCGTGACCCCAGGTCAGAGTCGGTAATCTGATAAGCACCGCCAGTACACTCGGTCACGTGTTCGCCGGTCATTTCGAGATGGATACCACCCGGGTAACTGCCTTCGGCCTGATGTACCGAAAAAAACTGACGAAGTTCGCGCATAATGTCGTCAAACTGGCGGGTTTTGTACCCACTGCTGGCTTTGACCGTATTGCCATGCATCGGGTCGCATGACCAGACCACATTTCGACCTTCGCTTTTAACCGCACGAATCAATACCGGGAGAGTTTCGGCGAGCTTATCGGCACCCATGCGTGTGATCAGGGTTAATCGCCCAGCCTGATTGTCGGGGTTAAGCGCGTCGACCAGACCTATCAACTCATCTTTGTCGATACCAGGCCCGATTTTAACCCCAATTGGATTTCCAATCTGTTTAAAGTATTCGACATGTGCATGGTCGATCTGGCGCGTACGTTCACCAATCCAGACGAAGTGTGCTGAGCAATTGTAGCGTTTGTCGGTAAATGAATCGATTCTAGTCAGTGCTTCTTCATAGTTGAGCAATAAAGCCTCGTGTGAAGTAAAGATCTGGGTTTCACGAATTGAAGGGGTTGTTTTAGATGTGATACCACAGACTTCCATGAATCCAAGTGCGTCTTCGATGCGTTCCGACATTTCTAGATAGCGATCCCTGGCCGGACTGGCCTCGACAAAACTCATATTCCAGCGGTGTACCTGATGTAGGTCCGCCAGGCCCCCCTGCGCAAAGGCGCGTAACAGATTCAGTGTTGCAGCGCTTTGATGGTAGGCTTGCAGCATACGTTCGGGGTCCGGTATCCTTGCCGCCGGATTAAATTCGGCACTGTTAATAATATCGCCTCGATAGCTTGCCAGTGAGATACCATCGACTACTTCCTGGTCAGACGAACGCGGTTTGGCAAATTGGCCCGCGGTGCGGGCAAGTTTTGTTACCGGTTTGCGCCCTGCAAAGGTCAAAATTATGGCCATTTGGAGTAATACCTTAAAGGTGTCGCGAATCTTGTTGGCATTGAATTCTGCGAAGGATTCGGCGCAGTCACCCGCCTGCAATAAAAAACCACGACCAACAGACACCTCGGCCAGATTTTTCTTCAAGTCGCGAATTTCCTGAGCGAATACCAGTGGGGGGAAACCCTGTAGTTTTTGCTCTACCTGGATTAATCGATCCTGATCCGGGTAGGTTGGTTGCTGCTTTATAGGAAAATCGCGCCAGCTCGATACTGATGAGTGGCTATTTATAGTTGCGTCCATTGAAATGGTTGTGTCGTGGTTTGCGCGTGGTTTAAAAGACCGTTGAAAATAATGAGAATAGGAGACAAAAGCAACTTATATTCCTCGAAAATAGCAAAATCCCGGGACTTTTAGTGGTGAAATCAGGTTGGGCATATGCAAGCATCCGAAAACAGTGATAACATTGGCCAGCAATCTCGATATCCGACAATAATTCCTAATCAATTTCGGGCGGCTATCAATCAAATAATTGAGAGAATACTGATGAAGAAAATTCTTTTAGCCTCAACAATGCTAGTAGCATTGTCTACTCCGGTGGCCGCGGAAGAGATCAAAATAGGGATCATTCTTGGTTTTACCGGACCCATAGAATCACTCACGCCCGCCATGGCCGCCGGTGCTGAACTGGCGATGTCCGAAGCTTCGGAGTCAGGCAATTTTCTCGACGGCAGTACCATTATTGGGATACGTGGTGATTCGACCTGTATCGATTCGGCAGCAGCCACATCTGTTGCTGAACGTCTGATCACCTCCGATGGTGTTGTCGCGATCATGGGTGCCGATTGTTCGGGTGTTACCACTGCAATTGCGAATAACGTAGCGGTGCCAAATGGTGTCGTGATGGTGTCTCCATCGGCAACATCTCCTGCCCTGTCGACCATTGATGACAAGGGTCTTTTTCACCGAACAGCTCCTTCCGATGCCCGCCAGGGACAGGTACTGGCCGATGTGTTATTTAGCCGCGGGATTAGTGAAGTTGCGGTAACCTATACCAATAATGATTATGGTAAAGGTCTTTCTGATTCGTTCAGCAAGGCTTTTAAGGCGAAAGGTGGCAAAGTGTCTATCATCGCAGCGCACGAAGATGGCAAAGCCGATTATTCTGCCGAGGTCGGTGCATTATCGGCTTCGGGTTCCAAACACCTTGCAGTATTCGGTTATATCGACCAGGGCGGTAAAGGAATTATCCAGGCCTCGGTCGATCTGGATGCATTCAGTAATTTTATCCTGGCTGACGGGATGGTCGGTGAGTCCATCATTGAAGCGATTGGACCGGATCTTAATGGCGCTATAGCTACCTTACCCGGCGGGTCTTCGGGCGCTGACGCATTCGTCAAGTATGCCAAAGAAAATGGTGTATCGGGCGACGGTCCATTTGTCCCTGAATCCTACGATGCGGCTGCATTGATTATTCTGGCAATTCAGGCGGCGGGATCTGCCGATCGCGCTGCTATTCAGTCGAAGATGATGATGGTAGCCAACGCCCCGGGTAAGAAAATCGGCCCGGGCGAACTCGGCAAGGCATTAAAAATTATTGCTGCGGGTGGTGATGTTGATTATCAGGGTGCTACCAATGTCGAATTTAACGATGTCGGTGAAGTTTACGGAACCTATAAGGAACTCGAAGTCAGCAATGGTAAGTGGAAAACGATTAAGATCCACTAGCAATTTAATCTAATTTAGTGGATTCCCGGAGGAATATCGCTGGAATTTAAAACCCGGGCTTCTGGAAGAGGCCCAGGTCAATCGATATTCCTTTTATTCAACATCGGATAGCCGGATACCCTGTATACTAGCTTCGCTTCCTGATCACTTCCGGCAGTATTCCGCCCGGACTGAACCGAAGTACCAACAATAATACCAGGCCCATAAAGAACAAACGCATGTGCTGTGCATTGCCGATCAGGTGAATTTTTAGGCTGTTGTTATCATCCATCCAGCCTGTACCAAACTCCATAAGCCAGACGCCGATTGGTTCGGCTTCAATCCAGAAAATCCAGATAATAAATGCCCCAACTACCGATCCTATGTTGTTGCCTGATCCACCGACGATGACCATAATCAGAAATAAGAAAGTGAAACGTATGGGACGATACGAAGTTGGTGTGAATTGACCATCCAGCGTGGTCATCATTGCACCAGCTATACCGACTATCGCTGAACCGATAATAAATACCTGCAAATGTCTGCGCGTAATATCCTTGCCCATCGCGCCGGCCGATATTTCGTTGTCACGGATAGCGCGCATCATCCGACCCCAGGGTGAGTTAAGTGCCCGGGTACTCAACACAAGGATAACGATGAGAACTGTGGCAAAAAGCCCCGAGTAGCATAGTTTGACGAAAATACTTGAAGCTTCGATGGCGAATTGTTTGAGGGCTTGCTGTCGGTCGATATCGATGAGTGCCGATAATACTCCACCGTGCCACCAGCTTACCAGGTCGACAAACCACTCACTGGATTGCAGGTCAACTTCATAAGGGACCGGCCGAGGCAACCCGGTTACGTTTTTTACGCCTCGGGTTAGCCAGTCTTCGTTTTTCATCAAGGCAAGAATGATTTCCGCAATTCCCAGTGTCGCTATGGTCAAATAATCCGCTCGCAGTCCTAGCGCGATCTTACCTATTAACCAGGCAATTCCAGCAGCCACGAACCCGCCAAGGACCCAGGAAAACAGGATGGGAAGCCCCATACCACCCAGGTATCCGGTTTTGGCTGGTTCGATTGCCTCGATTGAAGCGACAGCAGGATCGAGAAAGTAGCGTGTCGCGAACAGGCCGAGAATTATTGTCGCACTTAACGCAATCGTTCGATGGCGGCCGGCTGCCATTTTCCGGTAACAAAATATTGCCAGGGAGACCGTGATAGCAAAAACTAGTACAGCGATCAGTAGCCTGCCCCAACCCGCATCCCAGGCAGCGCTAACGGGTTGCTGAGATACCAGTACGGCACTGATGCCGCCGAGTGCGACAAATCCCATTATCCCGACGTTCGCTATGCCAGCGTATCCCCATTGAATGTTAATTCCCAGTGCCACTACCGACGAGATCAGGCACATATTGAAGATTCCGAGGGCGACAGACCATGATTGTGCCAAACCGATGATTAGAAATAACAATCCGATGATTGAAAAAGCCAGCCAGGATTTCTGATAGTTACTCATATGACATTTCCTTTCAATATACCGGTCGGTTTAATCAGTAATACCAGCACCAGGATAAAAAACGAAACAGCGAATTTGTAGTCAGTCGATAACAGTTGCATCAGATTGGAAGGTTCCAGGCTTACTGGTAAGAGATAGACGAAAACCTTTTTATAGGCGTAGGTCACAATGAGCTCGGAAAAAGCAATCACGAACCCCCCCAGAATCGCGCCAATCGGATTACCAACACCGCCAAGGATAGCGGCCGCAAACATCGGTAGTAATAGTTGCAGGTAGGTAAAGGGTTTAAAACTCTTGTCCAGTCCGTACAGCGTGCCTGCGACGGTGGCCAGAATAGCAACGATAATCCAGGTAATCAGAACCACTCGATCAGGATTTACACCCGAAAGTAGTGCCAGATCTTCGTTGTCAGAAAATGCGCGCATGGCCTTACCGGTTCGGGTTTTTTGTAGAAACCAGAATAAGGCACCGACCAGCAGGATCGCGATGAAGACGGTTAGCCCTTGTGATACCTTGATACTGAGGCCTTCGTTCAGTCCGGTCATTGCTTTAAAATTACGAGCATGAATGATGAATTTTTCGCCATCAAGAAACCGCTGGTCATTGGGACCGATGATAAAACGTACAATCCCGTTCATCATAAACATCACACCCATAGACACGATTAGCAAGGTCACCGCCGGGGTTTTTACTCGCCGGTAATGCTGATAAACCAGTTTATCGGTGATAAGCAGAATCATTACGGTCGCGACAATACCTGCGGGTAATGCCAGTAATGCAGTTGGCAGGAGGCCAAAGCTGATACCCTGTGACTGCAACCACCAGGTCACCAGTATGGTAACCATAGTGCCAAAGGCCATCGTGTCGCCGTGGGCAAAATTTGCGAATCTAAGGATGCCATAAACCATTGTGATCCCGAGTGCACCCAATGCTATTTGCGAGCCATAGGCAAGCCCGGGTACAAGGATAAAATTTAGCAACAAAACGAAGGCGTTGATGAAGTCTGTAATGGTTTCCATTTCTAGCCCGAATATTTCGTAGGGAGTGTCAAAACTATTGGCCGCCTTTACAGATAGACGGGCTATCCCCCCAAAAATGATCGTTTGACTTCGGGGTCGGCCAGCAGGGCAGCCCCGGTATCGGTATGCCGGTTTTCGCCGATGACCAGCACGAATCCCTTGTCGGCGATGCTCAGCGCCTGGCGTGCATTTTGTTCAACCATCAATATGGCCACCCCCGATTGCCTGACTTCGAGAATGCGTTCAAATAAATCGTCCATCACAATTGGAGATACACCCGCGGTCGGTTCGTCAAGCATCAATACCCGGGGCTGAGACATCAGGGCTCGTCCAAAAGCGACCTGCTGGCGCTGACCGCCCGAAAGCTCACCGGCTAACTGGTTTTGTTTTTCGGCCAGTATTGGAAACAGCTCGAATACCTGCTCGATGGTTTCTCTAAAATCGTCCTGACGCAAGAAGGCCCCCATTTCGAGGTTTTCAAGAACGGTCATATTGACAAATACATTGTTTGTCTGGGGTACAAAGGCGATACCCTCGGCAATACGTGCCTGTGTTGATAGATGAGTAATTTCCTTGCCTCTAAAACGCACTGATCCTGATTTGAGCTCGAGCATTCCGAGCATTGCCCTCATCGCGGTCGATTTACCAGCACCGTTAGGGCCGACTATGACCGCGATTTCACCTTCATCGACATCCACAGTACAACCCTTGAGTATATCGGCCCCACCATAGCCACCAGTCATATTTTCTCCGATCAGAAAACTCACGACGCTGCCCCGGTACCCGCCTGAATGCCCTTATTTCTAAGGCCGTGTCCGAGATAAGCCTCGATCACTTCCTCGTTATTCTTAATTTCCTCGGCGCTGCCCTCGGCCAGCACGGTACCCGCAGCCATACAGATTACCGGGTCGCACATGCGTCCAATAAAATCCATGTCGTGCTCGATCATGCAAAAGGTGTAATTCTTTTCCTGGTTGAGTTTTATGATCGCATCACCGATTTCCTTCAGCAGGGTTCGGTTTACCCCTGCGCCAACCTCGTCGAGAAATACGATCTTGGCATCAACCATCATGACGCGGCCCAGTTCGAGTAGTTTTTTCTGGCCGCCGGACAAATTACCGGCCAGTTCGTTGGCTACCCGTCCAAGGTTCAAAAAATCGATCACCTCGAGGGCCCTGTCGTGTATCGCCTGCTCCTCCTGTTCGACCCGTTCCCGCCGGAATAAAGCGTTGAGCAGTCTCTCACCCGATTGATCCCCAGGCACCATCATCAGGTTTTCGGTAACGGACAGGCGCGAGAACTCATGGGCTATCTGGAATGTTCTGAGTAAGGACCTTTTGAATAGTTGATGCGGTTTGAGCCCGGTAATATCCTCACCGTCGAGAAAAACTTGTCCAGAGGTTGGTGTATACAGACCCGCAATGGTATTAAACAAAGTTGTCTTACCAGCTCCATTTGGGCCGATAAGACCCGTAATTGAACCTTTACCGATACTGATCGATACATTATCGACGGCCTTTATTCCACCGAAGTGTTTACACAAACTTTCAACTCGAATCATGGACCGAGATTCCGGAGGTCAGGTTGATAATCGTCGCTTAGCTTTATAATTGTCAGACAGCGTTTGACCCGAAGTCTACACAAAAGCATTTAGCAAACCCAGCAATCGCTGGAGCTCGTAATCATGGGTGATAGAGATAGGGACACGATACTTAATTCTTTCCCGTTTCTCCGAAATTCCAGGAGGAACTTGCATTAAGTATTGTGTCCCCGGAATTACGGAATTAATCAGTGCACGTGATCATCGGCAGTAATTTTAAATTTACCAAAAACTAACAGGTATAAGCCAATGGCAATCGCCCACCATCGGCAAAGATAGTCTGCCCGGTGATATATGAGGAATCCTCACTGGCCAGGAACACCGCAATCGATGCTATTTCACTCGGATCGGCCGGGCGTTTCATCGGTGTGCGTGACATTATCGCTGCCATCGCCTTTTCATCGGTGGCGATATTTTTCAGAAACATCTCGGTAGCCACCGATCCGGGGCCTATGCCGTTGACACGAATATTCTGCTCGACGAGACTGATCGCCATCACTTTGGTCAATTGGCCAACACCGCCCTTGGCTACGACATAAGGGGTAATTTGTGGAATTGCCAATACCTGGTTAGTCGATGACATATTGATGATAGTGCCGCCCTGAGGATCCTGTGCTGACATTTGCCGGGCCGCTGCCTGGCCGGTCAGGAATACACCTTTTAAATTAACTCTGATCACAGAATCGAAATCTTCTTCACTGAATTCCAGGAAGTTGCCGGTTATTAATATTCCGGCGTTTGCGACGGTTATATCGACGCGGCCAAAATGTTCGACCGCGCTGCTGAACATTTGATCGACACTGGTCTTGTCACCGACATCACCCTGGATAAAAATCACATCACCCTCGCTGCCCAGATTCTCCGCTTCTACCCGGCCCTTTTCGGCGTCTATATCGGTCATTACCAGTTTTACGCCTTCTGTGAGATAGCGCTTGCAGATGGCCAGGCCAATGCCGTTGCTGGCACCGGTCACAACGGCTACCTTGTCTTTCAATTGCATAATATTCCCCGTCTCAGTTATAACGCGAAAGGTATCTTGGCTACCGCATGAATACAAGCTTCGCCTCACTAACCCAGCTTCCACTGTCGTTCTCGCCTGGTATTAACGCGTGCTTAGATTGCCAGGCTGTGCGGAAACTGAGTAATCCATAAACACTAAGAAAAATTGCGCCACCATAACGTGCAATCGTGACTAGTCCGGGAAAGCTCGATACCAGTCGATGAAACCCGCCCACCCCGATCAGGATTAATACTGCATCGGACAGCGCACAGATCAGGCATAGCAGAAATATATGCTCGCCTTTCAAGCCCTGTTTCAACACACAGCGTTTTGTGCACCAATCGCGAGGATCAGCGAAAAGCCGAGTGAAAAGCCGTAGATGAAAGTATTCATGTGGTTATTTTATCTTACTACGAATCGCAATCTAGGCTGATGGAAAGTTCTCGAATCCATAGCAGTATCGTTACCCAGATTATGATATTATTCTGGCCAATAACCAGCATCCGCAGTACTGGAAATTTCACCGCTTTCCCAGTTTTTATCAGCAATATCCATTACAGGACCCCATGTTTAAACAGCATTTCCAGCGCCCAGAAATATTTCTTTACCTGTTTTCAGCAGCAGTGCCGTTGTCGTTTGCGACCTGGCAGGCACTGATTAACAACTTCTCGATCGAACAGGCTGGTTTTACCGGTATCGAGATAGGAATACTGCAAAGTCTGCGTGAAATCCCTGGTTTTATTGCCTTCGGGGTTATTTTTCTGCTATTGATCATGCGCGAGCAAACCGTTGCATTTCTGGCCTTGCTGGCCCTCGGCATCGGTACCGCAATAACCGGGTACCTGCCGTCGATAATGGGTCTGTACTTCACCACGGTATTAATGTCGCTCGGATATCATTATGCCGAAACCATAAACCAGTCGCTCACGCTCCAGTTAATTAGCAAGGAGCGGCTGCCGGTCTTCATGGGCAAACAACTGGCGGTCGGATCATTTACCGGATTGTTCGTTTTCGCCGCGCTTTACTGCCTGGTCGACCTGCTCAATCTGGGTTACCAACTGGTTTACCTGCTGGGTGGTGCATTGACGGCGCTGATCGCGGTTACGATGTATCTTAAATTCCCGCATTTCAAAGGTGAATCCGAACAACACAAAAATATAATCCTCAGAAAGCGTTACTGGTTATATTATCTGCTGACCTTTCTTTCTGGTGCGCGCCGCCAGATTTTCGTCGTCTTCGCCGGTTTTTTGATGGTGGAAAAATTTCATTTCTCAGTCGGTGAAATGTCGATGTTGTTCCTGGTCAATGGTGTGCTGACGATTTATCTCGCCCCCAGGATTGGGCGGCTGGTGAGTTACTGGGGTGAAAAGCGGACACTGACGCTCGAGTACAGTGGATTGATTATCATATTCAGCTGTTATGCAATCGCAGAAAGTGCCATATTCGCTTCCTTGCTCTATATACTCGATCATATTTTCTTCGCCATGGCGATCGCACTGAAAAGCTATCTCAAAAAAATTGCCGACCCAGCCGACATAGCCTCGACTGCCGGTGTTTCATTTTCGATCAATCACATCGCCGCAGTTATCCTGCCGTTCGTACTCGGGCTGGTATGGATCGTCTCACCAGCGATGGTGTTTATTACTGGTGCCGCAATCGCGGTGATGTCTCTGGTGCTATCGCAAATGGTGCCCGCGGCACCGGAGCGGGGAATGGAGACTATTTATTCGCAAGGCTAATTAGTTGACCAGCTAGTAATTTCAAAACTGGATTTATACCTCATACAAAATATCCGATCGGATGATGTATTTCGTACCGGAAATAATTTCTTCTGAGCCATGTAGACAAAGCAGTGGGTGCATACCGTGAGGAAAGCAAAGCGCCGCGCCCGCTGCTGTTCTGATATTCACGGTTTTGGTCTGATGGTGATTTCCCGCTGGCTGAGATGGGTCATAATTTTCGACAAAAAACTGTGTGTTGCCGCCTTCATAATCCTCACTTAAAAAAAGCAGAAACGATAGCTGACTCCATCGATCCGGATAGGCGTTGCTTAACAGTTTTCTGTCGATGACCTTGCTGCCAGGCCAGGCACCATCGGTATGCGGTTTAAAATAATCACCTGGTTGATAGCGATAGAATCGAAAACGGGCGTTGATACCCAGCGCTTTTTTGCCTGAAATAAAATCCCGGTCATCATTCATCAACGGTTGACAGCGTTGCCAGATAATATCGCTGGTTAAATCGTCTACCACCCAGGTGACATTATGATTGTGGCGGACCGAGCGGGGTAATGAGACTGCGGCATCTTTCAGGTAACCCAGAGCCTCGGTCAAATCAATCAATCGCGCACATTCGGCTTTGGATAAAATACCCAGTAGTTGAAATGCGCCAGGCACTTCATCGATTTCAGTACGTTTACAATTGAGCGGATTTTTACTGGCCAGGTTTGCCGGATTATTGCGGTCGCTTGCCCAGGTAGGCAGGGCAGGATGTTCAGCGCCCGGTTCACGGGCAACAATATAAAAACTCTCGGTGAATTGATTTTGCATTTTGTGTCAGCCTGGCAGCTAAATCCTGGAGGTATTACCCGGTATTTCGCAAGCCCGCTGCAATTGAATTGATCGAGCTTAGCAGGGCACTTTGCCATTCCTGGCGTTTTTCTTCCGCCACCGATTCGTCACGGTATTTCTTCAACAGGTTAATTTGCAGATAAGCCAATGGATCCAGGTAAGGATCCCGACGGGTGAGTGACAGGGTGAGCACAGGGTCGGTCGACAACAGGTTTCTGATATTGGCTACTTTTAGTACCTGTTCGATCGTACGTTTATTTTCCCTTTTAATATTCCCAAATATGGACTCGCCAAGCTCCTTGTCATGGCACAGCTTGCTGTATTCGCACGCGGTGCGCATATCGCTTTTGAACAGCGTCATTTGCATATTGCTTATCATCGATGCAAAAAATGGCCACTGTCTGTACATATCACGTAATTTTTTCAACGATCGTGGATTTTTTTCGAGCCAGTGGCTAATCGCATATCCGACACCATACCAGGCCGGCATCATATGACGCGATTGGCTCCAGCCGAATACCCAGGGAATAGCGCGTACCGAAGATTTAGTCATCTCTCCCTTGCGCCTGTGCGAAGGCCGCGAACCGATATTCATCAAACCGATCTCGTTTACCGGCGTGGCTTCGTAGAAGTATTCGAAGAAGCCCCGGGTATGGTCGGTCAGGTCACGATAGCATTGCTCAGACAGGTCGGATAATTGCTGCATCTCGGCATGGAATCTATCGTAGTTGGCGCTTTCTTCCCCCAGGATGCCAATACTAGCCTTCATCAATCCAGTAATACCCATCGCCAGTTCATAGTGTGCGGTTTCCGTATTACCGTATTTGTGCGATAGCACTTCACCCTGTTCGGTGAACTTGATCTGGCCAAGCACAGTCCCCGGTGGCTGTGACATGATCGCATCGTGGGTGGGACCGCCACCCCGCGTAATTGTGCCACCACGGCCATGAAACATACGGCATTTGACACCATGGCGTTTCGTAATTCGAATCACCTTGTGCTGGGCCTGATAAAGGCCCCAGGCAGCCGACATAATTCCGCCGTCCTTGCACGAATCGGAATATCCGAGCATCACTTCCTGGACGCCGCCGCTGATCGACAATAATTCTCTGTATACCGGGTTTTGCAACAGTGTGTCGAGTACCACGTCGATGTGGCCAAGGTCGTTGATGGTTTCAAACAATGGCGCGATTTCCAGGCTGCAATAGTATTCAGTACCGGCTTTGCCGACCAGGCCTGCGAGATAACCCAGGTACATTACCTCCATGATATGGCTGGCAGTATGAGTCATCGATATGACATAACTGCCGATGCAATGTTCGCTAATTTCTTTGCGCATATCGAAAATTGCCTGGAAGACTTCCAGCGTTTGCCTGCTGTCATCGGATAATTTACCAGGGTCGATCGATGGGGGGTGATCTGAATCTATTTGCTTGGCGAGAAATTCGAGGCGTTGTTGATCATCCATCCCGGCGTAATTGCCGAGTTTAGCGAGTGCGGTAATTTCCTCGATTGCTAGTGTATGGCGAGCAGACTCCTGTCGGATATCGAGCTTCACCATATGAAAGCCAAAGGTCTCAGCGATACGAATTACATCTTTTAAATCCCCGTTGGCAGTCGAGTATTCCCCATGGCTGATGAGTGAATCGCGAATCGAATAAAGGTCGTCGAGAAATTCGGATGCGTCGGCGTAGGCGTGATGGAGCTCGGGTGTTTCGATACCGCGTAGACTGTTTCTGATCACTGCAAGATTCTTTTCGAGGCGGTAATGCATGTGGTAAAGCTTGCGCCGGTAGACCTCGTCTGCAAACTGGTCGTGACGTTGATCAAAAGAGGTTACAACCATGGTTTCGTCTTCATGCAGCTTTTGCATGAAAGCGTCACTCGGTGTGCACCATCGAGTCGATATCGTCAGCACCTGGGTAAGTTGGTAAACCAGGCGTACGTGTTCAATCAGGATTTCCTCGGCCTGCATTCTTAGAGCTGTGCGTGTAATCTCGGCCGTGACAAATGGGTTACCATCGCGATCACCACCGATCCAGGATCCGAAATGGATAAAGCTGGGTACCCTGGCAACCGGATTACCGGTGTCATCTTCGCCATAGGTCTGGGTAATAGCTCTCTCCAGGTGCCGGTAATCGAGTTTGACTGCTTCGAACAGACTGCGTTGAAAATAATGCAAACCGAGTTTTATCTCGTCTATGACACTGGGTTTACTGCCTCGCACCTCGTTGGTGAGCCAGAGTACCTCGATTCGCGATTGCAGTGCCTCCACCAGATCGTCTCGTTCAAATTGTCCCAGACGAGGATCGGTCAACTGATCGATGATGGTAAATACAGCCCGCTGTAAATGCATGATGGTGCGACGCCTGGATTCGGTTGGATGGGCTGTAAATACTGGGGTATAGGACAGGTTGTCGAGCAGGTGCTGTAATTCTTCGCGGCTGATATCCTGTTGCTGAAATTCCTCCAGGGTGTGGTGAAATGAACCGGTCCAGGTGGCATGGCCTTTCTTTTGTACTGAAATTCTGCGTTGACGATGGAGGAAATCTTCCTCGGCAATATTGACCAGGTTAAAATAAATCGTAAAGGCCCGGATCACCTGATTAATGGTGCCGGGTTGCAGATTTTCGATTAAACGAATCAGGGACCGTCGCCTGGGTTCGTTATTGCGCTTGCGAAGCTGAATGAAACCGGTTCGCAGCGCCTCGACCGCGTGGAATACTTCGGGTTCTTCGTGCTTGAGCAGTACGTTACCGAGTAGTTTGCCGAGCAGTTTTACACGTGAACGCAACTCTTTATCTGAGCCTGCATGATACCCTGTGGAACGTTTAGCCATCGGAATACTCGAAATAATGATCACGTCAGTATATCAAACAGTCGAACCGCGAAAAGCAACGAATTCTACGCGCAGCTATACCGCAAAGCGCTTTCATTAGCCGCATCACTGATGTATAAAATACCCATGTTATTGTTCAACGTAGAATCCGTTTATCGACTGGACAGGGCCGCCGTCGAGACCGATGGCTTGTCAGAAATCTGCCTGATGCAACGCGCAGGAGAGCGAGTCTGGTACGAAATTTCAAATCGCTGGCCCGAAATGATTCGTATCACGATTTTTGCCGGCACGGGCAATAATGGGGGCGATGCGTTCGTCGTTGCCATCCTGGCGCATCAGCAGGGCAAGGAGGTTCAGTTTATTGTACACGGCGATCTCGCACGACAGTCGGAAACATCCGCACACTTTTGTCGGGTCTGGCAACAAGCGGGTGGCGATATAATCGAATCGAATCGACAGGAGATCACCGGCGAGGTCATCGTCGATGGCCTGTTGGGCATCGGACTCAGCAGAGACCTGGACGAGGACTGGCAGGCACTGATTCAACAGATCAATCAGACCGATGCGGTTCGTGTTGCAATTGATATTCCATCGGGATTGAACGCGAATACCGGCATTGCTCAGCCATGCGCGGTGGAAGCTGATCTTACCATCACCTTCATTGCTGCCAAGGTCGGACAATATCTAGCCGATGGCCCGGATTACTGCGGTGAGCTGCTATTCGACGATCTGGGTGTCTCTTCACATACTCGCGACAGCCAGGCGCCGACCCTGTCTGTGCTAGATCGATGCAATGTCGTGTTACCAGCCAAACGCAAGCGCAATTCGCACAAAAATGAATTCGGCCACGTCCTGATCATTGGTGGTGACCAGGGTATGACGGGTGCGGCTTCGCTGTCGGCACAAGCGGTTTTACGCGGTGGTGCGGGCCTGGTCAGTGTACTGGTACAACCAGAATGTACTCATGATTTATCGGCGATACCCGAGCTCATGGTACAGAGCTGGGATGATATTGATTCGAAACTGGCGATGGCAACAGTGATTCTGGTTGGTCCCGGACTGGGGCAAAGCGAGGCAGCTAAGATCTGCCTGGAAAAATTACTGCCCTGTAAACAACCGATAATCGTCGATGCCAGTGCGCTCGAAGCAGATTTCCTCCAGGCCCTGGAGTCGAAGCAGGTTGTCATTACACCCCACCCGGGTGAAGCGGCCAAATTGCTGTCGACGACATCGGCCGAGATTCAGCATGACCGTTTAACTGCCTGCCAGTTGCTGGTCGATAAATTCGATGTGGTGACCGTTTTGAAGGGCAGCGGTAGCATTATTCAGCAAGCCGGATCAACGCCAGAGATCAATGTCAGGGGTAATCCGGGCATGTCAGTTGCGGGTATGGGCGATGTGCTTGCCGGTTTAATAGCCGCCCTGTTGGGGCAGGAGCTATCTGCTTTTGAAGCCGCCAGGGCCGGTACGTTAATTCATGCGCTTTGTGCCGAGGAATACGCTGTACATCGTGACGAGAGTGGTTTGATCGCCAGTGATATAGTGTGGCGTATCCCCCGTATAGTTATGCAAATACGGGAAATGCAACGCAATTCATGTTAATTAAAGACGAGGCGCAGATGCGTCAACTTGGTGCGGAATTGATTGCAGCTTGTAAATCGGGTGGCATTATTACGTTACGCGGTAACCTCGGTACCGGGAAGACGACCTTGGTACGCGGCGCACTCGAATCGCTTGGTGTGACCAGCGGGGTACGAAGCCCTACCTATACGCTGATAGAATACTACGAGTTCGATCAATTTTGCATTGCCCATCTGGACCTGTATCGACTGGCGGATGCCGAGGAGCTGGAATATCTGGGGTATCGAGATTACCTCAATACCACAACAATATGCTTTATCGAGTGGCCAGAGCGAGCCGAGGGCCATCTAGGTAATGTCGGACTCGAAATTGACATCGAGTACGGTGTTGATGGGCGTCAGCTTGCATTTAATTCCGGTAATGACTGGGGAAGTCGTATTATTGCCGCAGTAAACCTTCAGTAAAATTCTAGATAAACTCACTATCTAGTTAATAAATATAGAAAAAAGGTTGATTTATTGACCCGATTTAACTATAAATGTAGTCTGGCTATTGGCGAAAAGTACTCACTTCCAGGACGTATGAATCCATTTTTGACGACAAGGCGCATATTTCTGCAAAGAGTGGCTAGTTATGGCGCCGCTTTTATACTGCTGACAGGTCAAAAAACCGCGTTCGCAAAAAATTCCTCGGCGCTAACCGGCATTCGCGTATCACAGACTTCCGATAATCATACCCGCGTGGTTTTCGATCTTTCGACTGGTATCGAACACAACCTGTTCACCTTGAAAGATCCCCGGCGCATCGTCATCGATCTGAAAAATACGCGTAAAAGCAGTGCCCTGATCGTTGGAAAGCAAAATACCAGCCTAATTCGTGGTATACGTTCGGCTAAACGCGGCTCGGATACACTCAGGGTAGTGCTGGATTTGAAAAATAGTGTACGCCCACGCAGTTTTGTTCTCAAGCCGGATGGAAATTCGGGACACCGACTGGTGGTCGACTTACACGCGACTAATCTCAGCCCAACGCCGATTATTACCAGTCAGCAACAAAGGCAAAGGCGTAAAAAAGAGTTTATTATCGCGATCGACCCGGGTCATGGCGGACGCGACCCCGGTGCCATCGGCAGGAAAGGAACGCGTGAAAAAGATGTTACCCTGGCGGTTGCAAAAAAGATGAAAGTAATGATCAATCGTGAGCCGGGGTTCAAGGCTATCCTGACTCGTGACCGTGACCAGTTTGTCGTATTGCGAAACCGGGTAAAAAAAGCACGCAATAATCGGGCTGATTTATTTATTTCACTCCATACAGATTCCTTTAGAAGCCCGAAAGCAGAGGGAGCTTCGGTGTATGCATTATCACTCAGCGGTGCCAGTAGCGAGGCGGCTCGACGGATCGCGGAGAAGGAAAACGCTTCTGATTTAATCGGTGGCATTAGTCTCGCCGACAAGGATGATTTGATTGCGTCGGTATTACTCGACCTGTCTCAAACAGCAACCATACAGGACAGTCTGAAATTCGGCTCTAATGTATTGAAAAACTTGCGTAAGGTATCGAAACTTAATAACAAACGCGTACAACAGGCAGGTTTCGCAGTATTAAAAGCTCCTGATATGACTTCAATATTGATCGAAACAGCGTTTATTTCTAATCCCAAAGAAGAAAGAAAATTGCGCAGTAGCAAGCATCAGCAAAAACTGGCAAACGCGGTGTTTGCCGGGATTAAGGCTCATCTGAAAAACCGTATGTCGTAGCATGCCCAGCTCTATTAGGAGTGGTCAGGAATTTCTAATGTTGTTTACCCTGACTAGTTCTCCTTTACCGTAACTACGACGGGTCCAGAGCTACCCAGATGATTCAAAACCAGGACTGGTCATTACTTGTGGAAGAGGGTCTTGCGATCACCACTTCCCGACTCGCTGAACCCGACAAAAAGTAGTAGTGATGGAAAGTTCTATAACCCTGCCGTTCTGGATATTCGTTCTACTGGTTTTAACCGCTGTGCTTTTGATCCTGGACCGTATTTTACTCCCCGGGTTTCGCTGGTATTTACGTCGGCGTGTGAATCGAGTAATTGAGGAGGTTAATACCCGGCTCGATATAGAAATCAGGCCATTTCAACTCACCCGCAGGCAGGCTTTGATCGACCAGCTGGTGTTCGATGACAAGGTAACCGAAACAATCAAGGATTATGCCAGGGAACACGCGATGCCAAAGGAGGTAGTGCAGGCGAAAGTGCTGCGTTACGCCAATGAGATCGCTCCATCGTTTAACGCCTATATTTACTTTCGCTTTGGTTACTGGCTGGCCAAATCAATTGGCAGGATGCTGTATCGGGTACGTGTTGGTTATTATGACGATGACAGTCTGAAAAAGATTCCATCGGATGCCAGCGTGGTTTTTGTGATGAATCATCGTAGCAATATGGATTATATCCTGGTGTCGTTCCTGATTGCAGAAAAAACTGCACTTTCTTATGCGGTTGGCGAATGGGCCAGAATCTGGCCGCTACAAACACTGGTCAAATCGATGGGGGCCTTTTTTGTGCGGCGTAACTCACGTAATGCCCTGTATCGACGGGTGTTGGAGCGATACGTCAATCTGGCAACCCGAGCGGGTGTTTGCCAGGCAGTATTTCTCGAAGGTGGTTTAACCCGGGACGGAAAGCTGCGCGAACCGAAACAGGGATTTCTCGATTACATGTTGCGCGACTATCACGCAGATATCGACCGTGATGTAGTATTCGTACCGGTAGGAATCAACTATGACCGGGTGATAGAAGATATGAGCCTGGTGCGCAAGCTTGATCCGGCTGCTGGCAAAAGAAGCCTCTGGTTCGTGCTAAAAACCACCAGCCGGTTTTTTGTTAAAACTCTTTTCATGAACCGTGATAAACGCTGGCTGCGATTCGGCTATGCCAGCGTGAATTTCGGTAATCCAGTCTCGATGCGACTCTATAGCAAGCAAAACAAAATTGATTTGAGCCAGATGGATCAAAGCACGCGGTTCGATCATGTACAAAAACTAAGCCATCGGCTGATGCAGGAGGTCGCTGGTGTAATACCGGTTTTACCGGTTGCGCTGATGAGTGAAATTGTACTAGAGCATCAATCGGAATGGCGAAGTGAACTGGATTTAAAGGCAGCAGCTTCACTACGCATATCACAATTAGAGGAAATGGGTGCGCCTATCGATTTAGCGTCGAATGCGGTTGAGGGCGTACTTAGCGCAGCGTTAGTGATGTTGGCGGGCAGGGGGTTTATCGAGGTTGAGAATAATCTGGTCAGGGCAAAACCCGAGTCGTTGGATTTACTCAGGTACTATGCCAACTCGATTAGCCACTGGCACACTAGCCCCTAGATAGTATGAAGCAATAGTGGGGCCTGCTATTCCGAGGCAGCGATAAACACCTCAATTTCAACCCGGTAACCCGGAAATGATGTCACGTTATTGTGTCCTGCTCCTGCAATCATATGATAGCTAACCCGGGTCCGGGTAAACTGGTCTCGCAGTTTCTCCGCGTGTTTAAACGGGACCACCCGATCCAGCTCAGCGGTTATAATTAAAACAGGTATTTCGATGTTCTTTGCATAGATGGTTGAATCGAATCGATCCCTGGCCAGATACTGGGCGGGAAGATAGGGATAGTGTGTCTGTGCGAGATTGGCAATGCTATCGTATGGTGTGAGCAGGAATAGCTGTTCTGTATCGCGTTTTGAGGCGAGATATACCGCGACGCCGCTGCCCAGGCTTCTGCCCATCAGGCTGATAGAAGGGTGCTGCTCATGGATTTGATCGTATATCGCGATAGCATCAGAAAACAATCCCTGTTCGGTAGGTTCCCCCTGGCTGTCACCATAACCCCGGTAATTAACCAGATAGACTGTGTAATTTTTGAACAGGTCTTTGAACAGGTCAATGTTCCCCGTTATATCCTCGGCGTTTCCGCCGAAATAAATCATCGCCTTCGCTTGCCCCTGGTTCAAAACCCATCCATGCAGGGAAAGATCCTTGTTTTTGAAGGTGATAGTTTCCTCTGTAATTCCGCCTCTGACAGGCACAGGGTAAAACAGCAGGCTGCGTTGCCGGAGATAAACCAGTGCGAGTATTAGAATATATCCGATAGCGAGTAATGACAGGAAGGTGATGATCGATTTCGCCATAAAAATTTGTTTACTCGAAATAATTACAGGTAATTCCTGCGCCTAGTGGAGTTTCTGAACAATCGTTCTGATTGTATCCTATTTGTTTTGACATGTATTTGCCTTACAAATACCATGTTTTATTTTACCCAGGAGACCTTGTGTCTAGTCAATTTCAAGCCTATCAAATCAATAAAACTGAAACCGGTCAAACCTGTGAGCTAAAGCAGCTTAGCGATGCCGATCTGATGGATGGCGATGTTACCGTCAAGGTTGAATACTCGACCTTAAATTATAAGGATGGCCTCGCCCTGACTGGAAAGTCATCGGTGGTTCGCACTTTTCCACTGACACCGGGTGTCGATTTTGCGGGTACAGTCATCAGCTCTGAACACGCTAATTTCAGTGCCGGTGATCGGGTCGTACTGAATGGTTTCGGTGTTGGGGAAGTGCATTCGGGTGGGTATGCACAAAAAGCGCGGGTTAGCGGCGACTGGCTGATACAACTGCCCGATGGGCTTAACACCCGACAGGCGATGGCTATAGGCACTGCTGGATATACATCGATGCTCTGTGTCATCGCCCTGGAGAACCACGGAATCCGGCCCGACGATGGAGATATACTGGTCACAGGCGCCGCAGGTGGCGTCGGCAGTGTGGCCGTGGCAATAATGAATAAGTTAGGTTATCGGGTAGTCGCGACTACCGGGCGCATGGAGGAAAAGGATTATTTGTCCAGGCTAGGTGCTGCTGAGGTACTAGCGCGTGCGGATTTCGCCGCAAAAGCAAAACCCCTGTATAAGGAACTATGGGCCGGTGCGATCGATGTGGCTGGTGGTAATACCCTGGCAAATGTTTTAAGCCAGATTAAATATGGTGGCGCGGTAGCCGCTTGCGGACTGGCTGAGTCTATCGAGTTGCCGACTTCGGTGGCGCCATTTATTTTACGCGGTATCACCCTGTACGGGGTGGATTCGGTAAGGGTTTCGCTCGATAAACGTGTCCAGGCCTGGGGTCGACTGGCCCAGGATCTGGACCTGAAGCTACTCGAAGATCTGTCCTTTGAACTCGATTTTGCTGATTTACCACGGGCGGCGGAAGATATACTCGCCGGCAGGATTCGGGGCCGGGCGATCATCAGGATTCCGGATTAGTATTCAACTATATACCTGCTTATTATTCCCTGCCCTGGTGAATAAATAGCGTGTATCCAGTTGTTGAAGTGATCAATGGAGCGTAGATACGCCTTCGGTGCCGGCCTGGTGGTTATTGGTGGTGTATTCCTGAGCCTGTCCGGTATATTGCTACGAAATATTGAATCAGCGAGTGGCTGGCAAATCCTGTTTTATCGCGGACTCGCGTTCTCGTTGATGCTTTTCCTAATATTGCTACTGAAATATCGCAAGGGCACCCTAAGCGCTTTTCGAGCGATTGGGCGCCCCGGGTTGTGGGCCGCATTGGCACTGGGACTTGGTTCGGTTGCCTATATATTTGCGATATTGTTAACCTCCGTGGCCAACGCGTTGTTTATTATCGGCGCATCGCCGCTCGCGACCGCGTTCATTGGCTGGTTAATATTGGGCGAGAAAACATCAAGCTTTGGTATCGCCGCGATGCTGGTATCGCTCACCGGCATAGGCCTGATGTTTGCCGATGGACTAATTGAAGGTCGATGGCTGGGTAATATTGCCGCGTTAATCGTCGTGGCCTCATTTGTCATTTTTCTACTGCTGGTGCGCGGTCGCCAACAGGTAGATATGTTACCTGCTACCTGTCTGGGAGGGTTGGTAATGGCAGGGGTTGGGGGGATATTTGCCGATGATTTAATGATATCGAATCACGATCTAGTGATTGCTTTATTGATGGGGTGGGTACAGTTTGGAATCGGCTTTTTATGCTTCACCATCGCCACCCGTTATATCATGGCTTCCGAAGTGGCTTTATTTGCCCTGACCGAGGCAATACTCGGTCCGATCTGGGTGTGGTTTGGTGTTGGCGAGCAGCCGAGTCTGCTGACTCTTATCGGCAGTGGAATAGTACTGCTGTGTGTTGGTTCCTATTGTATTGTTGGTATTCTGGATGAACGGCGGAATCAAGGGGCCAGACCCCTTGATTAAAAGAAACAGTGGTCATTCCTGGCGGGATGCAGCCCACTTAGCAGGAATCTTGAGAATAGCCGCCATTACAAGATTCCGGTTCGGGGTCCGGAATGACGACAGTAGTGGGTCTGACTCCATTGATTCCATTGATTAAACTGGACAAAATTCAAATTGTCTCAATCAATCTCGACGCGATCTCCAACCTGAATCGAACCCGCGCTCAGTACGTTACAGCAAACCCCGCCCCGCCATTTAGGGGTAAGTGCGTCTCTTAGCCCCTGATGTTGTTTGTCCATCAGTGAACAGGGGTAAGTTTCCTGCGTTATTTCCAGGCGCACCTCTCCAATGCGGATGGTTTTGCCGACATCGCCCTCGCCAAATTCAACCCCGTCTACGAGCAAATTTACGCGCCTGGTGGTCCAGGGCAACTCAGTGTTGACCTCGTCGCAGGTATTTTGCCAGGCTGATTCGCAAAGAATAGTAATTTGGCGGCCTGCCTGTGAGCCCCTTAAATCTCCGGTAATGCCTTTCTCAATAGTGATTTCGGCGCTTTCCTGCTCTTGCATCGGTGCTCGTGGAGCCGTTTTGATAGCGATAGATTTGAGTGTGCTCATTTAGCTTTGGAGTGACTTTAGGCAGTCAATTGTAACCGAAATAATCGATTCATTTAATCACCAATAATTTGATAACAGGGTGAATACCGGCTGCTGGGGACTTTCATCCGTTCCTGTTGTACAAAAGATTTGAGCAGGTCGTCGAGTGATCGCATGATTTTCTGTTCTCCGCGAATCTCAAAAGGGCCGTATTGTTCAATCGCACGAATACCGTTTTCCTTGATATTTCCGCTGACGATGGCGGAAAATGCCTGGCGCAATGATGCCGCCAGTTGATGTTTAGGCATGCCAGTGTCGAGATGTAATTTAGCAACGTTTTCGTGTGTCGGGTGAAATGGTAGTTGAAACTCCTGATCAATTTCCAGTATCCAGTTGAAGTAGTAGGCATCGCTATTCTGGCGTCTGAAATTTCTTACTGATTCAATCCCGGTAGTAATTTCACGGGCCACCTTTACCGGATCATTGATTATGATTTGATAAAGCTGCTGGGCTTCGCGGCCGAGTGTCAGTTTCACAAACTGATCGATCTTGTCAAAATAATCCTTCGAGCTATCGGGCCCGGTGAAAATGAGCGGGAAGGGTATATCACGATTTGCCGGATTGAGCAGTATTCCGAGGATGTACAAAATCTCCTCGGTGGTTCCAACGCCACCGGGAAATACAATAATTCCATGCCCGGTTCGCACGAAACCTTCCAGTCTTTTTTCAATGTCCGGCATGATAACCAGTTCGTTGACGATTGGATTTGGTGATTCAGCGGCAATTATGCCGGGTTCGCTCATTCCGATATAGCGTCCACGATAAGTGCGTTGCTTGCTATGACCGATAGTTGCGCCTTTCATCGGACCTTTCATCGCACCTGTGCCACAGCCAGTGCAAATGTTCATGCCGCGCAGGCCAAGTTCATATCCAACTTCCTTGGTGTAGTCGTATTCGGCGCGGCTGATCGAATGACCGCCCCAACATACCACCAGGTTCGGCTCGGTTTCGGGAATCAGGACCCTGGCGTTGCGCAGAATGTGAAATACTGCATTGGTAATACCATCTTGCTTGCCCAGGTCAAAAATCTGATTGGTTTCGATCTGGTTTTTGATATAGACAATATCGCGTAATACCGAAAATAACTGTTCCTGGATGCCAATAATGACCTGGCCGTCGACGTAGGCACTGCTTGGTGCATTTTCGAATTCGAGCTTAATTCCGCGTTCCTGGGATACCACGCGAATATTGAAATCCTTGTATTGCTCAAGTACCTGTTTGCTATCGTCGACGACGCTGCCAACATTGAGTACCGCCAGTGAGCAGCGCCGATAAATATCGTAACTGCTATCGTGTTCGCTATCTTGCTTGAGTTGACCTACCTCCAGCTGTGAGAGAATTTCCATTTGGCCGTGTGGGGTGAGGCGGGTAATTTCCGTGTTTTTACTCATAGGGTCAATTTTGGTCTAAAATTAGCATGATATTTAAGAATTTCAGTGATGAAAGTATAGTGTAGGAATAACACAGGGGTATCATGACATGAGTGATAAATTATTCGAAGTAGCATTTTCCGGAAAAATTAGCGACGGTGCTAATCTGGATGAAGTAAAGGCCAGACTTGGTGGGATGTTCAAAGCGGACGGGTCCCAGTTAGAGCGACTATTTTCCGGTAAGCGCGTTGTCATCAAGAAAAATATCGATAAGCAGGCCGCGATTAAAATTTATTCTGCGCTAAAACGGGCGGGTGCTGAATGCGAAGTGAAGCCACTTGCGTCGAATGGCAAGGTCGCTGTCAATCCGAGTCCAAAACCCAAAGCAGCCTCATCGGCTCCTGCAAAGCCCCCGTCTCGTCCCGCTGCAAGGCCGGTTCGAGCGGCAGTCGCCGCATCCGCAAACCTTGGAGATGCGCCGCCACCAAATACTGATCCGCTCGGTATTACCGCCGATCAGATCGAAGATCTAGCGGCTACTGTCGCTCCTGTCGGCAGTGAAATGCAGGATGAAATCAAGGAGGTAGCAGCTCCGCCTATTGATATTTCGGAATTAGATGTTGCGCCTGTCGGAGCCGATATAGGTTCGGGTAAAAAAGAACCTGA